>JAESGI010000208.1_pt1 | contig 36486 bp, 35 predicted proteins | sample 9269671 | NCBI WGS metagenome assembly JAESGI01 (sample SAMN14515641, study PRJNA621666) | algae metagenome | isolation source: Nostoc indistinguendum CM1-VF10 and co-occurring heterotrophs from gravelly... | place: USA: Clark Mountains, San Bernardino, California | collected 1998-06-05 | reverse complement strand
CGACAAGAAGGCCTCGACCTCCTACATCCAGCGCCGCCTGCAGATCGGCTACAACCGCGCCGCCTCGATCATGGAGCGCATGGAGAACGAGGGCATCGTCGGTCCTGCCAACCACGCAGGCAAACGCGAAATCCTCGTGGAGACCTCGCGCGCCCGAGAGGACGAGGACTGAGCCATGCCGGCGAGAACCGGGCGCGGCACGCCGCACAGCGCTTTCGGCCGCAGTATCGCGCGAAACCGGTCCTGAAATTGCCATGAGCAACGTGCAACCTCGCCGACAGTAGCGGCGTTGAACCCTTGCCGGCGCACCTCGCCGTCACGATATCCAGCGTCAGCCCGAGAAAATGGAACCGAGCCGCCTCATGAAGCCTTCGCTCCCCACGTCAGCTTTCGCAGCAGCCGCCCTGGCGCTCGTGCTGGCGTCGGGCTCGGCATGGTCACAGCCGCTCGACATCCGGCCCGCGACCCAGCCGCCGGCGCCGAAGCAGCGGGCCATCCCCCTGCCGCCGACCCGCCCGCCCGGTCTCGGAATGCCGCGCAACGACGTCGCTGCGGCGCCGACTGCCGCCCCGGTCGCGACCCCTGTGGTCACCGCAAACAACGAGCCGCAGCGCCCGGCGCCCGCCACCAAGCCCTCGCGGCCTTCCGCGCCATTGTCCAAGCCGGAAGCGGTCGAGCGCCTGAACGCCTATTTCAACGGCTTCGCCACCTTGCAGGGCGACTTCATCCAGTTCGCCGCCGATGGCCGCCGCTTCGAAGGCAAGATCTATGTCCAGCGCCCCGGCAAGATGCGCTTCGAGTACCGTCCGCCGGTGACGATGGAAGTGATCGCCGACGGCACCTCGGTTGCGATCCGCGACAAGAAGCTGGCGACGCAGGACCTCTATTCGATCGGCCAGACGCCGCTGAAGTTCCTGCTGAAGGAGCACATGGATCTGGCGCGGGATTCGACCGTCACCGGCGTCAGCACCAAGGGCGACATCCTCTCGGTCAAGATCGAGGACCGCTCTACGCTTGGCGGCACCTCGAAGATCACCCTGAATTTCGACCTGACCGCCAACGAGCTCAGGCAATGGGTGGTGATCGATCCGCAGGGCTACGAGACCTCGGTCTCGCTCTACAATCTCGACACCCAGCGCCGGCCCGACCAGAAGAACTTCGTGATCGACTACCAGCGCGTGCTCTGACCGCGCTGGCCCTTCCGCCTGCTCCTGTCGAGCTGCCGGGCGCAACGAAGCGGAGCGCCGGACTCGGCGCCGCTGACGCGACCTGTCTGGAATGACCTGCCGGCCAGTCTGCCGGCCCTTGCTTTTCTGCGCGGGGCGACCCAGTTTCCGGCTCCCATTCCGACCGGATCCCGCGCGTGAAGCTCGACGTCACCACCTGGAACATCAATTCGGTACGCCTGCGCATCGGCCTGGTCACCGAATTCCTCAAGAACCACCGGCCCGACATTCTCTGCCTCCAGGAGACCAAGACGCCGGACGAGCAGTTCCCGGCGAAGGCCTTCGCGGAGGCTGGCTATGCCCACCAGGCCTTCATCGGCAACAAGGGCTATAACGGCGTCGCCATCGTCTCCAGGCTGCCCTTCTCCGAGAAGGAAGCGATGGCGATGTGCGAGCGCAACGACGCCCGCCATATGAGCGTCGTGCTCGATGCCGGCGCGGGAGCGGCTGCCGGCATCGCCATCCATAACTTCTACATCCCGGCCGGCGGCGACATCGCCGATCCCGAGGCCAATCCAAAATTCGCGCACAAGCTGCAATTCCTCGACGCGCTCGGCGCCTGGGGCATCGCCAAGAACCCGTCGGGACGGCCGAGCATCCTGGTCGGCGACCTCAACATCGCTCCCTACGAGCACGACGTCTGGAGCCACAAGCAGCTCCTCGACGTCGTCAGCCACACGCCGATCGAGACGCAGACCCTGGAGAAGCTGCGCAGCGAGCTCGGCTGGACCGACGCCGCCCGCACGCTGAAGCCGGAGCCGGAGAAGCTCTACAGCTGGTGGAGTTATCGCGCCGCCGACTGGCAGGCCTCCAATCGCGGCCGCCGGCTCGACCACGTCTGGCTCTCGGACGGGCTGAAGCCGACCCTGCGCGATCTCGAATTCCTGCGCGAGGCGCGCGGCTGGGAGCGCCCTTCAGACCATGTCCCGGTGACGGTCTCGCTCGAACTCTGAGGGCCACCGCGAGCACCGCGGCACCGCTCAGCGCCAGTCGATCGCCCTGAGCGACATGCCGACCGAGGCGAGTTCGCCGGTGAACTCCGTCAGCCGCTCCTCGATCGCATGCGCGAGGGCCGCCGCCGAATCCGGCGATTCGGCCAGCACGCGCCGCATCACGCTGCGCGAGAGCTTCATCACCTGCGTCGGTTCGCGGGCGATCGCCGTCGCCGGCCGCTCGAGCGCCGCGAACAAGGCGAGCTCGCCGATCAGCGCGCCCGGCCCGGCGATCTCCTCGGCAGGGCGTCCATCATCGTCTCGGCTGAGCGCGACCGCGCCGGAGACCACCAGGAAAGCCCCGTCCGAGCCCTCGCCACGACGGAACAGCACATCGCCCGCGCGCAAGGTACGGCTTTCCGCCGCGAAGGCAACGAGGCGCAGCGCGTCGCGATCCATCAGGCTCAGCAGCGGTTGCCGGGCCAGGAATGCGATGTCGTCGTTGAGCGCCATGATCTCAGGGGTTCAGCCGATAGCCACCGGCATCGGTCACGAGCAAGCGGGCATTGGCGGGGTCGGGCTCGATCTTCTGCCGGAGCCGGTAGATATGCGTCTCCAGCGTATGGGTGGTCACCTGCGAGTTGTAGCCCCAGACCTCCTGCAGCAGCACCTCGCGCGCGATCGGCTTGCGCCCGGCACGATAGAGAAAGCGCAGGATCGCCGTTTCCTTTTCGGTCAGCTTGGTCTTCGAGCCCTTGGCGTTGACCAGCAGCTTCGAGCCCGGATGAAAGGTATAGGGCCCTACCTGAAAAACCGCGTCCTCGCTGGCCTCGTACTGCCGCAGATGGGCCCTGATCCGCGCCAGCAGCACGGCGAACTTGAACGGCTTGACGACATAGTCGTTGGCGCCGGCCTCGAGCCCGAGCACGGTGTCGGCGTCCGAGCCTTGCCCGGTCAGCATGATCACCGGGCTCTTGAAGCCGTTCTTGCGCATCAGCTTCACTGCCTCGCGCCCGTCCATGTCGGGCAGGCCGACATCCATCACGACGAGGTCGACGCGCTCGGCCTGGACCATCTTGACGCTCCCGGTCGCGGTCGCGGTCGTCGAGACCCGGAATTCGTCGTAAAGTGCGAGCTGCTCGGCGAGCGCGTCTCGCAGGCTCTGGTCGTCATCGACGAGCAGGATATGATGCGTGGCTGACATGATGCCGATTCAGCTCGATTGCGTTCGTGCCGACACTAGAGCATGGCAGGAAAAAGTGGGAACCGGTTTTTCACCGAAGCCATTTGCCAACCCTATGCCGGCGATCACGTTTTTCTCATTTTCCTGCCTTGGCCCGCCCGCGGCGTGGGGCTGGCGCGCGCAAGAGCCGATCGCAAGCGCGCTTTCGCGTTCACCCGGCGCTAACCCTCTAACGCGAATCTTGCAGCAACCGGCCCGGCAAAGGTGCCGGCAAGCCGTTCAGGACAGGGATTGCCGTGAGCAGAGCTGAAGACCGTGCCGGTGGCCGCCGGCTGACCCGGATCACCGTGGTGCGCTCGGTGCGCGATCGCCGCAAGGGCTTCCTCAAGGCTGGCGGGGCGGTCTTTCCCTGCGCGCTCGGCCGCTCCGGCGTCATCGTCGACAAGCGCGAGGGCGATGGCGGCACGCCCCGCGCCGAACTGCCCCTGCGCCGCCTGTTCTTCCGCGGCGACCGGCTGGCGCGACCGGCAAGCCTTCTGCCCGCACGCCGGATCGGCCCACGCGACGCCTGGTGCGACGACACCAACGACCGGCGCTACAACCGGCTGATCGACCGCCCGCCGGGCGAAGCCGAGGAGCGGCTCTCCCGCGCCGACCATCTCTACGACGTCATCGTCGAGCTCGGCTGGAACGATGCGCCGGTCCGGCGCGGCCGCGGCAGCGCGATCTTCTGGCATCTCGCCCGGCCCGGCTTCACGCCGACCGCCGGCTGCGTCGCCGTCGAGGGCCATGTCTTCGCCAAGGTGCTGCCGCGGCTGGCGCGCGCCTGCACGCTGGTGGTTCGCTAGCAGCCACGCGGCTCGGCCTTCTACGAGGCTTGCAAAGCCGGCCACCACATCGATACTGGCTGGGAGCACCGTCTCGACGAACAGATTCGCGGCAGCGTCCCGACTTGGCACCGCCCAGGCAGGCACGCTGATCCACGCAGCGGGACCTTGCCATGAACGACTCTTCTTCTCGCCCGATCGGCTTCGGCCGCGTCGCCGCCATGTTCCCGGTCAAGGACATGGAGCGCGCCCACGCCTTCTATGCCGGCGTGCTCGGCTTCACGAAAACCTTCGAGAACGGCCAGCCGGTCGGCTTCATGATCCTGAAGAAGGACGGCGCCGAGATCCATCTGACCCTGCAAAAGGACCACAAGGCCGCGCCTTTCAACATCGCCCATATGATGGTCGCGGACGTCGACGCCTTTCATGAGCTCTGCCGCTCGCATGGGCTGCGCATCGTCAAGGGGCTGCGCGACAAGGATTACGGCTTGCGCGCCTTCGTCTTCGAGGATCCCGATGGCAACCGCATCGACGTCGGCCAGCCGATCTAGAGCATAGAGGACCGTCGAACGCATTCGAGCGCGGTCGTTCACGCGCCGCAAACCATCGTCCGCGACGGTCGGCATTCGTTAACCGACGATTCGCCCAGACGATCGATCCTCTTCGGCGCTATTGCCGGAGAGGATCATGCCAAAGCGCCTGTCACTGGTCGGGCTGGCCGATCGCCTGACGCTGCGGCAGCAGACCGCCGCCATGGCCGGCCTGCTCTGCATCGTCGTCGTCGCCGTCTCGGCCGCCGGGGCCGCCTGGCTCGCCCGCCGGGATGCGGTGCGCGAGGCCAACCTCGAACTCGTCGCGCTCGCCCGCACGATGTCAGACCGGCTCGACCAGAACATGTTCGAGCGCTACCGCGAGATCAAGAATCTGGCCGAGATGGAGCCGCTACGCGGTCTCTGGCAGGACAATCCGGCGCGGGTCCGGGCGGTGCTGATGCAATTGCAGGCCGGCCTCAGCGACTATGCCTGGCTCGGCCTCGCAGAACCGAGCGGCAATGTCCGCGCCGCGACCCGCGGCATGCTCGAAGGCGTCTCGGTTGCCCAACGCCCCTGGTTCATCAGCGGTCTTGCCGGGCCAGCCGTAGAGGACGTCCACGACGCCAAGCTGCTCGATTCGCTGTTGCGCAAGAGCCCGGACGAAGCGCCCTTTCGCTTCGTCGACGTCGCCATGCCGGTCTTCGACCCGACCGGCGCCAAGGTCGGCGTCCTCGGCGCACATCTGAGCTGGAACTGGGCCGGCACCCTGCGCGACAACGTCCTGCGCAACCACGATCCCGCCCTCGCCTCCGAACTCTGGGTGCTCGGCCGCGACGGCACCGTGCTGCTCGGTCCGAAAGACGCCAAGCGTTTCGAGAGCGCAGAAATCGCCGGAGCCCGCCACGGCGTCTCCTTCGTCGACCGGTCCGGCGATCAGCCGATGCTGACGGCGCTCGTCGCGACCAAGGGGCTGGACGATTATCCGGGCCTCGGCTGGGTCGTCGCCGCCCGGCGCCCCGTCGATGTCGCGCTCGCGCCGGCCAATCGCCTCACCGCCGTCATCGCCTTGCTCGGCCTGGCAGTCGCGGCCATCGGTGCCGCGCTCGCCTGGTTCCTGGCCGGCACCGTCACCAAGCCGCTACGAACCCTCTGTCGTTCGGTGGACCTGATCGGCCGCGATCCGAACGCCGCCGGCATCAGGCGCCAGCACGGCTCGCGCGACATCCTCCAGCTCTCGGCCGCGCTGCGATCCTTGCTGCGCCGCCTCGGGATAGCCGAGAAGGGCGCGCGCGACGCCGCTGCGACCATTCGCGACGTCCAGGCCAAGGCCGACAAGCAGGCGCGCGAAGCCGACGAGAAGACCCGCCGCCTCGGCTCGGACCTGCACACCCTCCAGATCCTCGCCGACACCGACCCGCTGACCGGGCTGCTCAACCGTCGCGCTTTCCTGCCCTTCGCGGAAGACGCGATGAACTATTACAAGCGCTATCGCCGCAATCTCGGCGTGCTGATGTTCGACATCGACCACTTCAAGCGGATCAACGACACGTTCGGCCATGCTGCCGGCGACGAGGTCATCCGCGCCGTCTCCAAGATCATTGCCGGCCAGATTCGGACGACCGACAAGGTGGCGCGCTTCGGCGGCGAGGAGTTCGTCGTGCTGCTGCGCGAGACCGATGCGCAGGGTGCCGAGAATCTTGCCAACCGCATCCGCGAAGCGATCGGCGCGACGGTGGTGACGCAGGGCCTGTCTCAGATCGAGCTCACCATCAGCGTCGGCGCCGCCATCGTCTGCGAGCAGGACCGCGATATCGAGGATGTGATCGAGCGTGCCGACAAGGCGCTCTATGCGGCCAAGTCCTCCGGCCGCAACCGCGTCGTGCTGGCGGAAGCCGAACGGGCGCCGGCCCCGGCCGACTCCTGAGCGGGCCGGCCATACCCGGCACTACCGGAAATAGACCGGCGATATCAGCGGCTTGTCAGGTAGTGCCGTAGTCGCGCGCGCCGAAGATCGCGCTGCCGACGCGCACATGCGTCGCTCCGAGCTGGATCGCCGCCTCATAGTCGGCACTCATCCCCATCGACAGGATCGGCAGGCCATTGCGCTTGGCGATCTTGGCGAGCAGCGCGAAATGCGGCGAGGGCGGTTCGTCGGCCGGCGGGATGCACATCAGTCCCTCGATCTCCAGCCCGTAGGTCACCCGGCAGCTCGTCAGGAAGGCGTCGACATCGGGCGGCAGCACGCCACCCTTCTGCGGCTCGGCACCGGTGTTGACCTGGACGATCAGCCGCGGCGCGCGGCCACTGCGCGCGATCTCGCGCGACAATTCCTTGGCGAGGCTCTCGCGGTCCAGCGAGTGGATCGTATCGAATAGCGCCACCGCCTCCTTCGCCTTGTTGGACTGCAGCGGCCCGATCATGTGCAGCCGCGCATGCGGAAAGCGTTCGCGCAGGTCCGGCCATTTCGCCTTGGCTTCCTGGACGTAGTTCTCGCCGAAATCGACCTGCCCGGCCTCGAGCGCCGGCAGGATCACTTCGGTCGGCTTGGTCTTGGAGACCGCGATCAGCGTCACATCCTCCGGCCGGCGGCCGAAATCGCGCGCCGCACGCGCGATCGCCGCGCGCGTCTCCTGCAATCCCGTCACCACATCCTGCATCGCGCCGTCCTTTGCCCGCATCGCCGCCAAGCCTTTCCAAACATTGACCCGGCGCGTCCGATGGTGTCCTAGTCCGGGCCAGTCCGATTACGCAAGAACGACACGATCAGCATGGCCGCCGAACGCTACAATCCGAAGGAAGCCGAGCCGAAATGGCGCAAGGTCTGGGATGAGCGCAAGCTCTTCGAGACCCGCAACGACGATACGCGCCCGGCCTACTACGTGCTCGAGATGTTCCCCTATCCGTCGGGGCGCATCCATATGGGCCATGTCCGCAATTATGCGATGGGCGACGTGGTGGCGCGCTACAAGCGGGCCAAGGGCTTTGCCGTGCTCCATCCGATGGGCTGGGACGCCTTCGGCCTGCCGGCGGAGAACGCCGCCAAGGCCAACAAGGTCCATCCGCGCGAATGGACCTACGCCAATATCGCGACGATGCGTACGCAGCTGCAGTCCATGGGCCTGTCGCTCGACTGGAGCCGCGAACTCGCGACTTGCGACCCCAGCTATTACCGCCACCAGCAGAAGCTCTTCCTCGACTTCCTGAAGGCCGGGCTGGTCGACCGCAAGACCGCCAAGGTCAACTGGGACCCGGTCGACGAGACCGTGCTCGCCAATGAGCAGGTCATCGATGGCCGCGGCTGGCGCTCCGGCGCCGTCGTCGAGCAGCGCGAGCTGACCCAGTGGTTCTTCAAGATCACCAACTACGCCCAGGAGCTCAACGACGCCCTCGACGGGCTGGAGCGCTGGCCGGACAAGGTCCGGCTGATGCAGAAGAACTGGATCGGCCGTTCCGAGGGCCTGCTGGTTCGTTTCGCGCTCGAATCGAATGCCCTGGGGCAGGACGAGCTGGAGATCTACACCACCCGTCCGGACACGCTGTTCGGCGCCCGCTTCATGGCGGTCGCGGCCGACCATCCGCTGGCCAAGGCGGCCGCGGTCGACAATCCCGGGCTCCAGGCCTTCATCGCCGAGTGCAAGAAAACCGGCACGGCCCAGGAGAACATCGACAAGGCCGGCAAGCTCGGTTTCGACACCGGCCTGCGCGCCGTCCATCCCTTTGATCCGTCATGGACTTTGCCGATCTACGTGGCGAATTTCATCCTGATGGAATACGGCACCGGCGCGATCTTCGGCTGCCCGGCGCATGACCAGCGCGACCTCGACTTCGTCAACAAGTACGACCTCGGCAATACCCCGGTGGTCTGCCCCGAGGGCGTCGATCCCGCCAGCTTCGTGATCACCGACACCGCCTATACCGACGATGGCCGGATGATCAATTCGCGCTTCCTCGACGGTATGACCATTCCGGAGGCGAAAGAAGAAGTCGCGCGGCGCCTCGAGGCGGAGACCCGCGGCAACCGGCCGGTCGGCCAGCGCAAGGTCAATTTCCGCCTGCGCGACTGGGGCATTTCGCGCCAGCGCTACTGGGGCTGTCCGATCCCGATCATCCACTGCGCCGATTGCGGCACCGTTCCGGTGCCGGAAGAGCAGCTGCCGGTGAAGCTGCCCGACGACGTCTCCTTCGAGAAGCCGGGCAACCCGCTCGACCATCACCCGAGCTGGAAGAACGTCGCCTGCCCGTCCTGCGGCAAGCCGGCGCGGCGCGAGACCGACACCATGGACACCTTCGTCGATTCGTCCTGGTATTTCGCGCGCTTCACCAATCCCTGGCTCGAAACCAGCCCGACGGACCGCGCCGCGGTCGACCGGTTCCTGCCGATCAACCAGTATATCGGCGGCGTCGAGCACGCGATCCTGCACCTGCTCTATTCGCGCTTCTTCACCCGCGCGATGAAGGCGACCGGCCATGCCGGCGTGGATGAGCCCTTCGACGGCATGTTCACCCAGGGCATGGTCGTTCATGAGACCTACCGGGCGCAGGACGGCAGCTGGGTCGAGCCCGGCAATGTCCGCATCGAGGTCACCGGCAGCGAGCGCCGCGGCTTCGACGTCGACACGGGCGCACCGATCGAGATCGGCTCGATCGAGAAGATGTCGAAGTCGAAGAAGAACGTCGTCGACCCCGACGACATCATCGCTTCCTACGGCGCCGACACCGCCCGCTGGTTCATGCTCTCCGATTCGCCGCCGGATCGCGACGTGATCTGGAGCGACGAGGGCGTGCAGGGCGCTGCCCGCTTCGTGCAGCGCCTCTGGCGCCTGGTCAGCGAGATCGCCGCACGCACCGGCAATCGCGTCGCCCGCCCGGCGAGCTTTGGCGAGGCGGCCTCCCTGCTGCGCAAGGCGAGCCACCGCGCCTTGCATGCGGTCGGCGCCGATATCGAGCGCCTCGGCTTCAATCGCTGCGTCGCGCATGTCTATTCGCTGACCAACGCCATCGCCAAGACGCTCGACGCCGCAGCCGAAAGCGCTGATCTGCCGGCCGATACCGCCTTCGCGCTGCATGAATCCGCCATGATCGCGACGCAGCTTGTCGCCCCGATGATGCCGCATCTCGCCGAGGAATGCTGGCAGGCCCTCGGCTTGCCCGGTCTCGCCGGCGAGGCCGCCTGGCCGGAAGCGGAAACGGATTTGTTACGCGATGACAGCATCATCCTGCCGGTGCAGATCAACGGCAAGAAGCGGGCCGAGGTGACCGTGGCGGCGGATGCCGATACGGTGGCGGTCGAGGCCGCTGCCCGCGGCTCGGAAGCCGTGGTCAGGGCGCTGGAAGGCCGGGCGATCCGCAAGATCATCGTGGTTCCGGGGAGAATCGTGAATGTCGTCGTCTGAAGCCGGAACCATCCGCCGTCGCGGCCGGCCGTTCGCGCTGGCCGCCGCGCTCACGCTGGCGGCGCTCGCCGGCGGCTGCTTCCGGCCGCTTTATGCCGACGCCACGGTGAGCAAGGTCGGCGACAATGTCCGCAATGCCATGCTCAGCATCGAGGTTCCCGAGATCAAGGGCCTCGTCGGCCACTATCTGCGCAATGAGCTGGTCTTCGAGTTCGATGGCGGCGGCGCTCCGGACCTGCAGAAGAAGTTCCGCCTGGTCGCGAACACCACCGAGTCGCTCGAGGTGATCACCGTCGACTACGCAAATGGCCGCGCCGATTCGGCGATCCTCGTCGCCACGGCCGACTGGCAGTTGCTGCGAAACGGCTCCAACGAGGTCATCGCCTCCGGCCAGAGCGTGGTGCGCGCGCCCTATGAGCGCTCGACCCAGCGTTTCGCCAATCTGCGCGCTGCGCGTGACGCGCAGATCCGGGCCGCCAAGAATCTGGCTCAGCTGATCCGCGCCCGCGTCGCCGCCGACCTGACCGCCTGAGCCGGCGGCACCGCCGCCATGGCGACGATCAAGGCGCATGAGGCGGACCGGGCGCTGGCGCGGCCGGACCCCGCCTGGCGACTCTTCCTGTTCTACGGCCCCGATGCCGGGCTCGTCTCGGAGCGGGCGACGGCACTCGCCCGCGCCAGCGTGGACGATGTCCAGGATGCCTTCCAGCTGGTCCGCATGAGCGGCGACGACATCGCCGGCGACCCGCTGAAGCTGGTCGACGAGGCCAATACCATCGGCCTGTTCGGCGGACGGCGCGCGATCCGTGTATCGGTGACCTCCAAGCCCTTGCTAGCGGCCGTGGAGCCGCTGCTGGCGACGCCGTCCAGGGACGCCGTGGTCATCGTCGAGGCCGGCGATCTGCAACGCTCCAACCCGCTCCGGACCGCCTGCGAGAAGGCCCGAACCGCCCTCGCAGTCCCCTGCTATGGCGATGCCGCCCGCGATCTCGGCACGATCGTCGACGAGATGGTCCGTGCCTCCGGCAAGTCCATCGACCGGACGACGCGCGACTCCCTGGTCGGCCTGCTCGGCGGCGATCGCCAGACCTCCCGGCAGGAGATCGACAAGCTCATTCTCTATGCCGGCCAGGACACCGCCGTCACGCTAGCCCATGTCGAATCGGTGGTCGGCGATACCGCCCAGCGCGAACAGGCCAGCGTCATCGACGCGGTCTTCGCCGGCCGCTTCGCCGCCCTGGATCTCGCCTTCGGCAAGCTCGCCGGAGAGGGGCTCGACATGGGTGTTCTGCTCGGCGCGGTGCTGCGCCATGCGCTGGCGCTGATGAAGGCCCGCTTCGCGCTCGATGCCGGCCGCAGCGCCCGCGATGCCGTGGCGGCGATGCGGCTGCCCTATCCGCGCCTGGCGCCGGCGGAAGCCGCGCTTGGCGCCTGGAATGCGATGAAACTCAAGGATGCGGTGTCAGTACTGGGCGCCGCCATGATCGCGGTCCGCCGCGATGGCGAGATGGGCAAGCCGGTCGCCATGCGAGCGCTCTGGACGCTCGCCCGCATGGCCGGGCCCGGCCGAGGCTGATCAGTCCTTCAGGCGCCGGCACAGCGCGTCGAGCTGCTCCAGCGTCTTGTAAGCGATCTTCATCTCACCGCCGCCATTGGCCCGGTGCTTGATCGAGACGCCGAGCCCGAGCGCCTCTTCCAGCGCCTTCTCGACAGCGCGGGTATCCGGGTCCTTTTCCCGCTTCGCGACCGCCGCAGTGTTCGGCACGCTCTTGGTCTCGCCGCGCGCCTCTTCCTGGCCGAGGCGCTCGATATCGCGCACCGTCAGCCCCTGCTCGACGATGCGCTTCGCCACCTGTTCCGGGTCCGAAACAGAGAGCAGCGCCCGGGCATGGCCAGCAGAGACCGCTCCTTCGCTGACCATCTGCCGTACAGGTTCGGGCAGCTTGCTGAGGCGCAGCGTGTTGGCGACATGGCTGCGGCTCTTGCCGATCACCTTGGCAAGATCGTTCTGGGTATAATCGAATTCGGCGATCAGGCGTTCATAGCCGGCCGCTTCCTCGATGGCGTTGAGATCGGCGCGTTGCACGTTCTCGACGATGGCGATCTCGAGCGCTTCGCGGTCATTGGCCTCGACCAGGATCACCGGGACTTCGTGCAGCTCGGCCCGCTGCGCCGCCCGCCAGCGCCGCTCACCGGCGATGATCTCGTACGCATCGAGCATGCCCGGGAAGGCCCGCACGATGATCGGCTGGAGGATGCCGCGTTCGCGCACCGAGGCCGTCAAATCGTCGAGCTCGGCATCGTCGAAGATCCGGCGCGGATTGCGGGCGCTCGGACGCAGGAACTCGACCGGCACCTTGCGCTGGCCGCGCGAGCGCTCGATTGCGCCGATCTCGTCACCGACATCGCCGATCAGCGCGGCGAGACCACGGCCAAGACGTGAGCGTCCCTGTTCCTCCGCCATCGTCAACCCCTTGAACTTTCTATATTTTCAGAACTAGGCTGCGGCACGCAGGGTCCGCTCGCGCTTGATCACCTCGGAGGCCAGCCGGAGATAGGCCTGCGAACCCGCACAGCGCAGATCATAAAGCAGTGCAGGCTTGCCATAGGACGGTGCTTCTGACACCCGCACATTGCGCGGGATCACGGTCTCGTAGACCTTGTCGCCGAGGAAGTCGCGGACATCGGCCATGACCTGGCCGGAAAGATTGTTGCGTGGGTCGTACATGGTCAGCACGACGCCCTGGATGATCAGCCGCGGATTGAGGCCGGCGCGCACCTGCTCCACCGTCTTCAGGAGCTGGCTGAGGCCTTCCAGCGCGAAGAACTCGCACTGCAGCGGCACCAGCACAGCATCCGATGCCGTCATCGCATTGATCGTAATCAGGCTGAGCGAAGGCGGGCAATCGATCAGGATATAGGTCAGGTCGTTGCAACGCTGGTCGTGCTCGAGCTCGTCGACCGCCTTCTTCAGGCGCTGCACCCGGTCCTTCTCGCCGGCGATCTCGAGCTCGACGCCGAGCAGGTCGAGCGTCGAGGGTGCAATGAACAAATTGGGAACAGCGGTTGCCTGCATCGCGGCGCCGAGGCCGATATCGCCGCAGAGCACGTCATAGGTCGAGGCGCGCCGGCTCTTACGGTCAACGCCGAGCCCGGTCGAGGCGTTGCCCTGAGGGTCGAGATCGATGATCAGCACCTTCTCGCCGATCGCTGCCAGCGCGGTGCCGAGATTGATTGCCGTCGTGGTCTTGCCGACGCCGCCCTTCTGATTGGCGAGGGCCAGGACACGAGGCCGGCCGGAGCTTGGCCGAGGGCCTAGGTCGTTCATGAGTCGGTCCGCTTCTGAGCGTTGCGGATCACCAGGATACGCGCCGCCGAATCCGTAACGGAAGGAAACGTTGATGCCTGAATCTTCCAATATTTAGAAGCGTCGGTCAATTCGGCATCTAGATGTTGTCCCTTCGGAAAGACCCCGATCACACCGGTTCTCAACAGCTCTTTGCACCAGTCCAGCAGGAGCGGCAAAGGCGCGAGCGCCCGCGCCGTCACCACATCGACCTTGCCGAGAAATTGCGGCATCGCATCCTCGATCCGGGCCGCATGAACCGTCACCGCCGCGCCGGTCAGTCGGGCCGCATGGCGCAGAAAGGCGCATTTGCGGGCGTTGCTCTCGACCAGATCGATATGTCCGCCGACCTCCGCCAGCCGGATTCCAAGAACCAGACCGGGAAAGCCGCCACCGGAACCGAGGTCGAGCCAGCGCCGGGCTTCGGGGGCATGATCGAAAAGCTGCAGCGAATCGGCGATATGCCGGGTCCAGACCTCGTCGAGCGTCGCGGTCGAGACCAGGTTCTTGGCCCGCTGCCAGCGTTCGAGCTCGGCGACGAGGACAGTCAGGCGCTCCTCTGTTTCACGTGAAACAGGAGTCAAGTTCAAACCGCGTTGGCGGTCCGAGTTATCAACTGAACGCACAGTCATGATGCCGCTTCGGTGACGGTTGCGGATTTTCTCCGCCGCGCATGCGCTGCCAGCAAGGTCAGGGCCGCCGGCGTCATGCCTTCGATCCGGCCGGCTTGCGCCAGATTGGCCGGCTGAGCGGCTTCGAGCTTGGCGCGTAGCTCATTGGAAAGACCAGAGATTTCGGCAAGATCGAGATCCCGCGGCAGGGTCAGCGCCTGGTCACGCTGATAGGAATCGATCTCCGCCGACTGCCGGTCGAGATAAACCGCATAGGTCGCGTCGGCGCTGACGCGCATCGTCACATCCTCGGGATAGCCCGCGAGATCAGGCCAGGCCCTGGCCAAGGCGCCGAACTCGACGCCGGGATAGGAGAGGATCTCGAAAAGGCTACGCTTGACCCCGTCTCGATTGACCTGGAGGCCGGCCCCCGCTGCCTCGGACGGCGTCAGCACGCGCTGCTTCAGCTGCGCCGTCAGCTTCGCGATCTGCCCCTGCCGCGTCGCGAACTTGTCCCGTCGCGTCCCACCGACCAGGCCGAGCGCGATCCCGAGGCCGGTCAGGCGTTCGTCGGCATTGTCGACCCGCAGCGAGAGCCGGAACTCGGCACGCGAGGTGAACATCCGGTACGGCTCCGTAACGCCTCGCGTCACCAGATCGTCGATCATCACCCCGATATAGGACTGCGCCCGGTCGAGCACGATCGGCTCGCTGCCGCCGGCGCGCCTTGCGGCGTTGAGCCCGGCGAGCAGGCCCTGGCCCGCCGCCTCCTCATAGCCGGTGGTGCCGTTGATCTGCCCGGCAAGGAAAAGGCCACGGATCGCACGCGTCTCGAGCCCGGCGGTCAGGGCGCGCGGATCGACGAAATCATACTCGATCGCATAGCCAGGCCGCAGCATCGTGGTGCGCTCGAGCCCCGGGATCGTCTTCAGCAGGCCGAGCTGCACATCCTCGGGCAGCGAGGTGGAGATGCCGTTCGGATAGACCGTCGGATCATCCAGCCCCTCAGGCTCCAGAAAGATCTGGTGGCCGTCACGGTCGCCGAAGCGGCCGACCTTGTCCTCGATCGACGGGCAATAGCGCGGGCCTCGCCCTTCGATCTGACCGGAGAACATCGGCGCGCGATGCAGATTGGCTCGGATCAGCTCATGGGTCGCCAGCGTGGTCCGGGTGATGCCGCAGGAGATCTGCGGCGTCGTGATCGCGCTGGTCAGCGCCGAGAACGGCTCCGGCGGATCGTCTCCGGCCTGCCTGTCCAGTGCAGCCCAGTCGATGGTACGGCCGTCGAGCCGCGGCGGTGTACCCGTCTTCAAGCGACCGAGCGGGAAGTTATGGCGTTCCAGCGTCAGCGAAAGCCCGACCGAAGGCGCTTCGTCGACGCGCCCCGCGGCGATCTTGGTCTCGCCGATATGGACGAGACCGCGCAGGAAGGTGCCCGTCGTCAGCACGACCGTTCCACAGCCGAATCGACGGCCATCGGCGAGGAGCACGCCGCGGACCTCTCCCTCGTGGACATCGAGATCGAACGCTTCGCCCTCGATCAGATCGAGTCCGGAACAAGCTGCGAGCGCCGCCTGCACCGCCTCGCGGTAGAGCCTCCGGTCGGCCTGAGCCCGCGGCCCACGCACGGCCGGGCCCTTGCGCCGATTGAGCATGCGGAACTGGATGCCGCCCTGGTCGGCGCAACGCGCCATGATGCCGTCGAGTGCATCGATCTCACGGACGAGATGGCCCTTGCCGAGCCCGCCGATCGCCGGATTGCAGGACATCACCCCGATGGTCGCGAGCTTGTGGGTGAGCAGGGCCGTGCGTGCGCCCAGCCGCGCGGCCGCGGCGGCGGCTTCCGCCCCCGCATGGCCACCGCCGACGACGATCACGTCGTAATGCGTCGTTCCGTTGCTGTCAGACATGGTTCTTCGCTAGCCAAGCCTTTCGGCGCGGTCAATGAAAACACCGGTGATCACGGCCTCGTGCGACGAAATCGCTGCCTGGCAGCCGGCTTACTTGCCGATGCAGAAGCCGGAGAACAGGCTGTCGAGCACGTCTTCGACATCGATCCGCCCGACCAGGCGCTCCAGGGCCCGCGCTGCCAGCCGCAATTCCTCGGCGATCAGTTCGGGCTGGCCATGATCGAGCGCCTCCGCACGGATGATGGCTGAGACCGCTTCGCCAACCGCGATCCGCTGCCTCTCACGGGTTAGCAAGGCCGGCTCGGGGCTCGCCATGTCCCGCAGGCGCGCACCGATCAGCTCGATCAGTTCGTCGACCCCTTCTCCGCTTCGCGCCGAGACCGCAACCTCTCCGGCCCACTGCTCGCCCGGCAGATCGATCTTGGTCACGATCGCGAGGCTCGATGCGCCCTCCGGCAACGGTACCGGGTCCGAATCGATCGCCCGCAGGTGCAGGGTGAGATCGGCATCGGCCACGCGCTGCAGGGCTCGTCTCACGCCTTCGACTTCGATCTCATCTGCGCTTTCGCGTAGCCCAGCGGTATCGACCAGCAAGACCGGTATGCCTCCGAGATCGAGTCGGACCTCGATCGCGTCGCGGGTCGTGCCGGCGATCGGCGAGACGATGGCGATGTCGCGGCGTGCCAGCGCATTCAAGAGGCTCGACTTGCCGGCATTGGGCGGCCCGGCCAGCACGACGACGAAGCCCTCACGGACGCGCTCTCCGGCCCTGAAGCTGCCCAGCGCAGATTGAAGACTCGGTAGTACCGTCCGCGCAATGCCGACCGCCTCCGCGATCAGCGGCCCCGAAACATCGCCCTCATCGGCAAAATCGATCTCCGCCTCGAGCAGCATCATCGCCTTGATCAGCGCGGCACGCCATTCGGCCGCGGCGATGCCGAGCGCGCCTTCCATCTGGCGCAGCGCCTGCCGACGCTGCCATTCCGTCTCCGAATCGATCAGGTCGGCCAGGCCTTCGACGGCGGCGAGGTCGAGCTTGCCGGCTTCGAAGGCGCGCCTCGTAAATTCGCCGGGCTCGGCAAGGCGCAGGCCGGGCAGGGCGGTCAGCGTCGACAGCAGCCGCGACAGCACGGCACGCGAGCCGTGGACCTGGAACTCAGCGACATCCTCGCCGGTGAAGCTCCTAGGCCCCGGAAAGTAGAGCGCGAGCCCCTGATCGATCACCTCGCCATCGCGGTCGCGCAGCTCTGAGAGCTTCGCCAGCCGCGGTTTCGGCACCGTTCCCAGAATCGTTTCGAGGACGAATCGGACCTGGCTGCCCGAGACCCGCACCACCGCGACGCCTGCTCTGCCGGCGGCGGAGGACAGCGCCACGATCGTCGGATAGGCTGTGCCAGTCATACCGCGCTCCTTCCCCGGCCTATTGCGTCAGTTTGGCCGGCCCCGACCGGGAAGCCCGCTCATGAACCGCCTCAGGCACGCCGCCAGCCCCTATCTGCTGCAGCATCGCGACAATCCCGTCGACTGGTGGGAATGGAGCGAGGAAGCTTTCGCCGAGGCGAAGGCCAGCCGACGGCCGGTCCTGCTTTCGGTCGGCTATGCCGCCTGTCACTGGTGCCATGTCATGGCGCATGAGAGTTTCGAGGATCCCGCGACCGCCGCGGTGATGAACGAGCTCTTCGTGAACATCAAGGTCGATCGCGAGGAACGGCCGGACATCGACCACGTCTACATGAACGCGCTGCACAGTCTCGGCGAGCAGGGCGGCTGGCCGCTGACCATGTTCCTCGATTCGGACGGCGCGCCCTTCTGGGGCGGCACCTATTTCCCGCCGACGGCGCGCTATGGAAGGCCGAGCTTCGTCTCCGTGCTCCGCCAGCTCGCCGGCATCCACCAGCAGGATCCCGAGCGGATCCGCCGCAATGCCGAGGCCATACGCCATGCGTTGCAGCAGAGTGAGAGCAGGCCGGCAGGCGAAGCCGTGCTGGAGCCCGATCTCGATGGCCTCGCCCGCGGCATAGCCCGGCGTTTCGACCGCGACCATGGCGGGCTCGCCGGTGCGCCGAAATTCCCCAACCCCGGCCTGATCGAGTTCCTCTGGCGCCATGCCGAACGCAGCGCCGACCATGATTCGCGCCAGGCGGCGAACCGGACGCTGGAGCAGATGGCCCGTGGCGGCATCCATGACCATCTCGGCGGCGGCTTTGCCCGCTACGCTGTCGACGAGCGCTGGCTCGTGCCGCATTTCGAGAAGATGCTCTACGACAATGGCCAGCTCCTGCCGCTCTACGCGCTCGAGGCGGCACAAACCGGCGAGCCGCTCCTGCTCGAAGCGGCGGAAGGTATTGTCGGTTGGCTGGACCGCGACATGCTCCTGCCCGAAGGCGCCTTCGCCGCCAGCCTCGATGCCGATTCCGAGGGCGAGGAGGGCAAATTCTATGTCTGGACCCCGGCCGAGCTCGCGCGGCTGCTCGAAGCCGACGACGCCACGCTGTTCGGGCAGCATTACGATGTGACCGCCGAGGGCAATTGGGAAGGCCACGCCATTCTCAACCGGCTGGAGACGCCCGATCCTTCGCCGGACATCGCGATAGTCCTCGCCGAGCTTCGCGCAAACCTGCTGGTCGCCCGCAGCAAGCGCGTTCCGCCCGGTCGCGACGACAAGATCCTGGCCGACTGGAACGGGTTGATGATCTCCGGCCTCGTCCGCGCCGCCGGGCTCCTCGGCCGCAAGGACTGGCTTGCGCGCGCCGTCGGCGCCTTTCGTTTCGTTGCCGAATCCATGGCGGATGGGGCCGGTCTCGCGCATTCTTACCGTGGCGGTCGGTTGATCGCGCCCGGCTTCGCCCTCGACCATGCCGCGATGGCCGAAGCCGCTCTGGCGCTGCATGACTCAACTGGAGATGAGCACTACTTCGCTCTCGCCAGACGTTGGAGCCTGCATCTGGATGGGTACTACCGCGAGGCCGACTCAGGCCTTCTGCGCATGACTCGGGATGACTCTGCGGAACTTCCGGTCATACCCAGGCCGACTCACGACGATGCGGTGCCGAATGCCAACGGCCTGCATGCCGCCAACCTCCTGCGAATCGCCGCGCAGACCGGTCTGTCCGAAGATCGCGAGCAGGCCGACCGGTTTCTATCGGCCATACTCGCCGCGGCCGCACGCGCGCCGATGGCCCATGGCTCGGTCCTGAACGCCTATGATCTCGCGCGCAACGGCGTCGAGATCGTGCTGGCCGGGCCGGATCGCGAGGCTTTCCGGCAGGCGGCGCTGGCACTACCGCATCTGACGACGATGCTGGTCAACTGTCCCGATCCGGACGGCCTACCGCCCGATCATCCCGCCCGCGCCTATGCCAAGCAGGCCGGCAATGGCGCCGCCTTCATCTGCCGGCATGGCCGCTGCCTGCCACCCGTCACGGACCCGAATCGATTGGCCGAGGCGGTTGCCGGTGCGCCATGAGCCTCGACGAGGACGTCGCCACGAAAAAGGCCCCGGCTTTGCGCCGGGGCCTCTGCATTCCGCGGTGACGATGATCGCCGGTCAGGTGTTCATCGAGTCGAAGAACTCGGAGTTCTGTTTGGTCTGGCGCAGCTTGTCGATCAGGAACTCGATCGCGTCCTGCGGGCCCATCGGGTTGAGGATGCGGCGCAGCACATAGGTCTTCTGCAGATCCGAGCGCGGCGTGATGAGCTCTTCCTTGCGGGTGCCGGACTTGAGGATGTCGATCGCCGGGAAGATGCGCTTGTCCGCCACCTTGCGGTCGAGCACGATTTCCGAGTTACCGGTGCCCTTGAACTCCTCGAAGATGACTTCGTCCATGCGGCTGCCGGTATCGATCAGCGCGGTCGCGACGATGGTCAGCGAGCCGCCTTCCTCGATGTTGCGGGCTGCGCCGAAGAAGCGCTTCGGGCGCTGCAGGGCGTTGGCGTCGACACCGCCAGTCAGCACCTTGCCGGAGGACGGCACGACGGTGTTGTAGGCGCGGCCGAGGCGGGTGATCGAATCGAGCAGGATGACGACATCGCGGCCATGCTCGACCAGGCGCTTGGCCTTCTCGATCACCATCTCCGCGACCTGGACGTGGCGGGTCGCCGGCTCGTCGAAGGTCGAGGACACCACCTCGCCCTTCACCGAGCGCTGCATGTCGGTGACTTCCTCGGGGCGCTCGTCGATCAGCAGAACGATCAGATAGCACTCGGGATGGTTGGTGGTGATCGACTGCGCGATGTTCTGCAGCAGCACGGTCTTGCCGGTACGCGGCGGCGCGACGATCAGGGCGCGCTGGCCCTTGCCGATCGGCGCGACGATGTCGATGACGCGCGGCGAGAAATCCTTCTTGGTCGGATCCTGGACCTCGAGCCGCAGACGCTCGTCGGGATAGAGCGGCGTCAGGTTGTCGAAATGGATCTTGTGCCGGATCTTCTCGGGGTCCTCGAAATTGATCGTGTTGACCTTGAGCAGGGCGAAATAGCGCTCGCCATCCTTGGGTCCGCGGATCGGGCCTTCGACGGTGTCGCCGGTGCGCAGGCCGAATTTCCGGATCTGCGAGGGCGAGACATAGATGTCGTCCGGGCCGGGCAGATAGTTCGAATCGGAGGAGCGCAGGAAGCCGAAGCCGTCCTGCAGGACCTCGACGACGCCTTCGCCGAGGATTTCGGTCTCCTTCGCCGCGAGCTGCTTCAGGATCGCGAACATGAGCTCCTGCTTGCGCATCGTGCTCGCATTCTCGACCTCCATGCCTTCGGCGAAGGCAAGCAGTTCAGTCGGCGATTTGACCTTGAGTTCGTGGAGTTTGATTTCCCGCATGGGGCACCTGGGTCTGGGTGTTAACGGCCCGGGCGGGGAGCCTCGGGCGGAGGCAGAGGAGGGAATCGACGGGATGGGGCCGGTGGCCCGCATGTCGGAATGTCGTGGTCGCCTGCGGGAGCAGCCGTGGCACGAGCCGTCGACGAGAGGAAGGACGCAAACAGGAAGCGCAACTTCTGATAGCTGCTTTCCCAGCGTCGCTCAAGCGGGAAACCGCGAGCGTGGTTCAGAACGGCTTGACGATGACCAGGATGACGATCGCCGCCATGATCACGGCCGGGACCTCGTTCAGGATCCGGTAGAAGCGGGCCGACTTGTCGTTGCGGTCCTCGGCAAAGGCGCGGACCCGGCCGACGAGATAGCCATGGATGCCAGACAGCACCAGAGCGAGCAGAATCTTGCCGTGCAGCCAGCCGCCCTTGAAGGCGAAGCCGCTCCAGGCGAGGTAGAGGCCGAGAATCCAGGCCAGGGTCATCGACGGGTTGATGATGCCCTTCAGCAGCCGCCGTTCCATGATCTTGAACGTCTCGGACTGGATCGAGCCGACCTGCGCCTCCGCATGGTAGACCATCAGGCGGGGCAGATAGAGCATGCCCGCCATCCAGGCGATGATCGCCATCACATGGAAGGCCTTGATCCACTCATAGCTCACGGCGGCTAATCCTTAAGAACGAACCAGCTTCACCAGCTGCTCGACATGAGCGACCGGGGTCTGCGGCTGGATGCCATGACCGAGATTGAAGATAAAGGCCCGCTCCGACATCGCCTCGCGGATCGCCGCAACATCATGTCGCAGCGCCTCGCCGCCGGCGATCAGCGCCAGCGGGTCGAGATTGCCCTGCAGCGTCACCTCCGGATTGAGCGTCGCGGCGGCCCAGCGCGGATCGACGCCCCAGTCGAGGCCGATGCCGTCGGCGCCGCTGCATTGCGCCAGCCCTTCCAGCCGCGGGCCGGCACCGCGCGCGAACAGGATCACCTTGGCCTGCGGATGCTTCGCCTTCACGCCGGCGACGATCCGGCGCAGCGGCGCGAAGGAGAGCTTCTCGATCAGGCTCGGCGGCAGGGCGCTGGCAAAGCTCTCGAAGACCTGCACGACCTGGGCGCCGGCATCGATCTGGCGGTTGAGATAAATGATCGAGGCCTCGACCAGTCGCTCGATCAGCCGATCGAGGAAGACCGGGTCGCTATAGGCCACGAGCCTGGCCGGCGCCTGGTCGGGGGTCCCCTTGCCGGCGAGCATATAGCTCGCCACCGTCCAGGGAGCGCCGCAGAAGCCGATCAGCGCCGTCTCGGCGGGCAGAGCCGCCCGGACGCGCTCGATGGTCTCGAACACCGGCGCAAGCCGTTCCAGATTGAGTTCCTCGTCAAGCCTTGCAAGGTCGCCGGCATCGGCGAGGGCTTCCAGCTTCGGACCCTCGCCCTCGGCGAACCAGACCTTCTGGCCGAGCGCATGCGGAACGACGAGAATGTCCGAGAACAGGATCGCGGCGTCGAAGCCGAATCGCCGGATCGGCTGCAAGGTCACTTCGGTGGCGAAGGCCGGATTGTAGCAGAGGTCGAGGAAGCCGCCGGCCTTTGCCCTGACCTCGCGATACTCCGGCAGATAGCGTCCGGCCTGGCGCATCAGCCAGAGCGGAGGAATCGCCGTCTTTTCGCCAGAGAGTGCGCGCAGGAAAAGGGAGGTGGTCATCGTGCTCGCTTACCCTCGGCAGCGGTCCACCGACCGGCCTTAAGAGAATCTTTAAATTTAGAGAGTCTTTTGTTTTGACTCTTGGGACCCCGGACATAGCCCGGCACAATCCCATCCACAACCGATCCACAGCCTGTCCGGGCTCGGGTTCGGAGGTGCGAAGCTGCCCGGCCATCCGTTAAGAGCTTCTTAACGAATTGGAATCGGCGCTGGCGTGCGCTGCGATGCCACGCCTCGAAATGATTCACGTGAAACATCCGCCTCCTGTCCACACAGGCATGCCTGTTGAGCGATCAAGGGGGTTATCCCGGGCTCGTCCGGAGGCTCTGCGAAGAGCCTGACTTGTCCCCAGCCTTCCCCAGGGCTGATTCGCCGGTCTTCGCCGTCCGCGGGCGATTCCAATTGCCGGCTTCGCGCGCTAGACCAGAAGTCTCAGGGGGCCTGACGAGGCTGGGAGCAGTCGTGCCACGCAATTATTTTCACCTGCACCTGGTCTCCGACGCGACCGGCGAAACCCTGATCGCGGTGAGTCGGGCCGCTGCGGCGCAATACGAGGCTGTATCGGCGATCGAGCACGTCTATCCGCTTGTCCGCTCCGAGAACCAGCTTTCGCGTGTGCTCGCCGAGATCGAGTCGTCGCCCGGCGTCGTGCTCTATACCCTGGTCGAACCGGAATGGGCCGAACGCCTCGAGAGCTTCTGCCGGGAGATCGGCTGCCCCTGTCTCTCGGTGCTGCAGCCCGTGCTCTCGCTGTTCCAGTCCTATCTCGGCCAGGCCTCTGCGACCCGTCCCGGCGCGCAGCACGTCCTCAACGCCGAATATTTCCGCCGCATCGATGCGATGAACTACACGCTGATGCATGATGACGGGCAGCTCGGCGGCGATCTCGAAAGCGCCGATGTCATCCTGGTCGGCATCAGCCGGACCTCGAAGACGCCGACCAGCATCTATCTCGCCAATCGCGGCATCAAGACCGCCAATGTCCCGCTGGTGCCGCATGTGCCGTTGCCGTCGGAGCTGGAGCGTCTCAAGAAGCCGTTGATCGTCGGCCTCGTCGCCAGCGCCGAGCGCATCATCCAGATCCGCCAGAACCGTCTGCTCTCGATGCGGGCGGACGACGAGACGCCCTATGTCGATCCCGATGCGGTCGCCGACGAGATCGCCCAGTCGCGCAAGCTCTGCGCCCGGAGGGGCTGGCCGGTGATCGACGTCACCCGTCGTTCGATCGAGGAAACCGCGGCGGCGATCCTCGACCTGCTGCGCGACCATCGCTTGAAGTTCATCGCGACGTGAGCGCTTCCGCCTCCTTCTGGCGTGGCGACACGGCCCTGGTCCTGGCGTCCGGCAGCGCGACCCGGCGCGGCATGCTGGAGAATGCGGGCCTGCCGATCGAGGTCATCCGGCCCGAAGTCGACGAGCGTGCCGTCGAGGCGGACTTCCTCGCCGAGGGAGGCGAAGCGTCCGGCGTCGCCGCGGTGCTCGCCGCCGCCAAGGCTCTTGTTGTCTCGCAGGACATGCCGGGTCGCTGGGTGCTCGGCGCCGACCAGACCCTGACCTGCGAAGGCATCGCCTTCCACAAGCCGGTCGACGAGAATGCCGCTCTGCTGCAGATCGCCGCGCTGTCCGGCAAGCGCCATGAGCTCACCTCCGCCTTCGCATTGGCTCGCGACGGTGTCGTCGTCCGCAACGGAAGCCGGCAGGTCGGCATGCTCATGCGCGAGCTCGATGCCGGCTTCATCGAGCGCTATGTCGCCGAGGCCGGCCCGGCTGCGACCGCGAGCGTCGGCGGCTATCAGATCGAAGGCCTCGGTGCGCAATTGTTCAGCGGCATCGACGGCGACCATTTCACCATTCTCGGCCTGCCCCTGCTCGACTTGCTCGCGGCTTTGCGCGAACTCGAGCTTCTTGCCTGAACCAACGGCTCCGACCCATGACACGCTGCTTCATCATCGGCCATCCCGTCGCCCATTCGCGCTCGCCCATGATCCATGGCCATTGGCTCGCCGAGCATGGCCTGGGCGGCAGCTATGAGCGCGTCGACGTGCCGCCGGGCGAGGTCGCTGCCTTCCTCGACCGCATCCGTTCTGGAGAATTCGCCGGCGGCAATGTCACCGTGCCGAACAAGGAAGCGGTGCTGCCGCTCCTCGACCATGTCAGCGAAACCGCGCGGCGCATGGGCGCGGTCAATACGATCTGGATGGAGGACGGCAGGCTCCATGGCGACAATACCGACGCCTTCGGCTTCCTCGCCCATCTCGATGATCGCGTGCCCGGCTGGGACGGCCGGGTCGGGACGGCGCTGATCCTCGGCGCCGGCGGTGCGGCCCGAGCCGTCGTCCATGGCCTTGCCGACCGCGGCGTCGGCCGCATCATCCTGGTCAATCGCAGCCCGGCGCGAGCGCAGGAGCTCGCCGCCGAGTTTGGCGCGAACGTCGAGGCACGCGGCTGGGGCGAGGCTGACGGGCTGGTCGCGGTGAGCGATCTCATCGTCAACACCACCTCGCTCGGCATGCAGGGCCAGCCACCGCTCGAACTTGACCTTGCCGGCCTGAGGCTGGGAACCATCGTCGACGACATCGTCTATGTGCCGCTGGAGACCGCCTTGCTCGGCGGGGCGAGGGCGCGCGGCGGCCTGCCTGTCGACGGGCTCGGCATGCTGCTGCATCAGGCGATCCCCGGCTTCGAGCGCTGGTTCGGCGTGCGCCCGCAGGTGACGCCGGCACTGCGGGCCCGGCTCGAAGCCGACATCCCGGCGGCCTAGCGGAGGCGGAGCATGACCTTCCTGCTCGGACTGACCGGCTCGATCGGCATGGGCAAGTCGACGACCTCGGAGATGTTCCGTGCCGAGGGGGTGCCGGTCTACGACGCCGATCAGGCCGTACACCGACTCTATTCCGGTGCCGCCGCTTCCGAGATCGAGGCAGCCTTTCCCGGTGTCGTCGTCGATGGCGTGGTCGACCGGACGAAGCTCTCAGCCGCGGTGCTTGGCCGCCCCGAAGCGCTGGCCAAGCTCGAGGCGATCATTCATCCGCTGGTCCGGGCCGAGGAGCAGGCCTTCCTGGCGCAGTGCCGCAAGGATGGGGCGGACGTTGCCGTCCTTGACATACCCTTGCTGTTCGAGACCGGCGGCGAGGGCCGCTGCGACGCCGTCGTCGTCGTCACCGCCCCGGTTGAGATCCAGCGCGCCCGGGTGCTTGCCCGCCCCGGCATCACCGACGACAAGTTCGAGGCGATCCTCGCCCGGCAGATGCCTGATACCGAGAAGCGACGGCGTGCCCACTTCCTTGTGGACACCTCGCGCGGCCTTCTGGCGGCGCGGCGGCAGGTCCATTCTATCCTCGTGGCGTTGGCAGGCCGTCCCGGCCGCGGCGAGCGGAGAGGCTGAACGTGCGCGAGATCGTTCTCGATACCGAGACCACCGGCGTCGAACCGCTGAAAGGCGACCGCATCGTCGAGATCGGCTGCGTCGAGCTGGTCAACCACTGCCCGACCGGCCGCAACTACCACATCTACATCAATCCCGAGCGGGACATGCCGGAGGGCGCCTTCCGGGTGCACGGGCTGTCCGAGGCCTTCCTCTCCGACAAGCCGGTCTTCGCCACCATCGCCGGCGAGTTCGCCGCCTTCATCGCGGACGCCAAGCTGGTTATTCACAACGCCGCCTTCGACGTCGGCTTCATCAACATGGAGTTCGGCCGGCTCGGCCTGCCGCCGATCGTTCCGGCGCTGGTGGTCGACACGCTCGCCATGGCGCGGCGCAAGCATCCCGGCGCCAGCAACAGCCTCGATGCGCTCTGCTCGCGCTATGGCATCGACAACAGCCGCCGCACCAAGCACGGCGCGCTGCTCGACTCCGAGATTCTGGCCGAGGTCTATATCGAGCTGATCGGCGGCAAGCAGACCAGCCTCGGCCTCGGCGCCGAACTGGCGGGGCGGCCGGGCGCTGGCCTTGCGGCTGTCATCGAGCGGCCGGTCCGGCTGCGCCCTTTGGCGCCGCGGCTCTCGGACGAGGAGCGCGCGGCGCACGAGGCCTTTGTCGGGAAGTTCAAGGCCGCGCCGCTCTGGCGCGGCTATCTCGGCCTGGCCGAGGAAGGCTGAGGCCAGGCCTCAGCTTCCCTTGCGCCGGTCGGCCCGGCGCGACAGCATGTTGAGGCCTTCGATCAGGGCCGAGAAGGCCATGGCGGCGTAGATGTAGCCCTTGGGCACATGGGCGCCGAAGCCTTCGCCGATCAGTGTGCCGCCGATCATCAAGAGGAAGCCCAGCGCCAGCATCACGATGGTCGGGTTCTTGTCGATGAAGCGCGCCAGCGGGTCGGCGGCAAGCAGCATGACCAGCACCGCGACGACGACCGCAATCACCATCACCGGGATGTGATCGGTCATGCCGACGGCGGTGATGATGCTGTCGATCGAGAAGACGAGGTCGAGCAGCAGGATCTGGAAGATCACGCCGCCGAAGGTCACGGCGGCCGCCGAGCCACCCTCGAACATGTCGGGCCCGTGATTGGGGTCGACCTTGTGGTGGATCTCCTTGGTTGCCTTCCAGACCAGGAACAGGCCGCCGGCGATCAGGATGATGTCGCGCCAGGAGAAGGCCTTGCCGAACACCGAGAACACCGGCGTGGTGAGCTGGACGATGATGGCGACGGTCGAGAGAAGGGCGAGGCGCAGGATCAGCGCCAGGCCAATGCCGATCTTGCGGCCGCGCGAGCGCTGATGTTCCGGGAGCTTGTTGGTCAGGATCGAGATGAAGATCAGGTTGTCGATGCCGAGCACGACCTCCATTGCGATCAGAGCCCCGAGAGCCGCCCAGACTGTGGGGTCGGCGGCAAGTGTCATCAGGGCGTCCATCGAAACTCCAGCAGGATTTTGAACCGGACCTTCCGGGGTGGAGGGCGCTTCGGTCATGCCGAAATGGGCGGCCCGGGCGCGGTTGCAAGGCGTGGCCGGTGAAGCAGGCACAAAAAAGAGCCCCGAAGGGCTCTTTTCGTCGCAGTTTTTCTGTGCTTGTCGCTCAGGAGGCCGGCGTTCCGGCCGGCGGCTGCTGGTTCTGCAGCTCTTCGAGGCGCTGGCGATAGAGCGCGGCGAAATCGATCGGATCGATGTAGAGCGGCGGGAAGCCGCCATTGCGCACGGCGTCGGCGACGATCTGGCGCGCGAAGGGGAAGAGCAGGCGCGGGCAGTCGATCATCACCACCGCATGCAGCTGCTCCTGCGGCACGCCGAGGATGCGGAACACGCCGGCATAGCTCAGCTCGAAGGCGAACAGGGTGTCGTTGCCGACGGTCGCCTTGCCTTCCAGCGTCAGGACCGCTTCGAACTCGGTGTCGCCCAGCGCGTTCGCGGTCACGTTGACCTGCAGGCCGATCTGCGGACCCTGCTGCTGCTGGCCGGAGAGCGAGCGCGGCGCGTTCGGGTTCTCGAAGGAGAAGTCCTTGATGTACTGGACAAGCGTGTTGAGGCTCGGCCCCTGCTGGTTGGCGTCGCCCGCGCCATTGCCGTTTTCGTTGGCCATCGGTCCCATCGTCTTCTAGGCGGCCCTGACGGAAAACTCCGCATAATTGCGGAAACTGTCCGCCGTGCCGCGAGCGCCGGACCCGCGTCGGCTATCATGGCGGCCGTGCTGGCACAAGCTAAGGCTCTCTGAGAACGCTTGTCGCGGCCGGGGGGTGGATGTTACGAGCCTCAGTCACCATATCCCGCCGGGAGATGGGCCGTGGTCACGGGCCCGCTTGCGATCGTATTTTTAAGGTTTGGATCAGCCGTCGATGCAAAACTTCGATATGACGACACTGGTCTTCCTGGCCCTGGCGGTCTTCGTCGCCTGGAAGCTGCGTTCCGTGCTCGGCCAGAAGACCGGGCATGAAAAGCCGCCTGCCGATCCGTTCCAGCGCCGCGAGACCTCGGTGCGGCCTGACCAGGCGTCTCCGGCCGATGCGCGTCGCGACAATGTCATCCGCCTGCCCGGTGCCGCCAACGATCCGACCGCTGCCGAAGTCCCCGATGCCGACCGCTGGAAGGACATCGCCCCGGCCGGTTCGCCGATCATCGCCGGTATCGAGGAAATCGCCCGCCAGGAGCCCGGCTTCGATCCGCGCGGCTTCCTCGGCGGTGCCAAGGCCGCCTATGAGACGATCGTCACCGCTTTCGCCCGCGGCGATCGCAAGATGCTGAAGGGCCTGCTCGCCAAAGAAGTCTACGAGGGCTTCGAGCAGGCGATCAGCGAGCGCGAGAAGCGTGGCGAGAAGGCCGAGTCGAACTTCGTCTCGATCGACAAGGCAGAGATCACCGCCGTCGACGTCAAGGGCAAGACCGCCCAGGTCACCATCGCCTTCGTCTCGCAGCTGATCAGCGTCGTGCGCGATGCGCAGGGCAATGTCGTCGACGGCAGCGCCGACAGCGTCTCCGAGGTCAACGACGTCTGGACCTTCTCGCGTCAGCTCGGCAGCCGCGATCCGAACTGGCTGCTGGTCGCGACCGAATCGGCCGCGTGATCCGTGCCGCCGGTCTCGTTCTGGGCCTCTGGGCCGCAGGCGTATCGGCAGTGACGGCCAGCGCCCCACCCGTTCCCGCCGGCGCCCGCATCGAGCCCGTAGCCGCCGGCGAGATCGCCGGCTGGGCGCAGGACGACCACCGGGTCGTGCTGCGTCTCTTCGCTCAGGGCTGCGAGACCGACCCGCCGCTGCGCCAGGGCATCAAGCCGCCGCCCGGCCTGCCCGCGCTCTGCACCGAGGCCGCCGCGCTGCGGAAGGCCGGCGAACCCGACCGCGCGACTGCTCGGAAATTCTTCGAGGACCGCTTCTCGTTCTGGCGGGTCCGCCCGGCAGAGACCGGCCGCGGCTTCATGACCGGCTATTTCGAGCCGGAGTTCGAGGGCTCGCTGACGCCAAGCGCCGCCTTCCCGACGCCGCTCTATGGCCGCCCCGCCGACCTCGTCACCAAGATGCCGGGGGATGACTGGCCCGGTTTCGATCCGACCCTGTCCTCGGCCCGGCGCGGCAAGCGCGGCCTCGAGGTCTTCCCCGACCGCGCCGCGATCGAGGATGGCGCGCTCGACGGTCAGGGCCTCGAGATCCTCTGGATGCGCGATCCGGTCGACCGTTTCGTGCTGCAGGTCCAGGGCTCCGGCCGGATCCGCCTGCCGGATGGCAGGGTCACGCGGCTGGTCTATGCCGGCCGCAACGGCCATCCCTACACCTCGCTCGGTCGCGAGCTCAGCCGTCGTGAGAACATCCCGCCGGCAGAGATGACCATGGACCGGCTGATCGCACGGCTGAAAGCCGATGCCGGTTTCGCCCGCGAACTGATCCGGCTCAACCGCTCCTTCGTCTTTTTCGCCCGCCGCGACGATCTTCCGCCTGAATCCGGGCCGATCGGCGCCGCTGGCCTGCCGCTGACGCCATTGCGCAGCATCGCCGTCGACCGCACGGTCTGGCCCTATGGCACGCCGGCCTGGATCGCCGGCGAGGTCCCGGACGGGACGGGTGGTTCGGAGGCACTATCGCGCCTCGTGCTGGCGCAGGATACCGGCTCGGCGATCCTCGGCCCGGCCCGGATCGACCTCTTCGTCGGCTCCGGCCCGCAGGCCGGCCACCGCGCCGGCCTGATCCGCCATCCCTTCGACCTGATCGTGCTCTGGCCGCGTGGGCGGGGGCGCTGACGCTATGCCGCGCCGCCGTGGCAAATTGCTCTCCGAGGCCGAGATCGCGCTGTGGCGCCAGGTCGCGCGCACGGTGACGCCGCTCGCCGGTCGCAAGCCGGTCGAGGCTGAGCCCGAGCCCGAGATCCCCGTGCTCCAGCCCGAACCGCCGCGGCCGGCGCCCGCCATGGCCCCACCGAAGGCGATCGCGGCGAAGCCGGCGCCGCCGCCGCTCGCACCGCTGGAAAGGCGGCTGCGTACCCAGCTGCGCCGCGGCCAGCAGGGCGTCGAGGCTGCGATCGACCTGCACGGCATGCGCCAGGACGAGGCGCATGCGGCCCTGCGCGGTTTCCTGCGCAGCCAGCAGATGCGCGGAGCCAAGCTCGTCCTGGTGGTGACCGGCAAGGGCGGCGCCGGCGATTTCGGCTTCGGCTCGGAACGTGGCGTCCTTCGCCGCAACGTGCCGCATTGGCTCAGCCTTGCCGATCTGCGGCCGCTGGTGCTCGGCTTCGATGAGGCCGAACAGCGCCATGGCGGTTCGGGCGCGCTCTATATCCGCCTGCGCCGCCCCCGCGGGCCGCAGTCATGACGCCCTATGGCCGCAGGGTTCGCGAACTGCGCGCCGCCCGCGGCGTCACCCTAGCCCAGATGGCGCAGGCACTAGGCGTCACCCCCGCCTATCTCTCGGCGCTTGAGCACGGCAAGCGCGGCCAGCCGACCTTCACCTTGATCCAGGGGGCGATCCATGTCCTCGGCATCATCTGGGACGAGGCCGACGAGTTGATCCGCCTCGCCGATCTCTCGCATCCGCGCGTCACCGTCGACACCGCCGGGCTGGAACCGGAAGCGACCCTGTTCGCCAATCGGCTGGCGCGCGAGATCGAATGGCTCGGCCCGTCCGATCTGGCGGCCCTGTCCTCTATCCTCGACAGCGCCGCCCGCCGCCGCGGCGGCGCTTGACCGAAGCTGCGACCGATGCGACACGCCCGCAAATCCCTCAACCTCCGGAAAGCCTCATGACCTCCAAGCGCTACGACGTGCTCGCTCTCGGCAACGCCATTGTCGACGTCATCGCCACGGCCGAGGAGGATTTCCTCGCCAGCCACGGGCTGGTGAAGGGTTCGATGGCCCTGATCGACGAGGCGCGAGCGGAGTCTCTCTATGCCGCGATGGGGCCGGGCAAGGTCATCTCCGGCGGCTCGGCCGCCAACACCATCGCCGGCCTCGCCTCGTTCGGCGGCAACGGCGCCTTCATCGGCAAGGTCAAGGCCGACGAGCTCGGCGGCCTCTATCGGCATGACCTGACCTCGCTCGGGGTCGCCTTCGACACGGCGGCTGCCACTGACGGGCCGGCGACGGCGCGCTCCTTCATCATCGTCACGCCCGATGGCGAGCGCACCATGAACACCTATCTCGGTGCCTGCCAGGGCCTGTCCCCGGCCGATGTCGATCCGGCCGCGATCGAGAACGCCGATATCGTCTATCTCGAAGGCTATCTCTGGGATCCGCCGGCGGCCAAGGATGCCTTCCGCAAGGCCTCCGAGATCGCCCACAAGGCCGGTGGACGCGTCGCCATCACGCTCTCGGATTCCTTCTGCGTCGACCGCTACCGCAGCGAGTTCCTCGGCCTGGTGCGCAACCGCACGGTCGATCTCGTCTTCGCCAACGAGCACGAGCTGAAGAGCCTCTACGAGACCTCGGATTTCGACACGGCGCTGGCCGGCCTGCGCGCCGAGAACGTGCTCGCCGTCGTCACCCGCTCGGAGAACGGCGCGCTTGCCGTGACGCCCGAGGGCATCGTCGCCGAGCCGGTCTTCCCGATCGAGCGACTGGTCGATGCGACCGGCGCCGGTGACCTCTTCGCCGCCGGCTTCCTGTTCGGCCTGACCTCCGGCCGCGAGACCCGCGACTGCCTGCGCCTCGGCGCGCTCGCCGCCGCCGAGATCATCAGCCATGTCGGCGCCCGGCCGGATGTCGGCCTGAAGACGCTCGCCGGCAATAACGGCCTGCTCTGAACCGGCTCTTCCGGCACGACCGTCGGATCTGCGACGACACGAAAAAAAGCCCGGGCCGCAAGGCCCGGGCTTTCTCATTTCGGAAGCTCCTGCCGCTCAGGCGGCGCGCTGCAATCCGAGCGCCCCCCAGATCGTGCTCAGCGCCTGGACCAGGGTCTCGATATCCTCGTCCGAATGCAGCGGCGTCGGCGTGATCCGCAGCCGCTCGGTGCCGCGCGGCACGGTCGGGTAGTTGATGGGCTGGACGTAGATCGAAAAGCGCTCGAGCATCTCGTCGCTGATCTGCTTGCAGCGCACGGCGTCGCCGACCATCACGGGCACGATATGGCTGGGGTTCGGCAGATGCGGGATGCCGGCCTCGTCGAGGCGCCGGCGCAAGGTCTGAACCCGGTCCCGCTGGCGGTCGCGTTCGACCGAGCTCGTCTTGAGATGGCGGATCGCGGCGAGCGCGCCGGCCGCCAGCGTCGGCGGCAGCGAGCTTGAGAAGATGAAGCCTGAGGCGAAGCTGCGCAGATAGTCGCAGAGCGCCGCCGAGCCGGTGATGTAGCCGCCCATCACGCTGAAGGACTTCGCCAGCGTGCCCTCGATCAGGTCGAGCCGGTGGCTCAGGCCGTCGCGCTCGCTGATGCCGCCGCCACGCGGGCCATAGAGCCCGACGGCGTGGACCTCGTCGATATAGGTCATCGCCCCGAATTCCTCGGCGATGTCGCAGAAATCGGCGACGGGGGCGATGTCGCCATCCATCGAGTAGACCGATTCGAAGGCGATCAGCTTCGGCCGGGCCGGGTCCATCGCCTGCAGCTTGCGGCGCAGATCGGCGGCGTCGTTATGGGCAAAGATCGCCTTGTCGGCGCGGGAATGCCGGATGCCCTCGATCATCGAGGCGTGGTTCAGAGCATCGGTCAGGACGATGCAGCCCGGAATGCGCGAGGCCAGCGTCGAGAGCGAAGCCCAATTCGACATGTAGCCGGAGTTGAACAGCAGCGCGCCTTCCTTGCCGTGCAGATCGGCGAGCTCGCGCTCGAGCAGCACATGGTAGTGGTTGGTGCCGGCGATGTTGCGCGTCCCGCCGGTGCCGGCGCCGCAGCCGTCGAGCGCCTCGTGCATGGCCTTCAGCACCACCGGGTGCTGGCCCATGCCGAGATAATCGTTCGAACACCAGACGGTGACCTCGCGCGGACCGCCGCCGCCATGGAATATCGCGCGCGGAAACCGTCCGGCGCAGCGTTCCAGATCGGCGAAGACCCGGTAGCGGCCCTCCTTGCGGAGCTGGCTCAGCTCCTCGCGGAAAAAGCTCTCGAAATCCATCGCAACCTCCTGCGCCGCCTTCATTGTGCATTGCGCGCCGCAGGTAAAGGCGCAGCAATGTCGCGGGTTGGGCCGGCAAAGCGCGCGCAAGCGCCGATATCGGACCGCAACCAGCTTCCCATTTCCTGCGATCCGGTTCTAGATCGTCCTCAGCTGAAACGGGGACTGGCCATGGCCGTAACGATCGATGGGCGCACGCTGAAGGGCAAGCAGGTGGTGCGCGTGGCGCGGCCGGGTGCTTCCGGCCGCTATGAGAAGGCGAGCCTCGCCCCTGCCGCCCGCGCTGCCATCGCCGCGACGCGCGCGCATATCGACGCGAACTTCATGAACGACGAGGCTCCGTTCATGTACTCCTTCAACACCGGCGTCGGCCTGTTCAAGGACCAGCGCGTGCTGATGTCGGAGATGACGGAGTACCAGCGCAAAAGCGTCTATGCCCATGCCACCGGCATCGGAGAGCCCTTTGCCGAGGACGTCACCCGCGCCACGATGCTGCTGCGTGCCAATGCCTTCGCTTCGAACTATTCCGGCCCGCAGGTCGAACTGGTCGAACGCCTGCTCGCTTGCCTCAATGCCGGCGTTCACCCGGTCATCCCGCAGAAGGGCTCGGTCGGCGCCTCCGGCGATCTTGCGCCGCTCGCCCATATGGCGGCGGCGGTCTGCGGCTTCGGCGAGGCCGAGGCCGTCTACAAGGGCAAGCGCATGCCGGCGCGCGAGGCGCTGGCCAAGGCCGGCCTCGCTCCCGATTTCCCGCTCGGCGCCAAGGATGCCTCGGCCCTGATCAATGGCTCGACCGTCTCGCTCGCCCTCGGCGTGCTGGCGACGGAGGATGCCAGGCGCTTGATCAAGGCCGCCGATATCGGCTTGGCGCTCTCGCTCGAGGCGATGCGTGGCGAGCTTGCCGCCTTCGACCCACGGGTCCATGCAGCGCGCCCACATCCCGGCCAGGCGCTGGTCGCGCGCAATGTACTGAAGCTGACGCAGGGCTCGAAGCGCTGCTCCGCTTCGGCGCGCGAGACGATCTATCCCGACGAGATCGGCCGTACGCCCGGAAAGCCGCCGGCGCCGCGCGTGCAGGACGTCTACTCGCTGCGCTGCGCCCCGCAGGTCCATGGCCCGGCCCGCGAGGCGCTCGACTATGTCAGCCGCATCATCGCGACCGAGACCAATTCTGCCACCGACAACCCACTGATCTTCCCGGACGGTGGCGGCTACGAGGTGATCTCAGGCGGCCATTTCCACGGCCAGTACGTGGCGCAGGCCATGGACCTGCTGGCGATCTCGATGACCGATCTCGGCTCGATCTGCGAACGCCGGCTCGCCCGGCTAATCGACCCGACGCTGAGCTACGGTCTGCCGCGCAACCTGCTCGCCGGCAAGCGCGGGCTGAATACCGGCTTTGCCACCGTGCAATGCTCGCTCTCGGCGCTGGTGATGGAGAACCGCACCCTGTCCTCGCCGGGCTCGGTCGATTCGATCCCGGGCAAGTCGAACGCCGAGGATCATGTCTCGAACTCGACCTGGTGCGGCCGCAAGGCCCGCACCGTCGTCGAGAATGTCGAGATGATCATCGCCGGCGAGATCCTGATGGCTTGCCAGGCGCTGTCGCTGATCGCCGAGACGGCCAAGGCCCATCCGCTCGGCAAGGGCACGCAGGCCGCGCTGGACGCGGTGCGCGAGACGATCCCGCCGGCGCTCGACGGCGACCGCTGGTACGCTGCCGAGATGAACCAGGCGACGGCGCTGGTCCGCTCCGGCGCGATCGTCGAGGCGGTCGAGGCGGCGGTGGGCGCGCTGGAGTAGGGCTCTGGAGAACCCCTCTCCTGGAAGGAGAGGGGCAGGGGTGAGGTGTTCGGACTGAAAACGTTGGCTTGGGCCTGACCGCGCGGTGAGTGCGGAACCGGACTGGTCTGACGGCCCACACCTCGCCCTACCCTGTCCTTACAGGAGAGGGTTCCCGCGGTCTTGTCGTGGCGGTCTCGTGGTTCAACTCAATACAGCGTCGCCTTGACGCGCTCCGGCAGCGCCTTGTCATAGGCCTCGCCGTCGAAGGTCTCGATCGTGGGGGTCCGCGCCGTGATCTCGCGCAGCATCGTGCCGGCGCTGGGCAGCGAGCGCTTGTCGACCCGGACCGCCGGGTTCCAGAGATCGGCCCGGACGACGGCCCGCGAGCACTGGAAGTAGACCGACTCCACCGAAACGACCATGACGCAGGTCGGCAGCTTGCCCGCCATGTCGAAGCGCGCGCAGAGCTCCGGATCGCTCGAAAGCGTCGCAGTCCCGTTCACGCGCAGGGTTTCGCCGTAGCCGGGGACCAGAAAGAGCATTCCGATTCGATTGTCGAACAGGATATTCTTGAGCGAATCCAGTCGGTTATTGCCTCTTCGGTCGGGAATCAGCAGCGTTTTCGCGTCGCTGACCGTGACAAAGCCCGGCAGATCGCCGCGCGGCGAGCAATCCAGCCCGTCTGGACCATTGGTCGCGAGCACAAAAAACGGCGAGGCGGCGATCAGCGCCGCATAGTTCGCATCGACATGGTCGATCTCCTTGAGGAGCGAAGCCGGTGCGACGGGGTTCGGATAGAGCGAGGCGAGCTGATCCAGCGAGGTGATGCGGTGGGCGGTCATGCCGATCTCCGAGGCAGAAAAGTCTAGACTATTTGAGTTCGCTGCGTCGCACCAGAGGAATCGCCAAAAGAAAACGCCCCCCGCATCCTGCGATGCGGGGGGCGTCCTGATTCACGTGAAACGCCTGAGCGCTTCAGGCCTTACTCGGCCTGCTGCTTCTCGCGGCTCTTCTCGGCGTCGCGGGCGGCCTTCAGCTTCTCGGTGATGTCCTCGCCGGTCTGCTGGTCGACGACCTTCATCGAGAGGCGGATCTTGCCGCGATCGTCCTGGCCGAGGAACTTGACCTTGACCTTGTCGCCTTCCTTGACGACGTCCGAGACCTTCTGGACGCGCTGGGCGGCGAGCTCGGAGATGTGGACGAGACCGTCCTTCGCGCCGAAGAAGTTCACGAAGGCGCCGAACTCCATGACCTTGACGACGGTGCCGTCATAGA
>JAESGI010000036.1_pt1 | contig 36713 bp, 39 predicted proteins | sample 9269671 | NCBI WGS metagenome assembly JAESGI01 (sample SAMN14515641, study PRJNA621666) | algae metagenome | isolation source: Nostoc indistinguendum CM1-VF10 and co-occurring heterotrophs from gravelly... | place: USA: Clark Mountains, San Bernardino, California | collected 1998-06-05 | reverse complement strand
CAAAAAAATCTACCAAGACGGGTTTATCCTGACTGATAAGTTCCTGAAATTTATTCATTATACTCAATTTTTATTTAATCTCTTCGTAATGCACTTCATCACTGCCGCTTTTTGAATTGCGCTTCGGTACGGAACAGTTTCCTGCGGCACAACAGCCAATGTTCAATAATGGCATTACAACAAAAACTGCTCCGACAGCCACCAAAATCCACATTCCAGATTGTACGGCTTCTACAACAAGGAAAACTCCCATTGCCAGACGAAGTAACCTTACAAAGTTCCAGTTTTTAAATAAATTATCCATACTTTTCTTTATCTTTTTATACCAAATAAGCGTATAACCGAAGCTTTTCCCTGATGATAAGCGCCTTCACTCAGTACGGTCTCGGAAATATATGCTTCCTGAAAATCGAAATCGGAAAAATCAGTTTTCAGTTCTTCTAAATCATAAAGCATTTCCCAATGTTTTGGTCCGCCTGCATTTGGATTTTCGTCCTGAAATTTAGAATGCTCTTTACTGAAACCTTCCAGAATAATTTTACCTCCTTTCTTTACTAGCGATGAAAACTGCCTGTGCAAATCCCTCCTCAATGTTTCAGGAAAATGGGCAAAAACCATTACTACAAGGTCAAAACTTTCTTTTTCATAACTTATTGTATCCGCCGAAACGGTTGTGTAATTTATTTTCACCGACTTCTTTTCAGCTAGTTTCATCGCTTTCTTTCTGCCTTCTTCACTTTGATCAAAAGCTTCCACTTCAAAACCCTGAGTTGCCGCATAAACAGCATTCCTGCCCTCTCCTTCAGCAGGAAAAAGAGCTTTTCCGGGAGTGAGTTCAGCCAATTTTTCTGCAAAATAGACATTTGGTTGATCTCCGTACACAAAATCTGATTGGCGGTATCTTTCGTCCCAAAAATCTTTCATTATTGTTCCATTAGTTTTATCATATTCTGTACACTGCCACCGTTGAGAACATTCGTGATTCCGTTTCGCTCCAATGTTCCTTTTGCCATTGCGCTACGGTTTCCACTTCTACAGAAAACAATGATGTTTTTCTTATTCCTGAACTTGGAAATCTGGTCTTTGACGACATCCAAAGGTATATTAACAGCCCCTTCAGCACTTCCCGAAGCAAATTCTCTGGGCGTTCTTACATCTACCAAAAAAGCACCTTCTTCCAACGCAGTTTCCAGCGCAGCATTGTCTTTTTTTCCGAATAACATTGATAATAAATCCATCTTAATTTTTTACAGGGTTTGCTTTTTCTGTCCATTCTTTCATTCCGCCAGAGAAATTTTTGACGTTCTCAAAACCGTTTTTCTTCAGTAGAGAATAGGCAATTGCTGCTCTGTCGCCACTTTGACAATGAATTACAATTGGCTTTTCATGGGAAATTTTATCCAGATTATCCTCCAAAGTTCCCACAAAGACATTCTCAGCATTCTCAATACGTCCTGCGTCATATTCGGTTTTATTTCTTACATCAACCACCTGAATATTATCTCTGTTCAGATAAGATTTGAATTCCTCAATATCAATAATATCGGCAGTCTGTAATTCTAAGTCTAAATTTTTCACGTCATCAATATAGCCCATCATTTGATCCATCCCGATTCTCATCAGTTTTCTGGTAAGATCTTCCATTTGTTCTTCCTGAGCAACCAAAATAAACGGCTCGGAATAATTGACAATCCATCCCATCCACGTGGAAAATGAATTATTACCCTGAATATTGATGCTGTTTGGTATAAAACCTTCGGCGAAATCTACTTTATTTCTGGTGTCTATAATTTTAACACCGCTCTGGTAAGCCTTCACAAAGTCTTCTTTGGAAAGTTTTGGATGTTTCGGAACTTCTGTCAACAATGGTCTTTCCACTTTGTTGAGTTTTTTCATCATTGCAAAATATTTTGGAGGTTCCGGCTGTCCTTCCAGCAGATATTCTACAAAACCTTCCTCATCTTCTTCATATTGAAAAGCCCAGTTTCTGATTTTTTCATAACCTACCGTTGAACTCGGAACTGCGCCCAAAGCTTTTCCGCAAGCCGAACCTGCACCGTGTCCCGGCCAAACTTGGATAAACTCCGGCAATCTGCTAAAATCCTGAATAGAATGAAACATTTCTTTCGCTCCTTTTTCCTGAGTTCCTGTAACTCCGGCCGCTTTCTCTAACAAATCAGGTCTTCCTATATCTCCCACGAAAACAAAATCTCCCGTGAAAATCATCACCGGTTTGTCCGTCGCAGGATGATCGGTTAATAAAAAGCTGATGCTTTCAGGCGTATGTCCCGGTGTGTGAAGCACTTTCAGGGTTAGATTTCCAAGTTTAATAATGTCTCCATTGGTTAATCCGATATGTGGAAACTGATATTGCCAGTCTTCACCACCTTCATCCGAAAGATACATTTTTGCACCTGTCATCTCCGCAAGTTCTCTGGAGCCCGACAAAAAATCGGCGTGAATATGAGTTTCTGTAATATGTGTGATCGTGAGATTATTTTCTTTTGCAATCTGAAGATAGGTATCGATATCTCTTTTGGCATCAATAACAATGGCTTCACCTTTTGCCTGACATCCGATTAAATAGCTAGCCTGTGCAAGACTCTTATCATAAATATGCTGAAAAAACATAATGTAATTTTTAAGGGTTATACTTTTTTAATTTTATAGTACAAATTTCGGGGTTTACGAATTGCTATACCGCTACTTTTGTTACATAAGCTAATTTTTTCAAAACCAATAATTCGTAGTTAAATTTAACTGATTATAATTGGTCTTTTGATAGACTGCAATTGGGTTCGAGGTTTGCAGATTTCTTTTAATAATGTAAAGCAAATCAACTTCCAGTTTATGACTGACTTTGTAAGCGACAAAGCTATTCCATTGCAAAAAATCATCTGTATTGTACTTATTATTTTTAAAATCATTTTCGGAAGCTCCGTTGCTGATGCTAAAATCTGAGTGAGCCGACCATTTTCCCTGATGAAATAAGACCGAAACTTTTATAATATTTACATTTCGGAAACCTTCCAATCTGCTTCTTGGAAGCGATGTGAAAAACTGATCTCTTCCCAATTCTTTCGGAAATAAAAATCTGCCGGTATCAAAAGCTTTAGAATAAGCAAACTCCCAAGCGAAATTTTTGATTTTATACCGAAACAAAAAACTTGCAACCTGACCATTTTCATCTGGCTGAACATATCTTTCAGAATATTTTAATCGACCTTGGTAAGAATCTGGAATCTGATAGGTGTATATCAACCCAAAATCCCATTTAGGAAAATTTAAACCCAGCTGAAACCAAGAGGTATTAAGTGTTTTATCTAAATGAATGTTGTAAAAATTAATATCTGCAATTCTAAATTTTCTTCCGTAGTGAAAGATGGCAACACCTGCGCTGTTATTTTCACTGAGATAGTCTGCTTTCGAACCGTCTGGTTGAAATCCGTTATCCAATATTCCGATTGCGTCCTTCATTTTTAACCATTCTGAATTTGAGCGCATCGAAACAGAATTTAGCAATGCTAGATCAACCTGTGATTTATCTGATGAGAAATTCCAGCTCAATCCGTTGTATTCTATAGGCAACATTCTGCCGTCACTTGGGTTGACGAGAGGGGTATATTCAATAGGAATTTTCCCCACCAAAAGTTTTGATTTCCCTTTCTGGTATTTTACATAAAATTGATTAAGCCTTGAAACAGCATAAGTGTTTTCAGGAGAAGACAAGTCGAAAAGTTCCCTTTCCCATTTGGAGGACTTTCCGGATTTCAAATCTTTTTCATCCAAATCTGATGATGCGACTTTAGAAAGAAACGAAGCAGAAACTCCAATGGAAAGATTTTTTACGGGTTTGTATTCAACCTTTATATTTCCTGCTAAAGCATCTGCCCAATAATCAGTTCCTTTAACATTATCTGTTGACATCAAAAAGTTTCTCAGATTTCCTGAGATGACCACTTTATCACGATTATCTAAATTAACAGATTGCGCTTTAACGATTGAAAAAGCAAACACCAAAATTATTGACGTAACTTTTTTGGTAAACATTTCAAACTTCTTTTCCTTTCAGCATTTTGTTCCAATAGAGATACGGGCGAATATATTTCTTGAGAATCCAAAGTCTCCAATGCTCTTTTGAACTGTCTGAAATGAACATCTTTTTGAGATTCGGATCTGGTGTGAATTCATTTTTATAATTAAATTCTGCCAAAACCATTTTTCCGTAACCTGTTACAAGAGGGCACGAAGAATATCCATTATAAGATTTGTTATCTGCTTTACTTCCTAAAATCATATTGATAAGATTAGAGACCACTACAGGAACTTGTTTTCGAATTGCGGCACCGGTTTTTGCAGTTGGAAGTCCGGCTACATCTCCTACTCCGAAAATATTTTGAAATTTATTGTGCTGAAGACTGTTAATATCGACATCAAGCCAGCCTGCCTCATTCGCTAAAACCGAATTTTTAATAAAATGCGGAGCTTCCTGTGGCGGCGCAAGATGAAGAAAATTAAACGGAATCTCAACAATACGATCTTCGTATTTGAAATAAGCAATTTTATTCACTGGGTCAATCTTAAAAAGTCCGTGCAGTGTTTTTAAATCGATATGGTTACGGTGGATGACTTTCATCAATGTTTCAGCGACTTCTTTTACGCCAAAAATAACACCACCCGGAAGCGCAAAAGTGATTTTTACCTTATCTGAAATGCCTTTTTTTCTAAAATAATCTGCGGCGAGATACATTATCTTTTGCGGTGCACCACCACATTTGATGGGTGTTGTAGGCAAAGTGAACAGAGCATTTCCTCCTTTAAAGTTCTGAAGAGATTTCCAGGTAAATTCGGGGTCGATGTAATTACTGCAGACAACACCTGTTTTTACTGCCTCTTCTAAACCCTCCACCAGAGAAAGATTATTCACCAACCCCGGTGCAACAACTAGATATTCGTAAGAAAAACTCTCGTTATTATCTGTAGAAATTTTGTTTTGATTGGGATAAATTTCGGTAACCTTATTTTTAATCCAGGTTACACCGTTGGGAATTAAATCTTTTGTCTGTCGTACTGTGTCTTTATAATCGTATGTTCCAGCTCCTACAAGAGTCCACGCTGGTTGATAATAATGTTTCTCGGAAGGGTCTATGATGAGAATTTTGAGTGAATTAATGGTATTTATAAGCGAAGCAGCAGTCATAATTCCTCCTGTTCCTGCTCCGATAATGATGATTTGAAAATGATTTTCCATAGCCATACTTTTTGATGTTTTGTAAAGCTATATAATCTGATAAAAACAGTAAGTAACATTTGTTACATAAGCTAAAAACTAAGCAGAAAATATAAAATAATTTAACAATAAACTCAAAATACCTCAATATTAACAACAGTCATCAAATAATATTGTAAAAAAGAGACTGATTCAAAATTGAATCAGTCTCTTACGATTAGATTTTTACTGAAAATATATTAGTGGGGCAATTTATCCCTCAAATATCCATAGACCCAAGTTCCGAAAATGGCACTCAGCAAAGTAACTCCAACAGCCAATGCACCTGTTCCAATCTGTGCGAAAAGAGGTCCCGGACAGGCACCCGTCATTGCCCAGCCAAATCCAAAAATCAGCCCGCCATAGATTTGTCCTTTGTTAAATTTCTTCGGTGTAATTGAAATCCTTTCCCCGTAAATTGTTTTGATGTTGAATTTCTTAATAATAAACACTGAAATCATTCCTGTAAGAACTGCACTACCGATTACGCCGTACATAAAAAACGACTGCAAACGGAACATCTCCTGAATCCTGAACCAGCTGATGATTTCTGCTTTTACAAATACAATCCCAAATACAATTCCTACCAAAAGGTATTTAAGATTGTAATACCATTTGTGAGTAAGATGACTTTCGTTGGTGCAAACGCTGTCCTGATGACGTATATCTTTTTCTGTTGCCATATTTTTTTAAATTAAAGTGAAAGAATTATCGGCAAAATCACGTTCGCCATTAGAAAACCTCCTGCCATAAAGCATATTGTGGCAATAAGTGATGGTAACTGCAAATTTGCCAATCCCATAATGGCGTGTCCACTGGTACAACCACCTGCATAACGGGTTCCGAAACCTACCAAAAATCCACCGACAACCATTGTAATGAAACCTTTTATCGTTAAAAGACTCGCAAAATTCATCAATTGAGCAGGAACGAGATTGCTGTAATCGGTAATTCCGTAGGTTGCAAGTTCGGCTTTCAGATTCGGATTAATCGATATTTCTCCAGGATTCATAAGGAATTGAGATGCGACAACTCCACCGAGCAAAATCCCAAAAACGAAAAACAAATTCCAGAGTTCTTTTTTCCAGTCGTATTTGAAAAAAATAATGTTGGCTGGAATACACGCTGCGCAAATATGCCTTAAAGATGAACTGATTCCAAAAGATTTGTTACCCAGTATCAGCAAAGCCGGAACTGTAAGCCCTATTAACGGACCCGCAATATACCACGGCCAGGGTTGTTTTATAACTTCTATCATTTTAATTAATTTATTTCAAAAATATATGTTTAAGATTACATATACGGTTACTTTTGTTACAGAGCAGTTTATTTCTCTTTTCTAAAATACAAAATAGATTTTTCGAATAAAAATAACTGAATTCTTTTATTGAGAATCAGCGAACCTGGATGCAATAATTTTCCGACAAACTCACGCTGCAAAAGATGCTCAAAAGCTACATTAAAAGCTCTCTTACAATAATGTAAATTCCCATTATTAAGATGAACCAGCCGAAAGCAGGTTTGAGTTTTCTACCGTCTATTTTTTTTGACAATTGTGCTCCTATAATAATCCCCACTATGGAAATGGATGAGACCGTTGCAAGTAGTTTCCAGTTGATCGGGACGTTGTGCATTGAAGTGAAAAATCCGATAAGGGAATTCAGGGAAATGATGACAAGCGAGGTACCGATGGCTACCTTCATTGGTGTCTTGAGCAAATTGACGAGTGCAGGAATAATCATAAAGCCACCACCCGCACCGACCAAACCAGTAAGCACCCCGACAACCGACCCTTGCACTGCTGCCAAAAGATTGTTATTTTTATTAAAATGAATCGATTCTATCTGCGGCGCTACTCTACTTTGAATCATTTTGTACGATGCGAGAATCATTAATAATGCAAAAATCAGAAGTAATAATATATCTTTGGTAACCACTAAAGTACTGATTGTAAGAACTTCATCAGGAATCAGTGGCAAAATAAAATTTCTGGTCAAAAAAATAGATATTATTGACGGGACACCAAAAACCAAAGCCGTTTTCATATTGACCAGCCCTTTTTTAAAGTAGGAAAATGAACCTACCACACTGCTGATTCCAACTATGAAAAGTGAATATTCTGTGGCTACGAAGGCATCTATACCAAAGAGATATACTAAGACAGGCACAGTAAGAATACTTCCCCCTCCTCCTATCAGCCCTAAGGAAATACCAATAAATATTGCGACAATGTATCCGAAAATTTCCATCTCTTTAATTTTATATGACAAAAATGGATATTTCTATTTTACTGCACCGCTACTTTTGTTACATAAGAAAATTTTAGTTCAGATCTGAAAAAATAATTTTGTTTCTTCCCAATTTCACTTTTCCAGAATCTTCCAATTGCTTAAGAAGTCGGGAAACAACAACTCTTGCTGTTCCAAGTTCATTCGCAAGCTGCTCGTGAGTAACGACTATAGTATTTGTATTTGCTATTTCTGCTTTTTTAGTAAGAAGATTTAGTAGTCGCTCATCTACCTTTTTAAAAGCTATAGCATTAATAATGTCCAGTAATTCTTCAAAGCGTTTGTGATATAGTCTGAAAATATAGTCCAGCCATTCCGGATATTCTTTGATAAAGAGCGACACCTTTTCTACAGGTAAGAAAAGTATCTCGGAATCTTCTTCAACTTCTGCCTTTACAATACTCTTTTCATTATGCATTCCACCAAGAAAAGACATAATGCAGCTTTCACCTGCTTTAATATAGTATAATAATATTTCTCTTCCATCTTCTTCCGTTCGTATTACTTTCAATAATCCCTTCATTACAATTGGTATAGATCGGATCGAAGCATTTTCATCTAAAATGATTTCACCTTCCCGGTAGGTTTTTATATTACCATTTTGGTAAAGCTTATCAAGTAATTCCTGTGAAGAAATGACCTCGGAAGAAAATTCAGTATGTTCCATTGCAAAAATATTTCTTCTAATATAATATATTTCTTCTGAATATAAACCGTCAATATGTAACCTAGAACATTTTATTTTGTTGCAAATTGCTAATCGATAAAAAATCTATTTCAAACTTAATTTGTAAATTTGGTATTGTTAGCTATTGTAGGCATAAGATAAATTTTGAATAAGATATGAATAAAGATAAACCAAATCATACCAGTGAACATTTGGCAAATGAAAGAACATTTCTTGCGTGGATGCGAACATCGATAGCATTGATGGGTTTCGGATTCATACTAGTTAAATTTTCCCTATTTCTTAAGCAGATACCTTTAGTTGCAGAAGCTAAAAACACAGTGCACGCTCAAAATGGACATTCCAGTCTTGTAGGGATTGTAATTGTCATTGTTGGAGCTATAGTTTTATTATTTTCATATATTAATTACTACAATAACAAAAAACGTATTAATAATAATACATTTTACGAGAACAACATTTTCTTGCTCATAGTCACCACTGTTTTATTTTTGCTGAGCATTTTTTTAATACATTATTTATTAAATAACATATAAATGATACTCACAGATTTCAATTAATTAGCTATTATAAATCAATAAAAATCGAAAGAGTGTTTCACATAGATGATGGGAAAACGCAGTCCGATTTCCTTGAAATTAAGGTTTTTTCCAGAGTTCAGTAGAGAATCTTTATTATTACAATTATCAAGAATCCTTCAGCAAAAATGAGTTACCTAAAAAATTACAACAATTTCCTTATTAGTAAATTTTTGCTTCAATTCCATCATATCCTCACTGACTTTTTTATCAAGTATTTTCGCATAATGCTGTGTTGTCTTAATGCTCTTGTGACCTAGCATTTTACTAACACTTTCAATGGAAACCCCATTAGATAAAGTTATCGTTGTTGCAAAGGTATGTCGTGCAATATGATAGGTCAATTCTTTGTTAATTCCGCACAGGTCGGCAATCTCCTTAAGATATGCATTCATTTTTTGATTACTCAGAATAGGCAGCAACTTTCCATTATTAAGACATACTGGATGATTTTTGTATTTTTCAATAATTTTCTCTGTTTGAGAAAGTAAGGGAATATTAGAAGTAGTTTTAGTTTTCTGACGTTTTGTATAAATCCATTGAGAGCCATCAAGTCCCAAATTGATATTTTGATATGTTAGTTTTTGAGTATCAATGTACGCTAGTCCGGTGAAACAGCTGAACAGAAAAATATCTCTTACCAAAGACAATCTCTCATTTTTAAAATCTTTGGCAAAAAGTACTTCTATCTCCTTTTCATTAAGGAACATTCTTGTCACTTCATTAAACTTAGAATGATAGTTCATAAAAGGATCTCTTTCCATCCATCCATTTGCAAGACAGATACGTATAATCTTACCAAAATTCTTGATATATTTTACTGCAGAATTATTATTACAGGATCTTTCAGTCCTTAAAAAAAATTCAAAATCGTTTAGAAAAGCATAATCTATCTTTTTAATTTCAATGTCGGTAACGCTGTATTTCCATTTCAAGAAATCTTTGGTATGTTTGAGACAGGTCTTATAACGTGCTAATGTTCCTTGGGCAAATTCTTTGTCTATAAGTTTCTCCATTCGATCATTATGATCCTGAAAAATAGGAATCAGTGTTCTGGTCAATCTACCTCTACCTACTAACTTATTCTTAAGAGCCTCACAAGTTACTGTTTCCTTATCTCTGATTAATTCGTGATAGGTATCGTAAACTTTTTGCTCAAATGTTTTCAAATAATAATTAAGGGATCTGCATTCTTCCGAAGAGCCACTAACCTTCTGCATTGCAGAGTTCCATTTCGTAGGCTTTACTGTACGCTTTGTGCTTATCTCGGTTATTTTGCCGTCGATGGTAATCCGCAAATAAATAGGAGACTCTCCTACAGAATTGATTTTAGCTTTTTTTACATAGAAAAGTAAATTGAATGTCTTGTTCATATTGTTTAGCGTTTAGCGTTTAAGATTTAAAATTAACCTTAGCAAAAACTTATCACAAGATATTCAGTTGCTGAACTAGCTGCTGAACAGGGTTTGTCTGAATTTCCAGTGACCTTTTTTAACCTGTTTCAACAGGTCACTGAATAGGTCACTTTCAGATTGTGCTTTTTTAGTTCTCTTTGAACATACATAAAACAAAAAAAGCTTTAAAACGCATGTTTTAAAGCTTTTTATACTACTTTGATATTGTAGTTGCGATCCGGACGGGACTCGAACCCGCGACCTCCGCCGTGACAGGGCGGCATTCTAACCAGCTGAACTACCGGATCATTTTTTTAAAGAACGTTGTTTCTTTTTTGTGATTGCAAAACTACAACTTTTTTCCTTTCCTGCAAATTATTTTAGAAAAAAAAACCTTCCAAAAGTGGAAGGCATTCATAATCAAACTTATTATTTTATAAGTGTGCGCTTAATTTTTGAGCGATCACATCTTTTGGAGCTACTCCAACTAATTTGTCAACAACTTCACCATTCTTGAAAATAAGAACGGTAGGAATATTTCTGATACCATATTGCATGGAAATTTCCTGGTTGTTGTCTACATCTACTTTTCCTACTACTGCTTTTCCTTCAAAGTCTGTTGCAACCTCTTCAATAATTGGTCCCAATGTTCTGCAAGGTCCGCACCATACTGCCCAAAAGTCTACCAATACCGGCTTATCTGATTTTAAAACCGTTTCCTGAAATGAGCTATCTGTAATTTCTAAAGCCATTTTTAATTTCTTTTATTTATTAATATTATATTCTTTTGTCTTGTTAAATATTACCCAAAATTAAGCCATTTAAGCAATAGAGTTATCTATGCTCAACATTTGTATTTTCTATAACAAAATCTTTAGAAATTTCGTGTAAAGCATCAGCTAAGGCATCAATATCATTGGTAGTAGTCAAATGACTGAATGAAATGCGCAAAGGCGTACAGTGATCCATTTCATCTTCAGAAAGAACCATCATCATGACCATGGAAGGTTTTGAGGCTCCTGAAGAACATGCACTCCCCTGAGAGATTGCGATTCCTTTCATATCCAGCTGAAGACCTATTAAAGGATTTTTATAGGGCAGTAAAGCACTTAAAACTGTATAAAGGCTGGTTTCTTTTTCTGAACTTCTTCCATTGAACTTAATTCCGGGAACAGCTTTTTTAAGCTTTTCTACAGCATACTCCTTAATTTTCTGCATATGAGCTGCATATTCTTCAAGATGATTTAGAGAGAGCTCCCATGCTTTTCCCAACCCTACAATTCCGGCTACGTTTTCAGTACCTGCTCTTAAACTTCTTTCCTGTGGACCTCCGGTAATGATTCCTTTTAGTCCGCTGGATTTTCTGATAAAAGCAAAACCTATCCCTTTTGGCCCATGAAATTTATGGGCACTGCATGATGCAAAATCTACCTGAATATCAGAAAAATCAAGCTGCATATGAGCCATTGTCTGTACCGTATCCGAATGGAAAAGTGCATTATTGGCTTTACAAAGCTCTGCTACTTTCTTAATATCAATAAGGTTTCCGATTTCATTGTTGGCGTGCATCAGGCTCACCAGTGTTTTCTTATCCGAAGACTTCAGCAATGCTTCCAGTTTTGCAAGCTCAATATCTCCTTTTTCATTAGGACGAATATAGGCTACCTCTACTCCTTTTCTGTTTTTCATATCCAGAATACTTTCGGAAACACATTTGTGTTCCATTGGAGAACTTATAATTCTCTGTACTCCCAAATGCTCAACAGCGGATTTGATGATCATGTTATTGGATTCTGTCCCGCACGATGTAAATATAATTTCGGCAGGCGTAACATGAAGATAATCTGCAACCTGCCTTCTTACGTTTTCGATGAGAATCTTGGCTTCCTGTCCGAAACTATGCGTTGAAGACGGGTTTCCGAAATTCATTTTCATGGTATCTACCATTGCATCGATAACTTCTTCTGCAAGAGGCGTTGTGGCAGCGTTATCTAAGTATATTTTATTCATTTTACTTTGAAGATTTTATTTCTACGGAATCAGTTTGTTACCGAAAATACAGTTTAAAGATTTATTTTCCAGCTGTAAAAGCCAAATCTTCACCCTGCATTTATTTCCCAAAATTAGTGAAAAAATTGGTAATGTCCTTCATTTGCCCATTGAAGCATCGGCCTGTCTCCCGAGGTATCTCCAAAGGCAATGATTTTGTCATATTTCTGGCTGATAATTTCCGCTTTTATACGAATGAGTTTTTCTTTTCCATTACAGTTTCTTCCTATAAAGTTCCCGGTAAAAACTCCGTTTTCAAATTCGGCTTTTGTGGCTACAAGTTGCATCTGAAAAGCTTCTGCAAAAGGTTTAGCCCAAATATCCAATGATGCAGTCACCAAGAGGCTATTTGTATTTTCCCGGTCAATATTCTTAATAAAATCCAATGCATTTTCACGTATTATTTTCGGATAATGATGCTCAAAAAACTGTCTGGATTTTTTTTCTATTTTTTCCTGGGTCTGGCCTTTAAGAATAGAACCGATAAAGCTTTTTTTTACCCTTTCGGTATCAGCAAGTTTTAGTTTCAATAAAACGAAAAGCGGAATATGTTTTAAAAACTGCAATCTGAATTTTACGGGATCATAAAACCGAAGGTACATAAACATTGTGTCTTTGTACGTGAGGGTTCCGTCGAAATCAAAACAATACAATTTTTTCATTGAATTTTTCTTTAATGTATCTTAACGCAAATGTCGGAAAGATATTTTTAAGATTCTATAATTACAGCTTCAGCTTTTTAAATATAAATTCCGGAATAATCCTGATGATCAACATGATTAACCCCCAAACCGGAAGAACATATACTATATTTTTTCTTTTCTTATAAGCATTAAAAATACACTTGGCGGCCTTTTTCGGGCTTGCCGTAAGCTTGGGATTGAGAGGAAGTCCTTCTGTCATTTTTGTTGCCATAAATCCCGGTTTCACAGTAAGAACATGAACTTTTTTATCGGAAAGATAATTACGTAAACCACTAAGATAAGCTGTAAATGCTGCTTTTGCACTTCCGTAAACAAAATTACTTTGCCTTCCGCGATCTCCTGCTACTGAGGAGAGTCCTATAATTGTCCCTGATCTTCTGCTCTCAAATTTCTGCACAAAATAATTAAGAACAGGAACCAGCTTTGCATAGTTGATATCGATGATTTTTTCCGTATTCTTATTATCGTATAATCCTTCTTCGGTTCCTTCGCCCAAATATCCTGCGGCGCAAAACAAAAGATTGGAGTTGATCTGTTCAAAAGCACTATAATCCGTTTCTTTCATAAGATCCAATTCAATAACTTCGGCTTGCTGAAGAAATTTCACGTCTATATGCCTCGCAAATCTTTCGGTTGTTTCTACATTCGATGTAATGAGATAAATTTTCTCAAATTTTTCTCCCTGTCTCAGAGCTTCTTCTACAAATGCCTGTGCTACTTCTGATGTACTTCCTAAAATAATCATCTGTGCTAACTATTATTTATGATTCTTCTGTGCTGTAATGACACAAATTTCGAGCTCTCTACATTTTTAAGATAGTTGGTAAGCGATGACCTGCTCATGCTGTCTTTTGTACGATAAATCTTTCCATTGTACTCTTCCACAATATCGTCCAGTCTGTCAATAAGCTTTCTTAATTTTGCATTTACCTTAAAATCTAATGCTAAAGAATATCCCTCAAAAGGAAAGGAATTGTACGCCTGGGGATTTTCTTTACCGTAAAGCTTTAACACCGCAAGAAATGACCCATTACCACTATTGGCAATTGTTTCAAGAATTTTTCTCATTCCTTCTCTTCCTTTTTCTTTCGGGATCATCATCTGGTATTGGATAAATCCGGATTTACCGTAGATTTTATTCCAGTCTTTTACAAAATCAAGTGGATAAAAGAATGTTTCGTAATCAATAAAATCTTTTACTTCTTTTTTAGACTGTTTTTTAAAATAAAAATAATTAAAAATCTTTACGGTCAAAGCGTTTAAAACAAATCCGGGAAAATAAAAAGGAACTTTGGGTTCAAATTTTTCTTTGAGTCTAAGAGGCTGCTCTTTCAATTTTTGAGGCAGTTCATGCTGAAATGCGTGTTCTCCTCTCATTAAAATGCTTCTTCCAATATTCTTGCCTTTTTGAAGGCAGTCAATCCATGCTACACTATACGTCCAGCTCTCACTTTCTTCGAAAAGCCTGAAAATTTCATCCAGATTGTCTGCTTTAATGCTTTCCTGACGGATATATGCTGTCTGAATATTTTTAAGGCTGAATTTTGCCGTAAGAATTATTCCTGTAAGCCCCATTCCTCCAATGGTAGCCCAGAACTTTTCCGAATTTACCTCCCTTGAGCAGGTAATAATATCTCCGTTTTCAATCATTAATTTAAACTCGATGACGTATTCTGAAAAGCACCCTTCGCTATGATGATTTTTACCATGGACATCTGATGCAATAGCACCACCAACCGATACGAATTTCGTTCCCGGAGTTACATACAGGAAATAACCCTGCGGTACGGCGATTTCAAGAATATCCGAAAGCAATACTCCAGATTCGCATTCGATAATTCCATTTAACCGATCAAAGCTGATGAACTTATTAAGTTTTTTGGTTGAAAATATATGTTCTCCAAGTGAAGCATCTCCGTAACATCTTCCGTTACCCCTTGCGATGACTTCGTTATGGGTAAGTACAAACTCTTTTATTTTTCGGAAGCTGTCTTCTGACCGCATTTCCTTTTCTACGATGGGATAATTTCCCCAATTGGTAACTTTCTGTATAAAATCCGGCTTCATTTTTTAAAATAAATTTGAATTAAAAATGCAGCGACCCACAGCAATAAAGTTGCCTGAATGTATCTGTCACGATACACAATTTTGGTGGGAGATTCTGTCCTGTTGTATACCAGCGTCTGTTGTAAATACCTTAAAAAAGCAAATACAACAAAAATGACCGTGTAGAAAACACGTTGATGAAATCTTGCCTGAACTTCGGGTGAGAGGGTAAACATTAAATAACAGACAATAGCCAGCGTAACGGAAATGGATAGTGCAATATCTGCAAACTGTACATTATATCCGTCCAAAGCCCTTCTTGTTTTGCCTGAAACCTGTGCATTAATAAGCTCTCCTCTTCTTTTCCCGATGGCCAATACCAGCGCAAGAACGAAAGTTAATAAAATAGCCCATTGAGAAATACTGATCCCCGTGATATAGCCTCCTGCCAATACACGAAGCACAAATCCCAGTGCTATTATGGAAATATCAATGATAGGAACATGCTTCAACTTGAATGTGTAAGCAAGATTCATAACAAAATAAGAGCCGATGATGGTGGCAAATTTCCAGAGACTTTTCTGAAAATAAATTTGCGCAAAAAACACCAATGCAATATCTGCAACAATAAGCCCTACAAAAATAGCAATTGCCTGAGATTTTGAAACAGCACCGCTAGCCAAGGGTCTTCTTCTTTTTTCGGGATGTTTTCTATCTGCTTCAATATCATTATAATCATTCAGAATATAGACTACACTTGCAGCAAGAGAGAAAATAATGAAAGCGAAAATACTTTTAGAAAGCAGATCGATATTCTGAATATTTCCGGAGAAAAATAATGGAACAAAAACAAACAGGTTTTTTACCCATTGCTCGACACGGAGCAGTTTAAAATATTTCTTCATTTATGTTATTTCAAATACAAAAATAATAATTTTAAAGAAAGCCAGCATAAAAATACAAAAATAACCGCAAAAGCGGTTATTTAAGAAAATATTTATATGTGATTACTATTGTCCGTTCTGTGCGTCATTAATCATTTTTTCGTTTGCGGTGATCGCAAATTCAACTCTTCTGTTTTTTGCTCTTCCTGCATCCGTATCGTTTGTAGCTACCGGCATTGCTTCTCCTTCTCCTTTAGCAAATAATCTGCTGGAAGCAATTCCTTTCCCCATCAAATAAGATTTTACAGAACCTGCTCTTCTTTCTGAGAGAGACATGTTGTAAGAATCTGATCCTTTACTGTCGGTATGTCCGTAAATATTGATATTAGTATCCGGGTTGTTGATAAGCACCTGTGCCAGTTTATCAAGATTTGTTTTAGCGGTACTCGTGAGCGCAGATGAATCAAAATCAAAGTTGACGATACTTTCATTCAAAGTAATTTTAATACCGTCACCTACTCTTTCAACTTCAGCTCCAGGTAATGTTTCTTTAATTTCTCTTGCCTGCTTATCCATTTTAGAACCGATCACGTTACCAGCTACACCACCGATAACACCACCTAAAACAGCACCAATTGCTCCGTTTCCGCCTCTTCCTACATTGTTACCTAAAATTCCACCAATTACAGCTCCGGATGCTACTCCTACTGCCGTACCTCTTTGCTGATGATTAGAATTCTTTACGGCTTCACAACTTGTAAGCAATAACGCTGATGATAAAAAAAGGCCACCTATATATGTTTTTGTAAATTTCATTTCTGTTTATTTTTATGTTAAGTATTAATTCCGATAAGGATTATTTCATTCCGGTTCTTTCAAAATTGTAAACCACTCTCACGTTTTCTCCATTAAATGATACGTTTTGTTCTAATGAAAATTGATCTGTGGACTGATTGGTAAGAGTAAGAGTATATCCAGCCGTGTTTTGCTTTGCTTTCGTACCTTCAGCGATCTTTTTAAAATTAAAAGTATTTCCGCTTACCACATCAATTTTGATCGGCTGTGTGAATCCCGTTCCGCAAGTTCCACCACCGTTAACGGTATAAGCACCGGTCCAGTTATTAGGAATGAGTCTCCAGTGGCTTCCTACGAAACACTGCGCATCAATACCGTCGTCAAAAGGTTTAATTTTATACTCTTTATCATAGTTTACACTAACAATTTGCCAGTCTCCTTTCATTTTAAGAAATTCTGATCTTTGATTTTGAGCTGTTTTCGCATTTTTAACTCCGGAACAAGATACTGCTAAAACTGTAGCGCTCAGCATCCCTGTAAATAGTAACTTTTTCATATTGTAGTTTATTATTTTTTGTTACATTAAAATTACAAAAAACCGTGCCAAAAATATAAAATAGCAATAAAAAAAGTCCGAAAATTTCGGACTTTGTATGGTTAATGCTTAAATGTAAGCAGATAAACTATTTTTTAACAGTCTTTTTTACGGATTTTGTAGCCTTTTTAGATACTCCTGATTTTCCATTATAAAAATTAGTGTAAGCATACTCCGCAGCTTTCTTAAGATCAATTACTCCTCCTGCTTCAGAATAAGTTCCAAATTCATTAGTTGTGCTTGGATTGCTTGACTTCACTAGTGATTCGATGATTTGAGCCGGTGTAAGATTAGGCATATAAGCCAACAGAACAGCAGCAGCACCTGCTACTACCGGAGAAGCCATTGATGTTCCCTGAAGGTATTTGTATTCACTGTGAGGAACGGTAGAATAAATTTCCTGTCCCGGTGCAAATACGTTTACCATTTTTTTATTATAGTTGGAGAAACCTGCTCTTAGAGCATTATTGTCATTGGTACTTGCTCCTACTACCAAAACATTATTTACAAAAGGTTTTTCATCTGCTACATTTTTGAAGTTGGTAGGATATGCAAGGTGTTCTGCAACATCTTCATTCTCATTACCTGCTGCTTTTACTAATAAAACGCCTTTATCCTGCGCATACTTGAAAGCATCCCAAACTACGTTTTTACCAGGAGAAACCGGTTTTCCGAAGCTCATGTTAAGAACTTTTGCTCCGTTGTCTACTGCATATCGGATGGCATTAGCAACATCTTTATCTCTTTCATCACCGTTTGGAACTGTTCTTACAGACATAATTTTAGCAACTTTCGAGGCTACCCCATACTGTGCTTCACTTCCGTTTGGCAATCCGGCAATAATTCCTGCAACGTGTGTTCCGTGCTCTGCATCAGGACCTTCGTAATGATTGTTTCCGTAATTTTTTTCAGAGTAATCATCATAATTGTCGCCTACGATTTCTTTTCTCGGATCGTAATCAAGGTTATATTGTTTTTCCTGTGGACCGAAATAATCTAATGCCTCTTTGATTTGTCCGCTCATTGCCTTTTCGAATTCTGCGGCAGATTTACCTTTAAATTCCGGGCTTTGAGCTACTTGAGCCAACACCTGTGCAGCCATCGCTTCTTTTTGATCAGCCGGTTTTATAGTTGCAACATTTTCGGGCGTAACAGCTTTTCCGTTCAATAGTTTTACCATTGTAGGAATGGCTTCGTTAATCATTGTATAAGTTTGGAAACCTTGTCTTGCTTCTACGCTCTTTTTCGTGAAGATTTCCTTTGATTTCATATACATTGCAAACTCTTCCGGCATTTTTGCCTGATTTGCTTTGTTCTTAGTAGAATCATCACCTTCAAAGACAGGTTTGTATTTTGCAACCACTCTTGTTACCTCCATGTTATCTACATCAATATCTCCATTTTTTCCACCGATGAAATTCCATCCGTGAACATCGTCGATATATCCGTTTCCGTCATCATCTTTACCGTTATTGGGAACTTCATTTGGATTAGCCCATACATTTTTAACAAGTCCGGGATGATCTACCTGAACCCCGCTGTCTAAAACACCAACAACAACCGTCTTAGGTTTTAGGCCTTTAGATTCCAAATATTTATAAGCGTTTTCAGTATTTACTCCATAAACTTTTGTCGTTGCAAAATCTTTATGATACCATGTCATAAGATCTTTATTTTTCATCGGATCAGAGTCCGCTTTGGCCTCCTGCGCGTGCGAGAAGCCGAATCCCACTAAAAAAACAGCGGCTAATAATACCTTTTTCATGTTAGTATGATTGTTTAATATTTTTAATATAAGTAAGAGATTCCGGTCCTTTGTTACAGATAAGGTCTAAAATTGACAAATCTTTTAAGAAACCAAGCCTATCGGAAAATGTCTGATAATACTCTTTCATCTCAAATTCTGAAGGATTTTTTGCTGAAAATTTTTCCCTGAAACTAATCTCCTCCGGATTTTTGATGTATTCTTTATTCAAAGAATATGCCTTTTCGGTTTTAAGAATCTGAATAATAATTTCAAGTGCTTTCAGATTAAATTCAAGAAGGTTTTTTTCCTTAATTTCGAAAATTTTTCTTAGTTTATCTTCATAAAACTCGAAATAGGGAGAACTCTGGTATGCTGTTTTTATAGACTTCCAATGAAGGTTTTGCCAGTCTTCACGGTAAGAAATTTCAATATCTTTATATTCTCTTTTGCCGTTGTGGGAAATAGGAATAATCAATGATAATTTTCCATTGGCTCCGAATATATTGGCTCTGTTTCTATAGGTCTGTTTCGGAAAGCTTTCAAATCGTTCAAATACAATTTCTTTTCCTGGATTTAAAAACACTGAAAACCAGGAAATAGTTGGTAAATAAAATACCGGTAATAATACTTTGTTCATATTTATATTGCAAAGATGAAGTACTTTTTCAAATACTTCATCTTACTTTTAATTTATTTTAAATTGACTATCATTTTAAACTTTGTCAAAGATTTTCAACTTTGACAAAGTAGCTATAATTCGTCGTCTTTTTTCTTTCTGAATAGCTTTACAAAATATTCCCATCCGAAGAATAAGATCAGAATCATTGCAGCAATCCACCAGTAAGAAGTTTTATTGGCTTCCCCGGTATTGGTAGCTTTAAACATTCTATCCCAACGGATTCTCCATCCGTCTGCTTGAAAAGATGCGCCTGAATCATTAAATGCTCCCTCAATACTCATCCACGTAAACATAGGTTTTCCAACAATATTTTCTTCAGGTACAACACCAAAGAATCTTGCGTCTAGAGATGCATCCCTATTGTCTCCTACCATCATATAATAATCCTGTTTGATAGTGTATTGATTGGTTTCTTTTCCGTTGATGAATATTTTACCATTTTTATTTTCTAAACTATTATGTTCATATTCAGAAATGATCCACTGATATTCCGGTAAGGTTTCCTGGTTTAGTGTAACAACATCACCTTTTTTAGGAATTCTTAAAGGACCGTACCAATCTTGGTTCCATGGTTTGTTAATAGGATAGATCGACTGCGTGGTATCTATTTTCGTTCTCGTAATATCTCTATATCTTACAGAAGCATATCCTTTTTCCATAACATCTTCATGAACAGATATAACCTGAGGAAGATCCTTAATAGCTTTTAATCTCTTATCCGTGAGCTGCATTACATATACTGTGTTTGCAGGGTTTATACCATATTTTTTGGCCGTTTCCTCAAAACCAGGTATAGAATTATCCAATTGAGCAATGGAAATATATTCTAATTTTTTGAAAAGGTCTTTAATATCAAGTTCGCTTCCTGTCTCCACATAATAAGAGTGCTGAATTTCCTGATCTCCTAATATGGTTTCCGGTTTGTTGTTAACATACAATCTTCCGCCTCTCATTTCGAAAGTATCGCCAGCAACAGCAACACATCTTTTCACATAAGGATCTTTTCTGTCGATCGCCGTGTGTACGGAATCCTGTGGGTAGTTGAAGACGACCACATCATGCCTTTGAGGCTTGTTGAACTGCAATATTCTTTCGTAAGGAAGTTTTACCGCATCAACATATGATTTCGGATCGTCTTTAGGGTTTCCCTTTTCACCCGAATCGAAAATGGTTCCCTGTAGAAAAGGTATTGCTAAAGGACGCATAGGAAGCCTATATCCGTAGCTCCATTTATTTACGAAAAGGAAATCACCCACAAGTAAAGTTCTCTCCATAGATCCCGTAGGAATCCCGAAAGGCTGGGTTACGAAAACGTGGATAATGGTTGCAAAAACAACGGCAAAAGTCACCGAACCCAGGAAAGAATCTTTCTTTTTTTCCTCTTTTTCTTCGTCTGTAAGAAATAATTCATTTTCATCTTCCAACTCTACATCTTTACTGTAATTAACGGTTGCCATGTAAATGAAAGGAAGAATTACCGTAAGCAACTGATCTTTAAAGAGTGTCTTCCCGAATTTTTTCATTAAATATAAATGAAACACAGACATCATAATCGGCCCTACAATCGGCAAATATGATAGGAAAGCCCACCATTTCGGGTGCTTGGTTTCTTTTAAAATGATAAAATAATTGTAGAAAGGAATGAAAGCGAAGAGTGGATTATACCCCAGCTTTTTGAACAGTTTCCAGGTTGAAATCCCCATCAATACAGATAAAATGAGAACGTAAACTGTATAAGTTAAAAAATAATTCATAAATTTTTGTGCCTAATCTATAATATAAATAATGCGTAATGAGCAATCCGTAATTTTTTATTGCTGATCATTTACTGCTAATTAGTTTGCAATGTAGGAATTTTGTTACAAATTAAAGTCCCAAAACATCCTTCATCGTGAAATTTCCTTTTTTATCTTTAATCCATTCTGCAGCGACTACCGCGCCTAATGCAAAACCGTTTCTGTTGAACGCTGTATGCTTAATCTCAATTTCATCGACTTCACTTCTGTAAAATACGCTATGCGTTCCGGGCACTTCATTTTCACGAATGGCGAAAATACCCAATTGATTTCCTTGCGTTTCTTCCAGCTTCCAGGAATCGAATTTCTGATTATTTTTAAAAATCCCTTCCGCGATGGAGATTGCGGTTCCGCTGGGAGCATCTTTTTTATGAACATGGTGAATTTCTTCCAGCTGACAGGAATATTCATCTACATTTTTCATAAGGTCGGCAAGTTTTTCATTTAGGGCAAAAAACAAATTTACGCCTAAACTGAAGTTAGAACCATATAAAAATGCTGTTCCATTCTGAATAGCCATCTGTTCAATTTCTGGCTTTTTATCCAGCCATCCTGTTGTTCCGCAGATTACGGGAATTTTATTTTCAAGACAGGCTTTGATGTTTTCATAAGCTACTTCCGGAAGGGAAAATTCAATGACCACATCCGGATTGTTAAGGTTTTCAGCAGTTGGAGTTTCTTTGAGTCTGGCGACAATTTCATGTCCTCTTTTAGTGGCAATTTCATCAATGATTTTACCCATTTTACCATATCCAACTAATGCTATTTTCATAATTTTTCTATTTCTAATTTCTTTTAACGCAAAGGTCGCAAAGAATTTTTAACTATTAATTGTTTTTAAGTTCGCAAAGGCGTTCTACTTAATAAAGCTCACTATGATTGAAAAACAGAATATATTATTAAGTATTATTTATTTAAAATTTATAACTTAAACTGATTCCTGTTTTGGGAGGTGCAATTCCATATTGATCCTGAATTACAGAAGGAGTAAATGTAAGATCCGGATCTTTCCGGCTTTCATAAAGATGAGCATCTACTACGGCATCTACAATATTCAGAATGTAAATTAAAGCTGTTCCTGCGATAGCGTAGTCTCTCTGTCTCTTTGCCCTGTCTTGAGCATTTCCCAGCGCGACTTTATCCAGCCAGGGATGAGAGTCAACAAATTCATTAGGTGTGCCGTTGAGCTTTGCGATGTAATATTCCCTATATTTTCGGTATTGATTATCGTTCCAGACGGCAATTCCTACTCCGGCGCCTACTGCTCCCCAAACGATGGGAACTTTCCAGTACTTTTTATTATAGAACTGTCCTAATCCCGGAAGAACTGCAGAATAAAGCCCTGCTTTGGTAGGATTAAGCTTTAGCGTATTATTTGTAGGGCCGTTTGCTTTTTCGAGATCCGAAACAACATTTTCTTCTGTTAACGTATTGTTTTTTTCTACTGACACACTGTCTTTCGGGTGATATTCTACCCTGATTGTATCATTGGGATTTACCTGAGAAAAGAACATCACAGATAGAGACAGAAAAAATGTGAAAAGTAATTTTTTCATTTATTTAATATGAGATAAAATATATTCTAGTTCATCTTCATTTTTGAAGTCAAGAACAATTTTACCTTTTTTGCCGTTTCCGGAGGTTTTAATTTCTACTTTTACATCCAGTATATCCGCAATCGTTTTCTGAGCCCTCTTATAATTATTGGAAAGCTCTGCCTTAGCTCTTTTAGCGGCAGGGGATTTTGGATTTTTTAAAGCTGTAGCAGCCTGCTCAGCCTGGCGAACATTTAGTTTTTCTTTGATAATAAGATCAAAAAGAATCTGCTGATGCTCTTCATTTTCAAGGCTGATAATTGCTCTTCCGTGTCCTGCAGAAATTTCTCCGCTTCTGATGGCATTCTGAATATCCGGATTTAATCTTAATAACCTGATAGAGTTTGTAATCGTACTTCTGTCTTTTCCGACTCTCTGACTAAGATTTTCCTGCGTGAGGCCAATCTCATCCATTAACCGCTGATAAGTAAGCGCTATTTCTATGGCATCAAGGTCTTCTCTCTGAATGTTTTCAACAAGAGCCATCTCCAGGAGTTCCTGATCATTTACCAGACGAATGTAGGCAGGAATTGTCTCCAGACCTGCTAATTTACTGGCTCTGTAACGTCTTTCCCCCGATATGATTTCAAACTTCTCTCCGTCTTTTCTTAAAGTAATTGGTTGAATTACTCCCAAGTTTTTGATAGACTGCGCAAGCTCATTTAATGCTTTTTCGTCAAAATATGTTCTGGGTTGGGTCGCATTCGGATAAATATCTTCTATTGAAATTTCAACGATATTTCCTACAAACTTGTCTGCTCCTTCATCAGTGGCAGAATTGATCGTTGCTTTGGATTCTGCACTAAGAATAGCACCCAATCCACGTCCCATCGCTCTTTTTTTGTCCTTCATATTTTTGCTTAGCGTTTAGCTTTTTGGCTATTGGCCTTTTAATTCTTTACTAATTTTTCATTTTTCAACAGAACTTCTTCAGCCAGCTGTAAGTACTGAACCGCTCCTTTACTTTCTGCATCGTAGTTTAGGATGCTTTCCCCGAAGCTTGGCGCCTCGCTCAAACGTACATTTCTGCTGATAATGGTTTCAAAAACCATTTCGGGGAAGTGTGCATTCACTTCTTCCACAACCTGGTTGGATAGCCTCAATCTGCTGTCATACATGGTAAGAAGCAATCCTTCAATATCAAGATCTTTATTATGGATTTTCTGTACGTTTTTAATCGTATTAAGAAGTTTTCCTAATCCTTCCAATGCGAAATATTCACATTGAATCGGGATAATTACAGAATCTGCTGCGGTAAGCGCATTAACAGTAATCAAACCTAAACTCGGTGCACAGTCGATGATGATGTAGTCATACTTGTCCCTAACACTTTGCAGGGCTTTTTTCAGCATATATTCTCTATCTTCCTTGTCAACGAGCTCAATTTCTGCTGCTACAAGATCGATGTGGGAAGGCACAATATCCAGATTCGGCGTGGCCGTCTGCTTGATGCATTTTTCTGTTTCAACACTGTGCTCCAATAAGTTGTATGTAGAATACTGAACATCATCCACTCCTAAACCGGAGGTTGCATTGGCCTGAGGATCAGCATCAATAATTAATATTTTCTTTTCCAATACCCCTAATGCCGCGGCTAAATTAACAGCTGTTGTTGTTTTTCCAACACCCCCTTTCTGATTAGCGATACCTATTATTTTTGCCATTCTTAGAACTTTAAGTTTCAAAAATACACATTTTTCCTTGCTATTAATAAAGGGATAAAACGAAAAATGAGTTAAAATATTGTTAATAAGCCTTTTAGCCCTAAAAAAAATTATCCACAAAAAAAATTATTTGTGGATAACTGTTCAAGATCTGTTTTTATTTTTAATTATCGAACTTCATGGAAATCGGGAATTTAAAGTAACTTCTTACAGATTCCCCTTTTTTATTTTTCCCGGGAATCCATTTTCCTTTTGCTGAGATAGCTTTTACCGTTCTAATGGCTTCACTATTAAAATCTACATCTGCTCCATTAGCTTTAATATTAGATATTGAACCATCTATTTCCACAATGAAAGTGACTGTTGTTCTCATAATATCATCGGATTCAAATCCTGATCCATCGAAATTGTTCATTACTTTATTTCTAAATGCTTCAATTCCTCCGTTGAAATTGGCTTCAACTCCTAAATCTTTGCCATCGACAATTTTATTAGGATCTGTTTTTTCAACAGGCAATGAAGGAGGCGGCATGGAAATTACCGGACCTTTTCCAATATTTGTTGTTGGAGGTACATAAATATTTGGAGGAGCTACTTCTCCATCGGAGTTATTTTTTATACCCGCAACTGCACCTTCAATCTTTTCAACATTCCTTTCACTCTTCACCACAACTCTAGGTTCAGGAACAGTTGTGTCTTCTGTTTTTACTTTTGGTCTTACAGTTTGAACTTGTTGAACCGGAGTCTGTTCTACATCGTCTACCTGTCTAACATTAAACGGTCCAAAATCACAGGCTATAATCTTTTCTGTAATATTTGGCCCTTTTAATGCATTTGCAATTAATGGCATTAAAGAGACTGCCGCTAAAACGCTCACTCCAATAAAAAGTGCTTTTGTTAAAATTCTGTCTGATTCATTTCTTAAGACATAGGCACCGTATTGTTTGTTTCGGTGCTCGAAGAGAACTTCGTTGAAGCGAAATTCTTGATTCTGATGCATGTGTTTCATCCTTTTTGATATTTAAATTGTTAAATTGAGATTATCAGGTTTCCACCTTTAATCCATGGTTATTCAATCAACATCAAAATTTTTGCCATTTTTTTAATAAAAAATCAATATTAAATAAAAATACATGCCAATATGAAAATTTAACTATGCTTTAAATAATAATTGTGATATTCTGGAGTTTTTAATTTTGTGATTTTCAATAATTTAGAATAAATAAAAAAAGACCATCTTTCGATGATCTTTTGAATATGATAATATCAATTATTTTAGAATAATTCTTTTCTGATGATGTTCTGACTTCTTTCAGGACCTACAGAAACCAGGTAAACATTAATACCCAAATACTTCTCAATAAATTCTATATATTTCTGAGCTGTATCCGGAAGTTCATCGTAGCTTCTTGCTTTGGTAATGTCTTCCGTCCAACCCGGAAGCTCTTCATAGATAGCCTCATAGTCATATAATTTTGTAGTAGAAGAGGTGAAATAATCAATGATTTTTCCGTCTTCCGTTTTATAATGTGTAGCGATTTTAATCGTATCAATTCCAGTAAGAACATCCAATTTAGTAATTACCAGGTTATTGATTCCATTGATCATACAAGCATGTTTTAAAGAAACAAGATCTAACCAGCCTGTTCTTCTCGGTCTTCCTGTTGTAGCACCGAATTCGCCACCGATCTGTCTGATTTTCTCACCCAGTTCATTATCTAATTCTGAAGGAAACGGCCCATTTCCTACTCTTGTACAATATGCTTTTGCTACACCAATAAGATTTTGAAGGGAAGTCGGCGGCACTCCTGCTCCGGTACAAACTCCTCCGGTTGACGGCGAAGAGGATGTCACGTACGGATAGGTTCCGAAATCAATATCCAGCATTAAAGCCTGCGCTCCTTCAAACAATACGTTTTTACCTTCCTGAATTGCTTCATTTAATTCCAGTTCCGTATCAACGATTCTGTCTTGAAGCTGTTTTCCGATTTCTAAATATTCGTTGTAGATTTCTTCAACATCCAATGTTGGTTTGTCGAAATATTTTTCAAAAAGAGAATTCTTAATTTTTAAGTTTTTCTCAATTTTTTCTCTTAAAATCTCCGGGTTGAGAAGGTCTACCATTCTGATTCCCACTCTTGCGATTTTATCTTCGTAGCAAGGTCCGATCCCTTTTTTGGTGGTCCCGATCTGCGTTCCTCCGTGCTCTTCCTCACGGTACGTATCCAAAAGAATGTGGTAAGGCATGATGACATGCGCTCTTCTGCTGATGAAAATATGATCCGTTCTCAAGCCTTTGCTTTCGATCTGATTCACCTCCTTAATGAAAGATTTAGGGTTTACCACTACTCCATTGGCAATGATACATTTCCCTTTGCACTGAAGAACTCCCGACGGAAGAAGGTGCAATACGAATTTTTCATCGCCTACATATACGGTGTGACCTGCGTTATCTCCCCCTTGGAAGCGCACCACATAATCCGATTTGGCCGATAAAACATCCGTGATTTTTCCTTTCCCTTCATCTCCGTACTGAAGACCTACAACTACGTAAGTTGACATATTTTACTTTTATTTTAGATTCATGCAAAATTACTTTTAAAAAATTGGGTGGGCAAATTTGTAGTGGAATTTATTTTTAAGCAGGGTGAAAATCATTTGGTTGAGATAGAAAAACATTAATTAAATTAAAATTATTCTACTATTAATCGATCTTGATGAACTTTTAATATTTTTGCATCGAAAATTAAACTCAAAACATGAATTTTAAAACATTACTTCTAGCATCTGCTTCAGGCCTGGCATTGATTTCCTGTAGCCCAACCCTTAAAGTAAAGCAGCTTGATGAAAAAACAGGCCAGCTGCCAACTGAAACTAAAATAATGCCTAATGAAGTTCTGACCGAAAAAAACATTAACCTAAATGATTTCAACCAGTTTTTATTTATTAAGAAGAGTGGCGTAAATATGGAAAAGTATGAAAGCTATGTCACTCAAACTTTAAAAAATATCGGCGGCTTTAAGAAAATCTATACACAAACGGAATTAGAACAATATGTAATCCAGAATAATCTTACTGATAAAGTGACGAGCATTTCGGATAATATCGGATTATTAAATCTCCAGAAACAAGTGGGTAACTTTTTGGTTTGTGAAAGCAATGTTGAATTTTTAGGAGGTTACAATTACCAGTTCACATTCAAGATTACAAATCCCGCAACTGCAGAAACAGTTCTTGACATCAAACATCAGGCTTTCAATTGGGGAGGCTTAGACAGGCCGCTGTTTAATCCGGTCTTCAACTATTATATTGACTGGACTAAAAAAAACACCAAATAATTTTATCCTGACCGAATAATGAGCACCAGTATACGTGCTCATTTTTATTTTCTTCTAAATTTTTTTTTGTTGGATGGTAAAGTCTTCTGTTATATTTATAAGGTTGATCAAAATAAGGAAATTAAGATCATCAGAGTTCTAAATGACAGGTTATTCGTTGAGGATAATCAAAATACCAAACAATAAACCTTCAAGGTTTTAAAAACCTTGAAGGTTTACCACATCTCCGCGCTATAAACAATCAGTTTTCCACCCATTAAAAACTTTCATCAAAAATCCTTAACTTTGCAGCCTACTAAAATTTTTATGGAAAGTATTAAAGTTCACGACAAAACTTTTGTTCCTTATTTAGAGGACGCCGAAATTCAGGAAATTGTAAAAGCTACGGCTTTAAAAATTTATGAAGACTACAAGGATGAAGTTCCTGTTTTCATCGGAGTGCTGAACGGAGTTATCATGTTTTTCTCAGACCTTCTGAAGCATTATCCGGGAGATTGTGAGATCGCTTTTATTCAGATGAGCTCTTATGCCGGAACAGAATCTACAGGGATCGTTTACCAGAAAATGGAACTGACAAAAGACGTAAAAGACCGTCATATTATTTTGGTGGAAGACATTGTAGATACCGGAAATACAGTGGAAAGCCTTTTCAAATATTTTAATGAAACACAACGTCCGAAATCTGTAAAAATCGCTTCTTTCTTATTAAAGCCGGAAGTGTACAAAAAAGATTTCAGGCTGGATTATATCGGAAAGGAGATTCCGAACAAGTTTGTTCTCGGCTACGGACTGGATTACGATGAGTTGGGAAGAAATTTACCGAATCTGTATCAACTGGAAGAAGGACAAATCAACCACTAAATTGCTATTAGCTTCTAGCTTTTGGCTATTAGCTTTTAAAAATTATATCTAAATAAAAAGTAATATTAATTTAAAAATGCTAAAAGCAAGAAGCCAGCCGCCAATTGCCAGCAGCGAAACCGCATTATGATAAACATTGTTCTGTTCGGCCCTCCGGGAAGTGGAAAAGGAACTCAGGCTCAGAACCTGATTAAGAAATTCAATTTAAAACAGATCTCAACAGGTGACCTTTTCAGATTCAATATGAAAAACGATACCGAACTTGGGAAATTAGCAAAATCTTACATCGACAAAGGAGAGCTCGTTCCGGATCAGGTAACAACAGATATGCTGATTGACGAGATTAGAAAGCCTACCAATGCCGCAGGATTTATTTTTGATGGCTATCCAAGAACTGCCGTACAGACCGAAGCGCTGGAAAAAATCGTAAAAGAGCTGAATGATGAAATCGACGTTTGCCTTTCATTGGTTGTTGAAGATAAAATTTTGGTGGAAAGACTTCTTAAAAGAGGAGAAATAAGCGGAAGATCAGACGACAGCAATGTAGAGATCATCGAAAACAGAATAAAAGAATACTACGCAAAAACAGCAGAAGTAGCCGAACTGTACAAACAGCAGGGCAAATATGTGGAAATTAACGGTGTCGGAGACATTGACGAGATTTCTGAGAAACTTTTTGCTGAAGTAGAAAAGGTTCAAAAATAAAAATTTTTGATTCAAGGTTCAAAGTTCCAAATTCAAGGTTAAAACTTTGAACCTTCAACATTAAACCTTGAATTAAAATTATGTCAAATTTTGTAGATTACGTAAAGATTCATTGTAAAAGCGGCCACGGAGGAGCAGGTTCTGCGCATCTTCGCCGTGAAAAATATATTCCTAAAGGTGGACCGGATGGCGGAGACGGTGGTCGTGGAGGCCACGTCATCATGAAAGGAAATGCCAACGAATGGACTTTACTTCCTCTTCGATACACCCGTCACGTAAAAGCAGAACGCGGTGAAAACGGAGGAAAAAATCAACTTACAGGTGCTTACGGAGCCGATGTATACATCGAAGTTCCGATCGGGACGATTGCGAAGAATGAAGACGGCGAAATCATCGGGGAAATTTTGGAAGACGGACAGGAAATCATCCTGATGGAAGGCGGAATGGGCGGAAAAGGAAATGAACATTTCAAATCGTCTACCAACCAGACGCCAAGATTTGCACAGCCGGGAATGGACGGCCAGGAAGGATATGTAACGTTTGAGCTTAAAATTCTTGCCGATGTTGGTCTGGTAGGTTTCCCAAATGCCGGAAAATCTACGTTGCTCTCATCCGTTTCAGCGGCGAAGCCAAAGATTGCCGACTACGCCTTCACCACATTAACCCCAAACTTAGGAATTGTAGATTACAGAAATTACAAGTCCTTTGTAATGGCAGATATTCCGGGAATTATTGAAGGCGCTGCAGAAGGTAAAGGATTAGGACACCGGTTCTTAAGACATATTGAAAGAAATTCCATTTTGTTATTTTTAATTCCAGCCGATTCTGAAGATCATTTCCAGGAGTTTAAAATATTAGAAAATGAATTAAAGGAATATAATCCTGAACTGCTGGATAAAGATTTCATCGTTTCTGTATCAAAATCTGACCTTCTGGATGATGAGCTGAAAAAGGAAATCGCTGCCGAATTCCCGGAAAACAAGCAACCATTATTTTTCTCCGGTGTTACGGGTGAAGGCCTTATGGAACTTAAAGATGCCATCTGGAAGCAACTTCATGGATAAGTAATCAGACTATTTCAAATAGAATATTATTAAAAATATAGAGCCTCGGGAATCAACCCGGGGTTCAGCTTTTTCCGATGAATTTAAATGATTTAAATTTAGTTAAATTATTGGATTGATTATAAGCCTTTTAAATTTGAAATTAATTTTACCATTAATAAATTAAGCTCCAATAGCTTAAAAAACTTAATAAAAATCAATATATTGATTTCTTAATCATAGTCGATTTAACTTACTAAAATTCTTAATGATAATGCTAATTTTAAGAATAAACAAAGTTTATTTTAATTTTGAAATTAAGAAAAGCTATAAAAACGTATTAAATATAATTTAAACGGGGTTTATTTGCATAAATTTTATACTCTGAGTATTTCCTTTGTTAAATTTATGTTATCCCCTTTCAACACGTGTTTTTTGGAACAATTATTGAAATATTTTAGTCCAAATTGAAATTATGAAATATTTACTTGGCCTGTGCGCTTTTATCTTTTTATTTTCATGTAATTCTCAGAAGATGAATTCAAAATATTCTGTTATTGAATATGAAGCAACACCTTGTTTCGGATTTTGTCCGGTTTTTAAAATGACTATTAATGCAGACAGAACGGCTGTTTTTGAAGCGGAACATTTTAATTTCAGCGACAGACCTTCCAAAGATGAATTCTCAAAACCACGTGAAGGAACTTTTAAAGGAACCATTAAGCAGGAGGATTACAATAAATTGATCTCCATGCTTGACAGATTGGACGTAAAAAACCTGAATGACAATTACGGAGAAAAAAATGTCACCGACCTTCCTTCGTCACATCTGAGGGTTAAATTTGCCGACGGAACTTCAAAACATGTGGAAGATTATGGTAAACATGGAAGTGAAAAGCTTTCTGAATTGTACCAGTTTTTTGAAGGGCTTAGAAAAAACCAACAGTGGACGAAAGTGAATTAATCACGTTAAAAATATTTAAACTACCTTTGCAAAATATAATTCCTTCAAGATGAAGGAATTTTTGTTGTAATTATAAAAAACAATTCATTTGAATTTTACAGATCTAAATTTAATAGAACCTATTGCCAAAGCAATTCAGGAACAAGGATATACCAACCCTACCCCCATTCAGGAAAAATCGATTCCGGAAATTACAAAAGGAAAAGATTTCCTGGGCTGCGCACAGACAGGAACAGGAAAAACGGCTGCTTTTGCCATTCCTATCCTTCAGAATCTTACCCAAAATAAATTTCCGAATAAACATATCAAGGCTTTAATTTTAACGCCGACAAGAGAGCTGGCTATACAGATTGAAGAAAACATCAAAGCGTACGGAAAATATTTACCGTTAAAGCATCTTGTTATTTTCGGAGGTGTAAAGCAGGGAAATCAGGAAGCTGCTTTGAAAAAAGGAGTTGACATTCTTGTGGCTACACCGGGAAGATTATTAGATTTTATTTCTCAGGGAATTATTAGTTTAAAAAACCTTGAGATTTTTGTACTGGACGAAGCCGACAGAATGCTCGACATGGGCTTTGTGCATGATGTAAAGAGGATTATTAAACTATTGCCTCAGAAAAGACAGACTTTATTTTTCTCCGCCACCATGCCTGCAGAGATTCAGAAATTGGCTGATTCCATCTTGAACAATCCAGTAAAAGTAGAAGTAACGCCTGTTTCATCAACCGCCGATACGATTAAACAATCGGTTTATTATGTCGAAAAAGAAAATAAGCTGAACCTTTTAACGCATATCCTGAAAAATGATATTTCGGATTCCGTGCTTGTTTTTTCAAGAACAAAGCACGGTGCGGACAAAATTGCGAGAAAACTTCAGAAAGACCAGATCACGACAGAAGCGATTCATGGTAATAAGTCGCAGAATGCACGTCAGAATGCACTTAGCAACTTCAAATCCGGTAAAACAAGGGTTTTGGTAGCGACTGATATTGCCGCGAGAGGAATTGATATTGATGAGCTTAAATTCGTGATTAATTTTGAGCTTTCCGATGTTTCCGAAACCTATGTTCACCGGATCGGAAGAACGGGAAGAGCTGGTGCAGAAGGAATTTCTATCTCCTTCGTAGACGGACTGGATCTGCTGAATCTGAAGAACACAGAGAAACTCATCGGGAAAAAAATCCCTGTTATCAAGGACCATCCGTTTCATACTGATGATCTTGTAGTACAAAAAAGGGATTCTAACAACAAGCCGATGTCAGCGGGCGGAGAAAGGCTAAAATCTTCAAGGCCTAACAATTCAAGGTCAAACAATAACAAAAAGAAGCCTGACAGTGCATCTGCCAATGTCGGTTTCAAAAAGCCTAAAAATAAGAATTTTACAAGAAAAAAATAATAAAAAAGCCTTCCGAAGTGGAAGGCTTTTTTATATATTATTTTTGAGACAAACTAAAGTCCGTTGCGATTGAAATTATTTTTTAAATAATTTCCTTGCGTTTTCTGTTGTTATTCTGTCAATTTCTGAGAAATCAACTTTATAAATATCTACTAATTTTCCGGCAACCAGATCAAGATACAAGCTTTCATTTCTCTTTCCACGGAACGGAACGGGTGCAAGATAAGGAGAATCTGTTTCGAGAACGATTTTATCTAAAGGAATTTCATTCAGGAAGTGGTCTATTTTCCCGTTTTTAAAGGTGACTACTCCACCGATTCCGAGGATAAAATTGAGATCAATGGCATGTTTTGCCTGCTCAAGATCTCCTGAAAAACAATGGAAAATCCCTCTTAGTTTCGGGTGTTTCTTTCTTTCCAGCACTTCAAATGTTTCATCAAAACTTTCACGCGTATGAATCACAATCGGCAGGTCTTTTTCAATGGCCCAGTCGATCTGCTGCTCAAAAGCTTTTACCTGAATACCCAGCGTTGTTTTGTCCCAGTACAAATCAATCCCGATCTCTCCGATAGCCGGAAAAGTTCTTTGATCAAGATAATATTTCACAATTTTCAGTTCTTGTTCCCAGGTTTCAGGTTTTACGTAACAAGGATGTAATCCCATCATGGAAAAAATTTGCCCCGGATATTCCGCTTCCAGTTGAAGCATTTTTTCATGGGATCCTGAATCGATGGCGGGAAGATAAAATTCGGTTATTCGTTTATTTATCGCCCTTTGAATAGCCTCTTTCCTGTCTTCATCAAATTCTTCTGCGTATAGATGAGTATGTGTATCAATCATTTTTTTACATTTTTAACAGGTCTTCGTAAGGATTGTCAAGTCCTAATAACAGCCCGAAAGCGGGCTCCGTTTTCATTCCCTGTTGTTTTAATTGTATTATTTTTTGTTTAAAATCTTCTCCTTTTTCCTTTAGAATCCGATATTCTGCAATCATGTGAAGATAGGCGTTCTGCTGTATCGTCGGTTTATTTTGTCCGAAAATTTCAATGGGAAAATCCTCCAAAATAAAACTAAGAACAATACATTTTTCACCGTCTATCATCGGATAATTTACCTGAACATCTGTATTTCCCGGAATACATTTACTCAACATCAGTTCATCTAAAAAACCTTCCTCAAAGCTGAGATCAACTTCAGAGATGATATCAAGGTCGCTTCCTTCAATATCAATTTCAATAGGAATTGTTCCTGCTAAAATTGGGGAATATGCTTTTAATTTTTCAAAGAAGCGATATTTTGAAAGAAGCTGATAGGCTTTTTGTTGTCTTTCATTTCCTGATTTCAGGTATTCGATTGTGGTAAAATCAGGCATTGGGAAATATTTTATGTTTTACTTTCTGCCGTTGTGCTTCAATTTTTTGGTTTAGCTTTTCTTTAAATTCGATATACTTCGGATCTTTGTCATCGTCTGTTCTGTGTTCCAGCGCTTTGTTGATTTTAAAATTTTCTTTGATAAAACCTTTGGTTTCATCACCAAAATAGGCATTCCCGAATTTTTCAAAGATATAATTTACCGCCTGATTATTCGGATGTATCATATCTTCTTTATAAAAACGATAATCTCTTAAGTCATCCATGACCATTTCATACACCGGAAGATAATAGCAATTTTTAAACTGCTGAATCGCTTCATGAACTGCCGTAATGAGTTTAGATTTACTTAATTGATTTTCAATCATTCCATCTTTCGTATGCCGAACCGGAGAAACTGTAAAGAGAATCTGAACATCGTCCTTGCAGATATCATTCAAATTCAGAATGGTATTATATATGGAATCTGTAATTTCCTGATGGCTCAGCAATCTTTTTTCGAAGAATTTCTGTGGAATTTTATGACAGTTGGCTACCAACTTTTTTTTGGGAAGAAATTCATAGATGAAAGAACTTCCGTACGTGATAATCACCCAATCGCTTTCCTGTAGAAACGTATTTCCTTCTTCAATCTGAGCATTGATTTTATTTAATGTCTGGTGAATATATCTTGTATCAAAACTGGTGTGATGATCGAGAGAAATGAATTCGTCGTTAAACGTGATTAATTCGTCCTCATGATAAAATTCTGCATCATGAAGCCTTTTTACAGCATTGCTGATAGAAAAGGGATTAAAAACGGTTCCGAAAGGATTATTCAGCGACTGAAGTTGTCCTTGACTGAAAAGATCGGACATTTCCGAGGCAAAGCAGGACCCGATTGAAAATATTTTATCCTCAAGCATGATTTTCTTCTCTGATTCTTTAATATCAACTTCTGTCCTGAATTTCATCAACTCAATTTGAAAATTAGAATTTGAAAATGAAACAATTTAGGACTTTTAAACTGGTCCATTTTTATATTCGTACATTAACTTTCTCTTCTTAACAGGTAATTGGCCAGCTCCGCAAAAGGTTTTTTCTTTTCATCCGGAATATCAATTTTCTGGAGATAGCTTTGTCCGATTTCGTTGTGCTTTTCAATTAATCGTAACGCTTTTTCGTCTACTTTTGTTCTTCTGAAGATCTTCTCTACGCCGTAGACTTTATCGATATTGTCGGTCTTTTTAGAATACCAGTAATCCAGCTCTTTTCTTTCTTCTTCCGTTGCATGCTCTCTTGCCATCAGGTAAAGAACCGTCTTTTTATTTTCGTAAATATCTCCGGCATGTTTTTTTCCAAACTGTGCCTGATCTCCGAATACATCAAGATAATCATCCATGATCTGGAAGGCAATCCCGATATGTTTCCCAAAATTGAAAATGGCTTTCGCATCTTTGAAGTTTGCTTTGGCGATTAACGCTCCGATCTCAAAAGAAGAAGCGCTTAAAACTCCGGTTTTATAGGTAATCATTCTGATGTAATCATCAAAAGTTACATTTTCCTGAGTTTCAAAATTAATATCGTATTGCTGACCTTCGCACAATAACAGCCCCGTGTGCGTAAATATTCTCACACAGGCTTTGAATATTTCAGGTTCAAGATCTTCGAAAAATTTATAGGCTTTCAGCATTAACCCATCTCCTGAAAGGATTCCCACATTAATTCCATGCAATGTATGAATGGTAGGTTTATTTCTTCTCAACGGAGCTTCATCCATAATATCATCATGGATCAATGTGAAATTATGGAAAAATTCAATGGCCAAGGCAGGCTTAATTGCTTCATTTAAATCCCCTCCAAACAGATCACAAGCCATAAGAACCATGATCGGACGAAGTCTCTTTCCACCGTGTGAAATGATATAATTCATCGGTTCATACAACTCCACCGGTTTGTCCTTAAAAGTATACTTGGCAATGGCATCCGCAACAATCTGCTGGTATCTGTCTAAAAATTCCATAAATTCTAATAGTTTGAACAAAAATACAATTTTTTCAGGGCTTTTTAAAGTAAAAATCCTTACTGTTTACTGGTGAAGATTTAATTTTCCGGAATAATAACCTTATGTGCCCATTTCCTGATATTTAAATAAGAGACTGCGGCCTAGCCCTGATTGAAGCATTTGTCTAAGCTCATTTTCCTGTTTCGGGGGGGGGGGGGGGGGGGGGGCCCCCCCCCCCCACCAAAAAAGAAGGGGGGAAGCCGCAAAAAAGAAAAAAAAA
>JAESGI010000207.1_pt1 | contig 36855 bp, 32 predicted proteins | sample 9269671 | NCBI WGS metagenome assembly JAESGI01 (sample SAMN14515641, study PRJNA621666) | algae metagenome | isolation source: Nostoc indistinguendum CM1-VF10 and co-occurring heterotrophs from gravelly... | place: USA: Clark Mountains, San Bernardino, California | collected 1998-06-05 | reverse complement strand
TCCTGCTCCTTCAGCATCCCGATGATCTGCTCTTCCGTGAACCGTGAGGGGCGCATCGTCCGTCTCCGTGATTGACGGACTCTACTCAAATCTGGAGGAAGATCAGGGTCTCAGGTCACCTGATCAGCATGAGTTCCGGAGCGGACTCTAAGGATGAGCCCGAAAGTCGCAACACGGCCTTCGCAGATGACCTAACGACCTACTCGTACTTCTCCCGTTGGCGGTCCGCCGTCGAATCCTGATCATTGAGTGATTCAATCAGCTCGCTAAGGACAATAAGCTCACAGTTTCTGGCCCCGGTCTCGATATCCGTCAATATATGAGTCACTCCATGATATTGTCTTTGATCTGCATTCTCCGGCATCAACAGCGATGTAATCCCATATTTCTCGCTGTACATCTGCCCTGTTTCCCAGACAACACATAGATAAACGTCGTTTATATTTTTGCTTATACTATCTATGTCTTCAACGAGGCCATCTAGAGAGAATTTGTATTCCAATATCCTGGGCTCAGTCACCTGACCCTGCAGCGCAGTAGCCACTGAAGCCGGAACTCCAAGAGGGTTATCGACGGCGCTATAAACATACAGCTCTACAGGCAGGTCAAACGCGATTTTGAACAGCCCATCGTAAGTGAACCGCTCGTTAGTGGACATCACCGATATACCCCGGATCACCCCGCCCGCGACGAGCTGATTGAACAGAGCGATTACATCTTGCTCCCTGGTTGGCGCGGACGTAATCGAAACTCTTTCGCTTGGCTTGAAAAAGTGCTCACTGGTTAAAGAAAGCGGCTTTGCTTTCTCGTGATCGAGCATTTCTCGCTTCCACTCACCGATTTTCAACTCCCTGACAAGATCTGGAGAAACACCGGTATTCGCCTTCAAATAAGTCCGCAACTTAGCAAGATGATCGTCCGCTATAGTTTTAGAAACACTTTTTGCAAAGTCAGAAAGTTCACGATGAAAGCCCTTTCTGCCTAAATCAGGTGAGTAATTTTCAAAATGTATCAGGAAGTGAATTTGATGTTGGCGCCCTATATTACGCTGAAGGGGAATAAGCATCACTTCCCCTTGCGGCATATTGTTTGCCGCCATTTGAATACCCGCCGTGAGAACCTTGTATGCGGGGCGGAGCTTCAGTCCCTCATTAAACGAAGTCCATAGTTTAGCACTAAATCCAAACTCGACGCTGACAGTTGGCTTGTATCGCTTTAGTATTTCGATTTCTTCTGCATCGAGCGACCCTGCGAGGAGGTTAGCAAGCTCGTCGGCACTCCAGCTATCATATACGAAATCAAGATTGCGATACTTGTCAGGAAGCCGACGGCCAATGCCGTGTTTCTTGAAAATGGCCTCCGCCGCAGCTTCAAGGTCACGAATCCGACCCGTCTTTGCTGCCGACTTGTGAAGCCACAAGTAGCGCGTGCCTCGCGTCTTGATCTCGGTCAGCTTCGCTTTTGCTTTTACTTGAATCGAAATCTCGACAGAGTCATCCTCAACTATCGACCCTAGACCCGTCTTAATCGACAGAATCTTACCCCACTTCTCCGCAGTATCTGCCTGAATCCAGTCAAGGCGTTTTGGATGCGTAGTCTCATCAAAGCGGACGCTGATAGATACGCCACGGTCGGTGCTATCGAATGCCGAATCTAGTTGCGCCGAATCATCCGGCTCGACCTTCGGATTCGCAACCAATCCATCGGTATTCAACCATCGCCGGGCGCCAATTATCCTTCCCGACGCCTGGAAACCTGGAACGCGAGTTGACACTCGCATATAATTAAATCCGTAAGCTACATAGGTGGCCCCAACGCCTTTGTGACCTCTTGTAGCACCGTTCTTGAAAGAAAAATTAGGCGCCAAGAACTGCTCAAATTTTTCCTTGTCGAGGCCTATTCCGTTGTCACTTACAGTCAAGCTGTTATCATCAAGATCAATTATAATATCGATCTTTGGTTTGTAATTTTCGGAATTTCCAGCCGACAATTCTTGAACGGCCCGCGCCTCAACGGCATCAAGGGCATTTTGAATTAACTCGCAAAAAGGATCATACCAACCCACATACGAGCTGAGAATATTCTTGATCTCACGCTTGAGAGCACCAAGTGCCGCATCACTTACTCTCGTCGTTTTGGATTCAAGAGGGTCAAGAGGGGTAAAAGTCATAAAATATAGCCCCGATTCTGCCAACCTATAGATCTAGCATAGCGATAGGATGGTGTAAGCCCGGCTAGCGCGGCATCACAATGATTCCCCATCTCCATGGACTCCTTCGTCATTGGAGCTGCTTTGCGCTTGCGTACTCCAAGGGGGGGGGGGAATCGCAGTGCACCCCCATTTGAGAAACCCCTCTCAAATTTTTATGACAGACCTCAGCGGTCATTTCTTGACGCAAACAGGGGTCCGTTGGCGCCCGGGATTGGCGTGACTAGCCGGATGTTTCTAAGTCGCGCTCGTGCGGTCATGCAGCGCCTTCACTCTCGGACTGTAACCCGGGCTGACCAAAGTCGGCGCCGTCAAAGGTAACGCGTCCGATTTCCTGCTCCAGCCTCGGCAGCGGATAACCGCTGTCCCGGCCGCCATCGGCGTTTCTCCGGCGACCGTAGCCTGCTCCGACGCTCTTGTTCGAGTGGCCGACAAGATGGTCGAGGATGGTGTCATCGACGCCGGCACCGCGCCCGAAACGCTTGAAGGTGCCACGGAACGAATGGAAGCTCTTCCGTGAATCATCGACGACATGCTTGGCGAGATAGGCACCAAACCACTCGCCCCATCGGTTGATCCGGGTGCGGAGCTTGCCCCGGTCCTCGAAGCCTGGCCAGAGGCTGGCGTCCGCCCCGACCTTCTTGGTCCGCTCCCGGACGAAAGACAGAAAGCCGAGTTCGGCTAGGAGCGGGTGGACCGGAACGCGGCGAATGGAGGTAGCATTCTTGATGCTCTTGCCGGAGTCCCGGTCGAAGCGGATGGCCCAGATGCCGGTGTCGGCATCCTGCGCCACGTCGCGGACGAAGAGCTGAAACACCTCGCCACGCCGAGCCCCTTGCAGAAGGGCGACGAGCGGAGCCCATTTCGCCGTCTCACCTCGCCCACGGACAGGCCGCTCGCCCGCAGCGAAGACGGGCGATCCGAGCAGCTTGTTCAACTCGCTGGCGCTGAACGGCTCGTAGTTTTCTTCCTCGGTGTCGTTGACCTGGAAGCCAACGTCGAAGGGGTTGCGCCACCCTGCTTCATCGAAATGCCCATCCTGCTCGGCGCGGGTTAGGACGGCCCCCAGCAGCGTCAGCGTCTTATTGATCGTCGTCGCCGAGCGACGTTCATAGGCGCTGAGGTCGCAAGCTAAGAGCTGCTTGATCGGCAACTTCCGCAGCTTGGCGGGAAGCCCCTTCGGTATCTGTGCGATGGCATCCCGGAACTCCCGCCCATGCGCCTTGCCGATATTCTGGACGAGCATGTCGCCATGCAGCTCGACGAAGCGCCGAACCGCCGTCTCCGCCTCTGCTGCTGTGTTCTCGGCCGGCTTCTTCGCGCCCTTCGCGCCTCCGCCGTCCGCCCATGCCCTGAACGCCTTCGAAATCGTCCAGGCCTTGGTATCAGCCGGCGTATCAGGCTGCACAGCTGGCGGCGTAGGGATGTGTTCGCCCTCCAGCCGCGCCCGCACCTCTCCCGCTACACGACGGTCGGCCGCTAATAGGCGCAACTCAAGGTCCTTGCGCTCGCTCGAAGACAAGGTTGATCCGTCGATCTGGAATTTGGCGAGCAACAAATCAGCGGCCTTGCTTATCCGCTCAGGAACACGGAAGCGAGCGAGTGCCTGACGAGCCTCATCCTCGCGCTGTTCAGCCCATCGAGAGTAGACTCTGAAGTCCATCTCGGACATGCCGTTCGGGCTCGGCGGTTTGCCATCAACGGGTATCTTCAGCCGCTCGGCGACACCAAGCCCCTGCTGACGCTGAACCTCGTCGATGGTGAGTATGAACCGGCGGTATTCCTCCGCGATGGCTTGCGCCTTCTCCGGCGAGAACTCCTGACCGGGCCGCTGGCTCAGGACCTCACGGGCTGAGTCGAACATCGCCTCGTGCAGCGCAATCTCAAGCCCAGCCTTACGCTTCGCCTCCCGCTCCTCCATCGTGCGCAGGGACTTCCATATCGCAGTCTTGAAGTGCCCGGCTCGCTTCGGGCTTTCCAGCGGCTTCAAGGTCTCGGGCAGCGTGCCTGGAAAGAGCTTGCCCGCGAGATCATCGGGCAGATCGGCCTTGAACCAGTAGGTCCCGTTACGTCTGATCAGGTGCGACATGCGCGGCATCAAAAGGGCCTTCCCGTAGCACGAAAACGTAGCAAACGGGTCAGCCGAACTCCTTGTTGGACAAGGGTTCTTAGCAAAATCAAACGCTTGGGAAAAGCGTGGCGCTCCCTAGGGGACTCGAACCCCTGTTTTCGCCGTGAGAGGGCGACGTCCTAGACCGCTAGACGAAGGGAGCAGCGCGGCAGGCCGTCCGTATAGTCGGGCCTTGCCCGCTCTGCAAGCCTTTCCTGCGCCGCGATGACAAAAGCTTCACACAGGCCCGAGCGACGGCTCCGACCCCGTCGCGCCCGCCCTTGCGCAGGCCGGCCAACCCGCGAGTGCGATCTGGAAAAAAGGCCCGCTTTGCCAATGTTCCTGGGCCGCTTTCCCCCAATAGGGCCGTCTTTGCACGGGCCGGAGCGCCCGGCATTTCCCGAGCGGCCCCGGCAGCGTCCCGAGCTCGTGCTGGGATCGCGGCCCTAGGGCACCAGAACCCGGCGGCAGCCGCAGAACGCCACCGCGGCGCCAATCCTGGGGTCGGCCGGCAGCGGTCCCCGGGGCGATTCGCCCGAGTCACAAGGCTTTTCGCGAGAGGCCGGGAAGCCTTGGCCTCCACTCGTACAGTGTTAGCGAGCCGACATTCAGGCAGCCGGTGAAGCCGCCGGCGCGGCGAGCGCCGGATAGTCGGTATAGCCCTTGGCGTCGCCGCCATAGAAGGTCGCGGTATCCGGCGTGTTCAGCGGCGCGTCACGGCGCAGACGCTCCGGCAGGTCGGGATTGGCGATGAAGAGCCGGCCGAAGGCGACGAGATCGGCCTCGCCCTTCTCGACCGCTTCGATGGCGAGCGCGCGGGTGAAGCCGTTATTGGCGATATAGGCGCCGCGGAAAGCCTTGCGCAGCGCCTGATAGTCGAAGGGCAGATAGTCGCGCGCCTCGCGCGTCGCCCCCTCGACGACATGGATGAAGCCGATGCCGCGCTTGTCGAGCTCGCCGACGAGATAGTCGAACAGCTCCTGCGGATGCTTGTCGCGGGCATCATTCGCCGGGCTGACCGGCGAGATCCTGATGCCGACGCGCTCCTTCGGGAAGACCCGGGCGACGGCATCGACCACCTCCAGCGTCAGCCGGGCGCGGTTCTCGATCGAGCCGCCATAGGCGTCGTCGCGCTTGTTGGCACCGTCGCGCAGGAACTGGTCGAGCAGGTAGCCATGGGCGCCGTGCAGCTCGATGCCGTCGAAGCCGGCCGCCTTGGCGTTCTCGGCCGCCCCGACGAAATCGGCGACGATGCCGGGAATCTCGTCGAGCCGCAGCGCCCGCGGCTCGGAAACCTCGGTGAAGCCGCTCTCGATATAGGTCTTGGTGTTGGCCCGTAGGGCAGAGGGCGCGACCGGCGCCTGGTTGCCGGGCTGCAGCACGCTGTGGCTGACGCGGCCGACATGCCAGAGCTGGGCGAAGATCACGCCGCCCTGCGCATGGACGGCGTCGGTCACCGCCTTCCAGCCGGCGACATGCGCGTCGCGATAGATGCCGGGCGTCCAGATATAGCCCTGGCCCTGCTGCGAGATCTGCGTCGCCTCGGTGATGATCAGCCCGGCCCCGGCGCGCTGGCGGTAATACTCGACATTCAGCGCGTTTGGCGCATCATCGTGCTTATTGGCGCGGTTGCGCGTCAGCGGCGCCATCACGACGCGGTTCTTCAGCGTGAGATCGCCGAGCTGGAAGGGCGTGAACAGCTTCGCGACGGAAGCGCTGGCGGAAGCACCGGAATGGCTCATCTTGACGGTCCTTGGGAGGCGGCCGGTCGGCCGGAGAGAGCGGAGACGGCGCGCCGGCCTTGCGATCCGGGCCGCGCCTTCGGTTCTGAGATAGGGTCCGCCCGGCGAATTGACATGCCCGGGGAGGCTCGCACGGCAAAAAGCCAAAATCCATTCGCCGCGGAGGCATCGCGGGGATGAGCCTTCCGCAGACGCCGCTGAAGACGATGGCGATCGCCTCCGGCCAGGCGCTGCGCGGTAGCCGTCGCTGGCTCGGCGCCGGGCTGAAAGGGCTGGTCGCGCTCGTCTATCCGCCGTCCTGCATCGCCTGCCGGGCTGCAACGAGCGAGGCGCAAGGGCTCTGCGCCAGCTGCTGGGCCGGGATCGGCTTCATCGAGCGGCCGTTTTGCGAGCGCCTCGGCACGCCTTTCGAGGTCGATCTCGGCGCCGGGCTGGTTTCGCCCGCCGCGATCGCCGATCCGCCGGTCTTCGCCCGGGCTCGCGCCGCCTGCCGCTTCGACGGCACAGCCCGCGAACTGGTGCACCGGCTGAAATATGGCGACCGGCTCGAGCTCGCCTTGATGCTCGGCCGGATGATGGCGCAGGCCGGGCATGAGCTGACTGCAGAGTGCGGCCTCGTCGTGCCGATGCCGCTGCACCCCTTTCGCCTCTGGACGCGCCGCTTCAACCAGGCTTCCGCGCTGGCGCAGGTGGTGGCGCGGCAGTCCGGCCTGCCCTGCGAGCACCGGGCACTGGCCCGCGTCAAACGGACGAAGCAGCAGGTCGGGCTGACGCGGGCGCAGCGCGGCGAGAACCTGCAGGGCGCTTTCAAGGTGCCGCCAGCGATGCGGCCGCGGTTCGAGGGCCGGCGCATCCTGCTCGTCGACGACGTGCTGACCACCGGCGCGACCGCCAATGCCGCCGCCCGCGCCCTGCTGCGCGGCGGGGCGGCTGCCGTCGACGTGCTGACCTTCGCCCGGGTCGTGACGGAAAGCTGAGCCGGCCCTATATACGAAAGCCAGAGACAGAGACCGGACCCGAGCGATGCCGCAAGTCACGATCTACACCACGAGCTGGTGCCCCTATTGCCACGCCGCCAAGGCGCTGCTGACCAAGAAGGGCGTCGCCTTCGAGGAGATCGGCGTCGACGGCAAGCCCGAGCTGCGCCAGGCGATGACCGCGAAGGCCGGCGGGCGCACCTCGGTGCCGCAGATCTTCATCGGCGAAAGCCATGTCGGCGGTTCCGACGATCTTCACGCCCTCGATGCACAGGGCAAGCTCGACACTTTGCTGGCTGCCTGAACGGAGAGAGCCATGACCGGCACGCGCTTCATCGCCGCCTGCGTCCAGATGCGTTCGAGCCGTGATCCTCTGCGCAACCGCGACGATGCGGTGCGGATGATCGGCGAGGCCGTCGCCCAGGGCGCGCAATTCGTCCAGACGCCCGAGGTCACCAATCTCTGCGAGCGCGACACCAAGCGCCTGCGCGAGACCTGCCAGACCGAGGCGGAGCATGAGGTGCTCGCCGGACTGCGCGAGACTGCGCGCGACCGGAAGATCTGGCTGCAGATCGGCTCGGTCTCGGTCAAGGCTGGCGAGAAAATCGCCAACCGCGCCTATATGATCGACCCCGAGGGCAACATCGCCGCCCGCTACGACAAGATCCATCTCTTCGACGTCGATCTGCCCAATGGCGAGACCTGGCGCGAGTCGAACACCTTCAGCGGCGGCGCCGAGGCGGCCCTGGTCGAGACGCCCTGGGGGCTGGTCGGCATGTCGATCTGCTACGATGTCCGCTTCCCCTATCTTTACCGGGCGGAAGCGGAAGCCGGCGCCTTCATGCTGACCGCGCCGGCCTGCTTCACCCGCCAGACCGGCGAGGCGCATTGGCAGGTGCTGCAGCGCGCGCGGGCGATCGAGAACGGCGCCTTCATGGTCTCGGCCGCGCAGGGCGGCGTGCATGAGGATGGGCGCGAAAGCTATGGCCATTCGATAATTGTCGATCCCTGGGGCCGCGTCCTCGCCGAGGCCGGCAACGAGCCGGGCGTGATCCTCGCCGAGATCGACCTTGCCGAGGTCGCCAATGCGCGCGCCCGCATCCCCAGCCTGCGGCATACGCGGCCCTTCGCCGTCGAGACCTGGCAGGCCGAGCGCCCGCAGCGCGACGCGGCCGAATGACCCGGCGGGCTTGGCGCCTGAGGCGCCAGGCCCCATTTCAAGTGATCGAACTCCCAAAACGTTTCGGCACGCCGCGCAGTGCGGCGCCCGAACCAGAGAAGACATGATCCGCTACGCCCTCATCTGCGACAATGGCCACGGCTTCGAGAGCTGGTTCGCCAGCTCCTCCGGTTTCGACGAGCAGGCCAGACGCGGCCTCGTTGCCTGCCCGTTCTGCGACAGCATCAAGATCGAGCGCGGGGTCATGGCCCCTGCGGTCGCGCGCACGGATCGCGGCCCGCGCCCCGCCGAGCAGGCTGAACCGGCCGAGGCGCCTGCCGCCGCTGCCCCGGCGGCGCCGGCACCCGTCGCGCTGATGGGAGAGAAGGAAGTCGCCTTCCGCGCCATGCTGACCGCCCTACACGAGCATGTCGCCAAGAATGCCGAGCATGTCGGGCCGCGCTTCGCCGAGGAGGCGCTGAAGATCCATCACGGCGAAAGCGAAGGACGCGCCATCTATGGCGAGGCGACGCCCGAGGATGCGAAGATGCTGAACGAGGAAGGCGTCGACTTCCTGCCGCTGCCCAAGCTCCCGGGCGCGAGGAACTAGCCCTTTCCCCGATCAAACGGACCGGTCATCCCGGGCGAAGCGAAGCGTAGACCCGGGATCCATGCCAGAGCCTGTCCGTAGAGGTTCAGACATGAATCCCGGATCCGCGCGGCTTCGCCGCTTGTCCGGGATGACTCCGGAGCTGTCGTTCGCAACGCTGCGCTTGCAATCGCCTCGTCGCGGGCATATACCCGCACCCATGTCCTCGCCCTGCATCTGCACGACCCTGCGCTCGGCCTCGCGGCGGATGATCGCCTTTTATGACGAGGCGATCGCGCCGGTCGGGGTCAACATCGCGCAGTTCAGCCTGATGCGCTCGATCGCCCGCATCGAGCCGGCGACGCTGACCGAGCTGGGGCACCGCGTCGACCTCGACCGTTCGACCGTCGGCCGCAATGTCCGCGTGCTCGAGAAGATGGGCCTCGTCGCGCTCGGGCGCGGCGAGGACCAGCGCGAGGCGACGGTTCAGCTCTCCGATGCCGGGCGCCAGGTTCTGGCCGATGGTGCCCCGCTCTGGGATGGCGCCCAGAAGGCCCTCGACGATCGACTCGGGGCCGATTTCATGAAGCAGCTGCGCTCCGCCCTCGATTCACTCTGATTTTCTAACACAAATGCGGGTATCTACCCGCGATAGGAAGCCGCCATGCAACCGGATCTCGCCGCCCCGCCCGTTCCCTCAGGCCTCGCTGGCACCCTCGCCCGGCGCGGCATCCATTACGGCTGGGTCGTCGCCGCCGTGACCTTCCTGACCATGCTGGTGACCGCGGGAGCGGTCGGCGCGCCCGGCGTGCTGATCGGGCCGCTGCAGAAGGAGTTCGGCTGGGCGACCTCCGAAATCTCCTCGGCACTGGCGATCCGGCTCGCGCTGTTCGGCCTGATGGGCCCGTTCGCCGCCGCCTTCATGAACCGCTTCGGCCTTCGCCCGGTCGTCGCCGTCGCGCTCACCTTGATCGCCGCGAGCATCCTCGGCTCCTTCGCCATGACCGAGCTCTGGCAGCTGATGCTGCTCTGGGGCGTCGTGCTCGGCTTCGGCACCGGCATGACCGCCATGGTGCTCGGCGCGACCGTCGCGACGCGCTGGTTCTCGCATCGGCGCGGCCTCGTCGTCGGCCTGCTGACGGCGAGCACCGCGACCGGCCAGCTCGTCTTCCTGCCTCTGCTCGCCTGGCTGACCGACCAGGTGGGCTGGCGCTCCGCCATGCTGCTGGTGCTCGGGCTGATCGTCGTCGCGGCGCTCGCCGTGCTCGCCCTGATGCGCGACCGGCCGGTCGATGTCGGGCTCGCTCCCTATGGCGAGACGGCGCTGGTGCCCGCGCCGGCCACGCCGACAAGCCTTGCAGCGATGCTCGTCTCTCCGCTCATCGCGCTGCGCGAGGCTGCACGGACGCGCACCTTCTGGGTGCTGTTCGGCACCTTCTTCGTCTGCGGCGCCAGCACCAACGGGCTGGTGCAGACGCATTTCATCGCGCTCTGCGGCGATTACGGCATGGCCGCGGTGACGGCCGCGGGCGTGCTCGCCGTGATCGGCATCTTCGATTTCCTCGGCACGGTCGGCTCGGGCTGGCTCTCGGACCGCTATGACAGCCGCTGGCTGCTGTTCTGGTACTATGGGCTGCGCGGGCTCTCGCTGCTCTATCTGCCCTTCACCGGCTTTTCCTTCTACGGCCTCGCTCTGTTCGCGGTCTTCTACGGGCTCGACTGGGTCGCGACCGTGCCGCCGACAGTGAAGCTCGCAGCCGACCGCTTCGGCGAGAAGGCGAACCTCGTCTTCGGCTGGATCTTCGCCGGCCACCAGCTCGGCGCCGCCTTCGCCGCCTATGGCGCCGGCTTCAGCCGCACCGTCTATGACAGCTACCTGCCGGCCTTCTTCATCGCCGGCGCGCTCTGCCTCTTCGCCGCCGCCTTCTGCATCACCATGCGCGGCGGCAAGGCCGGCGCGCTGGTGGCGAAGCCGGCCTGAGCCAGGGCGAGGCGGATCAGGCCGCCCGGCCCGGCCTCGCTTCGAGCTGGCGCCGGGTCGCCCGCGCCAGCCGGCGCACGCCCTCGGTCAGCACCTCCGGCGCCGAGCGGGTGAAATTCACCCGCATTGCGCTCTTCAGGGCGCCGTCGGGATCGAAGACGCTCGACGGCACGAAGGCGACCTTCTCCTGGAGGGCATGGGCGTAGAGCGCGTCGGTGTCGATCTCGGGCGTCTTCGCCCGCATCCAGACGAACATGCCGCCGGGCGGCACCTCCCATTCGAACCAGTCGGAGAGATGCTCGCTGGCAGCGGCGCAGAGCGCGTCGCGCCGCTCGCGATAGGTCGCGACGATCTTCGGCACGTGCTGCGCCTCGAAATCGCTCTCGATCATCTCCAGCGCCAGCGCCTGCGTCAGCAGGCTGGAGGCGATGTCGGTCGACTGCTTGACCAGCGCGAGCGCCGCGATCAGCGACGCCTCGGCGACGATCCAGCCGACGCGCAGGCCCGGAGCCAGGCTCTTCGACAGCGTGCCGAGATAGATCACCGGCCCATCATAGGCGCCGCTCGGCTGGCGCTGCGCATGATGGGCGAGGATGCCGGGGCCGGCCGGCCCGTCGAACTGCAGCGGCAGATAGGGATCGTCCTCGAGCAGCCAGGTCCCGGCGGCCAGCACCTTGTCGAGCAGCGCGGCCCTCTCCTCCTGCGAGACGAGCACGCCGGTCGGGTTGGAATAGTTCGGCACGGCATAGACGAACTTGGCCTGCCGCAGCGCCGCGTCCTGGCCCGGCGCCTGCAGGCTCCAGTCGAGCTTCTCATAGCGCGGCGCGCGCGGCCGCCAGGCGTCGAGCGCGCCGAGATAGGTCGGGAACTGCGAGACGATCAGCTCGCCGGGATCGACCAGGAGCTTGCCGACGAGATCGAGCCCCTGCATCGCGCCGGTGGTGAGCAGCACGTTTTCGGGGCCGAAGCGGCGCCCGCTCGCCGCCGAGACGCGCTCCGCCACGGCCGCCCGCAGCGCCGGCAAGCCCTCGATCGGCCCGTATTCGAGGATCGCCGAACCCCAGCGCGTCAGCGCCCGCTCCTGCGCCGCCGCCATCGCCTCGACCGGGTAGAGCTCGGCCGCCGGCAGCCCGCCGGCGAGGCTGACGAAATCGGCCTGGCCGCCGATCGCCATGAACTGCTGGGTGATGCTGTTGCCGGTCGAAAGCCAGCTGGCGAGCGCCGGACGGCCGGCGCGCGGTTGGGATTGGGACATGCTTCTCACTGCGACTGCGGATAGCGGGCTGCGGATGATCGAGGCGACCCTACAGAGCCGCCCGCTCCCGGGAAACCACCCCGGGCGCATGGCGCCGCCCCGGCCCGGCAGTGGCCAGCGGCGGCCGGCCGGGGCATAAGCGCGGAGAAGGGGAGCAGAAGACCATGCGCATCGTCGACGTCCGCGAGATCACGCAACCGATCGCCTCGCCGATCCGCAATGCCTATATCGACTTCTCGAAGATGACGACGAGCCTCGTCGCCATCGTCACCGACGTCGTCCGCGACGGAAGCCGCGTCGTCGGCTACGGCTTCAACTCGAACGGCCGCTACGGCCAGGGCGGGCTGATCCGCGAGCGCTTCGCGCCGCGCCTGCTGGAAGCCGAGGCGAAGAGCCTCATCAATGATGCCGGCGACAATCTCGATCCCGATCGCTGCTGGGCGGCGATGATGAAGAACGAGAAGCCGGGCGGCCATGGCGAGCGCTCCGTCGCCGTCGGCACGCTCGACATGGCGATCTGGGACGCCACCGCCAAGATCGCCGGCAAGCCGCTCTTCCGCCTGCTCGCCGAGCGCCATGGCCGTGAGGCCGACCCGAAGGTCTTCGTCTACGCCGCCGGCGGCTACTATTATCCCGGCAAGGACGACGCCCAGCTGCGCACCGAGATGCGCTCCTATCTCGACCGCGGCTACCGCGTCGTGAAGATGAAGATCGGCGGCGCCTCGCTCGCCGAGGATCGCCGCCGCATCGAGGCGGTGCTGGCCGAGATCGGCAGGGATGCGCAGCTCGCCGTCGACGCCAATGGCCGCTTCGATCTGGAAACCGCCGTCGCCTATGCCAAGGCGATGCGCGACTATCCGCTGTTCTGGTACGAGGAGGCGGGTGACCCGCTCGACTACGCCCTCCAGGCTGCCCTCGCCGAGTTCTATCCGGGCCCGATGGCGACCGGCGAGAACCTGTTCAGCCATCAGGACGCCCGCAACCTCCTGCGCTATGGCGGCATGCGGCCGGATCGCGACTGGCTGCAATTCGACTGCGCCCTCTCCTACGGGCTCTGCGAATACCAGCGCACCCTCGCCGCGCTGAAAGTCGCCGGCTGGGGTTGGGATCGCTGCATCCCGCATGGCGGCCACCAGATGTCGCTCAACATCGCTGCCGGCCTCGGCCTCGGCGGCAATGAGAGCTATCCCGACCTGTTCCAGCCCTATGGTGGCTTCCCCGACTCGGTCCGCGTCGAGGACAGCCATATCGTCATGCCGGAGCTGCCGGGCATCGGCTTCGAGGGCAAATCCGACCTGATCAAGGTGATGCGCGAACTGGCGGAATAGCATCCGCGCCACTTTCTAACGTCATGGTCGGGCTTGTCCCGACCATCCACGTCTTCGGTCATCGAAGACGACGCTTGAGGCGTGGATGCTCGCCACAAGGGCGAGCATGACGTCGAGGCAAGGTCCCAGCTCATCCCGGCGCCAGCCGCGCCCCCTCATCCCAAGGTCTGAGGCGACCTTTCGCTCCCACTGGCGTTATCTTCGCTGCAGTGCAACAATCAGTTTGCACGAGCTCAAAGACGGCACGGCAGGGAGCGACCATGAACGCGATCGATCCGCTTCGGAACCAGACCCAGCGCGACAAGCCCTGGATCTTCCGGACCTATGCCGGCCATTCCGACGCGGCCGAATCCAACAAGCTCTACCGGACCAATCTCGCCAAGGGCCAGACCGGCCTCTCCGTCGCCTTCGACCTGCCGACCCAGACCGGCTACGACCCCGATCATGTCCTCTCGCGCGGCGAGGTCGGCAAGGTCGGCGTGCCCGTGACGCATCTCGGCGACATGCGGACCCTGTTCGCTGAGATCCCGCTGGCGCAGATGAACACCTCGATGACGATCAACGCGACGGCGGCCTGGCTGCTCTCGCTCTACATCGCCGTCGCCGACGAGCAGGGTGCGCCCCGTCCCGCCCTCCAGGGCACGACCCAGAACGACCTCGTCAAGGAATACCTCTCCCGCGGAACCTATGTCTTCCCGCCGCGCCCCTCCATGGCGCTGACCACCGACATCGTCGTGTTCACGGCCCGCGAGCTGCCGAAATGGAACCCGACCAATGTCTGCTCCTACCATCTGCAGGAGGCCGGCGCCTCGCCGGTGCAGGAACTCTCCTTCGCGCTCGCGACTGCGATCGCCCTGCTCGACTCGATCAAGGTCCGCCCGGAGGTCTCGGCGGAGGAGTTCGGCAGCGTCGTCGGGCGCATCTCCTTCTTCGTCAATGCCGGCATGCGCTTCGTCACCGAGCTCTGCAAGATGCGCAGCTTCGTGGAGCTCTGGGACGAGATCACGCTCGGGCGCTATGGCGTCACCGAGGAGCAGCACCGCCGCTTCCGCTATGGCGTGCAGGTCAATTCGCTGGGGCTGACCGAGCCGCAGGCCGAGAACAATGTCTACCGCATCCTGATCGAGATGCTGGCGGTGACGCTGTCGAAGAAGGCGCGCGCCCGCGCCGTCCAGCTCCCGGCCTGGAACGAGGCGCTCGGCCTGCCCCGGCCCTTCGACCAGCAATGGTCGCTGCGCATGCAGCAGGTGCTGGCCTATGAGACCGACCTGCTCGAATTCGGCGACATCTTCGATGGCTCGACCGTGATCGACAAAAAGGTCGCCGAGCTCAAGGCCGCCGCGCTCGAGGAACTGGCCAAGATCGACGCCATGGGCGGCGCGCTGGCTGCGATCGAGACCGGCTACATGAAGCAGGCGCTGGTCGAGAACGGCGCGCGCCGCATCGAGGCGATCGAGCGCGGCGAGCAGATCGTCGTCGGCGTCAACAAATTCACCAACAGCGAGCCCTCGCCGCTTTCGGCCGGCGAAGGCAATGTCGTCACCGTCCCGGACTCGGTCGAGATCGAGGCGGTCGGCCGGCTGAAGGCCTGGCGCTCGGCCCGTGACGCCAAAGCAGCCGAGGCGGCGCTGGCGGAACTGGCGAGCGCCGCCGGGGAAGCCCGCAACGTCATGCCGGCCTCGATCGCCTGCGCCAAGGCCGGCGTCACGACCGGCGAATGGGCGCAGACGCTGCGCGAGATCTTCGGCGAGTACCGCGCGCCGACCGGCGTCGACACCAGCAAGCTCGGGGACGATGCCGGCCTCGCCACCGTCAAGGCCGCCGTCGCGCGCGCCACCGAAAAGCTCGGCCGCCCGCCGCGCTTCCTGGTCGGCAAGCCCGGGCTCGACGGCCATTCCAACGGCGCCGAGCAGATCGCGGTCAGGGCCCGGGATGCCGGCATGCAGGTTTCCTATGGCGGCATTCGCCAGACGCCCGAGGAAATCGTGACGCAGGCCAAGGAAACCGAGGCCGACATCATCGGGCTCTCCATCCTCTCCGGCTCGCATCTGCCGCTGGTGCGTGACGTCACCGCCCGCCTGCGTGTCGCCGGCATGGACGTCCCCGTCGTGGTCGGCGGCATCATCCCGCCCGATGACGAGAACGCCTTGCGCAATATGGGCGTCGCCCGGGTCTATACGCCGAAGGATTTCGCTCTCGACGGCATCATCGCCGACGTCGCGGGGCTGGCGGCGAAGAAGGGCTGAGGCCCGCCGCGTCCCCCGGGAGGCCGGCTACCTGGCCCCTTTCAGGAGCCCCTGCTCGGCCGCCGGATCGAGCGGGCCTTCCGCGCCGCGATCGAGCAGGAAGGCCTCGGCCAGCGCGCCGCCGCTCGCCGGCTTGTAACCTGCGGTCTCCGGCGGGGTCGCCGCGACGAACTCGGTGTGCCAGCCCTGCCCGTCCCGGCAGTCGATCCCGTTCAAGCCCGGCGCGCCCTCGCCGGTGCCGGTGACCGTGTACTCCCGGCAGAGCCGGCCATCGGCGAGCTTGTGCGAGGCGATGATGCGAAGGTTCCCGGCCGGCAGAGCGACCGCGCCGCCGCTCGCCACCGTGTCGAGCGCCGCGCTGAGCGCAGCCCGGTCGAGACCTGCGACCGCGATGCCGGGCTCTCCCTGTCCCCCGCGTCCGGCGAGATAGCCGGCGACGCCGCCCGCCACCAAGAGGAAGCTCGCCACCAGCGGCAGGCGCCAGCCGGCCCGGCGAACGCTGGCGCGCGGCACGGCAGCCGGCTTATCCGCGGCGCCGCCTGCGATCACCGTCAGCTGCGGCTGGACGGGCGCGGGGCGGGCATCGGCGGCGGCGATCGCGGCCAGGAGGCGCTCCGGCACCGGCTCCAGCTTCGGCTCGCCCTCGGCTTCGAGCAGGAAGCGCGTCTCGGCGAGGATGGCGAAGCGCTCGGCCAGTTCGGGATCGGCCGTGACCAGCGCATGCAGCCGCTCGGCCTCGCCGGCGGAAAGCTCGCCATCGGCCAGGGCGATCAGCATCTCGTCGGAGACTTCGGGCTTCGTCATTTCGCTTCCATTCCCAGTCTTGCCGCCAGACCCTGCCGCGCCCGCGACAGGCGGCTCATTACCGTGCCTATCGGGATCGCCAGTTGCTCCGAGGCGTCGCGATAGCTGCAGCCCTCGACGCAGATCAGCATCAGCAGCCGGCGATGCTCCTCGGGCATCTGCGCCAGCGCCTGCTGGACGGAATCGACGGTCAGCGCGACCTCGTTCACCTGCCGCCCATCCTCGCCGGGCAGATCGAGATGGGCATCGATTTCCTCGGTACGCCCCTCGCGCTGGCGCTTGCGCAGCGCATCGATCCAGAGATTGCGGGCGATGCTGAACAGCCAGGCATCGAGCCTGGTACCCTCCTGAAACTGCGCCTGCGCCTTCAGCGCTCTCTCGCAGCTCGCCTGCGCGAGATCGTCCGCCTCGCTGGCCGAGCGCGTCAGCGTCATCGCGTAGCGACGCAGGCGCGGCAGCAACGAGACCAGTTCCGTCGCGAAGGGAGAGAGCCCGCCTGCCGTTCCCGGCAGCGGGGGGCCGCTGGCTATCTGGCCTGGTCGCATATCCGACATCGGCTTTTCTCGGTTTCGCTGGCGTCTACAGCGGGCAGGACAGGCTGCCCCAGCCGAAGACCGGGTCCCGTCCGGGAGCGCCGAGGTCCCTGGCCTCGGCCGAAAGTGCCGCGAGCAGCGCCTGCGGCTGCGCCTTCTCGTCCTGCATCCGGCGATGCGCGAAGGCGAGCGTCACCAAGGGCGCTGCATAGGAGGTGCCCGAGCGCGGCGGGCCGGGCCGCATCGCCTTGTCGGGGAACTGGACGCGAACGCCCGGCGCCGCGAAGGCGAGATGCTCGCCGCGATTGGCCCGCGCATAGACCTTGCCGTCGCGGTCGATGGCGGTCACCGCCACCGCCCAGGGATAGGCGGCGGGATAGAGCGGCTCGGCGCCTGGCCCGCCATTGCCCGCTGCCGCGACCAGAACCGTGCTGCGACCATGCATCAGGCTGCCGATCCGCTCGACCAGCGCATTGGCCGGCCCGGCGAGGCTGAGGTTGACGACCGGCACCTGCCGCCCGGCCAGCAGATCGAGCGCGGCGGAAAGGTCGAAGCTGTCGGCATTGGCGCTGCCGCCACGCCGGTGGAAGGCATCGACCGCTACGATGCGCGCGCCCTCGCCGCCCGTCCCCCGGGTCAGGAGGATCGCGACATCGGTCCCGTGCGCATCGCCTGCCGGCTTGTAGCCCGGCTCGCGCACGCTCTCGGTCTCGATCGCCCTGCCGGCGAGGGCCGGATGGGCGAGGTCGACGCCCGTATCGACCATGCCGATCGTGCCGCGCGCCACGCAGGACCCGGCGATGCGCGCCTCCGGCGCCAGCAGCGAGAAGCAGCGATTATCCGGGCATGGCGCCGCGACGCCGCGATAGAGATGGTTGAGATCGACCAGCGCCGCCGGAAACAGCGTCCGCACCCGCTCCACCGCCCGCGCCGTGGAGAGGCGCCGCGGCACGCGCATGCGCACCGTCAGATTGCCGACGAGGCCGAGACTGCGCTGCGCGACCGGGCGAAACCCTTCCTCGCGGAGCCGGGCGATATCCGCCTCGGTCAACCCCGCCGCCACGATCTCGCGCGGCACGGCCTGAACCGCCGGGCGCTGCGGGCGCGCCGAGCGCTGGCTCTGTCGCGGCGTGCTTTGCCCGATCCCGAACAGACCGAACAGATTGAAGGAACGGATATGGCGCCCGCTGCTGCTGCGCTCGCCGCTGCCGCCACCGCCCCCTCCGGAACTGCCGCCGCCTGCTCCACCGCTGCCGCCGCCAGCCCCGCCGCCGCCACCGTCGTCGCCCCCGCCATCATCGTCGGCGAGGGCAGCAGCGAAACGGCCGGAAGCATCGGGCAGGCCGGCGAAAGGCAGCAGCGCCAGCCCGAGACCGAGCGTCAGGGCGCGAGCCAGCCCGGCGAGACGGGCGGCGGAAGGGCGGCGAAGCTTCATGCCGCCGTCCTCTCGCCGCGCAGGCGGATACCGACGCCGATCATGCGCACCGCATCCTCCGCGGCCCGGCGCAGCAGCTTCTCCGATTCGGCGATCGCTTCCTCCAGCGTGCAGGGCCGCTTCAGGATGCTGGCGAAGGCATCGATGCCATGCTCGAAATTGATCCGCACCTTGCCCCGGCCGATGGTGCCGGCGAGCGCCACCACCGGAATGCCCAGCGCCTTGGCGCGCCTCGCCACCTCGGCCGGGATCTTGCCGAAGGGCGTCTGCTCGTCGAGGCAACCCTCGGCGGTGATGACGAGGTCGGCCTGGCCCAGCAGGTCGTCGAAAGCCAGATATTGCATCACGATATTGTAACGTGGGTGCAGCCTTGCGCCCAGCAGCCCTTGCAGGCCGGCGCCGAGTCCGCCCGACGCACCGCCGCCGGGCGCGCTGGCAAGATCCTGGCCGGTCGCGTCGCGCAGGCAGGCCGCATAGGTTGCGAGCGCAGCTTCAAGAATGACGACCTGCTCGGGCGTCGCGCCCTTCTGTGGCGCGAAGACCCGCGCCACGCCTTTCGGGCCGAGCAGGATGTTGTGCCGGTTCACCGCCGCGTCGAGCCTGACGCGATCAAGACGCGGGTCCCGTCCCGAAAGGTCGATGCGGGCGAGATCGGCGAGCGCGCCGCCGCCGCGGGCGATCTGCTGCCCCTTCGCATCGAGCAGGCGGATGCCGAGGGCCTCGGCCATGCCGGCCCCACCATCATTGATGCCGCTGTCGCCGCAGCCGATCAGGATGCGCTCCGCGCCGGCATCGAGCGCGGCGAGGATCAGTTCGCCGACGCCATAGCTCGTCGTCAGCATCGGGTTGCGCTGGTCGCGCGGGACCAAAGCGAGGCCGGCGGCGGCGGCCATCTCGATCACTGCGGTTTTCGGTCCGGGACGACCGAGGAAGCCGAAGCAGGCGGCGACCGGCCGGCCGACCGGCCCGGTCACGGTCCGCTCATGGAGCTGGCCGCCTGTGGCGGCGACCAGCGCCCGGGTGAAGCCCTCGCCACCATCGACCAGCGGCGCCAGCAGCGTCCTTGCGTCCGGCATGGCGGCATGAACGCCCGAGGCGATGGCGGCGGCGACGTCGCTGGCGTCCAGGCTCTCCTTGAACCCCGAGGGGGCGATCAGGATGTTGAGCGTCATGGGATGATCCTCACAGTGCCACGAGGCCTTGCGCCTCTGCTCCGTAAACGATGCCGCTCCGGGCTTATTCCGATGCCGGCTCATTATTTTTCGGTGGTGCGGCTCAGCGCAGCGCCAGGCCGAAAAGCGGCCAGAGCCAGAGCGAAAACCCCATCAGCAGCGCGAACATCACCGGCAGCAGCGCCAGCGAAAGAAGCATCAGGTCGCGCGCCGCATAGGTCGGTTTTTCGAGATCGGCATAGAGCGCGACCGGCTTGGCGCTGACCGCCAAGGTCTGGCAGAAGCCGGTGCCCATCACGATCAGCACGATCAGCGCGCTGGCATCATAGCCATGCGCGACCAGCGGCAGGGCGAGCAGCGGGATCAGGATGGTCGCCCGCGCGCTGCGCGAGGTGATCAGCAGATGCGAGAGCAGCGCGACCACGGCGACCAGGGCCGCGACCGCCGGCACGGAGCCCAGCGCGCCGGGTGGCAACGCTGCAAGCAGAAGCTCCATCAGCGATTTCGCCGCACCGGTCGCGATCAACGCGCTGCCCATCAGCGTGGTCGCGGCGAGAAAAAGGATCAGCTGCCATTCGACCGTCTTGGCCGCCTGCTTCATCGAGACCGGCGCGAGCGGCTTCAAGGTCACGGCGACGGCGCCGAGCAGGGTCACGACCGCGGCATCGACGCCATGCAGGCCCTGCGTGCTCCAGCCGAGCACGACGAGCCCGACCACGGCGCCGACATGGAGCTGCTGGTGCGTCAGCGCGCCGGTATCGGGCGCGGGCAGTGACAGCGCCCGCCTCCGCTCGGCCGGCGCGAGGAACAGCCACTGAATGATCACCATGGCCGCGAGGCTGGCGATCACCGCCAGCGGCAGCGCCATCGCCATCCAGCCGAGATAGCCATAGGCCGTACCGCCGCTGCGCACGATCATCTCGACCGCGATCAGATGCGCGCCGGCGCCGATCAGCGAGCCGCCGGCCGAGAGCAGGATGACCGTCGGGAACAGCAGCGCGAGCGCCCGATTGATTCTGGCATCGTCGATGGCGTCCGCGAGGGCGAGATAGACCGGCAGCAGCAGCGCCGCCCGGCCTGAGGTCGACGGCACCACGAAGGCGGTGGCGACGATCACGCCGGTAACCGAGAGAAAAAGCCCCCGGACAGTGCGGACGCGGGCCAGCGCCGAGAGCGCCAGCCGCTCGGCGAGCCCGCAGGCACGCAGCGCCGAGGCGATGATGAAGGCGCCGATCAGGAGCCAGATCAGCTCGCTGCCGAGCGCGCCATGCAGCTGCTGCGCAGGGACGGTCCGCGTGGCGACGAGCGCCCCCGCCGCGGCGAGCGCAATCAGGGTGTCGTCGAGCGCCGTCAGGCACCAGGCGATCGTCGCGAGGCAGAAGACGATCAGCGCGATCCGCGCCTCGGCCGGGAATGGCAGCCAGAGCCAGATCGCTGCGCCGAGCACGGCGGCGAGCCCGAGCGGCAGGAAGCCGGCGCGGACCGGCAGCCGCATCGCGAGGGTGGGAAGGGCGAAAGACCGTGGCGCGCCGATGCGGGCTCCGGTCAGGGTCTGGGTCGGGACAATGCTCATGCCGCGCAAACGACGGGCTTGCGCGGCTTATTCCCGGTTGCTGCGAAAAATCGGCACGGCCTTCAGACCGCGCCGGTGCTCTTCAGCGTCTGATAGGCCTTGAGGATTTCCTGGAGGGTGCCCTCGCGCGAGCGGTCGCCGCCATTGGCGTCGGGGTGGAAGCGCTTCACCAGTTCCTTGTAGCGCGCCTTGATCGCCGCCCGATCGGCAGTGTCGTCGAGGCCGAGTGTCTCCAGCGCCTTGTGCGCGACGATGCCGACGCGCGGCTCCTGCTTGGCTGTCTGCTGGCCGGCGCGCGCGCCGAAGATGTTGAACCCGTCCTCGACCTCAGGCCCGGCCGCGCCGCTGGCGACCCGGCCGCGCTGCGCCATCCGCGCCGCCCTGGAATTGACGCCGAGCTTCCAGGTCGGCCGGTGGCCGATCTCTTCCTGCTTGGCATAGGCGGCGAGCGCCTCGTCGTTCATCCCGGCGAAGTAGTTGTAGGTCGCGTTGTAGGCCTTCACATGGTCGAGGCAGAACTGGAAGAACTTGCCTTCCTTGCCGCGCCCCATCGGCGCCCGGAATTCGCCGGCCTTGGTGCAGCCGGCATGGTCGCAGCGGCGCGCAGGTTCCTCGACGACCTCCTCCGCTTCGGAGGGGCCGATCCTGATGCGATCGAAAAGGCGCGAGTTGAAGTTCATGCTGGACGGGTTATGGGACCGGAACGTGAAAGCGACAAGTGTGCCGCGGCAGTGAGTCGTGCCGCGCGACAAGGGCATGATCATGACCGCAATGGCTGAACGGATTACGACCAAGCTCGAACAGGCGCTGGCGCCCGCCCGCCTCGCCGTCATCGACGAATCGCACCAGCATCACGGCCATTCCGGCTGGCGCGAGGGCGGCGAAACCCATTTCAGGGTGGATATCGTGTCGCAGGCCTTCGCCGGCAAGAGCCGGCTCGAGCGCCACCGCCTCGTCAACGCCGCCCTCGCCGAGGAACTCGCCGGCGGCGTGCATGCGCTCGCCATCGTCGCCCGCGCGCCCGAAGAGGGCTGAGCGACGGCTCAGCGCGCCTTCCGCTCCGGCGTCATGAGATAGATCGTGGTCGAAGCGAGCAGCAGCGCCGCAAAGACCCAGTGCAGATTGGCGAAGGCGGTGGCCGCGCCGTGGCCGGCGCCGCGCTGGACCGCGATCAGCCAGCCCGAGCCGAACTGCACCGCAGCCGCCCCCGCGATGAAGAGGAAATTGACGAAGGTCATGCCGCGTCCGACCAGGTGCTCGGGGAAGAAGATCCGCGCATGCGCCATCAGGATCGCATAGGTGAAGCCGGTGCCGCCGACGATGGCGAAGAGCGTGACGGCGCCCGGCATCGAGCGCTCGCCAAACAAGGCGAGCAAGGCGAAGCCGACCCCTGTCGCAGCGGTGCCCCAGGCGACCAGCGGCTTGCTCCGGCCGCTGCGCTTCTGCAGCGCCCCGTAGACGAAGGCGCCGGCGGTCATGGTGATCGCCATGGCGAGCGCCGCATGGCCGGCGGCGACCGCATCGAGACCATGGACCTGGGTCATGAAGGGGGCGATCCAAAGGCCGCGCCCCGTCGCCAGAATGGCGTAGCCGCAGAGCGTGATCGGCGCCAGCAGCCAGAGCGGACGGATGCTGGCGATGCTCTTCAACCCCTCCAGCAGCCCCTCCTGGCGCCCAGATGAGTCCGTGGCGACCGGCGGATCGCGCACCAGCAGGGTCGCCAGCACGGTCGCCAGCAGGAACATCGTCGCGAAGCCCAGCATGGTCGCGCGCCAGCCATAGCTCTGCGCCGCCAGCGCAAGCGGGGCCGCACCGGCGAGATTGCCGAGCGAGCCGAGGCCGATGAAGACCGAGGACAGCACGCCGAAGCGCGCCGTGTCCTGCGTCCGGGCGAAGAGATAGAGCGCCGACATGAAGATCGGCGAGCAGCCGATGCCCACCAGCCCCATGGCGAAGACCGCGACCCAGGCGCTCTGCGCCGTGGCGAACAGGAAGGCGCCGACGGTGCCGATCGCCATGGTCGTGGCGACCGTCCGGCGCGGGCCAAGCCGGTCGAGCGCCCAGCCGACCGGGAACTGCGCGGCGGCGAAGGTGATGAACCAGGCGGCGCCGAGCGTGCCGAACTCGGCCGGGCCAATCTTGAGATCCGTCATCACCGGTCCGGCGATGACGCTCAGGAAGGAACGGTAGAAGATCGAGAGGATATAGGCCGGCAGCAGCGCGAAGAAGATGGTCACCGGGAACTCCCATGCCGGGCCGAGGCGGCCTCGGCCGGCCGCGGAGCTCCCGGATCGATCACTTGATGCGCTCGAGCACGGAGACGTAGTTCGCCACCGCCGCCCCGCCCATGTTGAAGATGCCGCCGAGACGGGCATCCTTGACCTGCATGCCTTCCGGCGCCTCGCCGGTGAGCTGCATCGCCGAGAGCACATGCATCGAGACGCCGGTCGCGCCGATCGGATGGCCCTTGGCCTTCAGGCCGCCGGAGACGTTGACCGGCAGCTTGCCGTCCTTCTGGGTCCAGCCTTCCTTGATCGCCCGGGCGCCGTCGCCCTCCTTGGTCAGGCCCATCGCCTCGTATTCGATGAGCTCGGCGATGGTGAAGCAGTCATGGGTCTCGACGAAGGAAAGATCGTCGAGCGCGATCCCGGCATTGGCGAGCGCCTTCTGCCAGGCGAGCGCGCCACCCTCGAACTTCAGGATGTCGCGGCGGGCCAGCGGCAGGAAGTCCTGGACATGGGCCATGCCGCGGAAGCCGACGGCGCGGCGCATGGTCTTGGCGGTCTCCTCGTCGGCCAGCACCAGCGCGGCGGCGCCGTCCGAGACCAGCGAGCAGTCGGTGCGCTTCAGCGGGCCGGCGACGAAGGGGTTCTTCTCGCTCTCCTCGCGGCAGAAGGCGTAGCCGAGATCCTTGCGCATCTGGGCGTAGGGGTTGTCGACGCCGTTCTTGTGGTTCTTCGCCGCGATCATGGCGAGCGCGTCGGACTGGTCGCCATGGCGCTGGAAATAGGCTCCGGCGATCTTGCCGAAGACGCCGGCGAAACCGCCCTGCGTGTCGCCTTCCTGGGCGAGATAGGACGCCTTGAGCAGGTTCTTGCCGATTTCCGGCCCGGGCGTCGTCGTCATCTGCTCGACGCCGACGACGAGCACGACCTTGGCGGCGCCGGCCTTGATGGCGCGCACGCCCTGATGCACCGCGGCCGAGCCGGTGGCGCAGGCGTTCTCGACCCGCGTCGCCGGCTTGAAGCGCAGCGCCGGGTCGGCCTGGAGCACGAGGGAGGCGGTGAAGTCCTGGGCCGAGAAGCCAGCGTTGAAATGGCCGAGCACGATCTCGTCGACCTGGTCTGCGGTGATGCCGGCATCGACCAGCGCATCCGTCGCGACCCTGACGATCAGGCTCTCGATGGTCTCGGCATCCTGCTTGCCGAACGGAGTATGGGCCCAACCGACGATTGCAGCGCTCATGGCGTCATCTCCCGAATGATGTGCAGATACACATTATCTGCCTTTGCCCTCGTCCCGCGACAAGCGGCACCGGTGCATTTCTGTCGTGCGTGGAAAGGCCAACGCCCCGCCCCTGTCAAGCGCGCCACGCAGCCTCCCTATCCGACCGAGAGCGCCAGCAGCACGCCGACACCGACGACGATCATCGTCATGCCCAGCATCTCGCGCCGCGAAGTCCCTTCGGAGAAGATCCGGCGCGAGGCGATCTGGGCGAGCGGCACCTCGACTAGGCCGAGCGTGCGGACATTGGCGGCGCTGGTCAGCGAGAAGCCGATGAACCAGAACTGCGAGGCGGCGGCGCCGAGGAAACCGGCGGCGAGCGAGGGCTTCCAGTTCTCGATCGAGCGCCGCAGCGCCGTGCGGTCTGCGGCGGCCATGTAGGCGGCGAGGATCAGCGAGGAGAACACCAGCCCCCAGGTCAGGGTGGTGGTGGCGCGCAGCACGAAATTTCCGTCCGGCAAGGCGAGAATGCCGCCGCGGAAGCCGATCGCCGACAGTGCGAAGGAGGCACCCGCCGCGATCCCGAGCACCGCCGGGCGCAGGCCCGCGGCGCTGAGCTTCTCGCCCGGCTTCCACGACATCACCACGACCCCGGCGGTGGCGAGGACGATGGCCGCGAACTTCGGAAGGCTCAGCGCATCGCCGAGCAGCAGCGCCCCGAACAGCGCGACCTGCACCGGCTCGGTCTTGGTGTAGGCGGTCGTCACCGAGAAGGAGCGCTCGCGCATCGCTGCCAGCATCAGCCCGGTCGCCAGGATTTGGGTCACCGAGCCCCAGAGCGTGAAGCCAAGATAGCGCAGGTCCGGCGGCGGCGGCAGCCTGCCGCTCGCCAGGCAGACCAGGACGAGGAAGAGCACGGCGAAAGGCAGGCCGAACAGAAAGCGGACCTGCGTCGCGCCGACGACCCCGATCGCGTCGGTCAGCGAGCGCTGTGTCAGGTTGCGCGCGGTCTGCAGCAGGGAGGCGGCAAGCGTCGCCGGTATCCACAAAAGGGCGAAGCTCACGCGAAATTCCCGAACTAAATGCGATCCGCCCGCTTTTGGACCGCTTGACGGTGCTAGGCAAATCGCTCGGCGAAGGGTAGGTATGCAGGATCAGCGAGGCTCAAAAAATCGCCCGCCGTCTCGAAATTGCCTCAAGCGTCGCGTTGAAGCCCCTCAACTCCGCGTCAAGACAGGTTCAAGACCTCAGCCGATGAACGCATTTCGCCTCGCCGCCGGCGCAACCCTCGCCAGCTTCCTCGTCGCAGCCGTCCCGGCCCAGGCCGGCACGAGTCTGGTGATCGACGCCTCCAGCGGCGCCGTGCTCTCGAGCGAGAATGCGAGCCAGGCCTGGCACCCGGCGTCGACCACTAAGATGATGACGCTCTATGTCGCGCTCAAGGCCGTGCGCGACGGAAAGATCGGACTCGAGACCGCGATCCCGGCCTCGAAGCGGGCCGCCAGCCAGCCGCGCGTCAAGGTCTATATCCGCGCCGGCCAGGAGGTGACGCTCGACAACGCCATTCGCATCATGATGGTGAAGTCGGCCAACGACATCGCCTATGTCATCGCCGAGGGCGTCGGCGGCGACGTCGAGAACTTCGTCGGGATGATGAATGCCGAAGCCCGGCGCCTCGGCATGCGCGACACCAACTTCGTCAATCCCAATGGCTGGCACCATCCCGACCAGCAGAGCAGCGCGCGCGACCTCGCCGTGCTCGCCATGGCCCTGATGAGCGAGTTCGGCGACTATTCGGAATACTGGAACACCGGCGCCGTGCAGCTCGGCAAGCAGGTGCTGAAGAACACCAACGGCCTCGTCGGCCGCTATTACGGCATCAACGGCTTCAAGACTGGCTTCGTCTGCGCCTCCGGCTTCAATGTGGTCGCGACCGCAACGCGTGGCGGGCGCACCCTGATCGCCGTGGTGATGGGTGCCCATTCCGGCTCCGAGCGCACCATCAAGGCGGCCCAGCTCCTCGATGACGGCTTCGGCAAATGGGGCGGCTTCGGCAGCACCGTCGCGAGCCTGCCCTCCGGTACCGGCGGGCGTGCTTACAGCGTCTGCGACGCGGTCCGCCGCGGCGGCGGTGCGCTCGGCGACGACGTCGAGTCCAGCGGCCCGATCACCGTCTCCTCCGGCCATGGCGTCGGCGGCAACAGCGACGGCACCTCCGACCGTTTCGCCGTTGGCGCGCCGCAGGCCGGCGTCGGAGGCTCGGTCCTGACCCGCTCGCCGTCCGGGCGCATCACGCTGGGCCCGCGCGCGCCGCTCGCCACCGTCAACGTCGCCTTCGGCCGCACGCCCGGCTCCGCCTCCGCCCCGCTCGCGGCCAACGCCGTCGCCAAGCCCGACACGCAGATCGCGCGTGAGATCCAGCCGGGGGCGCCGGTCGCCGCTGGTCTGGTCGGTGCCGGCGCGGGGCGCACGGCCTCCGCCAATGGCGCGATTCCGGCACGCTCCTCCGCCTTCGCCGCCACGGCGCCGGGCGACGAGGTCCAGCCGCCCTCCGACGCCTTCCGCTCCGGCCCGCTGCGCCTGCAGGGTGCTGTCCAGGCGGGCGCCGCGACCCCGGCAAGCCTGCGTCCGGGCGCCGCCGCCGGCATCAAGCCGGCCGGACGCAACAGCGCTGCCAAGGCCTCTCCCGCGAAGCCTGTGCTGACCAAGCCGGCCAAGGCCAAGCCGGCCCCGGCCAAGGCCAAGCCGACCACCGCGCTGGTCAAGCCGCCGGCCCGTCCTTCCAAGCCGGCGGCCTCCGCCGCCAAGCCTGACGCCTGAAACCTGCCGGAGACGCCGTGCGCACTGACGGCGACGTCTCCCATGGCCAGCGCGGTATCGCGCTGGCGCTCGCTTCCGCCGCTGCCTTCGGCACCAATATCGTCAGCGCCCAGATCGCCGGGATGGCCGGGCTGAGTGGCCCGCTGCTCGTTTTCTACCGCGTCTTCGTGATGCTGGCCCTGGTCGGCGGCGCCATCCTCCTCTGGCGAAGCGGGCTTTCAGTGCCGCGCCGGCGCTGGCCGGCCCTCATCCTGTTCGGAATCTCGACCGCGCTCGTCGGCAGCGCCTATCTCTCCTCGGTCGCCTTCCTGCCGGTCACCGTCGCCGCCGTGGTGTTCTACACCTTCCCCGTGCTGGTCGTGCTGGCCGAGCCCCTGCTCACCCGGACCCGGCCGAGCCTGGAACGCATCGTCGTCGTGCTCGTCGCCTTCCTCGGCGTCGCCATGGTGGTCGGGCCCGACTGGCACGGACTCGATCCGCGCGGCCTCGCTTTGGCGCTGCTCGCCAGCGTCGCGGCTGCGGTGCAGTTCTTCGCCGCGGGCGCGCTCGGAGAGACAGGCACGCTGCCCAAGCTGCTCTGGTCGCATCTGATGGTGCTGCCGGTAACCTTGCTGATCCTGCTGCTCACCGGTGGCATGCAGCCGCCTTCGGCGCTTGCCCTAGCGCCGCTCGCCGTCCTCGTCACGATCGGCGGCTATCTCGTCGGCTTCCTCTGGCAGGTGCTGGCGCTCGCCCGCGTCTCGCCTGGCCCGGCCGCACTCGCCTTCTGTGCCGAGCCGGTCTTCGCAGTGATCATCGCCGCCGCCGTCCTCGGCGAGCGCGTCGGCACGCTGCAGTATGCCGGCGGAGCCCTTGTCGTTGCCGCGATCATGGCCAATGTAATACTAGAACAAAAGCGCGCACGGGCCACGAGGCTTGCACTCGCGCCCCCAGCCTGAACCGTTCGCCGGATCGATCGCCCATCATGTCTGCAATGCCGCCCCCGCCGATCCCGCTGACCCTGCTCACCGGCTTCCTCGGCGCCGGCAAGACCACCTTGCTCAACCGGCTGCTGAGGGACGAGGCCCTGGCCGACACCATCGTGCTGGTCAACGAGTTCGGCGAGATCGGCCTCGACCATCTCCTGATCGAGGGCGTCGAGGACAACATGGTCCTGCTCGCCTCGGGCTGCCTGTGCTGCACCATCCGCGACGATCTGATCGTGACTCTGGAGGACCTGCTGCGCCGGCGCGACAATGACCGGATCGCGCCCTTCAAGCGCGTCGTGATCGAGACCACCGGTCTCGCCGATCCCGCCCCGATCCTCAACGTCCTGATCAACCACCGCTACCTCGCCATGCGTTTCAGGCTCGACGGCGTCGTCACCGTGGTCGACGCAGTCAACGGCTCCGCCACGCTCGATGCCCATCCCGAGGCGCTGCGCCAGGTGATCGCCGCCGACCGGATCGTCCTGACCAAGACCGAGATCGCCCCCGATGCCGAAGCGGTCACCGCCCTGCGCCGCCGTCTCGGCGAACTCAATCCCGGCGCCGCGATCCTGCCCGCCGACGCGCAGGCGCAGGCGCTTGTCGGCGCCGGGCTCTACGATCTCGCCGACCGGCCGGGCGAGCTCCGCCAATGGCTCGCGGCCGAGACGCTCGGAGACGGTCACGATCACCACCATCATCACCACGGTCATGGCGATCACGGGCATCATCACCACGACGCGCCTCACCACCACCACGACGTCAACCGCCACGACGCCAGCATCCGGGCCTTCGTCCTGACTGCGGAGGAGCCGATCCGGCTCGCCACCTTCGAACTGTTCTGGACCCTGCTGCGCTCGACCCATGGACCGAAGCTCCTGCGCCTCAAGGGGCTGGTCAGCCTCGCCGAGCAGCCGCAGGGGCCGCTTGTCGTCCACGCCGTCCAGCAGGTGCTGCATCCGCCGGTGCAGCTTGCTGCCTGGCCGGATGCCGACCGTCGATCGCGCCTCGTGCTGATCGTCCGCGATCTCGACGAGGCGGTCGTCGCCCGGCTCTGGACGGCCTTCCTCGGCCGCACCGCGCCGGCCGGGACCGAGGGCCACGCCCATCACCATCACGGCTGAGCCGGGCGGCGTCTGGCCCGCTTCTTGATCCCAGTCTCCCAGCCTGCCGTTCTCGCTATCGTGGCGTGCCATTCCGGTACGTTACAGTGCCGATCCGGTCGGACTCCGGAGGCAGGACCATGCCGAACCTCTTCGCTCTGAACATCCCGGCCGATGGCCGCCGGCCCGCCGCGCGCCCGAATATCGGGCATGGCGCCAAGGCGAGCAGCCCGGTCCATATTGAACGACGCCAGCTCTCCGCCTGCGGCGCGATCGAGGCGGAATGGGCCGCCCTCGCCGCCCGCGCCATCGAGCCCAACCCGTTCTACGAGCCCGGCTTCGCACTGCCGGCGGCGCAGCATCTCGTCAGCTTCCGCAACGTCCAGGTCCTGCTGGTCTGGCAGGGCAAGTCGGGCAGTTCAGGGCGCCTGCTCGGCTTCATTCCGCTCCAGCCGAGCCGGCGGCTGTTCGGCAGCGATACCCTGACCGGCTGGAACGATGCCCGGCTCGGCAACGCCGCGCCGCTGATCGACCGCGACGAGCTCGGCCCGGTGATCGAGGCCGTGCTCGGCATGCGCGGAAGCTGGGGCAGCCTCGCCTCCAGCGGCCTGCTGCTGCCCGGCATCGATCGCGACGGCGATCTCGCCCAAGGCGTGCTGCAGCAGGCGGCTGCGCTGGGCTGGCGCGCGACGCTGAGCGCGGCTGCACCGCCGCTCCTGCCCCCGGCCGAGGGCGGGCCCGACCTCGCCGCGCTCCGCCACGGATTGTCGCGCCATGGCGAGCTTGCTCTGGTCGAAGCTTCTTCGCGGCAGGATTTGCGCGACATCGTCGAGATGCTGCTGGCACTGGAGGCATCCGGCCCCCTCGCAAGGGCCGGCACCGCGACCCTGCAGGACATCCGCGAGACCGCCTTCCTGCGCGCCATGACCCGCAGCCTCGCCCGCGCTCGGCAATGCCGCGCCGGCCTCCTGACGCTGGACGGCCAGCCGATCGCCGGCGCGATCGTGATCGGCAAGGGACGGCGGCGCTGGCTCTATGCCAGTGCCCAGGAGGAGCGCTTCGCCAGCTTCGCGCCGCTGGCGCAACTCGTCGCCCAGCTCCGCCGTCGCAATCCTGCCGCCCAGCTGGTCGGCGATATCCCGGGCCCGCACGCCGTCACCGACAGGCTGGCGCTCGGCGAATTGCGCCTGCTGCCGCGTCCGAAGCGCGGGCCGAGGCCGGTAGGCCTCAGCCAGCCTCGTCGCGCAATAGCCGCCGGATGATCTTGCCGGTCGTCGTCATCGGCAATTCGGTCCGGAAGGCGATCTCGCGCGGATATTCATGCGCCGCCAGCCGCTGGCGCACGAAGCCCTGGATCTCGGCGATCAGCGCCTCCGACGGCTCATGGCCCGCCGCCAGCACGACGAAGGCCTTGACGATCTCGGTGCGCAGCGCGTCCGGCTTGCCGACCACGGCGGCCAGCGAGACCGCCGGATGGCGGAGCAGGCAATCCTCGATCTCGCCGGGCCCGATCCGGTAGCCCGATGAGGTGATCACGTCGTCGTCGCGGCCGACGAAGCGGAAATAGCCTTCCGCATCGCAAAGGCCCTGGTCGCCGGTGGTCATCCAGTCGCCGATGAACTTCGCCGCCGTAGCCTCGGGCTTGTTCCAGTAGCGCAGGAACATCACCGGGTCCGGCCGTCTGACCGCGATCCGCCCTTCCTCTTCCGGCTCGCACAGGCTGCCATCGGCGCGGATCACCGCGACGTCGTGGCCCGGCACCGCCTTGCCGATGCAACCGGGCTTGACCACGCCGAGCGCCGCGCTGGAGGCGAGCACGAGATTGCACTCGGTCTGGCCGTAGAATTCGTTGATGGTCAGGCCGAGCTTCTCGCGGCCCCAGGCCAGCGTCTCGGCGCCGAGCGACTCTCCTCCCGATGCGACGGTGCGCAGCTTGAGGTCGTAGCGTCCGCGCGGATTGTCGACCGAGCGCAGCATGCGCAGCGCCGTCGGCGGGATGAAGCTGTTGCGCACGCGAAGCTCGGCCATCAGCCGGAAGGCCTCGTCCGGATCGAACTTCGCCGCCGGCCGCGCCACGATCGGCACGCCGTGATGCAGCGCCGGCATCAGGCAATTGAGCAGGCCGCCGGCCCAGGCCCAGTCGGCCGGCGTCCAGATCAGATCGCCCGGCTGCGGCAGGAACTCGTGCGGCATTTCCACCCCCGGCAGATGCGCCGGCATCACCCGGTGGCCATGCAGCGCGCCCTTGGCGTTGCCGGTGGTGCCGGAGGTGTAGATCATCAGCGCCGGGTCGTCCCGCGAGGTGTCGACCGGGGTGAAATCCGTGTTTTCGGCTTCGACCGCCTCCGCCAGCCCTTCGGCCCGGCCATCGGCGCCGTCGCTGGAGAGGATCAGGTCGAGCTCCGGCAGCGGCTCCTCGATCTGGGCGAGCTTGGAAAGGCCCGCCGCATTGGTCACCAGCACCTTGGCGCCGCAATCGTTCAGCCGGTAGGACAGCGCATCGGCGCCGAACAAGGCCGCCAGCGGCACCGCGATGGCGCCGAGCTTGTAGGCGGCGAGATGGACGATCGGCACATGCCGCCCCTGCGGCAGCAGGATCGCGATGCGGTCGCCGATGCCGACGCCGCGCCGGCGCAGCGCATTGGCGAGCCGGTTCGACTGGGCCCGCAACTCGCCATAGCTCACCGGGGTGACCGACCAGTCCGGATTGAGTTCGATGATCGCGGTCCTGTCGGGCTCCACCGCGGCCCAGCGGTCACAGCAATCGACGCCGATATTGTAGCGCTCCGGGATCTGCCAGCGGAAGGCCGCGCGCAGGCGCTCATAGTCGCGGATATCGGGAAGCATCGACAGGCCCTCTGCTAGAGCCCGCTCCCGTCAGCCTGCATGACAAGCCGATCGTTCAAACGGTCTCTCACTTACGTTTAGAGCCCGCGCAGGCCGAGGCGGAAGCACCCTGGCGAAGGCAGCGGACCCGAGATGGTGAGCTGGCGCGAGCGGCCGAAGCGGATGCACGCTGGAGCGCCCGAACGATAGGCAGTGCCTGTCCCGCTGTCACCACGTCAAAGCGAGAACCCTGCTGCGGCTGCTTGCACTGCAGCTTGCCGGCATTCCAATCTCCACGCCGGCAGGGAGGACGAACGATGGCATCGGTGACGGTCGAACTGCGCAATGTCGAGGGTACCGAGGCAGCGATGGGCTGGGCCGGCGCCCACACGCTGATCGTCGACCGGCCGGAAGGCCGGGCCGGGGGCATGGGGCTCGGCTTCAACGGAGCGCAATTGCTGGCCCTGGCGCTTGGTGGCTGCTTCTGCAACGACCTGCGCTATGTCGCGGCGGAAACCGGCGCCGAGCTCAGCCGGATCAGCATCTCGGTTACCGTCGAGCTCGAAGGCTCGCCTTTGGTGACGACAGCAGCGACCATGACCGTCTCCTGCGAGATGCGCGACGGCTCCGATCCGAAGGAGCTGATCACCCGGGCGGAGACGTCGTGCATGGTCTCGAACTCGCTGCGCCGTGGCATCGCCGTGACCATCCATCCGGCAGTTTGATCAGCAGCTCAGCCGCGCGCCATCTGCGAGCGCTTGGCCCAGCCGGTCATCCGGTCCTCGACGAAATCGACGACCGCGACCAGGAAGATGCCGAGCACGGCCAGCACGATCAGCGCCGCGAACACCAGCGGCACGTTGAAATCGGCCGAGGCGCGGGTGATCAAATTGCCGATGCCGAGATTGGAGGCGTTCTGCTCGCCGATCACCGAGCCGACATAGGCGAGCGTGATCGAGACCTTCAGCGCCCCGAAGAAATAGGGCAGCGAGCGGGGAATGCCGACCTTGGTCATGATGTCGAACCGGCTTGCGCCGAGCGCCTTGAGCACGTCCTCGGTCTCGGGCTCGATTGTAGCGAGGCCGGTTGCGACATTGACCACGATCGGGAAGAACGAGATCACGAAGGCGGTCAGCACCGGCGGCAGCCAGCCGACGCCGAACCAGAGCACGAGGATCGGCACAACCGCGACCTTGGGGATCGCATTGAAGCCTACCAGCAGCGGGTTGAGCCCGGCCTGGAGCAGGCGCGACGAACCGACCAGCAGCCCGACCGCGAGCCCGAACAGGATCGAGAGCCCGAAGCCGGCCGTGGTCATCCAGAGTGTGTGGAAGGCGTTTGTGTAGAGCGGCTTCTGGTACTGCACCAGCGCCGCCCAGATCGCCGAGGGCGGCGGCAGCACGAAGGCCGAGATCGAGAGAGCCCGGCAGGCCGCTTCCCAGAGCGCGAAGAAGCCGAGCGTGAACAGATAGGGCGCGAGCCTGAGCCAGATCGAGCGCTTCATGCCGCCGCCCTCGCTTCGCGGATATGGCCGCGCAATTCGTGGACGATCTCGGCAAATTCCGGCGTGTAGGTGATTTCGAGATCGCGCGGACGGGCGAAGCCGATCTCGCGCTCGGCGATGATCCTGCCCGGCCGCGCCGACATGCAGAACACCCGGTCGGCCAGGAACACCGCCTCGCGCAGATCATGTGTGACCAGGATCACCGTGACGGCGCGCTCGGCCTGTAGGTCGCGGATCACGCACCAGAGTTCCTCGCGCGTGAAGGCGTCGAGAGCACCGAAGGGCTCGTCCAGCATCAGGAGCTTGGGCTCGTGGATCAGCGAGCGGCAGAGCGAGGCGCGCTGCTGCATGCCGCCCGAGAGCTCCCAGGGATACTTCGAGCCCATGCCCTTGAGGCCGACCTTCTCGAGCAGCCCTTCGGCTCGCGCGACATATTCGTCCTTGTTGGCGCGCAGGCGCTGGCGATGCGGCTGCACCACTTCGAGCGGCAGCAGGAGGTTGTCTAGCGTGGTGCGCCAGGGCAGCAGCACCGGGTTCTGGAAGGCCATGCCGGTGATCTTGATCGGCTCGGCGACGCGCTGGCCGGCGACCGCGACCATGCCGGCCTTCGGCTTCTGCAGGCCGGTCGCTAGCTTCATCAGGGTCGACTTGCCGCATCCGGACGGGCCGACGATGGCGGCGAACTCGCCCTCGCGCACCTTCAGCGACAGGCCGTCGACCGCGGGTGGCCCGTCACCGCCGCCATAGACATGCGTGACCTCGTTCAGTTCGACGAAGGCGGTCAAGGGCGCTCCATGGGCAGCAGACGGGAAGCCGGCCTTCCCTTCGCCGGGAAGGCCGGATGCGGGGCGGGATGCTCAGAGCTTCCGATCGGCCTCGGCCGGCAGGAAGCTGTCGAGGAAAGCCTCGCCCGCCTTGGCCTTGTCCTTGAAGGTGAAGGTCAGGCCGATCTGGTCGAGCGCCGTCGCCCAGCGCGCCTTGTCGATGCCGCCGACGCCATTGGCCTTGACCCAGGGCGTCACCACGTTCTGCTCCAGCGTCATCTTCAGGCGCTCGAGCTCGACCTCCTGCTTGGCGACATCGTTGCGCTTGATCACCAGCTGCGCGCCGAGCTCGGGATTGGCGACGGTGTCGCGGATGCCCTTGGTGATCGCACGCAGCAGGCCGCGCAGCGCCTCCGGTTTCTCGGCCATGAACTTCGGCGAGGCCATCACGACATTGCCGTAGAGCTCGACGCCGTAATCCGACATCAGCATGGTGACGATGTCGTCGACCGGCACGCCGCGCGACTTCAGGTTGATGTAGGACGAGTTGGCGAAGCCGAAGACGGCGTCGACCTCGCCCGAGGCGAGCATCGGCTCGCGCACCGGGAAGCCGACATTCTCCATCCGCATCTTGCTGTCGTCGAGCTTGTTGACGGTCTTGAAGATCGGCCATTGCGCGAAGGCGGCGTCGGCCGCCGGAGCACCGAACTTCTTGCCTTCGAGGCTCTTCACATCGCTGGTGATGCCGCGGCTCTTGCGGCCGACGATGGCGAAGGGCGGACGGTCATAGACCATCATCACCGCCTTGAGATCGACGGTCGGGTTCTCGTCGCGGAAGCGGATCAGCGAGTTCACGTCGCCGAAGCCGACATCATAGGTGCCTGAGGCGACGCGCGGGATCGCTTCGCGCGAGCCATTGCCGGTGTCGATGGTGACGTCGAGCCCCTCGGCTTTGAAGTAGCCCTTCTCCTGCGCCATCAGGAACAGCGCCGCCGGCCCCTCGAAGCGCCAGTCGAGCGTGAAGCGCACCGCAGTCTGCGCCGCGGCCGGGCCGGTTGCGAGCCCCGCCACGACCAGGCCGAGCACGCCCGCCAGCCCGGCCAGGCGCCGGCGTGAAAGGGAGCTGTAGACTTTAGTCGTAGACATCTGGGACTCCGGAATGAGGCGCGAGAGGAGCGATGGCGGGAGATTGGTTCCGGCGGCGACGAGCAAGGCCCGTGCCGCAGAGCAGGCAGCTTCAAACTGGCGCAATGTCCATCTGCGTCAAGCCGATCCGATGAAAATTCATGCAGCGCGGCAAACAAGTCGCGCAAATTTCCGGCAGCCTGCCTCAGGCGGTTCCTTTCCCGCCGAAAGCCGGCCGGTCAGAGCGGCAGCGCCCCGTCGGTCTTGACCTCTTCCATCACCGCATAGGTCCGCGTCTCGCGCACCGCCGGCAGCGCCAGCAGCACCTCGCCGAGGAAGCGCCGATAGGCGTTCATGTCGGCGACCCTGGTCTTGACGAGATAGTCGAAGCCGCCGGCGACCATATGGCATTCCAGCACCTCGGGCGCCCGCTTCACCGCATTGGCGAAGCGCTCGAAGGCGTCGGGCGTCGTCTTGTCGAGATAGACCTCGACGAAGACCAGAAGATGCAGCCCGAGCTTCACCGGATCGAGCGTCGCCCGGTAGCCCGTGATGTAGCCCTCGCGCGTCAGCCGCTTCAGGCGTTCGCCGGTCGCGGTCGGCGACAGCCCAACCGCCTCGGCCAGCTCGACGCCGGCGGCACGTCCGTCATTCTGCAGCATCGCCAGCAGGCGGCGGTCGGTTCGATCCAGCACGGGATATTTCTCTGTCATATGGCAGTACAACGAACATTCTTACATCTGAGAGCCAAACATATCCATTGATATCCGGCGTGCTTGCCACGATCCTTCAGATCATCCCGTTTTAGCCTCTCCGGAGCCCCCGCCATGGCCGCCCCTGCCCCGCGACCGATCGACAGCGCCGCCCCCGTTTTCAGCGCGCCCTATGCCGAGGATGATGGCGCGATCGCCGGGCGCCTGCTCGCCGGCTCCAGGCGGGAGCCCGCCGCCAAGGCCAGGATCGACGCCCGCGCCACCTCGCTGATCGATGCGATCCGCACCCGTAAGGTCGGCCTCGGCGGCATCGAGGAATTGCTGCGCGAATACTCGCTCTCGACCAAGGAGGGCCTCGCGCTGATGGTGCTGGCGGAAGCCCTGTTGCGCGTGCCCGACGCCGCCACCGCCGACCGGCTGATCGAGGACAAGCTCGGCCAGGGCGACTTCGCCCACCATGAATCGAAGTCCGATGCCT
>JAESGI010000206.1_pt1 | contig 37585 bp, 36 predicted proteins | sample 9269671 | NCBI WGS metagenome assembly JAESGI01 (sample SAMN14515641, study PRJNA621666) | algae metagenome | isolation source: Nostoc indistinguendum CM1-VF10 and co-occurring heterotrophs from gravelly... | place: USA: Clark Mountains, San Bernardino, California | collected 1998-06-05 | reverse complement strand
ATTAAATTTTTCGAGAGTGCCTTCAGGTACAAGCAGCGTTTTTAGCTGTTTTTGTTCTCGTAAACCATACGCGAACAAATTATGATTTATTCTACCATCTATTTTCCCTTAACCGAGCAGTATTGAAATGTAACGGGTCTGTTGGGAGTCTTGCTACAAGCCAAAAAACAAGGGTTAATTCCAGCTATTAAACCATTAATTGATCAGTTAATTGCTACTGCTGACTTTCGGGTTAGCCAAAAGTTGTATGCAATTGTCTTGCAATCTGCTGATGAGGGTTAAGACTTTGATAGAACAAACGCCTTAAATCCCGTGGCTCGAACAATTTTCAACAGAGTAAAACGAAAACAACCAGACACTGCGTTGAAAAAAAGTACGAGTAGGTAATATTAGCCTACTTCCCATAGACGGCAGCAGTTTTTGGGTGTTGGCTATTTGAACCGCAGGCATCGCTTTGGGGAAGAGTCCCCAATATTCTTGTGCTACCAAAACTGATATCAAATTCGATATCAAAGCAGCAATTTTACAGACTACCACAGTGCTAATGATACTTAGTGACTTCCGCAACAAGTGGCTCTTGCCATATCTTGTGTAAACACACTTGGCAAGAACATTGTATGTAATGATGAACGTTATTGGAAAGCTGTATTATCAATAACGAGGCAGTAAGCACTTATGCCTAACGAGCCAATATTTGGTGAGCTAGTTAAAGTTGAGTTAGAAGCGTGTTTAGATGCTCCTCTAGCTCGATATTTTGACGCGCAACTTGACAAAGATCCAGATGTGTTGGCGCAGCTGTTAGCAGACAAGCGCAACCCCAATACTCGGCGTGCTTACGAGAAAGATTTGAAAGATTTTTTTTTGAAGATGACAGGCTTACCGCCGACTGGTGATAGCGTGTTGGAGTTTTTGCACTTGCAGCGAGAGCAAGCGGTGATGGTGGTGTTGAAGTATAAGGCGATGTTGATTAAATCTGGGTTGCGGGAGGCGACAATTAATCGGCGGCTGGCGGCAATTAAGTCGTTGGCGAAGATGGGGCGGAAGCTGGGCGTGTGCAACTATTCCCTGGAGGATGTTTCAGGGGAGAAGGTTAAGGCTTATCGGGATACGCGGGGTGTTGATAGCAAAGCGATAGCAGTTGTGATTCAGCAGTTTGATAGAGAAACGTTGATTGGTAAACGCAACTATGCGATTTTTCTGGTGCTGTGGGGTTTAGCTTTGCGTCGCCAGGAGATATGTCATCTTAATGTGGGTGACTTTGATTTTTATGGGCGCAAGTTGAGAGTTTTGGGGAAGGGTAAGGGAACGAATGAAGAATATTTGGATATGTCTAAGGGTGTGGCGGCTGCTCTTGCTGATTGGTTGATAGCGCGGGGGGATTTGAATGCCAATTTCCCAATTTTTACAGCGTTAGATTTTCATAACGAAGGGCATAGATTGACTACGGATGCCATCTATAAAATAGTGGCTACTGCTTTTAAGGCGGTGGGAGTCAAAAAACCAATGTCACCGCACAGGGTAAGACATTCGGCGATTACGGCGGCGCTTGATGCCACTGATGGGAATATCAGAAAGGTGCAGAAATTGAGCCGTCATGCTGACCCCAGAACGCTGATGATTTATGATGACAACCGGAATAAAGACCTGTGGGAGATGTCGGAATTGTTGACGGGAATGTTGAAGGATTCAAGCGAATGAAAATCCTCAATTTCTGACAGCATATAAATTAAATATTTTGATTGTAGGCGGCACTAAATTATTCTGTTCAACTATAATCTGAAATTTTTTACTTTCTAGAAGGGTTTTAATTTTATCTATTCTGTCTTCTATGTCATGAACCTCAAGCACTATTTGTTTAATTTTAGTCCAATCATTTTGGTTTATGCCTCGCAAAACCTCATATTCTTCTCCTTCTACATCAATTTTTAATAAATCTATAGATTCAATAGCTAATGAGTTAATTACAGAAGATAATGTTTTGATTTCACCTTTAATCTCCTGGCTTTGAAAAAGGTATTCCACCATCTCCTGATTCAAAGCTACATTCATTACTTCTCGTTGAGCTAACTTCTCCCAAGGTCTAGTTGTCGAATTACCAGCCATGTTAGGATAGAAAGTAAACACTGTTTCTGAAATATTTTCTGAACCCAAACCATAATTTTGTAGAGATATATTGTCCAGAGAATGCAAATTGACATTTGCCTGTAAAACTTCAAATATTGGCTGAACTGGTTCAAAGGCTAATATCTTTAATGATTTATGCAATTTGCTCAAAAATATAGAAAATAATCCTATATTAGCACCAACGTCAATAATACAGTCACCATCATTAATAGTAATGCCATGCTGTAAATATTGCTGTTCAATAAATATTTCTTGATATATATATTCTGTTTCCTCCTTGCCAAGACAGTAAATTTCTAAATTATTTGGTAAATTCAATTTCTGCATAATTTCTTGAAGCTATTTGGTGAATATTTAATTTATCCTTTTTGGCAAAGGTTTCCTGGTTAATCATATATAAATAGGTATCAGAGGATGTTTGAAAAGTTCTGTTGTCGGTATCAAAAATCCTAGATCCCTCTAAATCCCCCGATAAATTGGGGAACTTTGATTCCGATTCCCCCAAATTTATCGGGGGGTTAGGGGGGATCTAAAAGTGCCTAAAGTCACAGCGAAATACTTTTCAAACAACCTCTCAGGCATTTACTGAGAAAGAACAGGTTTACCCGTAGATACAACTTGCTCAACAATATCAGCAGCTCGGCTAACTCCCCCTGCTGTCTTAATTGCGTTTTGTAATCTGAGAGCATTCTTTTGGTACTTTTCTTCTGTCAACACCTTTTGAATGGCTGTTCTTAGCTTAGAAACCGTTACTTTCTTGATGGGTACAGCCTCACCACATCCTGACCAAACTATGCGGGAAGCTACCCCTGGTTGGTCATTAGTAATTGGAATCGCCACCATTGGCACACCATTTGTTAAACTTTCCAATGTGGTATTCAACCCTGCATGAGTGATGGTAAGATTTGCTTTTTGCAACAACTCCAATTGTGGGGCATATTTAACAACTAGAGGTTGACCGGGTAGCTCTTGTAAAGCTGATGGACTTGTAGAACCACCCAAAGAAATTACTAATTGAGCATCCAAATCTTGACAAGCTTCAGCAATAGATTGAAAAATTCCTAGCAGCCGATTTTGTATAGTTCCCATCGAGGCATAAATTAAGGTTTGTCCAGTCAATTTTTCAAAAGGAAAATCAAGAAGCTCCCGACCGATTGAACTATGAAAAGGGCCGGTGAAATGGAAGCATTGAGGTAAATTCTCTCTGGGAAACTCTAATTGGGCTGGTTGTTGACTGATTTGCGCTAACTGAGAATATCGTTGATTAGGACTAATGTAGGGAGGTAAATTCTTCTGTTGACGATATTCATTTATAATTTCGCTGATAGGTTTACCGACGCGATTTAAGACTTGATAGCCGATTTTATTACGCAGTCTTGCCCACCAAGCTGGGTTATAACTCCAGTTGGTTATATAAGGAGGAATGCTAACCTCTCGATTAATCACCACAGCACTACAAATAGTAATAAAGGGAAGTTTTAGAACATCTGCAATAGTTCCGCCTTCAAGGTTGAGTTGGTCTATTAACAGTGCTTCTACACCCGCATTTTTTATCACCGATGGTGCATCTCTGAGTCTCACAGATGCACCATCCTTAAGTAACTGAACAGTGTATTGCAATGCAGCACGTCCACTGAGTTGACCCAATTTAGCGAGGGTTTGTGCATTGATACCAGGGGGAAATTCAGCTTCACCAATGGCGCAATATTCCAGCCCTGCTGCTACTGTTCTAGCTTCGGCATCACGGAAACCAAATAAAGTAACACGATGACCACGTTGTTGTAGTTCTTTCCCTAAAGGGAGCATGGTGTTGAGATGACCTGTCGAGGCTGGGCAAATTAAGCCATAATGAGTCATTTTATTTATTGGTAATTAGAAGTTGATGTAATATATACCAGAAAACTGCCATATATTCATATAAACGTGTGCAAAAGGCATTCAGCGATTACGGCGGCGCTTGATGTCACAGGCGGAAATATCAGAAAGGTGCAGAAGTTGAGCGGTTATGCTGACCCGCGCACGTTGATGATTTATGATGACAACCGGAATAAAGACCTGTGGGAAATGTCGGAGTTGTTGACGGGAATGTTGAAGGATTCCCAGTGAGAAAAATTAATAAATTGACTAATGAATTTTCAGCTATAGCCTTCTTTTAGAAAATTGCTACTGCAACAAACGTTTACAATCTAGAGTGGTTTGAAACACTACTTGTATAATAAGGACTTTGCCCAATGTGAGTAAACATTGTAAATAGTCATCTTCTCCTAACGGGGATGATGTCGGTGTTTCCCCAATATATAAAAATAGTGATGAAGAAAAGACCTCAATTGATCAATAGCCGCGATAAGTTTGATATCCTTTCGGCTGCATGGGTTTTAGCTTGTAATGATCCTATATCCATCATGACTTACAAAGGAATAAAATATCGACTTAACCTACCCAATAATTACGATCTAGAAAGCCTTGTAGAAGAACGGGGTGAGTTGTTTCGACCGAAAGTACCTTTGCGCCGTTTGAACGAATGGAAGATTGAGATGCAATCACATATCAGTAAGCGTCCAGCTTGGATTCGTGATTTGGAGAACGAGACATTACAGTTAAAGGCAATTGAAGAATTAACGGTTGATGATATTTTCCGTAGTCAATTTCGTATAGAAAAAGATGCGCCTCCTTCTTCACTCTCAATTATCGATTGGGGTTTACAACATATCGAAAGACTTAGAAAAGGAAATCTTGAAGCCCGTGAAGAAGTAATCAAAAGATGGCAACTTTGGTCTGTTATCATCCTTAGCATCACAAATATTTTTGTAACTGTCATTGTTGCATTGTTGAAAAAATAAAATATTTATTCTAATTTTACCCTTTAGTAGTCATCACTAATACATCATTCATTCACAATCAAGTTATAGTCAATGTAACCAAGCATCGCCCCTCTTTTTATCGCCTCATAACGGTTCTTGACGTGCCACTTACTATACAAATCACTGGCATAATTTTTGACTGTACTAACAGAGAGAAACATTTCTTTGGCAATCTGTTCAAAAATCAAACCCTGAGCCAGTAAACGCAGCACTTGTATTTGTCGCTCAGTGGGAGGTTCAAACAAGTTTTTGTCAGCAAAACTAGGGTCAATATATCTGTTTTGATAAAGGTTTTCTAATAATTTTTTAGCCAGCTTGGGGTCGAGTAGACATTCATCAGAGTAAGCTCTATTGATGGCTAGTTCAATCAATTCTACATCAGCACTCTTGAGCATATAAGAATCAGCCCCATGACCGAACAATTCGCAATTCGCAGTTCGCAATTCGCAATTGCGGACAAAATTGTAAATTAATTCATTCGGAGATATAAGCTACTCAATTTATTGTAGTATCAATGTTCAAGCCCCTAACTTAAGTTGTGGAGACGGAAATTGCGAATTGCGACTTGCGAATTGCGAATTGGAGATGACGGAAAGCCGAGTTAATAAAATCTGAATGAGTCTGATTAGTAAAAATCACCACTTTACTATTAGTTTTCCTTTTGATTGAGCGAGTCAGTTCTAAACCACTCATGTCGGGTAAGAGTAAATCAACTAACACAACATCAGGGTTGGTCTGTTCAATTAACTGAAAACCTATCTTTCCACAAGTAGCATCACCAGTTACTTCTATATCTGGAGATTGTTCAATAGCGCCTTTGATGCCCAAGAGCGTGAATGTTTCTGGTTCAACAATTACTATTTTCAGCATGATGTTGATAATCCTCTAATAATAAATGGCTGTTTATGAGGTTATTTATTATTGGTGTCTAGCGGACACGTTGAAGACACTTGGTGTCTGGGCGGTGTCTGGGGTAGTGTCTGGCGGTGTCTATGCTATACAAGGGTTTTGAGCTTTTGTGTCTGTGGTGTCTGGTGTCCAGTGTCCGCGAAAAAAGGGCGTTTTTGGGGCGAGACACCAGACACCAATCGCAGTCAAATTTGATTGAGCTTGATAACACCCTCGGCTATCCAGTCCGCCAATCCTGCCCCCACGATTTCATACATCCAGCCCTTGATTTGCTCTACAGTGAATCTCTCACCGTTCACTTTAAAATTGCCCTTGAACTCTCTTACATCAGCTTCTATTCGTTCAGTTCTGGTGAGATATTCATACAGCTTTTGCGCCTGGGGTGATAGTTTTTTCGGTTCAGATTGGGTGTCACCTGCTTTGTTACCAAGATTGAATTCCAGTTCATAAATCCGCTCTAAAGTGGCTTTATCGATAGGGGGATTGGGGTTAGATTCTGCTGGGAGAGCGTCGTTAAAGTCAGATATTTTCGCTGTCATTTTGGGCAGAATAACATCAAGCCATTCGTTAGAACTATCGAGTTTCACCTTGGCAAAACCAGTTGAATTGGGCTGTAGTGTAACTGGATCTACTTGTGCCAAACATTCCACTTGGAGCATTTTATAAACCAGATTATGCAAGCCCTTGATACCAAATAAACAAGTCTGGGTATTGTTGTGAGCTACCACTGTTATTGGCATCTCTTGTTTACGGCTTTTAGTTAATGCCAGCTTGCCGAATTTCTCTAACAGTTCAGCATCTTTAATGAAGTCGCCGTATGTGGTGGCCTCCTCACAGATTAAAGACAAAGCTTTACCTTCTGCCCAAAGTTTCTGCCGCCATTGCGACTCACTCAGAGATGAATTATTAAAAGTTTTTAACCGTGCCTCTAATTCCTCAACGTAGTCGCGGATCTGCTGCTCTATCTCGTACCAGGAGTGATAACTTTCAACTCCTCGCCATTCACTACGGTTCGAGTCGGGGTCAAGGACAATCACACGGTAGCCGGCTTGTTTTTTGAGTTGGATTACATAACGGGCAAGCCAAGACTTACCGCCCCCTTGGTTGCCCCAAATCAGCGCAGTTTGTTTGACCAAATTTTGCACCCATGCATCGGGTGAAGCTGCGATTGTTCCTGACTCAGAACCAGTAACCTTGTCGTTGGGGTCAATCGTCCCCTGTAAAGTCTGGCTACCTTGTAGATAAGGCGTTTTCATTTCACGTAACTGCTTAATGTAATCTGCCTTCTGTTGCTCCGTCATCCCCGCCGTTTGCGCCTCAAAGATAGCCTCGGATGCTTCCATCTGCGTAACTTCAATTTCCGTGTGGGCGTAAATCTCGGCTTTTTGGATATCTACTGTGCGATCATTGGCTATCAAATCTAAATCGGCTTGCAATTGGACTTCTGCGATCGCAACGTCTCGGTAACTCTCTAACAACTCGGAACGTGCCGCCATCTCTGCTTTTGCAGCATCCCGTTTTTGTGCGATGTCTTCAAAAACTGCTCTCTGCTTCTCCTCATTTTGACAATGGCGCAGCATCCAGCCAGCTAGGGCAAACCCCAGGAATCCCCCAAAACCCCAAAACGGCTTGTATGGGTTAGTCGCTTTCACTAAGCCATTAACGCCCATAGCTGGGTCACGCACTACTTGGCGCGGCATTCCTTCTAACTGCCATTGCTCCCAATAAAAGGGGGTCATACGAAACGGTCGGTTATCTTTATCCCGGCACACCAATGTTTTCAAAGGGGTTTTAATGCAGAAGTAGATCCGATCACTGCTCGTTCCTTGCCACGCCATCGCCGCCGATCCAATGCCCACAGTCAGACTCAGCCCAATCGCCACAGCTTTCTTATCCATCGGCAACTGTCCAAACCACAGCATCAAGCCCGATTGTTGCGACTCGGATAACTCTTTATGTTTCTCAGTTAAATAATTCATTTACCTCTCCTACCACCAAATAGAAAAATCATTAATATCGCTAGAAATATGCCCACTCCTGCACCATCCATCCAACTTGAAGATTCAGCAGTTTTTGGCTTATAAACCGACTCAATAGAAGTCTTAACTGTGCTAGTAGAAATTCTCGATTCATTCCATTCACTAATCGGTTCGGAAAGCGCACACAATAACGCCAGTGATGCACTGCAACCAGTCATTAAATTAGTGACAAAATTGTTAAAGCCTTCACCTGTTGCAGTAGCAGTAAAGTACAAGTGTGCAGTACCCACAGCAAGGAACATTCCAACTGGGTGAACTTGCAACAGGTGAAAGGTGAAAATCACTGCACTATTTAAACAACTGCCAGCGACAATCTCACAAGCATTACCAGCACGTCTAAATGTCCTACCCCGGTTATTTTCTGATAATGGTTGCGGTTGTGATGGTTGCTCAATTTTCTGTTGTTGTGGAGTCTGTGCCAGCCCTTCAAATGAAAAAGGGCTGACGCTATGAGGATCTTCATTTCGTTTCCTTACTAGCATCAGCCTGTGTCCTTTCAACTAATAGTTATCGGTCGCCTAACTTCTGCCACAAGTTACCCAACATTGCACCCCAGCCGCGAACTGTTCCTGTTGCAGAAACACTTGACGATGGTGCATGATTTTGGGATTGAAACGGTATCACTTCCTGGGGTGTTTGGTTCGGTTCTAAAGCTCTGGAACCATACCTAGCACGGGCTAAAAGTTGTTGTCGTTTCTCTCTTAATCCCGTAGTAATTGCTTGCCTTTCAGCCTGCACAGTTTGCTTATTTTCTATGCTGCTGATTTTATTTTCATGTCTCCACAATTCTGCTTGTAAATCATGGTGTAATTGGGCGGCAACTTCGGTTAATGCGTGTTTACGCTTTTGGTCAATTCGCAGCAAGTCGGCTCTATCTTGGGCATCTATCTTGCCCATCTCCGAATCAAACTCGGAGTTGAGTTTGCGAATTTTGGCGATAGCAGTTGCGACATGAGAGCCGTATTGTTTACGAAGTTCTGTCCAAGTTACCTGACCTTTTGTTAACTTCTCCATCGCCTCGAAGACGACCTTGGCGTTGTCTAAAAATGGCTCTAACCTATCTGATAATTCTTGGGCATTATTGGCGTAATCTGCGAACTGTTCTAGCTTGTTTATATCAGAGAGATAGCCCAGAATATCAGACTCAAACCCTCCCCAGGAAAGCGCTTTCTCGTCAATGTGGCTTGCATGACCAACTACCGGATTACGTATTGCAAAGTCCATTGCGTTATTCTCCTAATAAGGTATGTTGTCGTAGTCGATATTTATCGGCTCTTGGGGCACTTCATCCCAGTAACCCATGTCTTCAAATCGGCTATAAATTCTCGTTGCTAATTGCCTTATGGGGTCGTCAAAATCATCAGAAATTAAATCAAATCTATTAGACCCAAATGCCAGAATATTTGCAATGTCCGCGTCAATACCATTACCCAAGAATTGACCAAATGCAGCAGAGTATGGATGGTCATCGATGGTTGAATGAGTTGCTAAGAATTCGGTTCCGGTGAAGGGTGGGTAATCTTCACTCTCGAATATTGGTGTGGAGAGTGCCTCAATATCTGCCGAAATCATTGCTGCCCATTGTTCAGGATTTTCCGCTTTGAATTGCTCTAATCTCAAAGCGCGGTCAGTCAGAGGTGATTTGCCCCAATCATTGGGATTTCTATAATCTAGTGCCATTTGTTAGAATCCTTGTGTACTTTTCGTTTTGCGGCGAGAGATACATCCTGATTAGGCGATCGCCAAGCTTGCCGGCAGGTGCGATCGCTTCATCATCAGTTCTCACAAAACTCATTTAATTTAAAAACCTCCCTCTGCACTTGGTTTTGGTTTAATTCTTTTCGTCTGCCCTTGGAGTCATTGAATATGAAAGGGGCATTGACTCGACAATTAGACCGATGGCTATAGCGCAGTTGTTGACCACGGAACTGGTACAAATGATTACGCTCTAAGGTTGTTGTTTCTAACATAAGTTCCTCAAACTTGGGAATAAAACTCGATATTTAGAATCGCTTCGTGAATCTCCATCAAAGCTTGAACAGCATCACCCAGACGCAGGTCATTCGATATACTGAACTTTTCCGACGCTTCAATTTGCTTGTAATTAGGAGATGCTTGCACAAATCTAAGAGTCTGTTCGCAACCGAGGATGATGGTCATTATTTCGGTTGTTGTTAGGCTTGGTTGTGTCTTTTGGGTGTCTTGGTCGCTCATGACTTTTTCCCTTTCCTTTGAGCTTTTATCGGTGCGGTTGGTGCTTCTGGTTGACTCGGCTTTTGCAGTACATAGTTGATGGCTCCTGCACCCCCCACAACTGCGGCGATGGTAAACATATTGTTTCTGCCAAGCTGCTGCACTCCGAAATAGCCGAGGGCTAGAAAGCCTTGGGCAGCAACAGAGAGTCCAAGTGTTTTGTTGATTTTCATGACTAGAACATTGCAGCGAGATTGTTAACTAAATCTTTTTCGTCAAGTTTTTGAATTTGGGAATCAGTCGGCTGTTCAATTTGGAAGTTGTACCCATTTCGCTGGAATTCTAAAAGTAGGAAGTTAATCACCTCCCCGTAATCGTCTAAGTTCATTTGTTGTGCAAGCTTTTTCAGTAATGGATGGTAGGGCTTACGAATCACTACCCGAATGCTTTCATTGCTGTTCATTCACACTCCTTAAATGAATCATCTTTGCTAGTTGGTAAAGCCCAATCGCGTTTGCCCAAACTGGGTTATCTGTTACCACAAACCCTTTAGCCTGAAGTGCTTCACTTACTGATGGCAGTCGTGAGCCTCCCCCGGTAATTAAGCAGGCATCTGCGTTAATCTTCCAAGGATGAATAAACTTGAATACTGGCGCTAGGGACTTCTGTACCCAAGGCGCTAACTCTTTTTGGTAGACATCTTGAAAACTAAACTGGTTGCCGTACCAAAAGGGCTTTTCAATGCTTTCTAGTCCCTGGCGGATCAGGTGCGGCATTGCAATCTCGCCCACCAAGCGATTTTTAAAGTCCGGGTTAACCGAAATCATTCGGATCAACTCCTCCACACCATTATCAAAAGTCTTTCGGTTAGCTAGATGTCCTTTGGAACCGATTAAAGTGGCAATAACTGTCCGATTCCCGATATCAACAATCACATTTTGTTTAGTAGTGTTCAAGTTCTGGGCAAAGGCGGCGATCGCTGCGTGACCTTCGTCGTAAACTTTCAAAACATGAATCTTGACCTCGGTGGGGCAAATCTTACCGCCAAACTTGACGACATGGCGGCCAGTAAGTGCTTCAATCAGCTGGTCTTCTAAATCGCCTCTTTCGTGCAAAGATGCACAGATTACTAACTCAATCGAAGCTTTGTAAGGGTAGTAGGAAAGCACTGCTAGTAAATGTTTCAGCGATTGATTCACTTTTGCAGTCGCATCGTCGGTCACTCGCAAGTGGTTTTTGGGGTTAGCGTCGTAAGCCGCAAAACCTGACAACCATTGCTTGTAGTCCAGTTTAGTTAGTGCATCTCCCTCTAGGTACTCAACGTAACCTTCAGTGGGAGTCTCGGTTGGGCGATAGTAACAGTTCTCTAAATAACTGGGAAATCTGATCTGGCGGTCTGATGATACAAATTTAATGCTGGAATTACCGAGGTCGTAACCAGCAACGATCGTGAGTGTACCTTTTTGCCCAGTGTTGGCATTTTCGGTATGAACTGCCAAATCTGTCATCGGAAAAATCCTCAAAATATTTAATTGACAAAGTTCTGAAATAGGCTTGCTGCTTTGGTTTTGACTATCTATGCAATGATGCGGTGGCACACTGGCACTTATCCCATCTAATGCAGGTTTGGTCATTCCGTGGCGTTTTTACCTTAATAGCACTATAGCACAAAAATTATAGTGCTATTATTTCATTTAATTGGATATGCTAATTATTTTGTGAAAATAGTAAAGTATTGCTAATTTGCTATAAAAATATTTTGCTATGAGTGATTCAAACAAGCAGGTTTTTGTACGATTTCGAGTAGAGGAAGAAAAGCGCGATCGCTTCAAAATAGCCTGTATACAGTTAAAAACAACTATGGATGAAGTGCTAAAAGGTCTTCTTGATAAATGGCTGGAAGAAAACAGTCCTGAGTCAACTAAAAATAAATAGCACTCTGACCATAGTGCTATAATCCTGACAACATTAGCAAAAAGCCCCCGGCTATAACCGAGAGCTTTTAGTTCTTAACAACGCCCTATCTTGGCGGATTCAGCGTTGTTTGTTCACTCATACCGGGAAGACCCGGATTTAATAAAATTTAATATGCTTAGACTACAAGTTTACAACGAACGTTACCGCAATTGCATCGGTAACATGGTCAGGGCGCATTGTATCTATATTACAGCATCAAAACAGTTGCTGTCAGAAATAAGTAATCACACGCTAACTAACTGCCTTAAATTCCTCGAAGACACTTGCTACACAGACAATACAGCGATTTTTGTACTAGCTAATTTTCAACAATTGAATCAAATCGGAGGTATTCGCTAATGTTGACCACACAACAAGCACTCGCCTCCTTCGATATTCGCAATTTTGTAGACCAGTTAGAACCAGCCAGAGAGAAAAATAAATACATCTGCCCAGTTTGCGGTGGGCATAATTTATCCATTGTCCAAGAAACTGGGAAGTACAGCTGCTTTAACCAGTGTGAGTGCAAAGACATCCGGGAGGCGATTAAACCTTGGGCTGAAGTGGTGGCAGAAAGGGCAGGGGCTAATTACACTCCATCTCTAAACCAAAATGCTGCCAAACCCAAGAGAATCTTGCCCAAACCAGCACCAATTCCAGATGGTGAATTAGGTTTGGTGATGTTGACGGATACTGTAACAGATATACCCCAACCGAAAAAGTTAACGAGTAGACCACCAAAAGATGTTGAGGGCAGTGCAACCGAAACAATTTATCCTTACTCAGAGTCGCAATGGGTGGTTCGCTACCAGTGGCCAGATGCCAATAAGGAGAAAGGTTACAGCAAGACCTTTCGGCAATGGCATAGGCGACTTGATGGCACACCCCAAATGAAAAAAGGCGATTTGCCTTGGGGAGCATATCGCATTGATGAAGCGCTAGCCTGTGCTAAATCTGTGAATGTCACCCCGGCGCTACTCCAGCATGAAGGCGAGGGATGCGTAGAAGTTGGTCGCTCGCATGGTCTTGCTGGGATTACGTTTCAAGGCAGTGCATGGGATAAGAAAACAATCACACCCCAATACCAACTTATCAAAGATTCAGGTATAGGATTAATCATCTTTCTGCACGATGCTGACGACACTGGCTTAAAGAAACTCCAGACCTGCCAGGACTGTGCAGCCGAGGTGGGGATTGCATTTATTGGAATTAACCCTCACGACATCTGTCCCGATTTACCATATAAATCAAGTGACATCAAAGAAATCTTGGGGCAGATGGAAACACCAGAATTTATCCGTCGGTTAGAGCAGGAGATTCACGCGGCTGTAGCGCAGCGATCGCTTGAGTTGGCAGAATCCGAAACTATTGAAAAAGAAGTTACGGATTTATCTAATTCTAAAATAGATATTGACCCAGCAGACCCAGAGGCATTTTACTTGCCTGTATGCACTGCCATGAATTTACCCTATTCTAACTGCGTGACGGCGGGTACTTTTGATGGCTGGGCTTACCGAAAAATCTTTCCTCAAACTGAATGGATGGTACTGAATTCATCCTTTTACAAGTGGTCACAAGAGAATAACCAATGGCAGCACCAAGATGATAATAAAGCTTACAAGCTCCTCGCTGACGCTGGAGAATCCGCTTACAAGCTCTCTTACACAAAAACATTTGGCTGGAGAATAACCAAACCTTACGAAACTAATGCACACAAGGAATCCGCCTTTAAATATTGCCGCAGTCGCTTAGAACCAGCAGAACCACTGCCAACCAATACTCATTTATTAGGGTTTAACAATTGTGTTGTTGATTTGCGAACTGGTGAACAAATGCCTCTAAGCAAAGATTTTTACCTCACTAATATCATTCCCCACGATTATGAAGCCAACAAACCATGCCCAGAAGTTTTTCTCAAATTTCTAAATGAAAGCTTTGGGTCAGAATTGGTTGAAGTGATTCGGGCGTTCACAAGTATGTTTTTAGACCCAACTGCCCCTTATGGTCGGTTTCCCCACTTAATTGGCTTAAGTGGTGGGGGCAAGGGGACGCTAGGACGGTTTTGGAGTAGTTTATTTGGCGAATCCGGCTCTAGTAGCGCTTCACAATTTGCGGATATTTCTACACCGGAAGGACGGCATCAATATTTAAGTGGAAAGCGGATATTTGGATTCCCCGACGTAGGAGGTTATGCCGAAGGAGTCCGAGCTTTTTACGAATTAGTTGACAATGGGGCAATGAGCGGACGCGCTTTATTCAATCCAGTAGCTTATTCAATCCAGTGGTACATTCGGTTTTGGGTTGCCTCTGTAAGTCATCTACAGATCGAAAATGCTGGCGACGGCTGGATGCGTCGAGCTTACCCAATCCCAGTAAAAAACCGAGATGTAAGCCCTGACCCAGACTTGTGGCTGAAGCTACAAGAGGTGAAGTCCGACATAATTTCTTGGGCTTTAGCAATGCCACGAGCAGAACGCGATCGCATTTTGTTATCGCCTCCCTCTTCAGATCGAGCGAAGAATCTGGCGCTAGAGGCATCTTTGTACGGGGACTCTACCAAATCCTTTGTGGACTTGTGCTTACGCCCCTCAACGACCGAAACATTTATCCCACAAAGTCGTTTACACAGTTGGTATGTACTTTACTGCCGGGAACATGGTTATGCTCCTTTGGGGATGTCCAAATTTATTAGCCATTTAAAAACAGTCTTGCCCCACAACTTCAAGGAACGTAGCTGGACACCCACGGTCAACGGAAAGCGTGAAAGAATTCAGTCCCACTTTGCATTCATTGAACCACTGGCTGGGGTATTTGAGATGAAAGTACCGGAGGGGCCACCGGATTCTTCACAATCCAGGGCGGAATTTTGGTATTGCTTTAAAGATAAATGCCTTGAAGGGGGAATAGAAGAATTCGAGGAGTTTTTTCACCCTACCCAAACGCCAGAACCCTTACACAGCAGGGCTGTCCACCCTGTCCAATCACCAAATACGCCGATTTCTAACCTTGGACAGGCTGAAACCCTTACACAGCAGGGCTGTCCACCCTGTCCAATTGTCCCCCCCCAAGAATTAGCATTGCAAAAAAAAGATGAAGAAAATTCTGATTGTGGAGTTAATCAATTTGTCAATTTAACTGATAACCCGGAAGTCCCCAAAGACAATGTGTCCAACTTGGACAGCCCTACTGTGACTGGGTTTGAGCCTGTCCAACAAGTTAATCTTGCCGAAAACGGAGTGGACAGCCTGGACACCCCTGCTGTAGCTGGCTTTTCTCCTCGACAAGATGCTTCTCCACAAGTAAACACTGCGCTAGCTTCGACCCCAGTCATTGCCAATTCAGCTCAATCGACATCGGCGGCAAATATTGGTGTCAGCCTGGATCTAGGACAGTGGAAAGTCGGCGATAAAGCTAACTACTGTGGACAGTCGGTGTCTGTTTATCGAATAGACACCGAAGATGGTTCAATTATGGTTCGCCGACAAGATGGTGAATTGATAAATGCCCCAGAAAGCGAATTATTCCGCCCGGAATTGAAAGTTGGGGATAAAATTGAGTTTTTCAACGACAGTGTTCGCAAGTGGCAAGTCGGAATCATTAAGAGCGTTCAACTAATGTCTTCATATTTTTGTAGCGCAACAATTGAGTATCGAGGCAATAAATGTAAAGTATCTGAGGTAGAAATCTTCAGGAGTGATTGGATAAAATTTGTGCATTAGGGCGTTAAATCAGTTAACTCTTAACTGTTATCATGTCATGGTTTCAATCGGGGATTTTACCCCGACTGGATGTCTCTAATAGTTGGCGGCAAGCGATTGCGGTCATCCTTAACTGCGTAAAGATTGCTTCGGCTCACGCCCGTCATAGACATCGCCATAATACGTGGCACAACTTTTAGGGGTTGCCATAGTGCAAGTGAACTGCGGCTGACTAAAAAAAAACGATAGTTCGTCCGGGCTAATAAACACAAAAAAGTAAAGCAATGATGATCATTGGTTTAATGTGCCACGCGAAGAAAGAAAAACTAAATAGTCTTAAAATGCAGCAGATAAACTGATACTATTCTGTCAGTAGAATCATAAACTTTTGAAAAAGAACGCAAAACTAACAGTTTCAATCCTCGTTAACAAATGAAGCAAACAGAATTCGTTTAATGGTGTTCACCTTCAGGTTGGTAGCAGTATCGACTGAAATGACTCAAAGAGCGATTCTGTTCCAGTTGCTCGATTTGCAACACATCAGTTATTGTTTCACTGGCATTATGAGCATCTTGCTGTTGAGTGGGCGAACTAACTCCTGCCTAGTAGTCTGCCAACCCAAAAATGCGCTTTTTCAGGCTGGGGAAAGGGGAAGGGATTTAAAACCTTTCCCCCTTTACCCCGCAAAGTCACGAAAGCGAACTACTAGCTTGATAGTTAATTTATTTTCTTGGGTAAGTATGTAAAAATTAATACCAATTATTAGAAAACTGCCAATTTTATCTGTCTTTTGGAATAAAACTGACGCCTAGAAGCCTGATTAAATCAAGTTAATAACATTATTTTTTTTGGCTCCCAAAGTTGCCCTATGCAAAATTTTGAGCAGTCACTTATGAAAAAACTAAAAACTATTGATTGCAAAATACGGCCCAGTGGTAGCAAGGGGAATGATTTCGAGATTGTATCCCCAGAAAATGACCATTTCTGGCTTTATTGGCATTCTTTACCGAAATGGCAGTTGTTTTGGCGTCCCTGGGGTAGGTCTAGGTGTGCCAAAACACAAGAATGGGAAGGCAAGATCCGAGAGGCTATAGAAAACGTAGTCAGTTGCTAGCAATCTCGGCAGATTTTCTATTTGAGTGAATTCACAGGCAATCAAGTCGAGCCAAGTAGCTGAAAAGGGTACTCAGATGAAATGCACCTTCAAATGGTTGGGGAATATTTGGCATCAGGGCTAGCTCATCAGGACATTAAGTATAAGTTAATACAAATGTTTTTACTTAAACGCCTCCAAGTCTTCTCGATTCATTCATACAAGGGCGCGAACGTTGGCAACTACCGCTATAAAAATACCCCCAGAATATGGGGGCGAATGATGTGGTAGTGGTGTATGCTCTTTAAAGAACAGAAGAGAATAACTCTGTTTCGATATAAGGATTTCGGTATATGTGCCCATAGTAGCAAGATATCTCTCAATGCCTTGGGCGCTCACTGAGTCTTCAAAATCTCTTTACAACAACTAATCAATCTACTAACACTTTAGTTAAGTTGACACGCTGATGCCTCTTACACCTTAAAGCAAGAAATTTTTACTAGAAAAAACATTGTAAACGAACACTTATATTTATTGAGATTCCCTCCCTGTTTCCAGAGCAAGCGGGGGCTACCATCTTCATTAACTGAGCCGATATCAATGCCAAACTTGATACCTCTTACCCCACCGTGGCTGTAATAACTAACGATAGCTTGGACTTGATACTCTCTCCATAACCTATCTTTCAAAAGCTAAACGTTATTAGTGCGATCACCGTGGTAACGCCTTATTTGAAGATTAGAGAGTGTTCTGTTACTTCTTATTCTTAATTGAATTCAATCACTCTTCCTCCAGAGTTTTGCAAGCAACGATTAGCAATGTTTACGGTGCCGAAACCTTTTCTCGATGCCGTAAAGTCTGCTATAATTCGAGCTCCGTTGTATCCACTCCTTGCAAATCTCATGTATCTTACAAGAGGATAATAACCTCGTTTTAGTGTTCCTACAGGCCTTCCTGCATTGTTGTAAGTTATACAATTCCTAACAACACGAACACGAGCTGCCATAGCTGAGTCAATAGAGAAAAAAGAAAGAGTGGAAATAGCAATAGTAGTGGTAGCAACGATGGGAGATAAAAACTTGATCAAGCTCATAAATTTTCTCCTCAATATTTTCGATGAGAAGCATTAAGTTACATTGATTTATACAAGTCTAGAAATAAATATTTCGGAAAATCTTATGCGGCTTTATATAGCAACAGGTAAATTTTGTAGTCCTGTCAAAGGGCATCGGTAAGGATCGGTAAGAGGTTAAGATAAACTGCCTTTTGTCAATCAGTTAAAATACTCAAAATACCTTTAATAAGAATGATAACCAAACAGAGGGGAAGGAGGTGAGCGACGCTCACCTCCTTCCCCTCTGTTTGGTTATCATTATCTTTAAGGGCTTTGACAACTTAAATAGGGTAAGAAAAAGTATTGTAACGAGAGAAGAACTTTGCGAAATGTGAGGCTCACTTCTTAGATAAATTCAATTATCAAACGAGGTAATGAAAAGTGTTGGTTTACTACCATTCCTATTTTGTTGGTGACAGGCATCGCAGAAGATGATGCTCATAAGGCTCTTGATATAAAGATTGATGGATTTATCCAGAAGCCCATTGACCCTGATGCAGTAATCGCTCAAGTCCAAACAATTTTAAACCGGAATTCCTAAAATCTCCTAAGATTCAACACTTCATCAAAAGATTATGGTTTTGACATACTCACCGACCTGAAGGTGCGGTGAGTATGTCAATAGTAGTATCTTGTTTGACTCCTCTATTTTCGACCATATTGAAATAAAGACGATAGCTGTTGTTTAGTTATTTGTAGTTAGACAAACAACTTTTTTCGTCTGACTGTGGTGTTAGTTGCTAGGCAGAGTTAGAGGAAATCAGACTTGTGTTAAACAAATACGACAGTTTGGCGACATCGACCAAGATGGTGCTGGGAGAAAGTCAGCAGCCAAAAGAGCGCAAACGCCGCGTGTTAGACTGTCCACTGTGCAAACTTAGACACGTCCACTGGACACTCTTATGACAGTAGAAATTGATTCGTTCCCAGTTGCTGCACTCCTTGATAGGTACAATCTAGGGAAACAAGCGGTTTATAACCGGATAGACGCGCTCGACATCAAGACATTTAAGCAGGGGAATAAATCTTACATCACTGCAAGTGATGTGGAATTGCTCGATCAGCTAGCTGCATGACCATATCAGCGCTGGGGGGAAAATGGATGATTTCAAATCCCCATTAGCTGAACTAGTGAGCAGTCCACTTGCCTACTAGACACGTCCAGTAGGCAAGTGGACGCACTCTTACTGACCACTGGACAACCAGACTTGGCACTTGGGGAGGTGGTTCAGTTGGTGGAAGCGATCGCTCGTCACCTGGTCCCAACTTCACCACTACAGCACCTCAAAGAGCTAGAGCTTGCTGCTAGCAAGGGCTGGCTTCTTTCTTCATCTGAAGTGGAGGGGTTGATTAGGTATAAGCCAAGGGTTCAGAAGGGCGAACAACAGTTTACTCGTGGCTCGTTCTGTTTTATCAGGTCTGGAAAGGTTGGGAACCAGTCTGCTTGGAAGGTGGTAAGGGTAAATTAAGTGACCATGTAAAATAGCGAATTAGCCCAAAAATGCGACTTAACAATATTTTTTGAAATTATCCGCAGATGACAATGCAAAATTTCTGGCGTCCAATTTCAATTGGGTTAATGAGAGTACCGCTCCGTATAGCTATCATAGTACCTTTTCTACTGCAAATCTTTGCTGTTGTGGGGCTAACAGCATTCTTTTCCTTAAAAAATGGGCAGAGAGATGTTAATGAAGTTGCTACTCTTTTAAGAAGTGAAGTGGCAAATAGAATTCATCAACATATCACCAATTATATGGAGAAACCCCAACTCATCACTCAGATTAATGCCAATGCCCTCCATTTTGGTGAATTGGATTTGAAAGATACAAAAAGTCTAGAATGCCATTTCTGGCAGCAAATACAGTTATTCAAGTCTCTAAGTCCGATCGCTTTTGGAAGTGTAGAGGGAGAAATTTATTCGGTAGATCGTTTGAATGATGGTTCACTAGTAATCCGAGTAAAGAACCAATCAACGGGTGGTAGATATCATACCTATACCACTAATAGCCAAGGTAATCGCCTCAAGCTAATTCAAGTTAGCACAACTTTTGATCCTCGCACTCGTCCCTGGTACAAAAAGGCTGTAAAAGCAGGTAAAGCTACTTGGACTGAAATTTATCCGTATTTTTCTTCGTCAGGGCTAGCGATCAGTTCTACCCGACCTGTTTATGACCAGACAGGTACCTTGCTAGGTGTTACGAATGCAACGTTATCTCTTTCGCAACTGGGTGAGTTTTTGCACAATTTAAAGATCGGACGCTCAGGAAAGACATTTATTATCGAGCGCTCTGGAAACTTGGTAGCAAGTTCAACGGCTGAACAACCTTTTATCCTGAACCAGAAGGAAGGACAGGTGAAATACAAACAGCTGACAGTACTCGCAAGCAGAGATCGTATGACTCGTTTGACAGCACAGTATTTGAATGCACAGTTTGATAATTTTAAAAACATTAATTCTAACCAGCAACTTGACTTTGAAATTGATGGCAAGCGGCAATTTATACAGCTAATGCCATTCACAGACAGCTACGGGCTAGATTGGCTGATTGTGGTGGTGGTTCCAGAAGGCGACTTTATGGAACATATCGAAGCTAACTCACGAATGACTATTTTACTGTGTTTAGGAGCATTAATACTAGCTACAGTGACAGGAGTGTTTACTTCTCATTGGATTACTCAACCAATTATTCGCTTAAGTTTAGCCTCTAAGGAAATCGCTAATGGTCAGTTAGACCAAACTGTTACAGTAGACGCCATTAACGAACTAAGAGTTCTCGCTCAGGCTCATAACCAAATGGCTACTCAATTACAAGAGTCATTTGCTGAACTATTAAAGGCTAACAGGCAACTAGAAGCTGAAATTGTCGAGCGTAAGCAGGCAGAGAAGGCTTTGCGTTTGAGTGAAGAACGATTCCGATTAGCAATTGATAACATACCCGATACATTTGTAATTTATGATGCCGAGTTACGGTTGCAGTTTGTCAATAGTTTTGGAGTTAAACGCAGTGGTTATCCTAAAGAAGCACTTCTGAATCACACAGATGAAGAACTATTCCCGTTGTCAGTCACAAACAGTTATATGCCAATTCTCCGACAAACTGTGGAGACATACACATTGCAAACTGGAGAATGCGAGATTAGTTTGCCTGGTTATGACCCTTTCTTTATAGTTGTTACTTATGTGCCGCTTTTGAATGAACTAGGAGAAGTTTATCAGATTCTTGGAATCACCCATGATATTACCGAGCGTAAACAAGCAGAAGAACAGCTGCTACAGAATGCGTTTCACGATGCTCTTACTGGGCTACCAAACCGAGCTTTGTTTATGGAGCGCTTAAAATATGCACTTGAGTTAGCTTTACGGCAGGAGAATTATTTATTTGCTGTACTGTTTCTCGACCTGGATCGGTTTAAGGTGATCAATGACAGTCTAGGACATCTAAAAGGAGACCAATTTCTGCTTGCTATTGCAGATAGGCTACTGGTGTGTATACGCTCACAAGATACAGTGGCACGGCTTGGGGGAGACGAATTTACGATCCTACTGGCGGGAATCCAAAATGTGTTAGATGCTATTAAAGTGGCCCAGCGCATTCAACAGGAACTTGCCTTACCCTTTGACCTTGGGGGACAAGAAGCGTTCACAAGTGCAAGTATTGGCATCGCGTTAAGTTCGACAGTAGACTATGACAAACCAGAAGACCTGCTCAGGGATGCTGATACGGCAATGTACCGAGCCAAAGCGCAAGGCAGGGCGCGTTATGAGCTATTCAGCCCAGATATGTACGCGTCGGCTCTAGCGAGATTGCAGTTAGAAACAGATTTGCGCCGAGCAATTGAACGCCATGAGTTTCAGGTTTATTACCAACCGATTGTTTCACTTACTAGCGGCAGAATTTTAGGTTTTGAAGCGCTACTGCGCTGGCAGCATCCAGAGCGTGGTCTACTGTCTCCGGGAGATTTTATTCCCCTAGCGGAAGAAACTGGATTGATTGTGGAAATTGGCTACTGGACGCTGCATGAAGCCTGCCACCAATTGCAAGCTTGGAGGGTGAGCGAATGTACCAACTTAATAGAGAAAATCAGTGTCAATCTCTCTGTTAAGCAATTTTCCCAGCCAAATTTGATTAAGGAGATTGAGCAAATTTTAAACTCAACTGGTCTTAATGCCAGCTCTCTTGTGCTAGAAATTACTGAAAGTGTAATTGTAGAAAATGGCGATGAAGCAACTGCCATACTCTTACAACTTCGAGATTTGGGCATTGAATTATCAGTTGATGACTTTGGTATGGGTTATTCTTCATTAGGTCGTCTTTATAGCTTTCCGATTAGTGTGTTGAAGATTGATCGTTCCTTCGTCAGCCCTATAGATGCTGATAGCAGAAATTTAGAAGTTATTGAACTCATTGTCACGCTGGCACACAAACTGGGTGTAAGTGTGACTGCCGAAGGAGTGGAGACAAAGGAGCAACTAGCACTGATGAGAAAATTGAACTGTGAATATGGCCAGGGAAATTTTTTCTCCAGCCCATTGGATAGTTTAGCGGCGGCGGCATTAATTAAAGCAAATCCTTATTGGTAAGGGTTGTTTTATCTGCGCTGAGAATTTTTTTGAGCTACCCCTCCGTAATCACCATAGGCGGTCGAAGTTTTCAAAGTGCTTTCTGTGATTGGCTTTCATGTTTAGAGTAAGAAATATCTGAGCGGTAAAGACTATGCCTAATGGTCAGTCAACTTGATTTCAACTTTTTTATTCGCTGCAATGATGGCTGTTGGTAGTGAACCACGCTCATTTTATTGTGGCCTTGCTTTTCGCTGACATTACTTACTCCTGGCTCATCATCAATTTCATTTTTTCCGCTCCTGATTTTATCAGAGTTAAGGCTGACCACTAGAAATTGGTGCGGAGTAGAGAGTTAATCTTCAAAAACTTCGTATACAAATTATTCACGACTTCAATTATGTTGAGTCGTCCTCATGAACTACCGAAATTGCTAAATGGCATTGCGAGTGAGATTACAGTTCAGCAAGAGTAGCGATCGCCGCAGTGGGTCAAATTGAGGTGATTTGAGAATATAGAGCCTGAAATCTCCTTGCACTGACTACATGAAGTCATTCCCCTTAAAGACTCAAATCCTCCTCATGCCTCGGCTGTTGTTTTAACTGCTGCCCATAATCTATAAGCTGCTGATTCCAATCTGCCGCCTTGCACTTGAGCCGCTTGGACTGTGGCAGTAGTTCCTTAACAACTCGTGCAGCTGCATTGCCAGCATCGTCCGAGTCAAAAGCCACCTGCACATTAGGAATATTCCGCAATTGCTCTACTGGTAAGCTTTTGGGATTATCTACCGCCATGTACAAAGTTCTATTGGGTGGCACGTCGCCTCTAAGCTGATATTCCAACATGGCAAAAGACACGGCATCGATGGGCGATTTCAAAAGCACCACTTTCTCTACAGGTGAAGTTGGCTGTCCGCCTAAGCGAAAGTGAAACCAGCCCTCACGCCTAACTGTTCCTTTCTCGTAGCCCTTAAACGTGTTGTTCTCGCCCCGTGTCCCCCGCAGGAATGCTCCTATTGCCTGGGGTTCTTCTAATAGATTCCGCATGACAAACACAGCGTTTTGCTGATCATCAGCGTAAACTAACCCCCTTTTATGCAGAAGTTCCACAAAATTTGATGGTATTCCCCGTTTCTGGGTCAGGTAGTTGTGAACTGCTGTCCACTTGCTTTTATCCTCAACTGGTAGCCTGAATTTGTCGCGTGGTTCTAACTGGATAATTTCAGCAGTCACTTGACGACTTTTTGCTATCGCTGCTCGTTCTGCTCCAGCTTCACCAAATCGCTCATGCAACCAGACGACCGCCTGCCGTAGATTGCACTGGTTAACGTGCATCACCAAATCAATTGCACCGCCTGATCCCTTTTGTTGATCGGGGGCGAAATCGTAGAATTTGGGCCCATCTATATTAATGATGTGTCCGTGACCCTTCCATTTTCCTTGGCTATTGTGTAGCCCCAATTCCCAAGCCACATCAACAAGTGGCAAGTCGCGCAGTTGATTGGTCTGAGATTCTAACGATCGCACCCGCTTCTCTAGTTGCTGTCGTTCCTTCTCGCTAGCCCTAGCCCGTTGCTCTGCACTCTCTAGTCGCTCCTGCATGAAAGCGCGGTCAGCCAGTTGGTGGTTGAGGACATGGAATTGGTGATCATTCTGAATCCGGGCAACGTAATTTGTAGCTGATTCAAAAGGTTCGGGTTCAAGTTTTTTATTCGACCAGACGGCAGTGAGGGGTTCACTGTTAACGGCTTGGTAATATTCTTTGACTTTGGTGTGGGTTGCCTTACTGCCCTTGACCCCTCGTTCAATGCCCAAAGGAGCGAGTGCAGCAGCATAGCTATCTTGCAGCTTGGATAACTTAATGCTGGCAGCGCGACCATTACCTCCAAACATTTCTTTGTGGCTTAACTGCTTAGTTTTCTCGTTGATGGGTACAACATAGGCATGAATGTGGGGAGTCGCTTCATCCAAGTGCAATTCTGCCCTGACGCACTTATCACCATAGTTGTTGACTAGCCAACTGCGAGAAGCCTTAACAAAGTCCAACATTCGGGGATTATCCCATTCGCCCGCCTTTGATGGGTCTAAGGGGCGAAAATATTCTGGGGATGCTGAAAGAAAAATATCGCTACACAGCACGGCATCCTTGCGCGGTTTGTGTAAAGTTGTGTTGGCTATCTTGTTTTTCACCAAAACTTCAAGCGGTGAATCATCCTCCATGCCAATCAGTCGGATATTTTTTTTAGTGGTGTCGGCATTTGGGGTATCTTGTAAACGAGCAGTATGTTTTTCACTACCGCCAATGTTGCCGAAAGACTTGAGTTTTTCAACGCGCAGAATCGCTAAAGCCACCATTGTTTTTTTTCGGATTTTGCAGTTGTGCCAATACGGTGCAAACTCCCCGCAGGGGCGAACGTAACTTCTGCGTCTTGAGCGAAGCGAAAGATGGGCGCAGCCCACCCGCAGGGCGCAAAAGTGTAATAAGTACACCACCAACATGGTACACCGAGGCGAAATTCTCCGGCAACAGCACCCACTCCCCCCACTCGCGCGACCTCTTGGCACAAATATGGAGCAAATCAGCACAAATCTTGAGCAACTTGGCACAATTTGGTCAGCCAAAATCAGCATTTAAGGTCATGAACCGAGGTGAATCACGAGTGCCAGATTGTGCTAAATTGGTGCAAAATCTGCACTATAATAGTGCTAATCTGCTCTAAATCTGCACTAAAATCAGATCATCGTTTTAACCAGCTATTTGCATGACTGACATTTACCTCAGCGTGGACGTTGGTGGGTCGCAAACTAAGATAATTTATCAAGTGGATGACCAGACTAAACCAAATTATGTTCTGCTGCCACCAGCGATAGAAGAGATTACTAAGGATAAACTCAATTTTTTCATGGAACGCTTGGGTTGGATTGGTAGCCCCTCACCAGACCAACAACTGTGGGTTGAGTGGAATAACAGAGTGGTGGTGTTGGGTGAGTTCGCGGCTAACTTTGATGCGCTTGACCGCATTAAAGAACTCAAATATGAGAATGCCTTGTGGAAGGTACTAGGGGCTGTTGGCTTAATTGTTGAACTAAGCTTAGTTAAGGTGACGGCGAAAAAACCAATTAACTTGGAGTTGGCGTTACTTCTGCCGTGGAATGAGTACAGCGATCGCCGCCGCTTTGAAGAACAGTTACGGGTAATGCTGGCTAATTTTACGGTACGCAAACAATATTTAAAGGTGAACCTAGAGCGTTTCTTGTGCCGTCCTGAAGGTGGGGGATTAGCAGTAGGCTGTTGACTCTGTACCCTTTAGCCCACAAGACTTCATGCAGAAATTGTGTTTTTTATTTTGGCGTAAAGATGGCTGTTGCGGGCGCTTTCACACAAGCAAAAACCAGCACAAATAATTTTTCGGTAATTCCTCAAAAAATAGCCAAAGTCAACAGCCTAGATTAGCAGCACTGCGAATCAAACAGCAGGGGGTAGATTGGTTACGCACTTCCCAACTGGCGGTGTTGATGTTTGGTCACAGGAACACGACAGCACTTTATTTTGACCGGGGGCAACTGAAGCTGGGAGATAGTCCACTGTTGGGATTTGCCAATATGTTAGATATCGTGCTGGATATGACCAGTGGTTTAGACCGAGAGCGTTTAGCTTCGGCTATATTTGATGCACGCTACACGATTATTAATAAGGTCTACAGCAAAGACCGTAATCACTCGGCACGCCCTAATTGGATAACTTTTGACCAAATACAAGCTCTAGCAAGTGCTAAAGACCCCAGTTTAAGAGAAAAAGAAATTTCTCATATTGTTGATGCAATTAGAGTAGCAACGGCCCAATATTGGGATAAGCTTAAGCGCTGGATGGACAAAATATTACCTAGACCGTTGAACGAGGTAATCATCGGTGGGGGCGCTGCTTACCATGTAGAAGTTGAGTTGGAGACGTATTTCAATTGTGCATGGCAACTCAAGAAAATAGATGAGTATAGCAGTGTTTACGAGAGAACTGGTCAATACATCCCCAAAGACGACAAATTGCCAATGATACCGATGGTTTGGGGTAGTGGTTTTATAACTCAGGTGCAAGAAACTTTTAATTTAGATGAAGAACAAACGTATAGGTATAGTACGTCAGCGCGTCTGGTGGACTGCTTTGGAATGTTTGATTATTTGTTGGGGATGGAGACAAGTCAATGAACCAAAGCAAAAAGAAACGCAAGTCTCTGAGTTTGCGGCTTCAACCTTATGAGGGTGATGTTTTAGCGGAGGTGGTTGATTACTTGAACTCGTTGCCCAAGGATGAGGCACAGCGTAAGGTGGCTGATATCTTGGTGGCTGCTTTCTTGCCAGTGGCGCGATATTCGAGCGGTAATTTTACGCCAGAGCAGATACGTTTTGCTTGTTGGGAAGCGCAGGACTCATTGAATAAACACGGTAGTTATATGCGTTTTGCTATGTCGGTGGAACAACCGCAGTTTGTCAAGTCACAGCCAGCGTTGCCTGCACCTGTTGTAGCGGTCAATGCCCCAAGCTACAAGAGTAATGTTTTATCCGAGCCTGAGCTTTCAGGGGAAGCGGCTGATTCAATCAGACCCGCTTCAATAGTTCAAGGTCAGGCTTCGTCTCAAGAATTGGATGCGATTTTTGTCGGAGATTGAGCGAAGAATATCTGAACAATACACAGCAGTTGTAGCTGTTAACTGTAAGGCGGCTATTGTAGTGCCTATGTAGTTGTTTAGTAGTATTTATTGAGGGCTGTGAGTGTAAATTCAATTTTGTAAAAAAAACTTGATCGAGAATTATGGCGTACTGTGCGTAAGTTTTAGTCAGGAATTTTTGGCGGAAAAATCAGGGAGGTTTACTCACATCTTGCACCAATAAAAATTGATGTAATTTTATTACTCAGCAAAAAAGCAAAACCCTTTATTTAACGATAAAAGCCGATAAAATTTAGGTAGCAATTTTGAGCAGCCTTTTACTTTGCATGGGTTTATACGTAGAGGTGCAAGATATGAGTTTAGGAGGTTTTTGGGGCCTAAATCCTTATATTTACCTTGTGTTTACCTTATAAATACCTTGGAGATGCCATTGTTTTACCTTATTTTTGGCAAAAAAGAAGCATTTTGTAAAAAACGGTGATTTTCAGTGTTGAAGGTGCAAATAAATCCTTATATTTGCCAAAGGTATGCCATTTTCATGCCATTCATTTACCTTACAAATGCCATTTTTAAAAAAATCCTTGTAAATACCTTATAAATGCCTTTTAGTTAAATAATGTTTAGTATGCGAAGTTTTTCGTCAGCCCTGATAAAATCAAGAGCGAAAAAAAGTTCATTGATGATGAGCCAGGGGTAAAGTATGGAAGCCAAAAGCGAGGTAACAATAAAATTTAGCGGCGAACTGCCAACAGCTACACCAGCAGCGAACAAAAAAGTGGAAATCGAGTTCACTGATCAGAACGGTATAGTCTTTACTGCTCAAGTTAATGCAAAAAGCTGGCGGAAGGCTGAAACTAGCGCCTCGGAATTCGCAGACTGGGCTGGGGCTGTATCGGGCAAGCTTGGCCAACGAACTTCTAACGGTTTTGAAGTGATTGACGCAGGAATTCAAATTTTCGAGAAAAAAGCAAAGGAAGTCAAACCAGATGTAGCGGCGGCTGAAGCTGGCGCAAGTTAATAGATGTGTGGCAGTACCATCTAAAGATGGTGACAGTTGGCGGCTTTAGCGAGGAGAACAGCATTCAGAGGAAAACGTTACAGAGGCTTGTAAAATTTCTGCTCCCCGGGCCACTAATATTGAAATTAAGAAAGTAGTTGGAGCCGCCCTTAACTATGAGGGTGAAAATAATAAAAACAATTAGGAAGAAAGCCCAGTGGCTAAACATCAATCCAAACAGCGCTCACAACAACACGTCTCTAACACAGGGACAAAAGTTGCTGAAAACTCTTTCCAGATGCAACTGCAAGAATTACTGAAGCAGAAAAAATATCGGCAGGCATTGGAAGAAATCAAAAAAAATCAGCGCTTGCATCCTGATATTGAATTCACTCCCAAAGAATCAGAGATTTGGTTGCTACGGGGTCAGCAAGAATTCCAAAAACAAGATTTTAAACAGGCAGAAAAATCCTTTGTCCGCGCTCTAGAATTTGGTTTGGTTGGAGAAGTTCATTATTGGCAAGCTAGATGTTTGCTGGAGTTGAAGCAATTAGATGCGGCGCTGAATTTGCTCAGAAATGCTTTTGAGGTAGGCACTCTATCGAAAGAGTACAGCATCTGTTACCTAAAACTCCTGTTACTCAAAGGAGATACCGCCACAGTTGAGCAGTTAATTAACGAACAATCCAAACGCTTTAGTGCTGCCCAACTCCACTGGGTACGAGGTGTTCTGGCGCTAAAGAATGGTCAACCAGAAGCAGCTTTGACATCTTTTCAGAAAATTAAGCAAGCCATCACCGATGGAGACTTGCCAATAGCTTGGATTGTTTACACTCAACAAGTCAGCGGTCATTGGGATGCTGCCGCTAATATTTTGGGGTTGAAATCATCTGGAAGGTCATCCGACTTGATGAACTATGGCGAACCAAAGTATTTGGAGCATCCAATTTTAAAGCGATTGGCGACTTTCCAGCAAGGAAAAACGGGACAACAACTTCTACAATCTAGGAATCCGCAAAAAACAGTAGATAAAATTACCCAAGAGGCATTAACGGCGTTGCGAATGCTGCAACTGATTGACCAAGGCGATCACCATGAGGCCGCACATTTGCTGTTGAAGATAGAGCGGCGTTCCACACGCTTTCTAGAAATAGAAAGTCTCCGTCCACTGCTGTTTACCCTAGCCGGACAACAAGCACTGAATCAAGGACAATTAAACTGTGCTGAACTATTTTGGCAGCTTTTGTTGACAGAGCAACCCTTTAACCCCCAGTTGGCAATCAATCTCTTAGAAGTTTTGGATGCTAATGATTCCGATCAAGAACGCCCACGTCTGTTGACCCGTTTATTGAAGTGGTTAGAGCAGGAAGCAAAACAAAAACCTCAAGAATGGCCTTCACAACGATTGAAACCGACCCTAGCACATCTGCACTGCTGGATGGCAGATGCTTACATGGCAACAGGTCGCTCACGCGCCGCTTTAGGAGCTTTGCAACAAGCAGAACGCATCTGTCCCACATCGCCAGAGTTCCTGGGGCGTAAGGGACTAGTTGCGGCAATGGAGGAAAATTATACTGAAGCAATCTCACTGCTTACCCAAGCATTAGAAGGTGGATGTCGGTATGACGAAGTTTACGGTATTTTGCTGCAATGTTGGGAGGAAGTAGGAGATAAACTTGCACGTAATGAAGCTCGGCGTAAATTTGGCAAGCACTTTGGCGACCTGAGCATTGAAACTGAAGTGGAAATATTGCCTTGGGTAGATGCTCTATCTACGTTAAGTTATCCCTTATTTAGCCGTCTGGTGCAGACAGAAGATAAAAAAGATCCTGCTATACGTGCTTGTCAGATATTCGTGAATGCAGTGCAAAGTCCGCCCAATTCCGGCGGTCGAGTTTCATTACAGCAAAAAGTAGCACTTGTTGCATGGGACACTCTCCTGAAAAAATTATCTGGTCAAGAACAAATTCCTGTATTGCAGGCGATCGCTCTTTCTATCCACCTCTTCGCCAAACGTGAAAAAGGCATCGCCGCTTTAACAAGCCAGTATCTACAAAAATTATTCAACTTATCAACAGAATACCCAGAAGCTAGAGTTGCTCATTTAGTTGTCTTAGCTGTCAAAGAAAGTAGTTCCCAAAAACTAGAAGTTCCTCTACGTACCTACCTCGACACCATGCCACAGCCAGGAAATGCTCTGGCAAATATTCAACTTCAAGTGCGCCGTTTTGGTGAGATTACAACCCTTGTACCTGTGCTGGAGTCAGCACTGCGTCGGGAACCTCAGAATCCTTTATTACTATTAGCTAGAGCCACTACTTACCATGTTGATCACCCAAACTATGAACAATTAAAGCAACAGGGATTTGAATTAGCCCGTCGCTTACAAGATGCCAAAGCATTACAAGCATTTCGGGAAGAACAGGCTTTTCTCTCTGCTCAAGAAACGACTAGCATAATGCCAGACCCAGAGGAATTTGACAACCTGGATATGTCAAATATTGATGACTTCTTGTCAGGGATGCTTCAAAAATTACTTGGCAACAAAATGCCCAAAGCTGAGTTTGAACGGATGCTTCCAGAACTCAAGCAAAAGATGTTAAACAGTATGCCTAACTTCGATGAAGATGATGAGGAAGAAGAGTCAGACTTAGACTTGATCTTTGGAAACTTACCGCCTATGCGTAAGAAACGAAAGGGTAGAAGAAAAGGTGGTTTTCAGGAATTGTTTAAAAGTTAGTTTTTAGTAGGTTGTACTTAATAGTGACGAACAATAAATAGTAAATTTTTAATTTGGAATTATTTGATGACTGACCATTACGAACGCTTAGGTATTTCTCCAGGAGCTACTGCCGCCGAAATTAAAGCGGCCTATCATGCCAAACTGCGGGAATTTCCCGCTCATACTTATCCAGAAGAGTTTAAGAAAATTCGAGGAGCTTACGAGGCAATTCGCAAAGGAGAAACAACTCAGCATGAGGATTTATTAAAATTTCGTCCACTAGAAGCAGAACTGAACCCAGAGATATTAAAACAGGTGCGAGAAAAAGCGCTTGCTCAACTAGAAGTTAGCCTGGATGATTTAATTCGTGCCACATTTTAAATAATTCGTAATGGGCTACGCTCTAAGCAAAGCTATGCCGCAGGCTTTACGTAATTCGTAATTGTTAGTTACTGATTTTTATAATGTCCGCTAACTATTGACAAATGACAAATGACTAATAACAAAGAAGCTTTATTTGCCAAACTTCTAGATTATTTACACTCAGAACAACCAATCCCTGAATATCTGGGTGAACCACCAGAATCTGCTAATTCCTTTGACCCCTATCAAATGGTGGCAGAATGGACTGCCCTGCGCCATGAAGTTAAGCAACAGGGTAAATTATTGCGTTCTACTCAAGATGCTTTTGTGCAAGCATTGGAAGTAACTCGCACAGATAAAGAACAGTTGCAAATACGTCTGGAAGAAAGCCAAAAACAGGCATGGGGACAATTTGAGCAGCAGCAGGAGAAACTGTTAAAAGATTTGCTGGGTATCCTGGATGCTTTAGATCAGGCTTGTACTTACTGGCAAGAGGAAATAGAAGCATTATCTGCTACCTCAAAACCAAAACCAGCAACACAGAAAAGCTTCTGGGAGAAACTAGGACAGTGGTTTACTGGCAAGGAATCTCAGTCAATAGTGTCTGAAAAATCACTAACATCATCAGATTTAAGTGAAATTTTAACCAGCAATCAACAAGGTGTGGAGTTAATTAGGCGATCTCTTTTAGAGTTATTACGACAACGGCGTGTTGTTCCGATTACATCTATGGGAAAACCTTTTGATTCCCAGACAATGTATGCTGTGGGACGTGAATCCAGAGCAGAAGTTACAGACAATACCGTAATTCAGGAAGTAGTACGGGGTTATTTATGGGGCGAACGCATTCTGAGGGAAGCACAGGTGATTGTAGCGGCACAAGGGACTCTTGATTAGGGACGCTTGGACTGGGGAAATTAGTGCAGTTTACTTTTAATCGAATTTTATGAAAGCAGTTGGTATTGACTTAGGCACAACAAATTCCGAAGTGGCGATCGTCGAAAACGGACAAGTGCGGGTATTACCAGGAGAAGATGGCGACCTGATTTTACCTTCCTGTGTGGGATTTAGCGATACAGGTAAACTGCTAGTGGGACGCGAAGCACTCCGTCAGTATGCAGCAGCACCTGAACGCACTGTGAAGTCAATTAAGCGCTGGATGGGAACTGACCACAAAACCACTTTAGGAGATAAAGAATACTTACCTCATGAAGTTTCCGCTATTATTCTCCGCGCTCTGAAACAACGGGCTGAAAATGCTTTAGGAGAAACAATTACCAAAGCAGTGATTACGGTTCCAGCCTACTTTACGGACGCTCAACGGCAGGCAACTAAAACTGCTGGCGAGATAGCTGGTTTGGAGGTACTGCAAATTATCAACGAACCAACGGCGGCGGCTTTAGCTTATGATTTACGCTCCGAAGAGACAGAACGAGTTGTAGTTTATGACTTGGGAGGTGGTACTTTTGACGTGTCGGTAGTTGAAATTACAGGTGAAGTGACAGAAGTACTAGCTAGTCATGGTAATAATCGCTTGGGTGGAGACGATTTCGACAGACTTTTACAACTGTATCTGGCGGATTTATTCCGCAAACAGCATGGTGTCGATGTGCCAGATGATGCGGCTACCCAGGCGCGTCTCCTGAGAGCAGCAGAGCAGTTAAAAATTGACCTGAGTTCCCATGCTTTTGCCACAGTCCGGGAAGCCTTTTTAGGTAGTAAAGGCAAGACTGCACTACATCTGGAGACAGAAGTAGCACGAGCAGATTTTGAAAAATTGATTCGCCCACTCTTGGCAGAAACCCTAGAGGCAATTGACCGCGCACTAACAGATGCCAGCCTGGAACCCAATGAGATTGACCGGATTATCCTAGTTGGTGGTTCTACACGCATTCCTTTAGTACAACAAATGATCCAAGAGCATCTGGGACAAAACCCCACCGATGGCATTCAACCAGACCTTTGTGTGGCGTTAGGAGCAGCTTTACAAGCTGGGGTGCTGGTAGGTGAATCAGTGGATGCCATTCTTGTAGATGTGATTCCTCATTCTCTGGGCATTGCTGCGGCTGTGCCTACACCAATGGGTATTATGCCAGGTTACTTCAGTGTGATTATTCCCCGCAACAGCGTTGTTCCCGTTTCTCGCTCCCATGTTTATTCCACCGTGTTTGATGAACAAGAAGTGGTAGAAATTGAAGTTTTTCAGGGAGAAAATACGGTTGCTGAAGAAAATGTTCCTCTAGGTTCCTTTAGAGTGGAGAACTTACCACCCAAACCAGCAGGAGGTATTGAAGTCGAGGTTCACTTTGACTTTGACCTGAATGGCATTCTCACTGTCACCACTACTGAGAAAGGCAAAGGACAACAAGGAACGCTAGTAGTAAATAATGCAGGTATCCAGAAACTTTCTAGCCATGAATTGAAGCAAGCAAGGGCAGATTTAGATGCATTGTTTGACAGTGATGAAACAATCGAAATCTCCGCAGAAGATTCAATCGAGTCTGTAGAAATCGCTCCAGAATTGGCAGCACTTTTAGACCGCGCGGGGCAAGCACTTCTTACGGTAGACTCTGAACAAGCTCTTGAATTACAAGACTTATTAGGACAGATTGAAAGTGCGATCGCTAACAATAGCCCAGAACTACCCCAGTTAGAAGAAGAACTCTCAGATTTTCTTTACTACGCCAGTACGAATGATGAATAGGGAATAGGGAGTGGTAATTATGAAATGTCCTGTCTGTGGTGCAGTTTATCGTCCAATAAAGGGGAGCAGAGTCGGGATTGAGCAGCGCAATAATGATTACAAGGAAAAAACTGCTACCATATCTGCCTCATCTTCTTCATCTCCCTTACTCAGCACTGCTTCTTCCTCCCCAACTTGCAGACGCTGCAAAGTAGACTTGTCTGACTTGTTCCGTCTGCACGACCAAGCCATCTGGTATCACAGACAAGCACTGCATTTATTGTCAAAAGGGCGTTATCCAGAAGCAGCAACGCACAACAATCAAGCTCTAGCTTTGTATTACAGCAATGCAGACTTCCATGCCTTGGCTGGGAAATTATCGGCATTGCAAGGAGAATGGAGAGAAGCGATCGCATCTTGGCAACAAGCACTCAAGTTTGACCCACAAAATGCCATTGCTTCTGATTCTCTACAAATGATCAAGCTTATGACAACTCTCACCGCTAACCGCAAGCGGTGAGAGTTGTCACAAAAAAAGCCCTCAGAGATTTTATGAGGGCATTGATTAATATCTATGTCATTCATTAAGTGCGGAAATGTCTTTTACCCTGCCTGTGCTTGGCAATTTCTTTACGCTTGCGTTTTTCTATAGGCGTTTCAAAGTGACGATGCTTCCTCATATCTGGAAAAATCCCAGCCTTGGAAACTTCTCGCTTAAATCGACGCAAGGCTGATTCAATGTGTTCATTGTCACCCACTATTATTTGGGTCATTATCTCTCCTGCTAAATTGACTTACTTAATGGCTGATAGTGGTAAGCCGCCCAGTTAACTAAAGTGCAAAAAAGGCAGACTCTTTGTCTGACCTGAAAATTCGCTCTCTCTTTCTTTCAGCTTTCAAAGCTTAGTAGCGGTTACGTCCACCGCCCCCACCGTACCCTCCCCGGTTCCCACCAGACGAACCTCTGTCTTCTCTGGGTTTAGCCTTATTCACTTTCAGGTCACGACCCATCCACTCAGCACCATCAAGACCCTCAATGGCAGCTGCTTCTTCTGCATCTGTTCCCATTTCTACAAAACCAAAACCGCGTGGTTGTCCTGTTTCACGGTCAGTAGGTAGTTGAACACGCTTTACAGTCCCATATTCTGCAAAAACACCCTTAATATCATCTTCCTTAACTTCGTAAGAGAGGTTGCCTACATAAATTGACATTGATTATCTCCAAAAATATTAGTGTGTAGAGATTTAAATTTTGGAGAAAAGTCTGTAAATATCAAAAGGTAAAAGCCTGTCAATACTAAAAACAAAGATACTCACCGAATTAACTCTCCTAGTCTAGGATGACATAAAAGCCAATTCTCTGCATTTAGTGATGTAAGACGCGGATGCGATTAAACTATTAGACCTTCATGGTATTAGTCAGCCAAAGAAGCTTGCTTCTACATTCTTGAAGAGTCGTCCGCAAGTATAAAAAGTAAACATATTAAAGTATTAGACCTTTATAGGATCTACAAAAGGTCATCGCCTCACCATAATTAAAGTCACGATATATTTAAATGTATAGAGATATTAAAGTATTAGACCTTTATGGTATACACTGATTAACGCTTTAGTCTTTTTAAAATGATTGTTATCAGTGTATTCAACTTTAAAGGTGGGACAGCTAAAAGCTCTACTGCCCTGAACTTAGGGGCATTTCTAGCATCTCCCAAACGCCAAACCCTGCTGATTGATTTAGATGGACAGCGTACTCTCTCGTTCGGTCTAGGCATGGATGGTACTGAGCCAACAACGCTTGACTGGCTAACCAGTAAAGAAGCGATCGCACCCAAACAGACCCAAGTAAAACACCTTTATCTGATTCCAGGTGATATAGGTATGTTTCGCCTGACATCGGAGGATAACTTGTTTGTTCCAGCACTGTCACGACTTTCTGGGTTTGATGTAGTCTTAATGGACTGTCCCCCTGGACTGTCGGTAGCATCAGTGCAAGCCATCCTTAGCAGTTCGCGCATTCTTATTCCCACAATGAACGAACCTGCTTCCCTAAAAGGACTTTCGGAAGCTGTAGAACTAATTCGAGGGGAAAGGGCAGATATTCCCATTGATGTTGTCAGAACTCGGTATAAGCCCCGGTTAGTTCTGACTAAAGAGGCTGACGATTTGCTAATTGAGGCAGCAGTGGAGTTAGGTTATCGACTATTGCACACAACTATCCCTGATAACATAGCTGTTGCTGAATCCATCGCAGCGCAACAACCAGTTAGCACTTACGCCCCCAAGTCCAGTGGTGCTAGAGCTTACCAATCTTTAGCTAAAGAATGCATCAAATATTGGGGGACGAAATGACAAAAAAGAAAATGTCTGGCATGAAATTAAGCCAGTTTTCTGGAATTAAGAGCCAATCAGAGCCAGAGATTACCTCTCCTGCCGCCGAAGTAGAACCAACTTCCCCAGTACTTGAGAAAATGCCTATAACATCACCAGCCCCAAAGTCAGTATTAGAAGCGCCTACTGCATCACCAACTTCTCAAGCAGTAGTTAAGGAAAAGCCCGTGACGATCAATATTAAAATTACTCGCACACAGCATGACTGGTTAACGGATACAGCCCGAACAGTGCGGGACAACAACACAGAAGCAGTTCCCCCTGGTGAGCGGGTTTACCCTCAGCACCTAATCGGAGTTGCCATAGAACTATTGCTTTCTTGTGAGGTTGACTGGAGCCAAATCAAGAATACTGAAGACCTCAAACAATTACTAAACCTATAATTTCATTAAGGTATAATTACTTTAAATTATAAAGGTCTAATACTATAAAGGTTTAACAGACATTTCTTGCCCAGCATGACAGAAGAATTAGAATAAACTATGAATTGGAGTTTTCCCTTATGAGCGTCATAATTCCCGATGACATCCTCCGAGCATCAAACATGACTGAGGATGAACTGAAATTAGAAATTGGCATCTTGCTTTATGAGCAAGGTAAAATTAGCAGTGGCAAAGTCCGAGCCTGGACAGGAATCACAGTACTTGAATTCCAGCATGAACTGGCTAAACGCGGTTTACACATCAACTATGATGTAGAAGATTTCCAATCCGATGTGCGGACACTGCAATCAATGGGCTTGTTGTGATTATCGTTAGCGACACATCACCGATCACAAACTTGGCAGCGATTGGTCAGTTAGATTTACTGCGTCAGTTGTATAGTCGCGTTATCATTCCCCAAGCCGTTTATAACGAGATGGTAGGTGTAGATAAAGTTGTCCCTGGCGCAGTAGAAGTACAACAGCTATCTTGGATTCAGACGATAGCTGTTGTTAATTCTCAAGAAGTTACAGAAATTCAGGAAAAACAGGACAATATTGACTTAGGAGAAGCCGAAGCAATTATTTTATCCAAAGAACTGAAAGCTGACTTGCTATTAATGGACGAACGCCGAGGACGAGCAGTCGCTACAAGTTATGGACTAAATGTAACGCAATACTGCTCGGTTAAGGAGAAATAGAGGGTAAAACAAAGAAAATAGGGTTCGCGGATGATTTACGCGAATAAAATAATGAGACTTACTTTTTCTCTTTGAGGCTATCGTACAAGTCCACCCAAT
>JAESGI010000205.1_pt1 | contig 38123 bp, 42 predicted proteins | sample 9269671 | NCBI WGS metagenome assembly JAESGI01 (sample SAMN14515641, study PRJNA621666) | algae metagenome | isolation source: Nostoc indistinguendum CM1-VF10 and co-occurring heterotrophs from gravelly... | place: USA: Clark Mountains, San Bernardino, California | collected 1998-06-05 | reverse complement strand
GGCGCGGCATTCGCAGCGATGCCGTTGGCCTGCTTCAGGCTGGCGTTGAACCACTGGATCTGCATGGCAGCACCAACGGAGAGCCAGTCATTGACCTTGTAGCCGATCGTCGGCGCGACGTTGACGGTCTGCACCTTCGCCGAACGGCCGAAGGCCTGTGCGGCGTTGACCTGGTTGTCGGGCTTCGAGCGCAGGCCGAAGGGCGCGCCGGTGGTCATACCGATCCAGAGCCGGTCGGTGAGCTGCCAAGCGGAATAGGAAGCGGGGATGAAACCGCCGTCACCGCCGATATTGCCGGTTCCGAGCGGGCTACCTCCGGCCGCCTGGATCGGCACGGGACCGCGCGGCGTCATGACCGTGGTCGGCGAGGTCGGCTGATAGTCGCCGCTGGCATAGAGATAGGTGAAATTCCAGTTGCTGTGGCGACCGGGAAACATGGTGATCGTTGCCGGGTTCCAGGCCATCGAAGCCATGCCGATGCCGCCGGCGGCGGCACCCGCATAGGCCATGCCGAGACCTTCGGCGCCCTGCCCGCTGCGGATCGCGAAGGAGCTGGCGGAGGCGGCGCCGGCCGTCAGCAAGGCCGCGAGCGAGACCGTGGCGGCGGCAGTGAGTTTCCGGAAGCTCGTCATCGCGGCGTCTTTCCCCAGGGTGAGGTTCTCGTTGGCGCCCATCTCGGCCAGGGCCGGACGGAATCTTCCAGCACAATGCCGACAGGTCATCTTTGCCGCAATCCCGCCGCGATCGCCCATTTTTGGCCATGCTTGGCAAGGCTTCCGCAAGGTTAACGTCGGAATCGAGAGATTTATCGCCTTTTTTCGCGGGCGAGCCTTAACGGCGCGCCGGAAAAGATCGTTTACATGAGAACTATCGCCGATTTCTCATTGTGCATCGCAACATAGGACGTTCGGTCACCTCCGATGCCAACTGTTCTTTGCTGAACAGCGTTGCAAAAGCGTCACAGCCCCAGGCTCCCGGCGAAGCAGGCATGCCATGCGCACACACGGGCTTGCGCAGGAGACGCCGCCCGCACAGGATTGGCGTGGCCCTCGGCCGATGCCGGCCGTCCTTTTGAAACGTTTGAATTGGGGGAAACGCAGTGAAATTGGTTCGTTATGGCGCGTTCGGTCAAGAGAAGCCTGGTCTGATCGACTCCGCCGGCAAGCTGCGCGATCTCTCCGCGCGCGTTCCCGACATCGCCGGCGCGGCGCTGACCTCGGCTTCGCTTGCGAAGCTGAAGGCCCTCTCTCCCGAATCGCTGCCACTCGTCTCCGGTGATCCGCGCATCGGCGCCTGCGTCGGCGACGTGCGCAACTTCATCGCCGTCGGCCTGAACTTCGCCGACCATGCGGAAGAGACCGGCTCGCCGATCCCGAAAGAGCCGATCCTGTTCAACAAGGCGCCGAACTGCATCGTCGGCCCGAACGACGACGTCATTATCCCGAAGGGCTCCGAGAAGACCGACTGGGAAGTCGAGCTCGCGATCGTCATCGGCAATGGCGGCTCCTATATCGAGGAGAAGGACGCGATGGCGGCGATCGCCGGCTTCTGCGTCTGCAACGACGTCTCCGAGCGCGCCTTCCAGATCGAGCGCGGCGGCCAGTGGGCCAAGGGCAAGGGCTGCCCGACCTTCGGCCCGCTCGGCCCCTGGCTGGTGACGCCGGACGAGATCGCCGACGTGCAGAACCTCGCCATGTGGCTCGAGGTCGATGGCGAGCGCGTCCAGAACGGCTCGTCGAAGACGATGATCTTCGGCGCCGCCTACCTCGTCCACTACATCAGCCAGTTCATGCGGCTCGATGCCGGCGACGTCATCACCACCGGTACCCCTCCGGGCGTCGGCCTCGGCTTCAAGCCGCCGCGCTTCCTGAAGGGCGGCGAGACCGTCACCCTCGGCATCGAAGGTCTCGGCACGCAGAAGCAGAAGTTCAAGGCCTACGCAGGCTGATAAAAAAGCGCCGCCAGGGCTGTTCGACCCAGCCCGGGCGGCGCTCGTCCCGACCGCGCCTGGCGCGGCGGCGACAGTTCCGTTCGCGGCGCTATTGCCGCTCCAACCAATCGACGACCTGGGCCACCGCGGCACGCGGCGTGTCCTGGTGCCCGGCCTCGACGACGATGCGCGTGCCCGAATAGGCGGCGCGGTCGTTCATCGCCGGGCGGTCGCCGGTCCCGACCACCCAGAGCGTCGCGCTGCGCACGCCACTCGCCTGCGCCGCCTGCGCGGCGGGGCCCGAGGGGTCGAAGAAACTGAGATAGGCATCGGCGGTCGTCGTGACCGGGAAGACCTTGCCCTGGTTGAAATCGAGGAAGCGGGCCTTCTGGCCGCCCTGCCCGGCTGCCGCCATCGCCTTGGCCTCGGAGATGCTGCTGCCGGTCTGGCTGGCGATGAAATCCGGCCGGTGCCCCGGGGCAAGCGCCACCACCGCATCGATGCCGCCGACACGCGCGGCATATCCCATCGAGATATTGGCGCCGAGGCTGTGACCCGCGAGCACGATATGTCTGGCGCCGTTCGCCTTGAGGCGTGAGACCGCGGCCTGCACCTCGCCCAGCGTCTGGTCGTAGGTGCGATAGCCTCCGGTCCAGGACATGCGCGGCATCAGAACGGTCGCGCCGCGCGCCTTGAGCGCCTGCGCCAAGGGCTGCAAGGGCCCCTGCCCTCCGGCCTTGCCATGGATCAGCACGACACCCGTGCTGCGCAGATCGAAGGCGGCCGCGCCAGATGCAAGCAGGCATGCCGCTCCGGCGAACGCCAATCCGCTCATCAACCTGCCAACGCGCAGGTTCGCCGCCATAACGCCCCAGTTAGTCACCGGCCCTGCCTCGCCAACGGAATCGCCCGTACGAGACGAGCTATGACGCATCGGCAAGACCCTGCTCATCCCCCATTTGGGGGGAATCGCGTAAAAAAGTTCGCGGGCGAACTTCCGCTGCACATTTGAAGTGGCGCGCGCACAAATGAAAAAGGCCCGGCTATGTGCCGGGCCTCATGGCATTGCCTCGCGGAGAGATCAGGCCTCGGGCAAGCCGAGCATCAGGCGGATGTTCTGAACGGCTGCGCCGGACGCTCCCTTGCCGAGATTGTCGAGCCGCGCGACGAGCACGGCCTGTCCCAGATCCTCATTGCCGAAGACGCGCAGCTCGAGCTTGTTGGTGTCGTTCAGCGCCTCCGGCTCAAGCTTGCCGTCGCCGGTCGCAGGCAGCACCGAGACGAAGCTCGAGCCGGCATAGCGCGCCGCCAGAGCTTCATGCAGGTCGGCCGGCTTCGGCTTGCCCGGCAGCGTCTCCAGATGCAGCGGCACGCTGACCAGCATGCCCTGCCGGAAATTGCCGACCGAGGGCACGAAGATCGGCCGCCGCTCCAACCGCGAATAGAGCTGCAGCTCCGGCAGGTGCTTGTGCTTCAGGCCGAGGCCGTAGAGCTCGAAATCCGGGGCGGTTCCGGCCTCGTAGGCCTCGATCATCGCCTTGCCACCACCGGAGTAGCCGGAGACGGCATTGACCGTGATCGGATGGTTGGAAGGCAGCAGGCCGGCATCGACGAGCGGGCGCAGGAGCGCGATGCCGCCGGTCGGATAGCAGCCGGGATTGGAGACGCGGTTGGCGTTGGCGACCTTCTGCGCGAAGCCGGGCTCCAGCTCGGCGAAGCCATAGGTCCAGTCCGGCGCGACGCGATGCGCGGTCGAGGCATCGACGATCTTCGGGGCCTGGGCGCCGAGCTCGTCCGCGAGCGCGACCGATTCCTTCGCGGCATCGTCGGGCAGGCAGAGCACGACAAGGTCGACACCGGCCATCATCTCCTTGCGGGCGCCCGGGTCCTTGCGCTTCTCCGGGGCGATGCTCTTGACCACCACCTCCGGCACCGCGGCCAGGCGATCGCGGATGCCGAGCCCGGTGGTACCGGCCTCGCCGTCGATGAAGATAGATTTCAGGTTCTGGCTCATCGGACCCTCGCAAGGTGTCTGGTGGGCGCCGGCCGAAACTCCTTGGCCGGCTTCGGGCATAAAAAAACCGCGCTCTTCGGCGCGGTCGCGGGCGTTCGGACTTCTAGCCGAGCGTCATCGCGGGCGCGCCGGGGCGGCCGTGACAGTGCGACGTCGGATCGGGTTCTTGACCATGCGTCGGTATATGTTCGCTGCCCGGCCCGCTGTCAATGCGCAGGCCTGCGCGCCCCGCTGCCGGCCACCATGCATGCAGCGAAGGCAAGCATGGTGGCCGGGGATTCCGCAATGATCGGAATCCCCTGCGCGGCGTCGTTGCCACGATGATTCCGGAACTTCAGAACCCGATTCAGCGCGCAGCCTTCCTCAGCGCCAGCGCCTGGATGTAGTGCTGCGCCACCGCCGCCCCGGCGATCGCGGTCGCATCGGCATGGTCGTAGGGCGGCGAGACCTCGACGATGTCCATGCCGCGGAAGTCGAGATCCCGGATCGCCCAGACCATCTGCAACGCCTGCGCCGAGGAGAGGCCGCCAGCGACGGGCGTGCCGGTGCCGGGCGCGAAGGCCGGGTCGACCGCATCGATGTCGAAGGTGAGATAGGCCGGCCCCTGCCCGACCCGCTCCTTGATCCGGGCCGCGACGCCTTCAACGCCCAGCGCATGGGCCTGATAGCCATCGAGCACCTCGATGCCGCAATCGCGCGGCGCGACGGTGCGGATACCGATCTGGATCGAGCGCTCGACGTCGATCAGGTCCTCGCGCACCGCCTCGAGCACGAAGGTGCCGTGGCTGATCGCGCCGACGCCGTCATCCCAGGTGTCCTGATGCGCGTCGAACTGGACCAGAGCGAGCTTGCCGTGCCGGGCGACATGGGCGCGCAGCAGCGGCAGGGTGATGAAGTGGTCGCCGCCGAGCGTGACCAGATGGGCGCCGGTCGCGATGATCGCAGCGGACTCGTTCTCGATCGCCCTGGCGCAGCCCTGAAGATCGCTGCGCGGCAGGAGGCAGTCGCCATAGTCGACGGCTGCCAGGATCTCGAACGGGTCGATGCGCGAGGGATACTGCGCGTCGCCGTCGAAGATCGAACTGACACGGCGCATCGCCTGCGGCCCGAAGCGGGTGCCGGGCCGGTTCGAGACGGCGAGGTCGAAGGGAACGCCCCAGATCGCGAGGTCGCAGCCGGCAACGTCCTTGCTGTAGCGCCGGCGCATGAAGGAGAGCGCACCGGCATAGGTCGGGTCATGGGCCGGTCCCTTGCGGCCGCCGGTGAAGGCGTGGTCGATCGTCGGGGTTTCGGCGGGTTCGGTCATGGTCGGTTCCTGAAGGAGGCTCAGCGGCGGCCGCTCAGCCAGACATGAAGGTACCAGGGCAGGATCAGGGCGAGCCCGGTGAGAACGAGGCGAAGGGTCGTCCAGGCGATCGGGTATTGCAGTGCCCGGCCGTCGAGCTCGGGCACGCCATGGATCAGCCCGAGCGCGAAGGCCGGTGCCAGGAAGATCACCAGCGCATTGAAGATCCGCCGCCCGCGCGGCAGGTCGGTGCGTGCCAGTGCGAGCAGCGCCGGCGCGGCGACCATGCCGAAAGCGATCAGGACGAGCAGGACGCGCATGGGCTGCCTTCGGCCAGGGGAACGAGCAGCCGCTTTAGCACGCCGGCCGTCCGGTTCCAGCCATGAACGGTCCGGCGCGTGGCCGAAACCACCCTCTCCGGCCGGCTAGCGGCCGCCGCCGACCCGGATGATCGAGCCGACCATGTAGGAAGCCGCCTCCGAAAGCGCGAAGAGCACGGCCTCGGCGATTTCCTCCGGCTGGGCCACGCGCTTCAGCGGGATCGTCGGCGCGATGCGGGCGACGCGACCGGGATCGCCGGTGGAGACGGCATGGATATCGGTCTCGGTCATGCCCGGCGCCACCGCGTTGACGCGGATGCCCTGCGGCGCGAGCTCCTTGGCAAGACCGACGGTCAGGGAATCGACCGCCGCCTTCGAGGCCGCGTACCAGACATATTCGTCGGGTGAGCCGAGACCGGCGGCGATCGAGGAGATGTTGACGATCGCGCGGTTCTTAGCTCCCTCGTTCGCGAGCAGGGCGCGGGCGGCCTCGCGGGCGACCAGGATAGCACCGGTGACGTTGAGATCGATGCAGGCGCGGATGATCTCGGCCTCAGCCGCGACGAGCGGGCTCGACTTGCCGGTGATCGCGGCATTGTTGACGACGGCGGTCAGCGGCCCGAGCGCAGCCTTCGCATCGGCGAAGACGCGGACGATATCGGCCTCTTTCGCCATGTCGCCCTGCAGCGCGATGGCCTTTGCCCCTGCCCGCTCGCAAGCCGCGACGACCTCTGCCGCAGCCGCCGCATTGCCCTGATAGTTAACGGCAACGTCGTAGCCGCGCTCGGCGGCGAAGCGGCAGATGGCGGCGCCGATGCCGCGGCTGCCGCCAGTGACGAGAAGGACGGGACGGGACATGGGGGCTCCTTGGCGCGGTCTCTTGCTCGGACGCTGCGCGTCATCGTGAGTGGCGAGCCATCAAAACGAAAAAGGGCGGCTCTTGCGAGCCGCCCTGATGCATGGCCGACAGGAAGCCGGCGAGTGCCAAAAGATATCAGCGCTTCGAGAACTGGAAGCTGCGGCGGGCCTTGGCCTTACCGAACTTCTTGCGCTCGACGACGCGCGCGTCGCGGGTCAGGAAGCCTTCCTTCTTGAGCGGGCCACGCAGCTCGGGCTCGTAGAAGGTCAGAGCCTTGGAGATGCCGTGGCGGACCGCGCCGGCCTGGCCGGAGAGGCCGCCGCCCTTGACCGTGACGATGACGTCGTACTGGGTCATGCGATCGACCAGCATCAGCGGCTGCTGCAGGATAAGGCGCAGCACCGGGCGGGCGAAATAGACTTCCTGATCACGGGTGTTGACCGTGATCTTGCCGGAGCCGGGCTTGATCCAGACGCGGGCAATGGCGTTCTTGCGCTTGCCGGTGGCATAGGCGCGGCCGTGGGCATCGACCTTCTTGACGTGCACGGGGGCGTCGGGCTGGGTGCCCTTGGCGACCTGGCCGAGCTGATCGAGCGACTGCAGGACTTCGGCCATCGTCAAACCCTCGCATTCTTGCGGTTGAGCGCCGAGACATCGAGAGCCTCAGGCGACTGGGCGGCGTGCGGATGCTCCGAACCCTTGTAGACACGCAGGTTCCCGAGGATCTGGCGGAACAGCGGGCCACGCGGCAGCATGCGCTCGACGGCCTTCTCGACGATGCGCTCCGGGAAGCGACCCTCGAGGATGAAGCGCGCGGAGCGCTCCTTGATGCCGCCCGGATAACCGGTGTGGTGATAGTAGTTCTTCTGCTCGCGCTTGCGCCCGGTCAGGACCACCTTCTCGGCATTGATGACGATGATGTTGTCGCCGCAGTCGACATGCGGGGTGTAGGCGGCCTTGTGCTTGCCGCGCAGACGCATCGCCACAACGGAGGCGAGACGGCCGACGACGAGCCCGGAGGCGTCGATCACAACCCACTTCTTTTCGACATCGGCGGGCTTGAGCGAGATGGTCTTCATCGCGGCACCCTTCGGCTGCTTGAAAAAAGGACAAGCCGCCGGGAGGCCGGCGGCGGTGTGTGGCGGTGGATAGGTGGCAGGCCTTACGATGTCAAGCGGCGATAACGCCGATCATTGCCAAAAAACGCATTGTTTTCAGCGCGGTGCCAGAAACGGTATCTAGATACCGCATAGATCGTTTCAATGTCGTGGTCGGGCTTGCCCCGGCCACCCCTGCAACCAGGAAAATCCGGCCACGAGATTCTCGGGTCTCCGCTGCGCTCCGCCCGAGAATGACGCCAGTCAGCGCTCGGCCGGAATCGAATAGGTCCCCGTGGCGTGGCAGACGATCTCGCTCTCGCCTTGCGAGTAGAGCGAGACCTCGCCGATGGCGAGCCGCTTGCCGAGCTTGAGCAGCCTCGCCTGCGCGATCAGCGCCGCCTGGCCGGGCTTGCGCAGGAAATTATAGTTCAGGCTGGTGGTCACCGCGAGCGCAACCGGGCCGATCTGCCCGAGGATCGCGACATAGAGCGCGAGATCGGCGAGTGCCATCATGGTCGGGCCGGAGATCGTGCCGCCCGGCCGCAGGTGCCGCTCATGATAGTCGCAGCGCATGCGGGCGCTGAGCGGCCCGACCTCCTCGACGAAATAGGTCCGCCCGCCATAGTGGAGCTGCGGGAAGATCCGGTCGAGATAGGCCTCGATCTCCGAGGCGCTCATACGTGTCGTCATCGTGCGAGAAACCGAAGGCTGGCGGGACGCTACTCCCCTTGCAGCATGGCCGCGGCACTCCGACAATAGGTGGAACTTCGAAAGGCCCATGCCATGAACGCCCATATCCGGCCCGATGCCGCGCCGGTGCTGCTCCGGCAGGATGCCGACGGCATCGCCACGCTGACGCTGAACCGGCCGCAGGCCCGCAACCCGCTGAGCGAGGCGATGCTGGCCGCGCTCGCCGAGAACTTCGCCGCTATCGCAGCCGACCGCAGCGTGCGGGCGGTCGTGCTGGCGGCAGCCGGCCCGGTCTTCTCGGCCGGGCACGATCTCAAGGAGATGAGCGCGCGGCGCGCCGATCCCGATCGCGGCCGCGCCTATTTCGCCGACATTCTCGGGCGCTGCTCGCGAGTGATGCAGCAGATCACTGCCCTGCCCCAGCCGGTCATCGCGGCCGTCGAGGGCACCGCCACAGCGGCCGGTTGCCAGATCGTCGCCAGCTGCGACCTCGCCGTAGCCGGCGAGGATGCAAGGTTCAGCACACCCGGCGTCCATATCGGCCTGTTCTGCTCGACGCCGATGGTCGCGCTGTCGCGCAACCTTTCGGCCAAGCATGCGATGGAGATGCTGCTGCTCGGCGAAATGGTGCCGGCGCGGGAAGCGGCCCGGATGGGACTGGTCAACCGCGTCGTTGCAGCAGGAGAGGCCCTCGCGGGGGCAAGGGCGCTTGCGGCGATCATCGCCTCCAAATCCGCCGCCACGATCAAGACCGGCAAGCGCACCTTCTACGAGCAGCGCGAAATGGGGCTCAAGGCGGCCTATGACCATGCCAGCGCGGTGATGGTCGAGAACATGCTGGCGCGCGATGCGGAGGAAGGCATCGGCGCCTTCATCGAAAAGCGGCCCCCGGTCTGGGGCCAGTCGTGACGCGGCAGGCCAGCCTCGGTCGACCGGCCTGCCGGAAAGGCGGCCGCCGGAACCTCCGGCGGCCCGGTTAGCGCGATGCGCCCGTCAGAAGCCGAAGGAGATGAGCGCCATCTCCGATGCCGGCCTCGCCTCCTCCTGCGGCTGCGTCCTCGGCTCCGCATCGGAGGTCTGATCCGCCGGCAATTGCAGGACGGTGGCCGTCTGGCCATCCGACAGGTTGGTCACCAGAACGATCTGCCCATCGGGCAGCTCGAGCGCGTCATGGTGGACATAGGGCTTGTCGAGATCGACCTGGCGGAAGCGCGCGACCCTGGCCGCGAACTTGCGATGCGGCAGGAAGCCGACAAGGCGGTCGCATTCGATATCGGCCGCGAAGGCCAGTTCCGTGCCGGGCAGGACGCAGACCGCAACATTCGGATCGCCCGCGGCGCAGAAGCCGCGCGTGCTCGAACCGATGAAGCTGGTCGTCTTGAGGACATCGCCGACCTTGGCCGGGGTCGACATCACATGCTGCAGACTATAGTCGCACATGGCAGGCCCTCCTCGCTGAGAAGACTGGGATTGCCCCTCCAGTCCCTATCGACCAAACGACCATGGCGAAGCTGTGTTCCAGGCGCCGCCCCGCCGGGCCGGAAAAACCGCCGATGCTCGCAACCGCCTCGATTTGCTAGGATTTTCGTGCCGTGAACCATGATTACTATGATGATGCGCTCATTCGCCGCATTCTGCGCGAGGTCAAGACCGTGGCCTTGGTCGGCGCCTCCGCCAACGAGGCGCGGCCGAGCTGGATCGTCACCAAATACCTGCTCGACCGCGGCTACGAGGTGATCCCGGTAAACCCCGGGCTCGCCGGCCAGACGCTGCTCGGCCGGACGGTCTATGGCTCGCTGAAGGACATCCCCGGCCCGGTCGACATGGTCGAGATCTTCCGCAACTCGGAAGCCGCTGGCCCGATTACCGACGAGGCGCTGACGCTCGATCCCTTGCCGAAGGTGATCTGGATGCAGCTCTCTGTGCGCAATGACGAAGCCGCGGCGCGGGCCGAAGCGAAAGGTCTCACCGTGATCATGAACCGCTGCCCGAAGATCGAATACGGCCGGCTCTCGGGCGAGATCGGCTGGCAGGGCATCAATTCGCGCATCCTCTCCTCGAAGAAGCCGGTGCTCGCCGGCAAGGGCTTCCAGAAGCTGACGATCAACCGGCCGGGGACGTGAGGCCACAGGCTCGACAGAGCCGCTTGATCACGAGTGTCTTGATCTCCACTCTTCGGGTCGTCCCGGGCGACCGAAGGGAGACCGGGACCCATTCCGGAACCTTTCTCGGAAAGGCTCCGGAATGGATCCCGGATCGGCGCCGCTGACGCGGCTTGTCCGGGATGACCACGATGTTTGTGAGCCATCCCGCGGAGAAGGCCGATGCCCCCTCTCGATCGCCGCACCCTCCTGCTCGCCGGCCTCGCCAGCACGCTCGGCGCCGGCGGCGCCCATGCCGCTTTCCCGGAACGGCCGATACAGCTCGTCGTGCCCTTCGCCCCGGCAGGTGGTACCGACATCGCGGCGCGCCGCCTCGGCGAGACGCTGGCCGGCAAGCTGGGCGGCTCGGTGATCATCGACAACCGCCCGGGCGCGAACGGCATCGTCGCCGGGCAGGCGGTGGTGAAGGCGCCAGCCGACGGCCACACCCTGCTCATCGCGACGGCCGCGAGCTTCGCCGCAGCCCCGGCGCTCGGCCAGAAGCTGCCCTATGACGTCGCATACGACTTCGCGCCGGTCGCGATGCTCGGCCTGTTCCCGCTGGTGCTGAACGCCTCGCCGACGCTCCCGGTCAGGACGCTGTCCGAGTTCATCGACTATGCCAGGCAGCGGCCGGGACAGCTCAATTTCGCCTCGGCCGGCATCGGGGGCACCAACCACCTCGTCTTCGAGATGATCATGCAGGCGACCGGAATCCGGCTGGCGCATGTGCCCTATCGCGGCGCCGGCCTCGCCGCGGCCGATCTCATCTCCGGCCAGGTCCAGGTGATGATCGACAGCCTTGCAGCCAGCCTCGGCAATCTCCAGGGCGGGAAGCTCAAGGCGCTCGGCGTCACGACCGCTGAGCGCCAGCCGCAATTGCCCGATCTGCCGACGCTCAGGGAACAGGGCGTCGACGTGGTCTATCCCGGCTGGGCCTCGATCGTCGCGCCAGCCGGCATACCGGCCGAGACGCTGCGTACCCTCAACGGTGCGATCAACGAGGCGATGGCCGATACGACGCTGGTCGCCCGCTATCGCGAGCTGGTGATCGAACCGGTCGCATGGAGCACCGAGGAGACCGGCGCCTTCATGGCCCGCGACCGCGCGGCGCTGAGCGAGCTGGTGGCAAAGACCGGCATCAAGCTCACCGAATAGGCGGAGCAATGGCCATGCTCCGGGAAAGGACGACCTGCTGCATTGCCGGCGGCGGCCCGGCCGGGATGATGCTCGGCTTTCTGCTCGCCCGGGCGGGGGTCGACGTCGTCGTGCTGGAGAAGCACGCCGATTTCCTGCGCGATTTCCGCGGCGACACCATCCATCCCTCGACCATGGAGGTGATGCATGAGCTCGGCCTGCTCGATGAATTCCTCGAGCTGCCGCACGTCCGGGAGGACGATCTCGTCGCCCGCTTCGGCAAAGAGGACATCACCGTCGCCGATTTCAGCCATCTGCCGGTCAGGGCCCCCTTCATCGCCTTCATGCCGCAGTGGGATTTCCTGGACTTCCTCGCCGATCACGGCCGGGCCTATCCTCACTTCCGGCTGCTGATGCGAACGAAGGCGGCCGGGCTGATCGAGGAGAACGGCCGCGTCGCCGGGCTGAAGGCGGAAGGTCCGGACGGCCCTATGGAGATCGCCGCCGATCTCGTCGTGGCGGCGGATGGGCGGCGCTCCGATGTGCGCGCCGCGGCGGGCTTCGCGGTGACGGAACTCGGTGCGCCGATGGATGTGCTCTGGTTCCGCCTGAGCCGGCGGCCGGACGAGCCGGCACAGGCCTTCGGCCAGGTCGCAGCCGGGCGCTTCTTCATCCGGCTCAACCGCGGCGACTACTGGCAATGTGCCTTCATCATCCCGAAGGGCTCGCTGGAGCGTCTGCAGGCCGCCGGGCTCGATGCCTTCAAGGCCGGACTGCTCGCGCTCGCGCCGGAACTTGCAGACCGTACCGGCGAACTGGCCTCCTGGGACGACATCAAGCTGCTCTCCGTCACCGTCGACCGGCTGGAGCGCTGGTGGCGGCCGGGCCTCATCTGCATCGGCGATGCCGCGCACGCCATGTCGCCGATCGGCGGCGTCGGCATCAACCTCGCGATCCAGGATGCGGCCGCGACGGCGAACCTGCTGGCCGGGCCGTTGCGCGATCGCCAGCTGACCGACAGCGACCTCGCCGCGGTTCAGAAGCGGCGCGAATGGCCGGCGAAGGTCACGCAGACCGTGCAGATCGCGATCCAGAACCGGGTGATCACGCCGCTGCTGGCAGCGGACAAGCCGATCGCTCCACCCTGGCCGCTCAGGCTGCTGCAACGCTTCGCACTGCTGCGGCGCCTGCCGGCGCGCATGGTCGGCATGGGCGTGCGGCCGGAGCATCTCGGGCCGGAGCTGAGCCCTCGACGCTGATTTGACGCCCTGCGAGGCGTTCGTTAAATCGAACAAGACGTCCGAGATCAGAAGTTTCGAGGGAGCACGCCATGACCGACCGCATTCCGGGTTTCAACACGCTCGCCATCCATGCTGGCGCAGCCCCCGACGCGGCGACCGGCGCGCGCGCGACGCCGATCTACCAGACCAGCAGCTTCGTCTTCGACGATGTCGACCACGCCGCCTCGCTGTTCGGCCTGCAGGCCTTCGGCAATATCTACAGCCGCATCGGCAACCCGACCAATGCCGTGCTCGAGGAGCGCGTCGCGGCGCTCGAAGGCGGCACCGCGGCGCTCGCCGTCGCCTCCGGCCATGCCGCCGAGTTCCTGACCTTCCACGCCTTGCTGCAGCCCGGCGACGAGTTCGTCGCGGCCAAGAAGCTCTATGGCGGCTCGATCAACCAGTTCAACCACTCGTACAAGAACTTCGGCTGGAACGTGATCTGGGCCGATTCAGACGATCTCGAAGCCTTCGCGGCGGCGGTGACGCCGAAGACCAAGGCGATCTTCGTCGAGTCGATCGCCAATCCGGGCGGCGTCATCGTCGACCTCGCCGGCATCGCCGCCATCGCCAAGAAGCACAACATCCCGTTCATCGTCGACAACACGATGGCGAGCCCCTATCTCGTCCGGCCGTTCGAGCATGGCGCCGACATCGTCGTGCATTCGGCGACCAAGTTCCTCGGCGGCCATGGCAACTCGATCGGCGGCCTGATCGTCGACGGCGGCTCGTTCAACTGGGTCGGTGACGAGCGCTACCCAATGCTCTCCAAGCCGCGGCCGGAATATAACGGCATGGTGCTCGGCGAGACCTTCGGCAATTTCGCCTTCGCGATCGCGACCCGCGTGCTCGGCCTGCGCGACATGGGCCCGGCGCTCTCGCCCTTCAACGCCTTCATGATCCTGACCGGCATCGAGACCCTGCCGCTGCGCATGCAGCGCCATTGCGAGAACACGCTGAAGGTCGCGACCCATCTCGCCCAGCACCCGGCTGTGGAATGGGTGAACTATGCCGGACTGCCCAACAACAAATACCATGCGCTGGCCCAGCGCTATTGCCCCAAGGGCGCCGGCGCGGTCTTCACCTTCGGTCTCAAGGGCGGCTACGACGCCGGCGTCAAGCTGGTCTCGAACCTCCAGCTGTTCTCGCATCTCGCCAATATCGGCGACACGCGCTCGCTGGTGATCCACCCGGCCTCGACCACGCATCGCCAGCTCAGCGACGCGCAGAAGACGGCTTCGGGCGCCGGGCCGGAAGTTGTGCGTCTCTCGATCGGACTCGAGGATGTCGAGGACATCATCGCCGATCTGGAGCAGGCCCTGGCCTGAGCCAAGTCGACGTAAGATCCTGCAATATGGCCGGCCTCGCGCCGGCCATTTTCGTTTCCGCCCCCAGCGCGCGCACTCAGGGCAGCGTAATCGCTGCCGAGGCGCGGCCAAAGGCGCGTTCAGGCGCTTTCCGGACGCAGGCCCTGCTCGGTGCGGGTGAGATGAACGACGCCCATGGCGAGCACGGCGAAGCCGAGCGCCTGATGGGCGAGGCCGGCCCAGAGCGGCACCACCAGCAGCAGCGTGACGATGCCGAGCGCCGATTGCGCCAGGACGAGGCCAGTGATCGCGGTCGCGCGCTTGGCGCCGCCCGAGCCCGGCGCAACGCGGCGCAGGCTGGCGAGGTGCCAGAGCGCCAGCGCCAGCAGCAGATAGGCGCCGATGCGGTGGTTGAACTGCACCAGCGCGACATTGTCGACGAAGTTCTCCCAGAAGGGCGTTCCGGCGAAGAGCGTCGAGGCCGGCGGCATCAGCGCCCCGTCCATCAGCGGCCAGGTGTTGAAGGTGAACCCGGCCTTGGAGCCGGCGACGAGCCCGCCGAGCGCGATCTGGATGAAGAGCATCAGCAGCAGCAACCGGGCGCCCGCCCCGCCCAGCCGCGCTTCGACCCGGCGCAGCGGCGTCAGCCAGGTGGCGAAGGCGATGACGCTGGCGAAGAACAGGCCGGCGAAGGTGAGATGCAAGGTGAGCTTGACCGGCGCGACGGCGACCATGCCGGGCTCAAGGCCCGAGGCGACCATGATCCAGCCGATCGTGCCCTGCAGGCCCAGCAGCAGGCCCATGCCGAACAGCACCGCGACTTGGCGCCAGGGCAGCAGGCGGCGGAGCGCCACGACGAAGAAGCCGGCGAGATAGAACAGGCCGATGAAACGGCCGAGCTGGCGGTGGCCCCATTCCCACCAGTAGATGAACTTGAAGTCGGCCAGGGCCATGCCGGCATTGAGCAGCTGGTATTGCGGGCTGGCGCGGTATTTGTCGAATTCGAGCGCCCAGGCGGCATCGGTCAGCGGCGGCAGCGCGCCGGTGACCGGCCGCCATTCGGTGATCGAGAGGCCCGAGCCGGTCAGACGCGTCGCACCGCCGACCACGATCATCACGAAGACCAGGAAGGCGGTTGCCCAGAGCCAGCGGCGGATGCCGGGGTGGCCGGAAGCAGCGGCGGCCTGCCGGGGGTGTTCGAGCGCGATCGTCACGGAAGCGGGACCTCGGGTCGCAGGTGAAAGGCCGGAATGCGCTTCACAAGCGCGGCGTCGGGTGACAGATAGTCCGGCGGGCAAGCCCGAACAACGCCCGCAATGCCGCAGCCGGAAAGCAAGACCCATGACCCAAAGCCATCGCAAGCTCGTCGGCACGGTCGTGATCCTGGTCTTCGTCTGCGTCTACGCGCTGGTCGCCATGGCCCTGGCGCAGGGACGCATCACCGAAGCCTCGAAGCCGGTGCAGACCATCGCCTATATCGTCCTCGGCCTCGCCTGGGTGCTGCCGCTGCTGCCACTGATCAAGTGGATGGAGCGAAAGGACGGCTAGCCGTCATTCTCGGCCGGAGCGCAGCGCAGAGCGGCGAAGCTACGGCCGAAGATGCCCGGGGCAGGCCCGGACATGACGCCCCTCAATCGACATTCAGCTTCCGGCCCCGGTTCCAGAGCAGGAAAGGCAGGCCGGAAAGCAGCGACCTGAGCGCCGCCTCGCTCTGATGCAGCCCGTTGAGCGACACGCGCGGCAGCGCGTGCAGGTGCTCGGCATGCTCGGCAAAGAGGTGTCCCGGCCGTGTCGTCACGGCGCTGGCAAAGCCTGCCTCCTTTGCCAGCGCGAATTCGCGCGGGCCGGCCGAGCCGGGATCGCCGACGGGATAGGCGAAATGGCGGATCGTCAGGCCGAGCTTTTCCTCCAGCCAGGCCTTGCTCGCGACGATCTCGCGGCGCGCTTCCTCTTCCGGATGCTTTGCGAGCATCGGATGGCTCATCGTATGGGCGCCGATGGTGACGCCGGGGGCGCCGGCGAGCGCACGCAGCGTCTCCAGCGGCAGGCATTCGCGCTCGACCAATGCGACCGGGTCGACGCCGGCCTGGCGGCAAAGATCGGCGATCGCCGACAGCAGGACCGCTTCCGGCCCCCTGCGCAGGCGCCAATAGAGTCGGTCGAAGGCCTTCTGCTTCTCGGCGTCGGAGCCGGCGGGCGCACTGAAGCGGCCATCAGGCAGATCGAGCGCGATCTGCGGCAGGGCGCGGATCGCCTCCTCAAGCTCCAGCCACCAGAGCCGCGCCGTGCGTTCGGCGAAGCCCGGCGTCACGAAGAGCGTCCAGGGCGCCTGATGTTTCGCCAGCACCGGCCAGGCATGGTCGAGATTGTCGCGATAGCCATCGTCGAAGGTCAGCGCGACGAAGAAGCGGCCGGGCCTGGGGTCGGCGAGCCGCGCCGGAACCTCGTCGAGCGGGATGATGTCGTAGCCCTCGGCCCGGATCAGCCTGAGGGCGCGGGCCAGGAAGCCGGGCGTGATCTCGAGCAGGCCGTTCGGCCGGAAGCCCCCGGCCCGCGCAGGGCGGACGTGGTGCAGCATCAGGATCGCGCCCCGGCCCTGCGCCAGCCCCCTGCCCCAGCGATCGGCGCCGGTCAGCGCGATCGCCTTGAAGGCGGCGGAAAAAGCCTTGTGGCGCAAACTCATGCCAGGCCTATCGAAGAGTTTGATTCAACCGATCGCTAACGCTGTTCGGCGATCGCGGGATGCGATGGTTCCGATAGTGGCAGGTCCGTTCACAATGCGGGGTTAAGGAAGCCCGTCACGAAGAGCCGGGAACCGATCGAGGAATGTCAGCCGTCGCATGTGCACCGGGCCTGCCAGCCGCCGCCGCTTCGCAGCGGGCGGGCGCGCGCGGCTGGAGCCGGATCTGCGTCGGCAGCGAGATCGGCGCGCTCGAGAACGAATGGCGCCAGCTGGAAGCGAGCGGCCTCGCCACCCCCTATCAGGCCTATGACTGGATCCGGCCTTTCGTCGAGACCGTCGGCCGCGCCGAGGCGATGGCGTTCCGCTTCGTGCGCATCTGCGACGCCGAGGGCGCGACGCTCGCCCTTCTGCCGCTGGTGATCACGCGCCGGCACGGCACCCGCTTCGCCGAGTTCATCGGCGGCAAGCATGCCAATTATCACATGGGCCTCTACCGGCGCGATTTCGCGGAGAGCCTCGACGACGACATGACCAGGCAGCTGCTGGCCGAAGCCGGCGCCGCGATCGGCGAGGTCGACGCCTTCGTCTTCGTCAACCAGCCGACCTCCTGGCAGGGCATCGAAAACCCGATGGCCCGCCTTTCCGCCGGCGCGAGCCCGAGCCGAGCCTACAAGCTCGCGCTACAGCCCGGCGACTGCGACGGCACCTTGCGCCGCTCGATGAGCAAGCACGCCCGCAAGAAGCTGACCACCAAACGCAACCGCTTCGCCGAGTTCGGCCATTCGGAGCTGGTGCAGGCGCAGGAACCACTCGCAGTTGATCGCGTGCTCGATGCCTTCCTGGCGCAGAAGGCGGCCCGCTTCGCCCAGATGCGCCTGCCCGACCCCTTCGCCGATCCGGCGATCCGTAGCTTCCTGCGCGAGGCCGCCCTCGGTACGCCGGGGCGCCCGCCGGTCGTCGAGCTCTATTCGCTCGATCTCGAAGGGCAACCGGTCGCGACCTATGTCGGCGCGGTCCATGGCTCGCGTTTTTCAGGCATGGCGACGTCTTTCGACCTCGCCTCGCCTGCGGCACGTACCAGCCCCGGCGAGATCCTGCTGGTCCAGCTGATCAAGCGCAAATGCCGGGCGGGGCTGACGATGTTCGATCTCGGGGTCGGCGAGGCCCGCTACAAGACGACGATCTGCGACGACCGGGACGACCTGGTCGACACCTTCTTCCCACTGACCGCCAAGGGTCGCGCCTATGCCGGCTTCAGCCAGGCGAAGCGGGCGCTGAAGCGGCGGATCAAAGCCTCGCCGCTGGCATTGAAGCTGTCGCTACGCGTGCTCGGCTGGCTGAAGCGTCGGCCGTCGCCTGGCGACGACGACTGAGCTCGCCGGCGCGAGGCTTTGCAGCGCGGCTTCAGGCCATGACCGGGCTGGGCTCGCGCGTGATCTCGCCGGCGCGTCCCTCCCCTTCGACCATCACCAGCGCGATCGGCGCCTTGGTCAGATCGGAGAGGCGGTAGGCGGCCTCGACCGCATGACCGTTGCCGACATGGCCGGCCATGACCAGCGCGGCCTGGGCCTGGGCGACGAGCGGCGCCAGCACCGCGGCCTCGTCGGTCGAGGCGGCGACGACCAGAACCCAGTCATAGGTCTCGCAGAGCGCATCGAGCGCGACCTCGACGATATCGGGCGCGGCGAGCACGGCGGCCCGGCCAGCATAGCCGGGCCCGATCTCGTGCAGGCGCGAATTCGGCCTGCGGGTGATGATGTCGGAGAACAGCGCCTCGCCGGAGAGCAGCTCCGAGAAGCCCGGCTGGTGACGCTCGGCATCGCTGCCGAGATCGATCAGGACGCAGCGGCAGCGCTCGGAAAGCAGGGTCGCCAGCTCCCGGGCCGAGGCATCGCCCGGCGCCGCGCCGTCGAGCACGACGACGAGCGGGGCATAGCCAGGCCGGCCGTCATCGACCCGCGCCGACAGGTCGGCGAGGCTGCGGTCGGGATCGGAAAGGTCGAGCTGCATCTGGCCGACGCGTCCGCCATGGGTGAGCAGGCCGGCGACGCGGGCTTCGCGCGGATCGACGGTCTTGTCGCCTCCCGCTTCCGGCTGCGTGTCAGGACGGCCGGCGGCGGCGCCGACCCAGCCCGGCGGCTTGCGCGGCGGCCGCGAGGTGCCCGCCCCTCCGGGTCCCGCCGCCCCGTTCAGCAGCTCACGCGAGATGATGGCGGCGAGAGCGATCAGGAAGGTCGCGAGCGTCGCGACGATCATCGTCGGAATCTTCTTCGGGAAGGAGGGCTGCGTCGGCTCGACGGCACGCGAGATGATGCGGGCATCGGCCGGGGTCGCATTGTCGGCATCGCGCGCGAGCGCCTCGCGATAGCGCAGCATGTACTGTTCGAGCTGCTCGCGCTGGGTGCGCGCCTCGCGCTCGAGCGCGCGCAGCTGCACCTCGCTGTCATTGGCGCCGGAGACGGTCTTCTTCTGCCCCTCCAGCGCGGCGGTGAAGCTCTCGACGCGCTGACCGGCAATCTTGGCCTCGTTCTCGAGCGTGCGCACGGCGCGCTCCGAAGCGGCGCGCAGCTGGCCTTCGAGATCGGCGAGCTGGGCGTTGAGTTCCTTGATGCGCGGATGCTCGGAGAGGAGGTTGCGCGATTCGAGCGCGATCTGCGCGCGCAGATTGACGCGCTGCTCGATCAGGCGGCGCACCAGCTCGTTGTTGGCGACATCCGGAATCTCGAAAGTGCGCCCGGTCTTCATCGCGTCGCGGATGATCGAGGCCTTGGCCTGCGCCTCGGCCTGCTGGGTGCGGGCGTTGGAAAGCTGGCTCGAGAGATCGGCGAGCTGCTGGGAGGTGATCGTCGTATTGTTGGTGCCGACCAGCAGGCCATGGCGCGAGCGGAAATCCTCGACCTTGGCCTCCGATTCCGCCAGCTTCTTGCGCAGCGGATCGATCGTGGTCGAGAGCCAGGACGAAGCGCTGCGGGCAGTGTCCTGCTTGGCCGCGCCCTGCATCTCGAGATAGGTGCTGGCAATGACGTTCGCAGCCCTGGCCGCGAGCTCGGGGTCCTGCGAGGTGAATTCGATCGCGACGATGCGCGAGCGACCGACGGGGTAGACCAGCAGCCGGTCGTAATACTTCTCCAGCACACGCTCCTCGGGCGAGCGGTCGGCCGGGTGCGCGCCAAGACCAACCAGCACGCCGAGCTTCTTCAGGGCTCCGAGCGCGCCCGCGCCGGAATCGAACTCGGGATTGCCGACGAGGCCGATGCGCTTGATCGCCTCGCGCGCCAGGTCCCGCGACATCACGACCTGGACCTGGCTCTGGACGCCCTCGCTGTCGAACTGCGCGCCATAATTATCGGCTGTCGGCCCTGGGCGCGTGTAGAAGCTGTCGCCGTTCTCGAGCAGCAGCCGCGCCTCGCCGGTATAACGGGGCGGGATGACGTTGACAGCAACGAAGGACAGGCCAAGCGCCGCCAGCGTCGGCCCGATGATCCAGGCCTTCCTCGCCTTGATCGCGGCCCAGAGCGCAGTCAGATCGAGCATGTCACCGGAGCGGCCTTCGCCGGCAGCCGGGGCAGTGTCATCGCGAGCGGTCATGACTCTTCCATTCACGCAAAACTCTCGCGTCCTCGGCAGGACGCAGCGTCAATGAAAGCGGATTAAGGTTATTGGGCGGTAAACGCGGCCCAGCGACAGCGCATGATCGATACCGGGCACAGCTTCAGCGCCGCGACGGTGGCAACCTCCCACGAGAATGCGTCCAGCACGGCCGACATGGTTAATCGGGAGCGAATTTTAACCTGCTCTTAAGCATGTCCGCATAACCCTGACCCTGGCTTTTTCGATGGGTTCAGCACGCGATGATGAGTAGACGCCCCGTCTGTCTTGCGCTGGCGGTCGCGCTTGCGGCGGCAAGCTGCGCGCCTCGCATCGATGCGCCGGAATTCTCCGTCGAGAGCGCGGGCCCCTATCAGCTCGCCAGCGGCGACCGGCTGCGCATCATCGTTTTCGGCCAGGACAACCTCTCCAACGTCTACGCCGTCGACGGCAGCGGCCGCATCTCGATGCCGCTGATCGGCGCGGTCGACGCCAATGGCCGCACCACCGCGCAGCTCGAGCGCGCCATCGAGGCGCGGCTGCGCTCCGGATATCTGCGCGAGCCGAGGGTTTCGGTCGAGGTCGACGCCTACCGGCCGTTCTTCGTGCTCGGCGAAGTCACCAATTCCGGCCAGTTCCCGTTCGTCAACGGCATGACGGTGCAGACCGCCGTGGCGATTGCGGGTGGCTTCACGCCGCGCGGCCAGCGCAACTACGCCGAAGTGACGCGACTGATGGACGGCCAGCTCGTCACTGCCACGGTGCCGATCACCTATGCAGTGCGCCCCGGCGACACCATCGTGATCAAGGAACGCTGGTTCTAATCCCGGCGCGGAGCTCGACCCCATGCCCGCCGCGACCGACACCGGCCCCCTGAAGATCCTGCATGTCTTCCGCGCCCCGCTCGGCGGGCTGTTCCGGCATGTGCTCGATCTCGCACGCGGCCAGGTCGAACGTGGCCATGAGGTGGGCATCTTCTGCGATTCGACGACCGGCGGAGCCCGGGCCGACGAGGTTTTCGCCGAGCTCGGGCCGAAGCTCTCGCTCGGCGTGACGCGCGTGCCGATGTCGCGCTATCCGAGCCTGACCGACGCCCGAGCTCAGCTTTCCGCGGCCGCGACGCGGCGCAGGGTCGCGCCGCAGGTCGTGCATGCCCACGGCTCCAAGGGCGGCGTCTATGCCCGCCTGCCGGCGCTGATATCTCCCGGGCGCAGCTACATCACGGCCTACACGCCCCATGGCGGCAGCTTCAACTACAAGCCGGGCAGCACGGAGCACCGCGTCTATATGGGCGTCGAGCGCCTGCTCGAGCCGGCGACGGACATGTTCCTGTTCGAGAGCGCCTTCATCGCCGGCCGCTTCCAGGCCTGCACCGGCCATCTGCCGCGCACCGACCATCGCATCGTGCTGAACGGCATCTCGGATGCCGAATTCGCGCCGATCGACCATAGCGCCGCGAGCTTCGATCTCGTCTATCTCGGCGAATTGCGCTCGGCCAAGGGTGTCGACACGCTGATCGAGTCGCTGGAGATCCTGAAGGCGCGCGACGGGCTGACCCCACGCGTCCTGATCGTCGGCTCCGGCCCGGACGAGGCGCTGCTCAAGCAGATGACGGCTGAGCATGGCGTCTCGGGACAATGCGTCTTCGAGCCGCCCGGCCCGATCCGCGCCGCCCTCGCCAAGGCCAGGATCATGGTGATTCCGTCACGCGCAGAATCGCTGCCCTATGTCATTCTCGAAGCCGCGGCCGCAGCCCAGCCGCTGATCGCGACCGATGTCGGCGGCATCAAGGAAATCTACGGCCCGAAGCACGCACCGCGCCTGATTCCGCCCAATGATCCGACGATCCTCGCCGACACGATTCGCGCGACGCTCGCCATGCCGGAAGCGGCGCGCCGAGCCGAAGCGACCGATCTCGCGAGCTATGTGCGGGCCAATTTCTGCCTGAATGCGATGGTCGACGGCGTGCTCGGCGCCTATCGCAACGCGCTCGCCAAGCGCCTCGGCTGAGCGCCGGCGCCTTCCCGCGAGAGCTTCGAAAAGCCGTTCGACTTTCGCCCATCCTGCGCTATAGGCTGGCCTTTCCCTCACTGCGGCGGGCCGGCGATGGCCTGATCCCTCCGCACGAGAACTGGTTCGGATGGCGCGATCATGTGGCGCGACGGACGCAAGTCGACGCGCAATGCGCGGCTCGAACGCGAATGGACTCGGCTCTTCCGCTATGCCTGCGCCCTGACGCGGGATCGCGAACGGGCCGGCGACGCCGCCCAGGAGGCGGCGCTGCGCGTACTCAGCGCGAAGAGTGAGCCCGCAGACGACGTCGCCTATCGGCGCTGGCTCTACTGCATCCTGCGCAACCTGCTGGTCGATCAGAGCCGGCGGCAAGCGCGCGAGGCAGGCGGCGAAGCGCCCGAACCGATCGACTGGCGTGTCGCGGAGCGCGCGCTCAACGCCATCACGGTGCGGCAGGCGCTGGAGCAATTGCCGCTCGCGATGAAAGAGGTGGTGGTCTTGGTGGATCTCGATGGCTTCAGCTATGCGGAAGCGGCGGCGATCATCGGCGTGCCGACCGGCACGGTGATGAGCCGGCTGGCCCGTGCCCGGGCCGCCATGCTCGCCATCATTGGCGAGACCAATATCCGCATGCTGCCGCAGCGCCATGTCGCGGCGCGCTGACATGCCCGGCCCGGCCGACTGGGAGCGGCTCAACGCCTTTGCCGATGGCGAATTGGCGGTCGCCGATCAGCGCGAGGTCGCGGCCCTACTCGGCGCCTCGCCTCCGGCGGCGGAGGCCCTGCGCGGCATCATCGGGCTGAAGGAGCAGTTGCGGGCGCTGCCGATCGGCGACGCACCGCCCTTCCCCCGCGCCAAGGCGCCGCCGCAGCGACGCCATCGCAACCTCGCCGCCGCAGTCGCCCTGGCGCTCGTCGCCGGCGCAACCCTTTTCGCCCTTGGACCGGCCGGCAGTCCGCCGGACGACCGCTTCCTGGCCGCATCGCTCGCCGCCCATGAGCGCCATGCGGACACCGTCCCCGCCGAGGGCGTGGTGCAGATTTCCTCCGATCCGATCGCGAGCGAGCTGGCGCGGCTCGGCCTGCGGCCGGCCTGGCGCAATCTGGCGACAGGCGGCGAGGAACATGCCGGCTTCACCGGGACGCGCGGCTGTCGCCTGAGCCTGCACGTCACGACGCAGATTCAGCCCGAGCGCCCGCCCGGCCGCAGCGAGACACCCCATGCGCTCGCCCGCTGGAACGCCGACGGCAAGAGCTATCTTCTGATCGCGACGGGCATGCCGGCGGCGCGTTTCGCCATCATGGCCGGCTTCCTGAGAGACCTGACGTCGCATCCCGGTCCCGGCATCGAACCCCTGCGCACCGCTCTTCGCCAGGACTGGAGCGCCGCGCCGTCCTGCCTCGCCTGAGGTCCCATCTTAAAAAGACGGGACAGCATGGAATTATTCCAGACGCTCGAACGTCTCATCCTCCAGTGGCGCCCTTTTCGTGATGCGCCTGAAGGAGGAAACCGATGGCGAAGGCTGAACGCTCCCTGGCGGAACTTTATCGCGACGATCCAGAGCGGGCTGATGCGCAGGCCTTCGGCCGGCGTACCGATTCCTCGCGACGCGGCTTCCTGGGCGGCGCCGGTCTCGCGGCGATGGGCGCGGCCGTCGGCGGCGCGATCCCCTTCTCGGCCAACATGCCGGCCGGGCTGATCCCGGCCGCGATGGCGCAGGGCACCGCGGCCCCGGCGGGCGCCCCGCCCGCTGCCGCGCCCAAGGGCCCGCAGCTCCTCGACTTCCCGGGCAAGGCCAAGGGCCTCGTCCTGCTCGGCGACCGTCCGCTCGTCGCCGAGACTCCCGAGCACATGCTCGACGACGACACCACGCCGACCGAGAAGTTCTACATCCGCAACAACGGCCAGACCCCGGAAGGCTTCACCGAAGGCGATGCCTGGGAGTTCAGCATCGACGGCGAGGTCAACACCCCGCTGAAGATGAAGCTCGGCGAGCTCAAGCAGAAATTCGCCGCTAAGACCTATCGCATGGTACTGGAATGCGGCGGCAATGGCCGCTCCTTCTTCCAGCCGACCGCGCGCGGCAACCAGTGGACCAATGGCGGCGCCGGCTGCGCCGAATGGACCGGCGTCTCGCTCGCCGAGGTGCTGAAGAGCGCAGGGCTGAAGCCGAGCGCGGTCCACACCGGCAATTACGGTGCCGACCAGCATCTCTCGGGCGATCCGAGCAAGGACGTGCTCTCGCGGGGCGTACCGATCGAGGCGGCGATGGAGCAGCACGCGCTGCTGGTCTGGGCGATGAACGGCCAGCCGCTCAACAACATCCATGGCGGGCCGCTGCGGGTGATCATTCCCGGCTTCCCGGCTTCCGTCTCGCATAAATGGCTGAAGCGGATCGCGATCCGCGACAAGGTCCATGACGGCCAGGGCATGGGCGGGACCTCCTATTCGGTCGCGATCAAGCCGATGATCCCCGGCGGCAAGACCGACGAATCCAACATGCGCACCATGACCTCGATGCCGGTGCGCGGCATCATCACCAACCCGGCCAATGGCACGCGCCTTCCGGCCGGAGCGCGCAAGCTCGCTTTGCGTGGCGCTGCCTGGGACGGGCATGACGGCGTCTCCCGCGTCGATGTCTCGATCGATTTCGGCGCGACCTGGCAGCAGGCCAAGGCGGCCGAGCCTCGCAACCGCTTCGACTGGCGCCGCTGGACGGCCGAGGTCGAGCTGCCCTCCGATGGCTATTACGAGCTCTGGGTGCGGGCGACCGACGGCAAGGGCCGGGCTCAGCCACACGTCGCCGGCGGCTGGAATCCGCAGGGCTACGGCGCAAACCCGATGCATCGGGTGGCGGTGCTGGTCGGATGATCTCGATGGGTTCGTTGTTGCGCCACGCCGGGCTCACGCTCGGCGCGGCAGTATTACTCACGGCTTCGCTGGCTCTGGCGCAAGCGCCTACCCCCGCCGAGGAAACGCCCGAGATGTTCCCGGAGGCGCCTCATCGCGAGGAGGCGTTCTACGCCTGCGTCGCCTGCCATAACTTCAAGCTGGTCGCGGCTCAGGGCATGAGCCGCGACAAATGGGAGGAGACGCTCGCCTGGATGGTCAGCAAGCACAACATGCAGCCGCTCGGGGACGAGGACCGCAAGAAGGTGCTCGACTATCTCGAGGCGAGCTTCCCGCCCAAGGCTCCCGCCCAGCAGGGCGGCTGGAAGAACCCGTTCCTGCAGTGAGGAGCGGGCTCAGGCCAGCTTGAGCGCCACCACGCCGGCGACGACCAGCGCGATGCCGAGCCAGCCGGCCGGCCGGATGGCCTGGCCGAAGGCGAGCGCGCCGACCACGGCGGTGATGACGAGACCCGCCCCGCCCCAGGCGGCATAGGCAACCGAAAGGTCCATGCCGCGGATCGCCTGGGCCAAGGCGCCGAAGGCGCCAATGACGAGGATGACGCCGGCGCCGCCGAGCAGGCGGCGTTTCAGCCCGTCCGAGAGTTTGAGCAGCGCCGTGCCGGCGACCTCGAGCAGGACAGCCAAAACGAGCCAGAGGATGGCCAGGCCTTGCGGAGAGAAGGTGGCGCTCATGCCGCCCTCCTCTGCTGTTCACGGCCGACCTCGTCATGGTCGGGCTCGTCATGGCCGACGCCGCGCTCAAGCAGCACGATGCCGGCTACGATCATGGCCAGCGCCGCAAGGCGCTCCGGCGTCAGATGCTCGGCGAACAGGACATGGCCGATGACGGCGATGCCGACGATACCGAGCCCTTCCCAGACCGCATAGGCGACCGCCATCGGAATGACGCGCAGCGCCAGGCTGAGCAGGGCAAAGGAGAGGCCGATCAGCACGAGCGGCAGAAAGGCCAGGAAGAGCGGCGCTGAAACGAAGACCTTCAGCGCCGACGTAGCGAGAACCTCGACGGCAACCGCCGCGAGCAGAACAATCCAGTGAAAAGACACAGGTCACACAATTGGCGCGAGCCCAGGGCGCCGGCGACGCGGGTGCGACGTCGACGGGGTGCGCATCGTTGGCGTTTTAAAGACGAAGCAAGAGAGTAAAAGGAACGCTTCGATTGTCACCGAAGGTCAGCACAGCATCTCACCCTGTTTCCGGAAATCCCGGGGGCGGAGGCCTTCAAAAATGTGCTTCTCAGTCGCTCATCGCGACCCTTGAATGCCTGAAACGGGGCCTTTTGTCAACGCTACGCTGGATTTTGACGCTGAAAACCGTATTTTCAGGGCATTTTCGGGCCAGCGAAAACTATGGCTATCACCTTGAATGCCTTCGCTAAATTCCATCCCCGCCGCGGGCGCCGCCGGAGGGACGAGGCATGCCGGTTAAACACCCGGAAACCGCGCTCGAACTCCCTCAAATCGCTGCACCTTTCGCAGCGGCGGGTTAAACCTTCCGAGAGCAATTTGCGCTAGTCGACAGCCGATGCTCGAACCTCTGGTCCGGGCAGGCGGAGAGGACATGACGAGATGGGCGCTTTCGACGTTCGCGACCTGATCAAGGCGGATTCGGCCGGCCCGGCACAGGAGGGCACGCCCACCTCCGGCGCCACCCGCGCCTTCCATCCGTTGGCCGAGCGCATCGCCGCCATGCCGGTCAAGCGCACATTATCGCCGGTGCTGATCGAAGGTCTGGTGCGGCTGGCAGACTTCGTGGTGGTGGTCGGTGTCGGCGGCCTGATCTTCTGGCTCTATGTCGCCGGCAAGGTCGAGAACGCCCTGCCCTATCAGGTCACCATTCCGCTGCTTGCGGTCGGCGCGCTCGCCGCCTTCCAGGCGCTGCATCTCTATCATATCGGCGCGCTGCGCAATTTCGTCACCATGGCGGTGAGGATCATCGCCGGCTGGACAGTGCTGTTCCTGCTGGCGCTGGCCGCGTTCTTCTTCCTCAAGATCGGCGATCAGGTCTCGCGCGTCTGGCTGGCGAGCTTCTATGCCGGCGGCCTCGCTCTGCTGCTGGCCGAGCGGCTCGCCGTGACGATGATCGTGCTGCGCCTGACCCGTCTCGGACGGCTGGAGCGGCGCACTGCGATCGTCGGGGGCGGGCCGGCGGGAGAGGAGCTGATCAAGGCGCTGGAAGCCCAGCGCGACACGGGGCTGCGCGTCTGCGGCGTCTTCGACGACCGCAATGACGACCGCTCGCCCGACCTCGTCGCCGGCTATCCCAAGCTCGGCACGATCGACGACCTCGTCGAGTTCGCCCGCCGCACCAAGCTCGACCTCGTGATCTTCACCTTGCCGATCTCGGCCGAGGCACGGCTTCTGACGATGCTGCGCAAGCTCTGGGTGCTGCCGATCGACATTCGGCTCTCGGCCCATATGTCGAAGCTGCGTTTCCGGCCGCGCTCCTACTCCTATATCGGCGCCGTTCCGGTGCTCGACGTCTTCGACCGGCCGATCGCCGACTGGGACATCGTCGTCAAATGGCTGTTCGACAAGATCGTCGGCACGCTGGCCCTGATCCTGCTCTCGCCGCTGATGCTGGCGACCGCGATCGCGATCAAGCTCGACTCGAAGGGCCCGATCCTGTTCCGCCAGAAGCGCTACGGCTTCAACAACGAGCTGATCGAGGTGCTGAAATTCCGCTCGCTCTATCACGAGATGAGCGACTTCGCCGCCGCCAAGCAGGTCACCAAGGACGACCCACGCGTCACCCGCGTCGGCCGCTTCATCCGCAAGACCTCGATCGACGAGCTGCCGCAACTCTTCAACGTCGTCTTCAAGGGCAATCTTTCGCTGGTCGGCCCGCGCCCCCACGCGATCCATGCCACCGCCTCGAACCGCGCCTATGAGCAGGTGGTCGACGGTTATTTCGCCCGCCACAAGGTCAAGCCCGGCATCACCGGCTGGGCCCAGATCAATGGCTGGCGCGGCGAGACCGATACCGAGGACAAGATCCAGCGCCGCGTCGAGCACGATCTCTATTACATCGAGAACTGGTCGGTGCTGCTGGACCTCTACATCCTGATCAAGACGCCGTTCTCGCTCCTGACGAAGAACGAGAACGCCTATTGAGCACGCTGGCGCAGGGAGGTGAGGCTGGTGGCCGGCGCCATGGCGGCCTGCAGATTTCCTATGCCGCGATCAAGCGCGGGGCTCTCTGGCTGCTCACCGCCTCGAGCGGCTTTGCCCTGATCGAGCCCTCGCCCTACGAACTCGTCTTCCTGATCGCGCTCTTCGTGTTCGCGCTGACCGGCATCCGCTTCTCGCAGAAGCTGCTGCCCCTCGCGATCCTGCTGCTGCTCTACAATCTCGGCGGCGTCTTCTCGCTGCTGCCCTGGATGGACGAGCCCCCCTCGGTCCGCTTCACCGCCGTCTCGGTCTATCTGATGCTGACGGCGATTTTCTTCGCCGCGATCATGGCGGAAGACCCGCTCGGGCGCCTCGACACGCTGCGCAAGGGCTATCTCTTCTCGGCCTGGTGCGCCGGCTTTGCCGGCCTGCTCGGCTATTTCGACGTGGCCGGCCTCGGCAGCGTGCTCTCGCTGCATGGCCGTGCCTCCGGCACCTTCAAGGACCCGAACGTGCTCGGCCCCTTCCTGGTGCTGCCGATCGTCTACACCCTGCACGCCGTGCTCACCGGACGGGTCAGCCTGGTCAAGGGCTTCCTGCTGATGAGCGTGCCGCTGCTCGCGCTCTTCCTGAGCTTCTCGCGCGGCGCCTGGGCCAATCTTGTCGCCGCCACGCTGATGATGACGGCGCTGACCTTCCTGACCTCGCCGAGCAGCAAACAACGCACCCGTATCGTCTTCCTGACGCTGGTCTCGCTGGTGCTGGTCGTGGTCGCGATGCTGATCGCACTGTCCTTCGAGAACATCCGCAGCGTCTTCGAGATCCGCGCCAGCCTCGACCAGGACTACGACCAGGGCGTCACCGGCCGATTCGGCAACCAGTTGCGCTCGATCCCGCTCCTGCTAGACCTGCCGAACGGCTTCGGCCCACTGCGCTTCCGCTGGCACTTCCCGGAAGACCCGCACAACGTCTACATCAACGCCTTCGCCTCCTATGGCTGGCTCGGCGGCGTCTCCTTCCTGGCGCTGATGGCCGCGACCTGCCTCGCCGGCTGGCGTGTCGCGATGCGGCGCTCGCCCTGGCAGGGCCATGCGATCGTGCTCTGGTCGGTGCTGTTCGTGACGATCCTGCAAGGCATCCAGATCGACACCGACCACTGGCGGCACTTCTATCTTATGCTCGGCCTGGTCTGGGGGCTGGCCGTGCTCAACCCGGCGATGCCGCCGCGCGGAGACTAGCCTCAGCGCTCCTTGCGCACGACCACATAGGCATAGGTCGTCAGGGCCTCGAAACCGATCCTGGCCGCCAGCCGGTTGAAGGCATCGTCGACCTCGCGCACCCCCGGCATGCGGTCGAAATAGCCGTGCCCCCAGAAGGGCTGGACATGGATGTCGCTGAAGCCGGCCTGCTTCAACATCGGCGCCAGCCTGGTGCGGCTGCCACGGCACCAGTCATAGAAGGCAGGGAACTTCGGATCGTCGCCACCTTCGCGCCGTGCCGGAAACAGCGCATGGACGATGGCGCGGGAGGCCTTCTCGGGCAGGACATGGTTGAGCGCGAAGACCGGTGCCCAGAGCGTCGGCACGAAGGCGAGGCCGACGCCCCCCGGTGCCAGCAAGGCATGGATGTTCGTCCAGGCGCGCTCGACGTCATGGACATGCTCGAAGACCATGCGCGAGACCATCATGTCGTAGCCGCCACGCGCCACATCGGGTTCCGAGAGATCGCCGGCAATGTCGAACCGGGCGGTGCGCAAGCCTTTCGGAGTCAGTGCGAGCTCACCGGCGTCGATGTCGTTGACGACGAGGTCGAGCCCGTAGCGGCGCGCCTCCTCCGGCGAGAACAGCGGGTCGCGCCCGCCGCCGACCTCACAGACGCGCCTCAGGCCGAACTGATGCGCGAGCGCCAGGATCGTCGCCTCGTAATGGTCCCAGGCCCAGCGCGAGTGCCAGTCCGGCGCGAGACCGGCGAAGAAGCTCTCCAGCGAGCCCCTGCCCGGCTCGGCGGCGGCTCGAACAGGGCGCGGCCTGCGATCGGCCAATGCCATCGACATGACGTTTCTCTCGCGTTTGCGATTTCAAGGCGCAATCTTGCGTCCGAGGAGCCGCCGCCGCAATCGAATGCTTAACGAATGGTTAAGGCGCGGCAGGCGTCGGCCCCGCGCGCGACTCAGGCCGCCAGCTTGACCTGGTTCCGGCCGGCCGATTTCGCCGCGTAGAGCGCTTCGTCCGCGCGCCGGAGCAATGCGTTGAAATCGGCATCCTCCCCCCGGCAGATGGCGACACCGACTGAGACGGTGATCGATATCTTGACGGTGCCAGCGGCGAAAGGATGAGCCCGCACCGCAGCGCGCAGCCGCTCGGCCGCCGCCTCGACCTGATCGGGCTCAACCCGGTCGAACAGCACCACGAACTCCTCGCCACCGGTGCGCGCCACGAGATCGACGCCGCGCGTCGCCGACTTCAGCCGCGCTCCGACATGCTTCAGGGCGATATCGCCGACATCGTGACCATGGCGATCGTTGATCGCCTTGAACGAGTCGATGTCGACGACGGCGATCGCGAAGCTCTCATCCTGGGCGCGCGCCGCCTTGAAGCGTTCCGTACCGGCCGCGGTAAGCGTGCGCCGGTTCGGCAGGCCGGTGAGATAATCGGTCGATGCGGCCCGCTCCCATTGCCGGCGAATCCGCTCCGAGCACATCAACACGAAGGCGGTCGTCCCGATCACCGGCAAGATCGCCGCGAGCATGGGCGTGGCGAGGTTCATCCGGCTGGCATCGTCGGCGATGCTGAAGTTCGTCGCCATTCCCAGGCTCAGATAGTGCAGCAGACGCACGATAGTGAACAGGAATACGCTGGCGAAGATGGCGAACAGCATGCGCCGGCTCATCGCGTCGTCGCGACCGGCGCCGCGCTTGAGGATCAGGGCACTATTGCCCATGAGCACCAGCCAGGCCGGGGAAATGATGATGATCCGGATCTCGGTGTTCGGCTGAATGGCCGAGAACCAGAAGACCCCCAGCGTTCCCAGGACTGCCGGCAAAGGCAGCCAGACGCCCGGCTTGCGCTCGTAGAAGGCGTAGAGGGACCGGCAATAGGCCGTGAGCCCGAGCAGGATCAGGCCGTTGGAGACCGTCACCGACACGGCGAGCGGCACGAGCGGCTGGATGGCGAACAGCGCGCAACCGCAGGCGACGAGCAACGTGCCCGACTGCCAGCTCCGGGACGCCGGGCGCAACGAAGCCGGCAGGTCGCCATGCATGAACCCCAGGACAGTACCATTGGCGAGCATCATCAGTGATGCCGCGAAAAAAGCAGTGCTGGAATCCATTTTGGGGAGGATACCTCCGGCGCCGTGCCTGTCCGGCGCTCGCACCGATGCGAGCATTCGAATTCGCTATAGCAGGCCAGTCTTTCCGAGAGCTTGTCGCCTTTGCGTCAATCTCCTGCCTTTCCGCAGATGTACGGGCAGCCGTCGGAATGTTCGATGCCTTGCTGCAATCGCCAAGCAGCGCTCCGGCTTCGGCCGAAGCGGATGGCCGGCGGAGGGGACGGAGCATGCCGATCGCCCTGCCCACCGAAGATTTGCAGAACGGCGCATCTGGCGCGTTGCATCGCGGCGGCAGCGCCTCTATAAGCCGACGCGTCGGAGCGTAGCGCAGCCCGGTTAGCGCACTTGTCTGGGGGACAAGGGGTCGGAGGTTCGAATCCTCTCGCTCCGACCATTTTTCATTCTGTTCAGTCTCGGCTGCGGGCGCCCTGCCCTCGCATCTGCCGGGGCACGTGATCGAAGCCAACTGCGGGCGGAGCAGTGCGCCGCCAGCCAGGCCTGCCGCATCCTCACCAGAGGCACGACCATGAGCCATGACAGAACCCGCCGGCCGAGCGATCCTCGCAAGCTCGCGGAAGCCCTCTTCAAGCCGGCGCCCCCCAAGGCACCGGCCCCGAAGCGGGCAGTGGTTCCCGGGGCGCGGGAGATGGTGACCCTCCGGATCGACCGCGAAGTGCTCGAGCACTTCCAGAGCGGTGGTCCGGGCTGGCAGGACCGAATCAACGCGGTGCTGCGCGAGGCGGCCGGCATCGGCGGCGGCGATGGTCTGACCCCGGACGAACTCAACTCCTCGAACGACGGCTGAGCCAGGACAGATCGTCCGGCAGTACGCCGGGCGTTCGTTCGCGGGCTTGCAGGATCAGTCGCGCTTCGGCTCCGACGGACGTCTGGCGATCTCGGCCGGCGTGATCCCCAGGCGCCGGCTGCGGCGCACCATGGTCCTGAGCAGGCCGGCGAAGACGATCGCCAGGGGCAGCGCCATCACGGCATTGCCCTCGAAAGCCAGCCACAGCGCCGTCGCGACGGTCGCGAGCATCGAGACGGCAAGGAGAAGCGTGACCATCGCAGGAAGGTGAACCTCGCGCGCGAGAGCCGCAAGCGCCTTGCAGGACCTGCGGAGGGAGCCTGCCCTAACTTTGCCAGCTTCGCGGGAATCATCTTGACTGGCCGCACAGCGAGTGGCTGCCAGCGATGACACCGCCCTGCATCATCACCGCCGCCAATACGGGTTCCCCGGCGAGCAGGCGCGACGGCCCGGTTGTTTCGATCGGCACCGCCGAGCGGACTGCCTCGATGCAGGTCGCGCTCGAAGCCGGCGGGACGCCCGCTCATCGAACGCCGCGCTGGCCGGAAGAATCGTCGCGCTCTGCCCGGAATATGGCCGCCGGCCAGTTGTCGCGAGTGAAGCGGCAGAGCTGCCGAGATTACCGCAAGCCCATTAAGGAAAGTCCCGCCCCGGCAATGTTCGGTTAACGCATTTCATTCAAATGCGGTTCAGCGGGTCAACTCTATCTTTATGATGCTGCCCACCAGAGGAGGAGGTTGTCATCATGATCCTGGACTGGCGCAACGGCCTCATGCTCGGCTTCATCGCGGCGGTTTTCGTCGCCTGCCTGTTCGGGCCCTATATGATCTCGGTCATGCTCGGTGGGCTCGGGCTGATGTGCTATCTCTCGAAGCGCGCCTGAGCGCCTGCCCGCCGGCCTGACTGCGTCCTCCTACCCTAAGACGGGGCGACGCCACACCTACGCGGCCTTCGCCCGCTGCCCCGCAAGCCACTTCTCGAGCAGGCCCACATCCGCCTGGGACAGGCCATGGCCAGTCTGCAGGACATGATGCTCCACCGCAGCACCCGCCCGCTCGAGCGTTGCCGCAAGGCCAGCCGCATTCGCCGCCGGAATGATCGGGTCGAGCCTGCCCGAGAGCAGTAGCACCGGCTTGCCTGAAAGCTGCGCCTCCGGCGGCTTTGCGAAGGGCGCCATCGCTCGCAGCAGCGCGGCACCGGCAAGCGCTTCCGGCCGTAGCAAGAGCAGCGCGGCAGCGATGTTGGCTCCATTCGAGAAGCCGAGCGCGACCGGGGCCTGCAGCCCGTAGCGCGTGCGAGCATCGGCGATGAAATCCGCCAACTCATGTGTGCGCTTCGTCAGGTCCGCCTCGTCGAAGACGCCTTCGGCGAGCCTGCGGAAGAAGCGCGGCATGCTGCCCTCCAGCACCTGGCCACGCGGCGAGAGCAGCGCAGCGCCCGGCAGCACGGCACGCCCGAGCGGCAAGAGGTCATTCTCGTCGCCCCCGGTGCCGTGGAGCAGCAGCAGCGGCGGCAGGCCCGGCGCGGTCCCCGGCTCGAAGCGGTGGATGAAGGCAGAGGATTCAACCATGATTCGTCTCCTTTTGTGATCGAGAGCACGTCGGCGCACCGAAACAGCGCGCCGAAGCGGCTCAGACCAGGGCCGGCAGCGCAGCTTCGATTTCGCCGCGGCGCTTCTCGTATTGCGGCGGCAGCTTGAGGGCGCTGCCGAGGCTTTCGGCCGGCTCGTCGGCGGCGAAGCCGGGAGCGTCGGTCGCGATCTCGAACAGCACGCCACCGGGCTCGCGGAAGTAGACCGAGCGGAAGTAGTTGCGGTCGCGCTGTCCGGTGGTGCGCAGGCCGAACCTGTCGGACAGCAGCTTCACCATCCGCGCCTGCTCGGCATCGTCACGGGCGCGGAACGCGACATGGTGGACCGAGCCGCCGCCGAGACGGGCAGGCAGGGAGCCGCGCCCCTCGCGCAGGTCGACGACCCCGCCCTGGGCGGTGCCGGCAGCCTGCATCCGGACGATGCCGTTCTCGCGCCCGACCTCGGCGAAGCCGAAGACCTCGGACAGGATGGCAGCGGTCGGGCCGGTCTCCGCCAGCAGCAGAGTGACCCCGTGGAAGCCGCGGATCGCGAGGGCGCCGGGGATCTCGCCATTGTCCCAGCTCGGCTCGCTCTCGCCGCCGGGAACCGCGACCAGGGCGAGGCGCATGCCGTCCGGGTCGCGAAAGGCGAGCACCGTCTCGCCGAACCGCGTCTCTGGCGCATCATGCACGACGCCGAGGCCAACGAAGCGCTGCGTCCAATAGTCCAGCGCCGACGCGGGAATGCGGAATGCCGTCTCCTGTGTCTCCCCGACGCCGAGCCGGCCGGGCGCGACATGCTCCCAGGGGAAGAAGGTCAGGATCGTGCCGGGCGCGCCATCAGCATCGCCAAAATAGAGGTGCCATGTCGTCGGGTCGTCGAAATTGACGGTCCTCTTGACCAGGCGCAGGCCGAGGACACGGCTGTAGAAATCGAGATTGCGGCGCGCCGGGCCAGCAATGGCGGTGACGTGGTGGATGCCGTTGATCTGCATGGTGGCGGTCCTTTCGGGCTGCGGAACGCCGCCCTCGTTGACGCCAAGATGGTGATCGCGAGCGTGCAGGCCAGTCCAATTTCATTGCGAAAATGCAATTTAAATATCGCTAAATCGATATTTGAATTGCACAATAGCGACGCGCATCTTTCTCCGCAGAACGACCCCGCCTTTCCTCTCGACCTTCGGAGAACCATCATGATCGACACCCGTCTCGCCCCTTATGGCGCCCTCGGCCTGCGCGTTGCGCTCGGCCTGATGTTCATCGCCCACGCCTATCTCAAGCTCGCGGTCTTCACCGTTCCGGGTTTTGCCGGCTTCCTCGGCCAGCTCGGCCTGCCGGGCTTCCTGGCCTGGCCGATCATCCTCGCAGAGCTCGTCGGCGGCCTCGCCATCCTGACCGGCTTCTATGGCCGCTATGTCTCGCTGGCGCTGCTGCCGGTCCTGCTCGGCGCGCTCGCCGTCCACGCCCCCAATGGCTGGCTCTTCACCGCCCCGAATGGCGGCTGGGAGTATCCGGCGTTCCTCGCGCTGACGGCTTTCGCCCATGTGCTGATCGGCGACGGTGCGCTCGCCCTGCGCTCCGGTCCGCTCCCGGGCTCGCGCCAGGCCGCCCTTGCCTGAGGCGCCGATTTCCGGCTGAACGGGCGGCGGGTTGCTCCAACCCGCCGCCCGCACCATTTTATGGGCACCCGTCAACGGGCGCCCTGCCCCCGGAGCCGACGCCTTGCCGAACCCGCCCTACACCGTCGCCTGGGATGATTTCCGCCTGATCAAGGCCATTGCCGATGCCCGCAGCCTGCCGGCGGCGGCCGAGCTGATCGGCCTCAACCATTCGACGGTGTTTCGCCGTCTCGGCCAGATCGAGGAGGCGCTCGGCACGCGCCTGTTCGAGCGCCATCGCAGCGGCTATGTCACGACGCCTGCCGGCGAGGAGATGGCGGCGCTGGCGGAGCGGCTCGACCACGACATCGCCGGTTTCACCCGCCGCCTCGCCGGGCGCGAGATCGTCCCCGCCGGCGAGTTGCGCGTCACCACAAATGATTCCCTGCTGGTCGAGCTGCTGACGCCGCTCTTCGGCGCCTTCATGCGGCAATGCCCGGACATCCGGCTCGATGTCCTGCTCGGCAACCAGGCGCTCAACCTCAGCAAGCGCGATGCGGATGTCGCGATCCGCGCCACCGATACGCCGCCGGAGAACCTGGTCGGTCGGCGCGCCGCGCGGATCGGCTGGGCACTCTATGGGCGTGGGGCCGACTTCCCGGAGGGGCCGCCTGCCGATCAGGGCATCCTGGCGCAGCGGCGCTGGGTCTCGCTCAACGACCAGTTCGGTGCATTCAAGGTCGTGCAGTACGTGCAGAAGCACATCGAGGCCGATCGCGTCGTCTACAAGCTGAATACGGTGCTGGGCCTCGCCGAAGCGGTCGAGGCCGGGATCGGGATCGGCTTCCTGCCCTGTTTCATCGGCGACAAGCGCCCCGGTTTGAAGCGTCTCGGACCGCCGCAGGCTGGCTATGCCGCGGACCTGTGGCTCCTGACTCATCCGGACCTGCGCCAGGCGCCGCGCGTGCGGCTGTTCCTCGACTTCATGGCGAGCGAGCTCGTCCGCCTGCGGCCCCTGATCGAGGGCGTGGCCGAGACCGAGATCCAGCCGGGGGAGGACGCCCAGGCTTCAGCGGCGAGCTGAACGCATTGCGGGCTCACACTGCCGGGAAGCCGGGCGTTGCGCCTTTGATGTTTCCATCGAGCCGCAGCGCGCTCTAGACTGCCGCCATGGAAATTGCGATCCCCCTCATCATGGGCCTGACGCTGATCTGGCTGATCGGCCGCGGCACGCCCTGGAACGCCAAGCTGATGACGCTCGTGGTGACGCTCGCCGTGATCGTCCTGATCCTGCTGCTGGAGCGCAGCGGCTTCTGGCCCGACGCCTTCCGGCGCTGAGTTCTCCCGGCCCTGCCTCCTAACCGACCAGCTTGAGGCCGACGATTCCCGCGACGATCAGGCCGATGCAGAGCAGCCGCAGCACGGTCGCCGGTTCGCCGAACAGGATGATGCCGAGTATCGCCGTCCCGACGGTGCCGATGCCGGTCCAGATCGCATAGGCGGTGCCCAGCGGCAGGCTCTTCAGCGCGAGGCCGAGCAGTCCGAGGCTGACCGCCATGCTGGCGACGGTCAGCACGGCCGGGACCAGTCGGGTGAAGCCCTGCGTATATTTTAGCCCGATCGCCCAGCCGATTTCGAAGAGACCGGCGAAGAAGAGATAGGTCCAGGCCATCGCGGCCCTCCTGTTCGGCAACTGGATCAGTTCACGCGGAGAAGGAGAGCGGCCCCGCAATCGACGGCGGATGGCCTGCGCAAGCGCACGGTGGCGCGATCAGGCTTCCTCGACCGCTCCTGAGCTCAGCGCTGCCCGCAGCAGCCGCCGGCATTCGGCGAGCTCCAGCAGCGTCGTCTTGAGGAAGGCCAGATCGTCGTCGCCGAAAGCAGCCGGCTGAGGCGCCTGCGACAAGGAAGAAAGGAGTGCCTTGGCGGCGAAACCCGGCTCGCCAGCGGGAGCCGGCCGCGACGATGGATTGGCGGCCATTTCGGCTGGTCCCGCCGCAACCGTGGCGGGCCGGGCTGCGGCGCCGGGCGGCGACGCGATCTCGGCCCCGCGGCCGATCGCCTGGACGTGGCGCGGCCCCTGCTCCTTGAGGATCCGCTGCAGGCCCTTGATGGTATAGCCTTCGCCGTACAGCAGACGGCGGATGCCCTTGAGCAGGGCGACATCGTCGGGGCGGTAGTAGCGCCGGCCGCCGCCGCGCTTAAGCGGCTTGATCTGGGAGAAGCGCGTCTCCCAGAAGCGGAGCACATGCTGGGGTATGTCGAGGTCTTCGGCGACCTCGCTGATGGTCCGGAAAGCGTCTGGGCTCTTGGTGTCCAATTCGGCCTCGGTATCGCCGTTGTGGAACTCCAGGCTCACTCGTCTTCACCCTCGCCGTTCTGCCCGTTGATCCGGGCCTTCATCACGTTCGAGGGCTTGAAAACCATGACGCGACGCGGCTCGATCGGAACTTCT
>JAESGI010000203.1_pt1 | contig 38677 bp, 45 predicted proteins | sample 9269671 | NCBI WGS metagenome assembly JAESGI01 (sample SAMN14515641, study PRJNA621666) | algae metagenome | isolation source: Nostoc indistinguendum CM1-VF10 and co-occurring heterotrophs from gravelly... | place: USA: Clark Mountains, San Bernardino, California | collected 1998-06-05 | reverse complement strand
AATAACAAACTTAAGCTAATTAAACGTTCTGGATATGGATTTAGAAACTTTGAAAATTTTCGAGTTAGATGCTTGTTAAATTGGTATGCCAACTATTAATTGAGCATAACAAGTACTGAAGAACCATAATGATATAAATACGCTGGTATGGGCATGGCATTGCCATGCCCATACGAGAAATCTATATGTATCAGGATTTTTGTGAATTGGTATAAACTTAGAGAATGTTTGAAATTTTTTGGACGAAAAAAATTTGCTACTGCACAAAGCTTCGTCCGCCTACGGCTACTAAACTATATGTTTGCTGATTAACAGACATAGTATATATTAGTATTAAAGTCCATAAAATATTTATTAATCGCTCTTCGGAGAAAAACTTGTTAATTTATTAATTTATATATATATATATAGTTCATTTTTTTACAACAAATCTAAAACTGTCAGATGTTACTAAACATGAAAAAAATTAAATTTAAAAGCAATGCTGGTAAACTGACTGCACTTTTAATTTTAATCACCATTTTATTGACACCTTTTATAATCGTCAATGCTGGAGAACGTGGTGTATTAATGCAGTTTGGCGAAGTACAGGAAACAGTATTAGGAGAAGGAATACACATAATAATTCCTATTATTAATTCTGTAAAAAAACTCAGTGTGAGAGTTCAAAAACAAGAGATTTCTGCTGAGGCTTCTTCTAAAGATTTACAAAATGTGTTTATAAATGTAGCATTAAACTGGCATATCATACCTGAAGAAACTAATATAATTTTTCAAAACATTGGTGATGAAAAAGATGTAGTTGAAAAAATTATCAATCCAGCAATAGAAGAAGTGCTAAAAGCAGTGATAGCAAGGTATACGGCAGAAGAAATAGTCATTAAACGAGGAGAAGTAAAATCTGGAGTTGATAATACATTGACTATAAGACTGCATAACTACCACATAGTAGTTGATGATATTTCACTAGTTAATCTCAGTTTTTCTAATCAATTTAATCAGGCAGTAGAGGCAAAACAGATTGCAGAACAAGATGCAAAACGAGCCGATTTTATCGCCTTGAAAGCAGCGAAACAAGCAGAGGCTAATGTTAATTTAGCTAAAGGAGAAGTAGAAATAAATAAATTGTTACGTGAAAATTTGACTAATGAAATTTTAGAAAGACAGGCAATAGAAAAATGGGATGGTAAATTACCTCTAATTATGTCTAAGGATGCTCCTAAACTTTTCAATATGAATGAGATTTTAAAATTAAAATAGCCATAAAACCAGTATTAATACTGGTTTTATGGTTAAGTGGCAGGGAATAGATTAGGAGTATCAATAATATGCAACTGGATTAACGCCACAATCAAAAAAGTATATATAGTGGAAGAAACTAAGCCTGTTAATAATTCTTTTTTTAAGTTGTGTTTTTGGCTTTGTTTTTGTAAAACATCAATTGCCCCTGCTTGCATCAACAGAATACCAATAATGTTAGATAGCCAGTAACCGATGATGACACAGGGCATCAGTAATTTAGGTGCAAAAAGACTACAAATATAACCGAAGGCATAAGCAATTGGTAAGTTGAATACCAAATCATTCCACCAGCATAAGGGTGATAATAAATATCCAATGACTAAGAAAAATCCACCTCTTAGCTTTTGCAACAATGTTTTGGGTAAGCTTTCTGGAGTCGGTGATGAAAATTCTTGATCACCTGTTTTGATACTTGTCATAATAATACATTAATTCTAGCGGCTTACCGTAGTTTAAAGCAAAATACAAAATAAGTCCAGCCGTAAACACAAGTTTGATTTCAGATAGGTAGAAATTACACGTAATGATGCTGTGTAAAAAAGCCTATTCTTATGAATACAAAAATTTTATTCTTCATTGATTAATTGCTGTTCTTCTGGGAATAATTTCGTTTCACTCGCTGGCTGTTCACTGATGATATTTGCTGACTGTGAGAATGGACGAATAATTAAACTCACGCCAATTGCCCAAGCGATCGCTACCATCCAACCTGCAATAATGTCACTGGGAAAATGTACTCCTAAATATAGGCGTGTCCAGCCAATGGCCAAGATAAACATACTACCCAACATCACTGTTAACCAGCACCAAACACTATCCCAAGTTAAAACTACCAAAATAGCAATCAACGTCATACTTGTCATAGCATGACCGCTAGGGAATGAATAATCAAATTCTGGTGCAGCAGAAGTCCAAATATCAGGACGGACTCTATGCCAAAATTCCTTAGCTGTGCGGTTGATAGTGGCACTACCAGCCGCAGTAATCAGTAAATAAGTCAGCGATCGCCAACGACGTTGTAATAGTAAAATCAGAGCGATCGCACTCAGAGTAGGTAACACAGTCCAAAAAGAACCCATTTTAGTTAGCAGCACGGCGAATTCATCTAACTGCGGCTGTGCTACAGAGTGAATCGCGACTAAAATCGGTAAATCCCAAGGAAATCCACCTTGGTTTTGCTCCACCTTGAACGCCAGTAATCCAAAAATTTGTAGTGGTACATATACCCCCACGAACAGCAGCAACAAAGAACGCCAACGGCTAATCAGCAATTTTTGCCCAAACCCTATGGGTGACTGTGGTTTTGACGGTAATGTTTGCTTTTCTAACTCTGCCATACTAAATACGATATTTGGCTGCAATTAAAGTAGTTTTTTGAATAACTAGTAATTAGTTTACTACTGAGGCATAAATATCCGCTATACAGTCTTTTTCTAGAAAATGCTCTAAAAGTTTTGTATAAACTAACACCAAACTTTCGTATATTTTCACAAAAAGATAGACTTTGATTATATTTTAAATATAAAATACGGTAAGCCAGTAGATATTTAGTATTTAGTGGGGATTTTTCCACATTTACTCAAAACTTGCAGTTGCCTAAAACAGTTTGCACAACAGCATTCAAACCAATCTTTTCGTTTCAGGTAAACACAAACGCATCTACAAAACCCCAGGTAAGGACAGAAGTATGGATTTTTTATTATTGCCTTTCTTCAGCTTTTTAGTGGGAATTATTGTTGGTTTGACAGGAGTTGGTGGTGCTTCTCTGATTACCCCGATGTTGATTTTTGTTTTTCAAGTACCGCCTGCTGTGGCAGTAAGTTCTGATGTCGTTGCAGCCACACTGATGAAACTTGTTGGTAGCGTTAAACACTGGCAACAACAAACCCTTGATGTGCAGGCGGTGAAATGGTTAGCTTTAGGAAGCGTTCCCGGTTCTCTTGTTGGGGTAGGGATACTACACCTGATTAAACAGCAAAGAGAGCATCAACTGAACCATATTACCCTACACTTACTAGGTTTAACAATTCTGTTAGTTACAGTATTAGCGTTGGTACAAATGCTGCTGTTGACTTTCTTCCCCAATCTACGGTTACCTGAACTTCCCAAATTTGACTTAACAACTCAGCTAGGACGCTTGCAGACAATAAGCATAGGAGCATTTTTAGGTTGCATTGTTGGTTTGACAAGCGTCGCTTCCGGCTCAATGTTTGCCTTAGTACTGATTACATTTTTCCGTTTGGATGCTAAGAAGTTGGTAGGGACAGATATTTCCCAAGCAGCAATTCTCCTACTATTTACTGCGGTTGGGCACCTCACATTGGGAACAGTTGATTGGAGTTTAGTCCTACCGATATGGCTTGGCTCAGTACCGGGTGTATTACTAGGAGCTAAAATCTGTCAATCTGTACCTCAAAAACCATTGCGGTTTATGGTTTACTTTATTTTAATGATGGTGAGTGCCAAGCTAGTTTATTAGTTTTCTGAGGGCTGGGATAAAGAGGAAGATTATCTCACTAGTTTCCTAAACACGCCCAAAAACTCCGATTGCGCCTTCTAATTCAGCTCCGCGTAAGTTAGCTCCATTTATATTTGCATTAGTGAGATTTGTTTTCTCCAAGTCAGCATTTTGGAGATTTGCCCCTTCCAAATTTGCTCCTTGTAGGTTGGCTTTTTCTAAATCGGCATCAAATAAATTTGCTCCTTGTAGATTTGCTTGTGCAATATTGGCTTTGCCTAAATCTACTCCCTGCAAGTTTGCTAACTTGAGGTTGATTCCTTGTAAATTAGCTTTTTCAAATTTGACATTTTGCAAGTTTGCTGATTCTAGATTAGCGCCTTGCAGGTTTGCTCCTTCAAAAGATACTCCATTCAAGTTACATCCGACACATTCATTAGTTTCTAATAAACGTCTCACGTTTGCTGTAATTGATTCGACAGGTAGTACTATGGGAGATTCTACTGGAACGGATGTAGATGGGGTTAGATTAGGTGATGTTTCCACTTGAGCTAGGGCGTGGGGTTGGTTAAGCAGAGAAAATACCATTACAAGTCCTAAAATCCAGGAAGTGATTTTTTTGAAGTTGAGTGTGTTCATGAGCTTTTCTTTGTGAGTTTTTAAACGTAGAGGTTGGCACAGGGTAGGAACGCAGAGTATTTCTGAGAACGATCCTTTAATTAGAAAACATGGCAAGAGTAGGTAAGATTCGATAGCTTTCACTGTCCATTAACATAGAGTATCCCAACTAAATTAAGACAAAGGAATTTTTAAGTTGAGGGCAGATTAAACTTTTATTAAGCTGCTCTGTCTAGCATTAGCAGACGATAAGTTTTATAATTTTTTTCAAGCGATCGCTATCAAATCAACTGGTAATTCCTGAGTGAGTGTTTTTTCTGCAAGTTATACGAAGTTGCATCTGAAATTAATATTATTGCTTTCAGCTTAATAAAAGCAAATACTCTTTGTGATTAAAACGATAAACACAGGTTATTAAAAATTAACTACTATTTTTTGTGTTAAAACTAATTACAATCAGGATATATAATGAATGAGTTGATTACTACACTCTTGGTGGGAATCTCAGCTTTTATTGCCACTAATATTGATGATATCGTTATTTTATTATTACTATTTTCACAGATTAATTCTAGCTTTAGATGCCGACATATTATTGCTGGTCAGTATTTAGGCTTTACTATTTTAGTTCTTGCCAGCCTTCCGGGGTTATTAGGTGGATTAATCATCTCACCTAATTGGATTGGCTTGCTGGGATTAATCCCTATAGCGATGGGTATCAGTAGTTTAATCAATCAAGAAGAGGACGAAATTCAAGAGGTCACAGTTGAAACAACAGAATATCCAGAGACAAACACCGCCAGCATTTTTAATGTACAGACTTACAGTGTAGCAGTCATTACTATTGCTAATGGAAGTGATAATATCAGCGTCTACATACCACTATTTGCTAGTAGCAATTTAAATAACTTTTTGATAATTATTGTCAGCTTTTTTATATTAATAGCAGTTTGGTGCTATCTGGCTTATCGATTAGCTTATCAAACAAAAAATGTAAATATTCTAAATCAGAATTTTAATTATATTTTACCATTTATATTAATAATTTTGGGTGGAATAATAGTGTTAAAAACACAGGCTTTAAGTGTGATAAAGTTAATAGCAAGCTGTATATGTTTAACAATTTTAGTCAAAAAAAATAGAACAAATTAAGCACATTGTACATTATTTGGGATCAGCAGGGCTTCAAAAGCTGCCATCACTCTTGTATGAAAACGTTGGTGATGTTTTAGTTTCCAAACAGGTTGAACAATTTCTAATTTCTTCCCGGATTTTTTTCTGGGATCGATAACTTGCACGGAGTGTAATGTTCCTAGTTGCAATTCTTTTTTCACTATCAATTCGGGGATCGCCGCTGCACCAACGCTACTTTCTACAACTGCTTTTACCATTTCGCTGGTGTTCAAATTAAGTACAACATCCAACTTACTGGGTTCAATTCCCCAACTTTGTAAGGCTTGGTGAAACATCTGTTGTGCGCCAGAACCAGATTCACGCATTACCCAAGTGGTATTTAGTAATTCATCTACATAAATCTCGCTACGATGGAACCAAGGGTGAGATTTGCTCACAACAATTTGCAGGCGATCGCTTCCTACTTCTTCTTTCTCTAAACAGTGCTGCAATGATGCTTTAATCTCCCCTGTTACCAAACCTAAATCATACATCCCCACAGCAGTCCCTTCACAAATTTCTTCAGCATTTCCTAGCTTACAGTCAATAAAAATACCAGGATATAAGTGCTTGAACTGACTAATTTTTTCGGGTAGCCAATAATTCCCCACCGTTAGACTTGCTCCTAACTTCAACTCTCCCCGTTGCAGATTATTTAATTCCTTTAAGCCACGTTCTGTTAACTCTACATGAGCCAGAATTTTTTGTGCTTCACACTGCAATAATTTACCAGCATCTGTAATTTCAATATGACGACCAATACGATGAAATAACTTCGTACCATATTCTGTCTCCAAGGTTTGGATAGCAGCACTCACTGCTGGTTGGGTAATATAAAGCGCTTCAGCTGCGCGGGTAAAGTGCAGCATTTCTGCAACGGCTAAAAAAATTCGCAACTGTTCCAGCGTCATTTTTGCTATTTATGCTTTTTACGATAGTAATTTTATACATTAGGGAAGTATTATACGTTAAGTAGGGCGGAAAATTGTAGATACGTATATGCTGTTATATCTGCTTAAACATAAGTTTTATCTATGTATTTAGCAAGAAAGGCTGCTGATGGGACGAAAACCTTGATTTAATTGTTACGTATAATTATTGAGGGGTTTTTGCATTTTGCTTGCTTTTAATCCTTTAATCAGCAAATCATCACTTAGTAAAAATAATTTAAGCCAGATGATATATAAATATTATTCTATATACCCTATAATTTTTTAATTACGGTATTCGGATATAAATACCGTAGCTTTAGGGGTGAATTCTGATGAGCAAGTCTCAACAACTGACACAATTAAGTAAATCTCTAAGTGAGGGGATGCAGGCTTATGCCATAAAAGCTTTGCAGACTACACAACTCTCGTGTCAACACATAATTAGGAGTTGGTTCAATAAACACACTGTGCAAAGCTTTGTGAGCCTGTTTCTCATAGGCACTTTTTTGAGTATAGCAGTTGCCTCCTGTTCTGGAAGCAGTTCAGCTAGCAAAAATGATGTTAAGGTAAAATTAGTTTCTTTCTCTGTTACCAAAGCAGCTCATGACCAGATAATTCCCAAATTTGTGGAGAAGTGGAAGCAAGAACATAACCAGAAGGTCACATTTGAACAAAGTTATGGTGGTTCTGGCTCTCAAACTGCTGCTGTCATTGCCGGTTCGCAAGAAGCAGACATAGTACATTTGGCACTTCCACTGGATGTAAACAAAATTCAACAGGCGGGTTTGATTAAATCAAGCTGGGAAATCAAAGCTCCCAGAAATGGTATTGTTAGTAGATCGGTTGCTGCGATCGTAACGCGCGAAGGCAATCCAAAAGGTATAAATACTTGGGCAGATTTGGCAAAAGATGGCGTGAAAGTAATTGCCGCTAATCCGAAAACTTCTGGTATTGCTATCTGGGAATTTTTAGCTTTTTGGGGTTCTATAACTCTAACGGGAGGCGACGAAGCCACAGCATTAGATTATGTTACTAAAGTTTATAAAAACATCCCTATTCTGACAAAAGATGCCCGTGAAGCAAGCGATTTATTTTTCCAAAAAGGTCAAGGAGATGTTTTGATTAACTACGAAAATGAGGTAATTTTAGCGGAAAAAACTGGGACGAAACTGCCTTATGTCGTACCAAAAGTCAATATTTCCATTGATAATCCTATAGCCGTAGTCGATAAAAATGTCGATAAGCACGGTACAAGAGAAGTTGCACAAGCGTTTGTTGATTTTCTCTACTCAACAGAAGCTCAACGGGAATTTGCAAAATTACAATATCGTCCTGTTAACCCCACGGTTACCCAAGAAGTAGCATCAAGATACCCCCCAATTCAAACTTTATTTACATCTCAAGATTTAGGTGGCTGGGATATTATCCAGAAAAAGTTTTTTGGAGATGGGGCAATTTTTGACAAAGTTCAAGCTGCAAGCAAAGCATAATGTCTCTTTTTTCATGCACCATTCTCTACTGACAGATAGCCAAGCCTAAGAAATTCTGAGTCACTTTATCTCAATTGATAATTTATGAGCTTTCATAGCCGATTTAAGGATAGCTTCTTCCTAACATCTTTAATGTTTATTGCCAGCAGTATCACTGCTTGTAATGGTGGGCAAGAATTGAAAAGCCAGGTGAGTATTGATGGTGCGGCTGTAGGTTTTCCTGTTTCTTTAGCAGTTGCAGAAGAATACGGGAAGGTTAAACCTGAAGCTAAAGTTAGCGTTGCCTCAAGTGGTACTGGTGGTGGCATTAGTAAGTTTTGTGCTGGTGATATTGATATTGTTGGCGCTTCTCGTACTATTAGGGATGAAGAAATAAAAAAATGTAAAAGTAATAATATTGAATTTGTTGAGTTCCCCATAGCTTTAGACGGCATCGCTGTGATTGCCAACCGCCAAAATAATTTTGCCAAATGTCTAACTATAAAGGAACTGAGCACGATTTGGAGCGCTAAATCAGACGGCAAAATATTGAATTGGAATCAAGTTAATCCCAAATTTCCTAACCAGCAACTGAAGCTTTATGCTCCGGCTTCTGATACTGGAACGTTTGATTATATGACTCAAGCTGTTACTGGCAAAGCCAAGAATGGTCGTACAGATTATACTCCCAGTCACAATCAAAATTTACTCGTGCAAGGAGTTTCAGGTGAGGTATCAGCTTTAGGTTATGTAGGCATATCTTATTATATCCAAAACCAAGATAAACTCAATTTAGTTGCTGTAGAAAGCCCCACAGGAAAATGTGAAAAACCAGTTCCGGTAGATAATGTGATCAAAAATATCTACACACCTTTGTCTCGTCCCCTCTTCATCTATGTCAGTAAAAAATCTTTAGATAGTAAGCCAGCAGTCAAAGAATTTGTAGAATTTTATCTAGAAAATTCTTGGAAGTGGGTAGATAGCGTAGGTTATGTAGCATTACCTGACGAAGCTTATGTCAAGGTAAAACGAAAATTGACTACTGGTGAAACTGGTACAAAATTTAAAAAAGCAAAACCTGGACAGCCAATCACAAACTTTATTTAAATAAAGTACTAGTCTTTGTAGTGTCATTGTATCCAAAATTTAACTGTTTATGCAAAATAGCAATTCGGAAGAAGACTCTTATCAACTGTTCAGACAGTCACTAGAGAAAAATGCATCTGAAGATATCTTAGAAAAGATTGTTGCGGTAATTTTATTTGCTTGTGCTTTAGTTTCTGTTTTGACTACTTTTGGTATTGTCTTAATTATTTTTCAAGAAGCATTTGGTTTTTTCCAAGAAGTTACCTTTGCTCAATTCTTTCTTGATACTAAGTGGACACCTCTATTTGCAGATAGACATTTTGGTGTTTGGCCCTTGATAGCTGGTACTTTCTTAACTACAGTTATAGCTATGGCAGTTGCTATTCCTTTGGGTTTATTTTCTGCTATTTATTTAAGTGAGTATGCTCAACCCAAAGTAGCAGCAATTTTACGTCCAGCAGTAGAACTTTTAGCAGGGATACCAACTGTAGTATATGGTTACTTTGCGCTGTTGTACCTCACACCATTGCTGCGGAATATTATTCCTCTAGAAATATTTAATGCCTTGAGTGCGGGGTTAATGATGGGGATAATGATTACTCCTACTGTTGGTTCCATCAGCTTAGATGCTATTCGAGCAGTCCCACATTCTTTGCGTGAAGGAGCTTACGCTTTAGGTATTACTAAGCTAGAAAGTATTTTTAAAATAGTTCTCCCAGCAGCCCTTTCTGGAATTATAGCCTCGATTATTTTGGGTATTTCTCGCGCTGTGGGTGAAACGATGACTGTCCTTATTGCCGCAGGCCAACAGCCAAAGCTGACTATTAACTTTGCGGAATCAGTAGAAACAATGACAGCTTACATGGCACAAATTTCTGGTGGAGATAGTCCGCGTGGTAGCCTCAGTTTCAAGACTTTATATGCTGTGGGCGCTCTTTTATTTCTAATAACCCTAGCTTTGAATATTGTTAGTTACTGGATTGCAAATCGCTTTAAAGAAAAATACGATTAATAAGTATGGCTACAAGTTATCAACAAGATGATTCTCTAGATACTGCGGCAGAGTTTACTGATAATGTTGAGAGTAGAGAGGCGTTAGGAAAAGTATTTGAAATAGTTTTTTTGTTAGGGCTGCTGATTGGTATATTTATTCTGGCTTTGCTACTGTTTGATATTTTTCGAGATGGATTAGCCAGATTTCTAACACCCGGCTTTTTAACAGAAACCCCTTCTCGTTTTCCTGACCAAGGTGGCATCCGTCCTGCTATTGTCAGCAGTATCCTTTTAGGAATTATTGTGATTGGAGTCACTGTCCCCATTGGTGTCGGAGCAGCTTTATATCTAGAAGAGTATGCACCTAAGGCTTGGTGGACAGCGATTATTGAGATTAATATCAGCAATCTGGCGGGTGTGCCTTCTATTGTCTATGGATTGCTGGGTTTAGGAGTTTTCAATTATTTGCTTGGGTTCGGCCCTGCTTTGATTTCGGGTGCATTGACTTTATCTTTATTGTCTTTGCCAGTAATTATTGTGACAGCTAGAGAAGCAATTCGCGCTGTTCCAGATTCCTTGAGAAATGCTTCCTACGGTTTAGGTGTCACGAAATGGAAAACTATCAGCAGTCATGTCATACCCTATGCTATTCCCGGTATTTTGACAGGAGTGATTATTTCTGTATCCCGCGCTATTGGTGATGCAGCCTCTCTAATTGTTGTAGGTGCTGTGGGTTTTTTGACTTTTAACCCTGGTTTATTTCAGAGATTTATGGCATTACCCATTCAAATTTACAGTTATATCACTCGCCCTGAACCAGGTTTTGCTGATGCAGCTGCGGCGACAATTATTGCGTTGTTGCTCTTGATTTTAGTTTTAAATGGTGTAGCAATTTATATCCGGCAACGCTTTTCAATACATTAGGTAATGAAATATCTAATTTATTACATTCACAAATATTAGGAAATACGCAAAATGACTTATAGCAATAGTAGAAGTAAATTAGATAGCACCACAATCGACCAAGATAATGGTGTGTTCAATGTTGAAGGTGTGAAAGTTTTTTATGGAGGATTTTTGGCACTTTTAGATGTTTACCTAAAAATTCCTGAAAAACAAATCATTGCTTTTATTGGGCCTTCAGGATGTGGTAAAAGTACCTTACTGCGTTGCTTTAATCGGATGAATGATTTAATCCCTGGAGCGAAGGTAGAGGGTAAGTTGAATTACCGCGATCGCAATATTTATGATCCTAAGATAAATTCTGTAAAATTACGCCGCCAAGTCGGGATGGTTTTTCAAAGACCAAATCCGTTCCCTAAGTCAATATACGAAAATATTGCCTTTGGGCCGCGTGCTAACGGTTACAAAGGTAACATCGATGAATTGGTAGAAAATTCGCTCAGACGCGCTGCTATCTGGGATGAAGTCAAAGACAAACTCAAAGAAAAGGGAACTGCATTATCTGGCGGACAACAACAACGCCTTTGCATTGCTCGTGCGATCGCTATGAAGCCAGATGTATTATTGATGGATGAACCATGTTCTGCTCTTGACCCAATTTCTAGCCGCCAAGTAGAAGAACTCTGTTTAGAACTCAAGCAGCAATACACCATCATCATGGTAACTCACAATATGCAGCAAGCTTCGAGAGTCGCAGATTTCACTGCTTTCTTCAATACAGAAATTGACGAGCATGGCAAACGTCGCGGAAAATTAGTTGAGTTTAATCCTACAGTCCAAATGTTCAGTTCTCCTCAAACTAAAGAAGCCGAAGATTATATTAGTGGACGCTTTGGTTAAAGAGACATCACAGTTCTAATTCTGGAAAATATGCTGAGACAATGTCTGAGAAGTTTTTTGTATACACCGAACGCTGATAGCTTCCCCTAAATCCCCTGAGAAATTTGAGGACTTTGAGGTTCTTATTCGCTCTTTTTTAAGGGGGGTTAGGGGAATCAACAAATATTTTGATACTTCTCAGACATCCTCTGAGGCTTGATAGCACTAAAGCTGAGTAATACTTCAGTTTAGTAATTATACTGTGTCTAGCCTTGTAGTATTTATCAAGATGAAATTAGTAGTTGCAATAAAATGGTTAAAATATTAAATAATTTTAAGAGCTATTTGCAGGTTAATTTATATGGAAATGGAAACAGAAAAATTAGAAGTGAATAAGTTAGAAAAAAAGAAGTATAGGTCAGATCGAGTCCGGGATCATTTAGCTAATGAACGTACTTATTTGGCATGGATGAGGAGTGGTATTGCACTCATGGGTTTTGGTGTTTTAATTGTGCGATTGCGGATTATCCAACCGCCCATAGCACCACAACCTCCTGGTAATGGTTGGAAGTTGGGTTTAGCATTCGCTTTTGTCGGTGTGTTATCAGTATTACTTTCAACTCAGCATTATTTCGCAGTTCGCCGAGATATTGACGAAGATACTTATCAACCGCCAGATCGTTGGATAATTCTCGCTAGTTTGGCTGTGCTTCTCTTGGGTGGGGGAGTACTATACTATGTATTCACGGTTCCCTTAGATTATTTGAATACTTATATTCTGGAGTAATAAGGTGTCGTGTTAAGTTAGACCTTTGAGGGTTTTCAAACGCAGAGATATGCAAAGCAAATTAAAGCCGGGCTTCCCTGCGTAGGAAACTTTTCAAGGCAGAGGTAAGTAGAAGTGTTTTTAATCTACGGTGGCTATTTGCTGTTTGGGGAATTCTCGGTTGGCTACAATTTCGCCAAAGGGACTGATTAGTTGCGGTTCTGCTATTGGCTGATTTTCTAGGGGTAAGCGAGGAAAGAGTAGTTCTGCTACTCGATATGCCTCTTCTAGATGCGGATAACCAGAGAAGATGAAGGTATCTATGCCTAATTCTTGATATTCCAGCATTCTTTGAGCTACGGTATCGGGATCGCCTACTAAAGCTGTGCCAGCACCACCACGAACTAAGCCAATTCCTGCCCATAAATTCGGGCTGATTTCTAAGGCTTCACGAGAGCCGTTGTGTAATTCTTTCATCCGGCGTTGTCCTTCAGAGTCCATGCGTGCGTAAGCTTGCTGGGATTCGGCGATCGCTTCTTCGTCTACATAGCGAATTAAATTGTTGGCTGCATCCCATGCTTGGCTTTCTGTCTCCCGCACAATGACGTGTAGACGAATCCCAAAACGTAATGTTCTGCCTTGGGCTGCTGCTAGTCTACGTACAGAGGCAATCTTTTGAGCAACTTGTTCTGGTGGTTCGCCCCAAGTTAAATATGCATCTACGTGTTTGGCAGCAACCTCTTGGGCAACGGGGGAAGAACCTCCAAACCACAGGGGTGGATGCGGTTTTTGGACTGGGGGAAATAACAGTTTTCCACCTTGAATATTCAGATAATCTCCCTGTAAGTCGGCAGTCTCTCCGGCTGCTATCTGCCGCCACACTGCTAAAAATTCATCTGTTAATCTGTAGCGATCGTCATGGGAAAGATGTAACCCATCTCCTGCCAACTCTACGGGATCGCCACCTGTAACCACATTAATTAGCAATCTTCCGCCAGAAATGCGGTCAAATGTTGCCGCCATCCTTGCTGCTACTCCTGGTGACATCAAACCTGGACGTATTGCCACCAAAAATTTCATCTGTTTAGTGTGCGTTACCAAAGTTGATGCCAAAATCCAGGCATCTTCACATGAACGGCCTGTGGGTAGTAATGCCCCTGCGAAGCCTAAGTGATCTACTGCTTGGGCAATCTGCCGCCAGTAATCAAAGTTGACTGCTCGCCCGCCTATGGCAGTACCAAGATAGCGCCCTTCACCGTGAGTCGGAATAAACCAAAGTAGCTGCATGATATCTATGTCAAAGTAGCTGCAATATTTCCTGGCTATTTAAATACAGTAAATTGGTAGAAATACCGTATTATTTAGTCACTTTTAGAATATCGCACAAATAATCAAGCAAAGCAATACTTTTACAAAAATAAATACGGTAAATATATCGAGCTACAGTAGTTAAATGCTTGCGGTTTTGTGCAGGCTGTGACATACTCTAACTTATATAAGTACATAAAACCGATAGACTTACCGTACTTAAAATTATAAATCTTGCTGCAAGGAATTAATCATGCTTAAAGATGCACAAGGACTGGTAGTGACCACAGATTCAGCCCAAGCGATCATAGCTATTAACCGTTTCATTGATCAAGCGCTTTGTTATGGTCAAAATGCAGAAACAGCGATTTTACAAGCAATTGAGGCTGATCCAACTTGTGTTTTAGCTCATGCTTATGCAGCTGCTTATTATCTTACGCAAGAAAACAGCAAAGCTTGGCAGCAAGTACAACCATATTTGCAAGTAATACAACAGAATTTAGCCAAAATTACTTACAGAGAAAAATTATATGTGCAGGCAATTTTAGCTTGGGCGAATCAAGAGATTGATCGAGCGATCGCCTTTCATGAACAGATTACCAACAAATTTCCTCGTGATTTAATATCAGTCCAGCAGGGACAGTATCACTATTTTTATACAGGCAAAAAAGAAAAATTACTGAAAATTGCCCAGAAAGTTTTACCTAGCAATCCCCAACAACATTATTTATATGGCATGGTGGCTTTTGGCTTAGAACAATGTCACCAATTAGAAGCAGCAGAAAAAATGGCACGTGAGGCGATCGCCTTAAATAGATATGATCCTTGGGCGCACCATGCTTTAGCTCATGTGATGGAAACTCAAGGAAGAGTCAATGAAGGTATAGCTTGGATGGAGAGTTTTGCAGATACTTGGAAAAACTGCAATTCTATGCTTTATACCCATAACTGGTGGCACATTGCACTGTATTATTTGGAGCAAAACAACTACCGAAAAGTTCTCAAACTCTACGATAACCACATTTGGGAACGTGCAAATAAACAATCTCCTAAAGACCAAGTAGGTGCAATTTCATTATTATTACGTCTGGAATTACGTGGGGTAAATGTAGGAAAACGTTGGCAAAGTATCATTCCTTATCTTTACAGCCGTATTGATGAACACGCATTACCATTCCAGGACTTGCATTATGTCTATGCCCTTGCCAAAGCCGGACATACTGATTGGGTAAATGAGATGCTTCAGAGTATGCATTATCATGCCTTGAGTATCAATCCCTTTTTGCAAAAGAGTTGGTTAGAGGTAGCGATTCCCGCAGCTAGAGGTATGGTAGCTCATGCCAAAGGTGACTTTAACACAGCTGTTACCGAACTCAAATTGGTTTTACCACGCTTGTATGAGATTGGAGGGAGCCATGCACAACGAGTTTTATTTGAGGAAATTTATCATGATGCTGTGTTGTGGACACAAAAGCAGAGTTGGGTTTATGGCATTACGGCCTGATTAACGTGAGTTCGACAAGTCTTATTTGACCTCTCCCCCAACCCCTCTCCGACACGGAGAGGGGAGCAAAAAGCTGAATTTTTCGTTGCTCCTCCCTTTCCGTTTCCGAGAGGGAGGCTGGGAGAGAGAGGTTCATCGAACTCACGTTAAAAGGGGATGGGACAACACGAAAGACTGTTGGCTGTTAACCGTCAACCGTCAACGGCGTTGGGCATCTCTTATCCCATCTTTAAAAAGAGTGGGTTTTTCCGATACTCATATCTTGCACCTGATAAAAACTATCAGTATTAACCAGGAACAAGAAAATGAAGTTTAAAACTGCTAAACATCGCTTTGGTTTAGATAAATTTGGACAAGGCACTCTTTTAGGAATTTATCGTTGGTTAGTCTTGTCCATTACTGCCTATTTATTAGCATATTGGACGTATCTTTCATCCTGTTCACCTCATTCTTTGGATTGGGGTCAAGCTGCTTTTCTTGCACTCTCTACTTTTCTACCTCATTTAGTCTTGTCTTTATTACTACTGGATATTGAACGGCTTCGACCTTTAGCACTTAGTCATGGAATTGACATTCATATTTCCAGGTGCAAGATCTGAGGATACCTTTTTATAAATCTGTTCGAGTACCCGATAATGTTCTAACTTCACTGCGGCAAAACGCCTAACACCAAACTTTTTCATAACTTCTTGCAACTCTGCATCTGGTTGGAGTAGCGCCAATTGCATTTGCTGAATTAAGGGAATGCCTAGACGTTGTGCTACTACTAATGGTGGCATAGGAGAAGGCCCTATCACTTGCACCACACGCAAATGCTGTGATAATTCAGGAACATCACGTAATTCTTGTTCTAACACTACACTGTCAATGGCTGCACAATCTGCCAGCCCCTCAACTATCCAGCGAATTGAACGCTGATGAGAACCTGATTCTATAGTTTTTCCAAAGAAATTTTGTGGATATTTTTCTTGACTCAACCAGTGACGAGGTAAATTATAGCCACTGTTAGAACCAGAGTCGTTATAGCAAAATGTTTTCCCTGACAAATCGGCAAACTTTTTGATATTACTATTAGCCTTGACAATTATATCTGCATAGTAAATAGGACAGTTATCATACCGGGATGCTTGCATCACAGGTGCAACTAATGGCTGTAATTGGTCTAAAACCACTTGATTGTAGCGAATTAGTGGTAATCCACAAATAAAAGCTAGGTCTATTTTGTCTTGAAATAATAGAGGGTCTTGGAGGGGATCGCATTCACCTTGATGTAGTTGGATTTCTACTTGTAAAACACGACCTAAATAAGCTGCGATCGCCTGATATAATCCAAACCAATTAGGAGCTAAGTAAGATACAGCCCGTAAGCTTGTTAATATAGTCATTCTTGTTTTAAAACAGTATTTTTCTGGAAAACTTGAGCCAACTTTTGCCCAGAGTAATGCATATATAAAAATCCTAAGCTAGCAACACTCAGTAGCATAATTCCTAAAACAGTCGTATAAGCATTAATATGCCACCACAGCCGATTTAACACGGATGTTCCTAGAGGTGATATCTTCCACAAAGAATCAGGTTTTACGCTCTTATTGTTTTGGATACTAATATTTTGGGCTAATGTCATTATGATTTCTCCTGATTTACTAAGTAACCTAAAAGTCACTAATTCGATAGACTTAATGTAGATTATATTATATATTATCTAATTTCGTCAAAATATAAGACTCCTAATTTGGTTTTTGCCACAATTAATTACACTTCTATCTCTTTTTCATCTAGAGTTGAGATAATCACAAAAACAAAACCCCAACTTCTTCAAGAAATAGGGGTTGTTCTAGTTTTTTCTTAATAACACTTGATAATTAACCTTTCATATAACTGGGATTCCACTGCAACCAAGATTTTTCTAACTTTCTAGCAATGACATCTGCCAGTTTTCCAAACAATGCATATAGAAAAATACTCAACACCACAACATCAGTTTGCATAAATTCTCTAGCATTCATTGCCATATAACCAATACCAGAATCAGCCGCAATAGTTTCAGCTACAATGAGTGTCAACCACATAATCCCCAAAGAAAAGCGTACACCAACCAAAATAGAAGAAATTGATCCTGGTAAAATAATTCGCCAGAATAAACCCCAATAATTTAAGCCGTAAACTTTCCCCATCTCAATTAATCCAGGATCAACACTGCGAATCCCATGAAAAGTATTTAAATAGATAGGGAACATAACACCTAATGCAACAAGAAATAATCTAGCTTCATCCCCAATACCAAACCACAAAATCACGAGGGGAATTAAAGCCAGATTAGGTATATTACGCAACATTTGTATAGATGTATCTAAAAGTTTTTCGGCAAGAGTAGAAATGCCATTGAGCAAGCCTAAAGCAAAACCAATACCTCCTCCGACTAAAAAACCTGTAATTGCGCGTGTGGCACTAATACTAATGTGTCTAAATAGTTCACCACTTTTAGTTAAATTAATTGCAGCAATGACTACGCTTAATGGAGCAGGTAAAATTCTTGTGGGGATAAAGCCAATAGTAGAAAGGATCTGCCAAAGAATAATGATTGTTATGGGTACGACCCAAGGGATTAATATCTGAATATAGCGACTTTTTAACAAAAACACTTGAAGTTTATTTTTATTTTTTGTATGTCTTGCAGAAAAATCTCTAGAAGTAGAAGAAATGGATTTCATAAGGCTATGTAATTGGGTGGATTAACTAAATGGACGACTACTCGTTAAGCTTACCCCCCTAAATGCTAGTTTTTCGCCAGCAATTCTTTGGGAGTAATTTCGGCATATTGTTCAGGTGTTAAAAAGCCATCTCTGACATTTACCTTCTTAGGTATGAGTCCTAAGTTGTACCATTTTTCCGCAACTTCTTGTTGTTTATTAATAATTACTTCAGTAATTGGTACGAGCGTAAAATCATATTTATCGTGCATCACTTCTAATGTCGGTGGATCGAGTTGAGTTGTTTCTGCCAGTAATTGGGCAAGTTATTTAGGATTATTCTTAGCCCATGTTTGGGCTTTTTGTACTTCGTCTAAAAAAACCTTGATTACTTCCCGATTTTCTTCATAGAATTTACGGTTTGTAGATATAAAGTTATTAGTATCTCGCAAACCGTTACCACCATCAACCAAAACTCGCCCAGAATTATTTTGGACATTTCTGGTAACAAATGGCTCCCAGATGAACCAAGCATCTATTTTACCTTGACTAAATGCCACGTTAGCATCTGGAGGCGCTAAACCAACTGACTCTATATCACTGAGCTTTAGTCCTGCTTTTTCTATAGCTCTGACTATGAGATAATGACCAATTGACGCTTTTTGAAAAGCTACTTTTTTCCCTTTTAAATCTTTTACACTTTGAATGGGGGAGTTTTTAGGAACCAATAGTGAAACTGCTCTCCCATCACTAGAATTAGCAGCTAAATATACAAGAGGTGCGCCAGCTGCTTGGGAAAAAATAGGAGGGGATTCAGCTGTCGAAGCAATATCAAGTGCGCCTGCATTTAAAGCTTCAAGTTGTTGTGGCCCAGCAGGAAATTCAGGCCATTCTACCCTATAGCCTAAAGGTTTTAATCGTTCTCTTAGAATACCTTTTTGTTCTAAAACAGCTAGGGCAGTAAGTTGCTTAGAACGAACAATTATAATTACCTTATCCGCAGCATTACTAGTGGTAACATTAGATGCAGATAAAGTTGCTTGTTGTTGAGAATTATCTGGTGAATTACTACAACTAAATAGCGTAGTAGACAATACTAAACTGTAGCCAAATGCCAACAAGGCGTGACGACGAGTCATGCGTCGGCGGCTCGAGGATGCAAATTTATATTTGAAATCTTCCATTAATTAACTAGCCTCTAATTATTAAGCAAGTTGTTAAATTCAAAATTTAAACTGTAACTTTTTTTCCATCAAATTTTGTCAATGTGAAGCCATTGAATTTTTCGTTGTAACCTAATCTTTCATCTTTAAGAATGCTGATGGCAATTTCTTCACCCAAAGCCAAGCCAGCAGAACCATCTGTTCGCCAGTGAATCCCACCATGACTACGACCAAGGGTATAATTAGCTGCTAATTTGTTCAACTCGCCACCCACTGTTAAAGACTCTTCTGTATAGGGAATTACCTTCGTGGGGTCATTAGGATCAGGAACTACAGGATTAGGGATGACAAAATCTTCGTCAAAGTAGGCTTTTAATAATGTGGCACTGACACCAGCGATCGCAGCTGCACCACCAACATAAGATGAATGGATGGGCGAACCTTCCGGGTATCCATGCGGCAAAAGATAGGAGCCAAATTTGCTGAAACTCTGCGCTAGAGCTTGGGAGTTTAATATATCTCCATGAATCGGATTTTTAGTTTTATTAACAATGTTGTTGTGGATGAGTCCGCCATAGGCTTCTGGGCGCAGCGTGCGGTGTACATAAAACTTCTGCCAGTATGCAGCCCTAATAGCGCGGGATCTACCCAGATGCAGTAAGGCTTCTAAATGTCCGAGTCCAAATGACCCATTACCCCCCTGTTGAGTCTTTGATTTAACAAAGGGATTGCCTGAATCAAAGGGTGCGCCAATACCACTACTCAAAGGATCGTCGGCGTTGCGAGCTGTATTCAAAATTAGAGCAGCACCGGAGAATATTGCTCCAGGCGCATGGGAAAATTCCGATAGGTCACGAGTTGTGAATACATAACGGCGCACTGGGTCATATTGAATAGATTTAGGAGTACCGCCATTTTGCACATTCAACCATTCTTCATAATCAGTCAGGAAGTCATTACCAGGGAGAGCCGTCCGAATCACAGGCGGAATAAACTGAACTCCCCAAGGAATATTCAGTAAAGCAAACTGGGAAATGTGAGGCCCTATTAATACCCCTGATGGAGTAACGTGTTTTGCCGTCCTACCAGATTTGTCATTTTGATCAACGTAAGTGACAGTACCGCGAAACAGACTTTGGGGAGTCACACGTCCATTTTGTTTTGGCCCTTTGAATGTCGCCAGCTTGTTTAGTTCTTCAACAGCGGCCAATACCAGAGGATCATCGGTGTTATTTTGTAGTTTATGAAAAGGTACGTCCCGCAATAACGCTTGCCAATAAATTTCCACAGCTTCAGCAGCGCGTTCTGAACTAGCTAGAGTTGGTGGTGGCGGTACTGCTATCTGCACCCCATGACATCCTTCTAAACTGGCTGCGAGAGGTCCCTGAGCATTAACTAGTTTTCTGGTACCACCCAAAATGACTTTTTCAAAGTCATCATGATCTTGGGTCGTCACTGCTTTCGTTAAAGAGTCATAGGCTTTAAGATCAACTTCACCCAACTTGTTGTGTGGTAATCCCCTAGTGTCAGAGCCGATTTTGTTGGGATACCGTTCTTCATCGCCATTAGTAGGATTAGGCGCAATGGGAACTTGACGATTGGCCTCTGCTGCGGCAACACGTATGCGATAAGCCTTTTCAGTGAGCTTGTTGTTAACTGAAGAAACTTTCTCCTGTGCTTGACCTTTTTCAGCAGAAAACTTTAAACCCACTGCCCCTGCTACAACACTACTTGCAGTAAATATACCAGTGTGTAACAAAAAAGACCGTCTACTAGCCGCACTAACAATAACTTTAGATTTTCTCTGATTCATAACTTTATTTCTTTGCGCCTTTGCCTGAAATTTCAAAGAAAGGAAGTAAGGTGGGTAAAACCACCTTAAGCAACCGATTTGAGGTATCTTGTGGCGGAAACTTTAGGAATATTGCGTTACAACAGGTAATTCTTGATTAAGTACCCAATTGCCAATATCACGCAATTTATAATCTATAGGGTCGTGAAGCGTGAAAGTACGTATATCTATCAAACCCGTATTTGTTCGCCGTAGAACGGGTTCCCATGATTTCAAACGTACTTGTAGTGATATCCAAACCAACACTTTACTAGTTGTGCGATAACCTAGTTGTTATGCTTGTGATCGGATAAGGAAATGGGAAATGGGGATGGGGTAGATGTGGTGAAAGTTAGGATTTGTCTCAACACAAAGAGGTATAGTTCTATCCGCAATTCCCAGTATTTAATTCTAGTTAGAATATCTAAGTTGAGAATTTAGGGCATATTCAGGCAGGCGATCGCGTTCACCCATTACTCGTTGTAAAATCTTCTCAACCAGCTGGGCAAACTCTGCATTGCCTCTGGCTCTTGGACGTGGCAGATTGATTCTTACATCCATACCAATTTGACCGTTTTCAATCAATATTACTCGGTCTGCTAACACCACGGCTTCTTCTACATCATGGGTGATTAACAATGCCGTAAATCCTTGCTCTTGCCACAATTCTTCTAATAATTGCTGCATTTCAATCCGGGTTAGAGCATCCAAAGCACCCAAAGGTTCATCTAGAAGCATCAAAGAAGGCTTACTTGCCAAGGCTCTGGCTAACGCTACCCGTTGCCGTTGTCCACCAGAGAGAACAGATGGCCATTCGTTAGCACGGTCTTCTAAACCCACTGCACGCAAGACCTGCAAAGCTGTTTGTTTGGCGTAAACTTTCGACTTAGAACCAAATAACCCTAACTCTACATTTGATAACACGCGTTGCCAAGGCAGAAGTCGCGCATCTTGAAACATCATCCGCACGGTGGGATTTGTACGCTGAAGGGAAATTTGATTATTCAGCAACACACCCCCTGCACTCGGTTCATCTAACCCAGCAATTAAACGCAGCAGTGTACTTTTACCACATCCACTGCGGCCAACAATAGCCACAAATTCTCCTGGTTTAATGTCTAAATCAATTTCTTGTAAGACAGTCTTCTTCCCAAAAGACTTTGTTAACCCTTCTAGTTGCAAATACATTCCACGCGTTGCAGATACCATCTCAAAATCTCCTATTTTTATGCTGTGTCGGCTGTTTATTCTCTACTGGCTGGATGGAACACGGCTTTTTTGAAAAACCAGCAGTCAATATTTTGATTTCTATCAATTCTGAAAATTTCGGTCTTTGTTAAATAAGTTGTAAGTTTAGAAAATACAATCAACTGGCGAATAAACAACACTTTTGGGATAACACTGAATTAACCATATATATTGTTATGAAAGCTTCAGGACTGAACTACCAAGCATATTCCTGCTATAGCCGGGCTAGCTTTAACAAGATTGATTTCAGTTATCAGATTAAAATACGGTAAGTCGGTAGTGTTTTAGTACTTTTCTATCTTAGTAGCTTCGCATAGTTAGCTATAAAAGACAAGTAATTTTGCATTTTTTTGCAAAATGAAGGTTGATTTCACATCTAGTCATATTTACTGATGAGAAATAAAGTCAGGAAACTTTGATAATTTTAATTAAAAGCCTATTTTGCTGAGTGTTTTAGTGGAATGATACTCAGATAATCAAGAGTTGACTGTTGAGGTTTAAGTTTCGACAGCCAACTTTTTTCAGGACAGTTATAGCATTAAGCAGCTACAGGAGTAGCAAATCTAGCATAGCGCTCTATGTAGAACTCCTTGCTATTAGCGATCGCCTGTACAGAATCACGCTGCTTTAAAGCCTTTTTCCACTGATGTAGACGGGTAAATTCAGTAGGTATGGCAAAGCCGCGATAATGCTTAAGTGCTGGCCAGCGTTCAAACCAAGGATAAAAGGTGAAATCGACTAGACTAACTGATTTACCAAACCAGTAAGGGCCTTCTGGCGATAGTTTTCTCAAACCTTCTTTTTCAATAAATTCCAAATGTTTGTATAGTTCCTGTTTAGCTGCTTCTTGCTGTGAGACATCTGGACTACGTAAGAGAGTAGAAAAAGCTGGAACTAATCTGGTATTGGCGAAATCGATCCAAATCCGCGCTTGTGCTTTAGCAATGGGACTGCTGGGTAGTAGTGGCGGATTGGGAAAAACCTCATCGAGATATTCATTAATTACTGCTGATTCCCACACTCGTTGATCACCATGTGCAATCGCAGGTACTTTGCCATAAGGCGAAATATTAGTAAATCCTTCAGGCTTGTTCTGCAAATTAATCTCAATCAATTCAAAGTCAACGCCTTTTTCTTGGAGTACTAGGCGCGAACGGTGAGCATAAGGACAAACGACTGCACTATATATCTTTATTTGGGGCATTTTCTGTTCCTTCCAAAAGAAGCGCTTGAGTTATTCTACTTTATGTCGGTCGAATTACAGTAGTATAAATTTAAGAATTTGAATTTTATTTAGATAACCTAAAAATTAGGTATACATAAATTTATATTCAGAAGGACTTTTCCTTTCGGAAAGATTGTATGATGTGTTTAAAATACGGTAAAACGACTGATAAACAGTAATATAGTTTTTAGGATAGATAAATACCTGCTACTCAAGCATTTCGCTTCTTGCAATTCCAAACAGTTGGTAACGCAATATTTACAAAGGAAAGCATTCCATGAGCAACTTACAACTTTACTTTGCTAAAGCCTCTACTTTCTCTCAACGCACGCGTGTCGTGTTGCTAGAAAAAGGTAATGACTTTACCCAGATTGAAATTGATTTACAAAACAAACCAGATGGTTACACGCAGATTTCCCACTACGGCAAAGTTCCAGCGATTAAGCATGGAGATGTTGAACTCTATGAATCTGCAATTATCAATGAATATTTAGAAGAGGTTTTTCCAGAACCATCGTTATTACCTCATGATCCCGCACAGAAGGCGATCACCCGCATCTGGATTGACTACGCCAATACTCGCTTTGTACCTGCATTTAGCAAGTTCTTACGTGGTAAAGATGCCCAAGAACAAGAACAGGGACGACGAGAGTTCACAGAAGCGCTGTTGTATATTGAGCAAGAAGGATTAGCTAAGTTATCTGGAAATGGGCCTTACTGGTTAGGGGATCAGTTTAGTTTGGTGGATATCAGCTTCTATCCTTGGTTTGAACGCTTACCCGTTTTGGATCACTTCCGCAGTTTTGCCCTACCAACAGAAACACCCCGTTTGCAAACATGGTGGAATGCTGTGCGCGATCGCGATTCAATTCAAGTAGTAGCAAATCCTGTGGATTACTACGTGCAGAGATTTGCCAAAGTTCTCGGTCAACCTACCCCCGTTGGTGCTGCTCAAAAGTAAGGCAGAAGGTGGGGGAAGGTGCATGATTTCAACACGCAATGAATTGAAATTGACCTTTTCCCGACTTTTATCAAAAGTTGGGTCAAACAATCAGGACAAAAACTATGAGCCTAGATAGCCAAGTTCTCGACAGACCGATTTCTCAGAATTTGCCATCCGTAGAAGCTAACCTCACTTACCTAATTCCGATGGCAGAAAAACTGATTAACTACACTTATGAACCACCAGCAGGGATTCCCCGCTCGAATGGAACTCATCAGACACACAAACTACCAATCTATAATGCTCGCTCTATCTCTAAAAATATCTTGTTAGATCGAGAAGGATTTGCATTTACTAGGCATCAGACTCATGTCAGTAACTTTTATGACGAAGACGAAGTACGCCGTGTTTACTACCCAGAAGCAGAGCAATTATTAAAAGATGTGACGGGTGCAACTCAGGTGGTGATATTCGATCATACCTTGCGTAACGCTGGTCAGTCCAAGCCTGGTGAAAATAATATTAAAGAACCTGCCAAGCGGGTACACAACGACTTCACCGCTAAATCTGGCTACATTCGCGCCCGTCGAGAATTAGCAGCGCGGGGAATAGATAATATTGATACTCTATTGCAACAACGCTTTGCGATTATTAATGTTTGGAGAGCGATCGCCCAACCAATCCAAGAATCACCGTTAGCAGTATGTGATGCCCAAAGTATTGCCCCCATAGACCTTGTAGCAAGTGATTTGGTGTACCGTGATCGCGTCGGCGAAACCTACTCAGTTACGTATAATTCCCAACATCAATGGTTCTATTTCCCGCAAATGCACAGAGATGAAGCGTTATTTATTAAATGTTTCGACTCTGCCGAAGAGGGGATAGCGCGTTTTGCAGCTCACACAGCTTTTGAAGACCCGACCAGCCCAGCAGATGCCCCTCCACGAGAAAGCATCGAACTACGGACATTCGTTTTTTACCCTGCATAGATGCGTTCTTGTCCTGATTCCACAACAATAATACTTGGAGAAATACATATTATATTATGGGTTCACAATACTTTGACATCAAACCAATCGCCGGACGTATTGGGGCAAAAATCATTGGTGTTGACCTGAGCAGCAACCTTAGCGACGAAATCATCAGTGATATCCGTAAAACTTTAGTTAAACACAAAGTCATCTTCTTTCGGGGACAAAATCTCGATGCTAATGGACAAGTAGCCTTTGCCCGTCGCTTTGGAGAAGTCACCACAGCTCATCCCACTGTCCCATCACTTCCAGACAACCCAGAAGTTCTTGACCTAAATTATGGACGAACTGTAAGCCGTGCTAATACCTGGCACACCGATGTCACATTTGTAGACCGTCCCCCTCTAGGTTCTATTTTACGAGCCTTGGTGATTCCCCCATCTGGAGGTGATACCATTTGGGCAAACTCCGTGACTGCCTACGAAGATTTACCAAACCATTTGCGTAACCTCGCTGACCAACTCTGGGCAATACACAGCAACGCTTACGACTATGCAGCAGCTGTAATAGATGTTCCCGAAGAAGTCCGTGCTTATCGAGAAGTCTTCACCTCTACCGTATACGAAACCCTACATCCAGTAGTGCGCGTTCATCCTGAATCCGGTGAACGGGGATTATTTATCGGTGGTTTCGTGCGCCGCCTGCGTGGTTTATCACAGAATGAATCAGATGAAATTGTGAAATTGTTGCAGGCTTACATTACTCGTCCCGAAAATACAGTGCGGTGGCGTTGGCAAGTAGGAGATGTAGCTTTCTGGGATAATCGTGCTACTCAACATTATGCGATCGCAGACTACGGCAATCAACCTCGTCATGTTCAGCGTGTAACAATCGTTGGCGATATTCCAGTTAGTATCGATGGTAAACAAAGTGAAGCCATCAAAGGAGATTCTTCTGCCTATAACCGACGTGAACCTGCTTTAGTTTAGAAAAGGTAAAAAAGGTTTTACCCTTGTACGGGCAGTCTGTACCTTGCAGGTACTCCTTGGAGAGTAGAGTAGCTGCTACGCGTCTACAAGCCGGGAAACCCACCTACACGGCTGCCCTCGTTTTTGTGGTCAAAAATCTTGAACCACAAAGACACTAAGCATTTGCTAGACAACAGAAAAATCAGTACCAGAAAAAAACAGTGGTTTTAGCAATACAATCGGGTTGTCCTTTAGAAACCTTTTTAGCAAGTTGGGCATTCTGACGGTTCTTATATCCGCTTTCGTCTTATCGTTTCACAATGTCGCTGTGCGAGTTTTGTTTTCAGAACATCTCGTACTGGGTTTATTTTTACTCGGTGGATACGTTAAACCGGATTTGCAGAACTCGTTATTGCTCATGTTCATGCGAATGCTACTAGTGGTTCCACTTATGGCATCTCTAGCATTCAAGTTATATCCATCTGGTGGTAAAGAATTTCGAGAGTTATTCAGCCGCGAACGCACTGATGTTTTGCTCCAAGCATTAGGCTGTGGGGTATTAATGTTTGTGTATATTGCCTTACTCTACATTGGTATTGGCTTAATTCCTACTGGCATTGCCATGACCCTCTTCTTTACCTATCCTGTATTTACGGCGTTGCTTGCTTGGAGGTTTTTTGGCGAACGTCCTACACTCTTCCGTTGGCTGGTGATGGTGATTATTTTAGGGGGTAGTGTACTTACAATTCCTCAATCTTCTGCTGCTTACAGTAGTGACACCATTACTACTGGCATTTTCGCCAGTGTTGGCTCTGGGGTTGTTTACGCCTTTTATAAAGTCATAGCGCAAAAATGTTTAGAAAAATTCCATCCAGTTCCTTTCACCTGGATTAGTTTCACCTGCACCCTACTGTTTTCTGGTATCAGCTTACTATTTTGGCCACTTCCCAGCACTCAATTGGATTGGACACCCCTGTGGATTGGTAGTATTTTTTCGGGTGTAGTCAGTTTTATAGGGCACACATTCAATAATATAGGAATTCGCATGATTGGTGCAACTAAGGCTTCTATTATCGGTGCAAGCAGTCCAGCGTTAACAGTATTAGTCGCATGGATCGCAATTAGTGAAACTTTAAATTTGATTCAAAGCCTGGGGATTGGGATTGTCACATTAGGAATTGCACTGTTAAGTGGAGAAGGCTTTATCCGTAGACGTAGCCTTTCATAGAAATCTTCTAAATTACGAATTACATAGCTTGCTTCCCGTAGAGTATTAGGAATTATATCTGCCTCCGTTATTCTGTTTGATATTTAGCGATTTAATACTTGCCTGCTCACAAACCAACTGAATAATAAAGCTGTTCCCACTCCCCAAGCACTATTGACTAATAAGGCAGTAATGATTCCAGCTGGTTGCCAACCTCCGCCAATGGGTAGACCTTTCGATGGTGCAACTACAAACCAAGCCACTAATGTCGGAGCAACAGCACCAAAAATTAGCGATGCTATCCAATATTTTCTATTTACTTGCCAACCCACTGTAATAGTCGCCCACACTAAACCCCAAACTCCTCCCCAGAAAGCAGCTGATAGAAATTGGGGTATACCAAAAGGCTGTGTAGGTGTGGTTTGAAAAGGTGGACGGGGCGCAAAGTTAATTGCATGAAGCAGCACCAGCAAGCCTTGGTGAAATACCAGCACAGCAATAAATCCAGCAATGAAAGCTAGAACAAATCGAGAGAATTCTGCTTTTTGAGTCATCAGGTAGCTTGCTTCCTTAGAATGATTTATGATAACTTCTTATTTAAGTTAACTGCGGGAATTCCATCAATTTATAGTAGTTTATCTCATAAGCTGATGCGCGCTAAAAAAGTATAAACACTCTTTATGATCGTTAACTGTTAACTGTTGACGGTTAACGGTTATCAGTCATCAGTCATCGGTCATCAGCCTTCATGTAAATGTTCAAGTTAAATGCGTAACAGCTTAACTCAATCACTAAAATCAGCGTAAGTGAAGGCGTGAATGTAGTAATTGCTGCTTGCAATCCAGAAAGATTAGAGAAAGCTGTAGCTGATATCCAATCCTTACCCATCCTAGGGGCTAAGATTATCTCCATTAGTGCCGACTTCACTCAAGCAGAAAGTATTGAAGAACAAAATTTTTCAATAAGTTGGATGCTTGACTATTCCAAATATTAATATCTTGCTTGCACCAGCACCAGGTAATTCCCATTGCTTGGTGCTTTTGATTTTTTATTCAATAAATTTATTTTATCGTTTTAAAAAGAAAGAGTATTTGCTGTTATCTGAGCTAGAGCATAATATTAAATTCATCAGCCACTCAATTTACCTGTTGAAGAACAAAGTTACATTTGTAATTAATGGCTAGATCCAATTATTGTCTGAAAAAATTTTGTTAAATAGTTGTAGAGAAAAATATGACTTGGCTAATTAGTACATTATTTATTGGTATGTCTGCGGCTTTCGCAACCACATTTGATGACAATTTATATTTGACTGCTTTTTTTGGAAAAGTAAATCATATATTTCGTCCAAAACACGTTATTATTGGCGAATTTGTCGGATTCACTACATTAGTAATGGCTAGCCTACCTGGTTTTTTCGGTGGGTTACTTCTTCCGGAATCATGGATTGGATTATTAGGGCTTCTCCCAATTATAATTGGTATCAGCCATCTGATGAGCCGAGAACAGCAAGAAGATATTGTACAAACTGTATCAGTAAATTTTGACCATTCAATCAAATATAAACGCCATAAAAAGAGCTTATTAGCAACTCTAAAAGACCCTCAAACCTATCGTGTTTCTGCTGTTACTATTGCCAATGGTGGAAATAATATTGGTATCTATGTTCCATTATTCGCTAGTAGTAATGTTCCTAGCTTGGCAGTAATTTTGTGTGTTTTCTATGTATCAATTGGATTCTGGTGCTTTCTCTCTTACAATCTGACTCGGAATCCTGTAATGGCTTCCGTATTTAGTCGCTATGGTCGGAAGGTATTTCCGTTTGTCTTAATATACTTAGGGTTATCCATCATCGTTAAAAGTGGAACTTATCAACTTGTACCTAATCTAGCAATGCTTTTCAAATAAATTGTAGACATGACAACTATCAAAATCACTTTAATGATTTTAATTTTTTTAATCAATTTAGTAATTTCTGCCCCCTCTTGGGCAGATGAAGCATTACACTTAAACGTAAATACTGACTATTTCATTGGGCAAAAAGTTATCTGGCTTTATAAAGCTCGTGCTGACTCAGAACATACCCAAAGAATTCCTGCCGAAGTCATCAAATTAGGCTCTAAGCAAGTGCAAGTAAAAGTGCATAAAAATAAAAATGAGTTCGTTAATCGCTGGGTAAATCGAGACAGATTGGAAGTTAACAAAAGTGGCAATTGTTTGAAATGATACAAATACACTTTAATAAATAAAATTCATATAAAATGCAATCCTACACTTTAATTATCTAGTTAAAATTTATCATTATTTTTATTTATGGTTATGGAAAACAATAGTGTTTGATTTTAGCAATTGATTAGTATTAAAGTAAAATTAAGGTTAAACAAAACAAAAAAACCATACTCAATAGGAATGAATTTAATGAATAATCTAAACTCAAAACAAATAACTTCTTGGCTTTTGACTTCTGCATTTATGCTACTTCTGACGGTATTTTCTCTTTTTGATCAGCCCTATGCTTTAGCTCAATCAGAGATATCACCAGTACCTACAGAATCTACATCAACTCCAATGGTAGCTCCGGCTATCATGCCTCCAACAGTATTGCCAGTAGATAGTGTAGCTGCAAATGTTCAGCGTCTCTTAACAACTAATGAATGTGTTGGATGCAACCTAGTTGGAGCGCAATTAGACAATGTAAATCTGCAAGCAGCTAACTTAGCAGGTGTAAATCTACAAGAAGCAGAATTAGAAAAAGCAAATCTACAAGGAATAAACCTCGCAACAGCTAATTTACAGGGAGTAGATTTAAGCAAAGCAAACATAAGTGGAGCAAATCTGCAAGGTGCAAACTTATTTGATGCAGATTTAGAGGGAGCAAACCTGCTAGGAGCTGATTTACAAGGCGCGAACTTACAAAAGGCAGATTTACAAAAAACAAATCTCACAAATGCCAATATCCAAGGTGCAAACTTGCTAGGAGCTGATTTGGAAGATGCGATCGTACCTCTAGGATTTACAAATCAGTATCAGTATCACTAATTCTCGGCGTTTAGCTAAGTGAATGGATATCTCATCTCAGCTAGGGAGCGATTCCTAGCTTATTTATATTGATGGCGATCGCTTTGCTGCTATTACAAACATGACTAATCGCCTCGCTAAAGGTTATCAAATTCCAATGGATTAGAGGTTAGGGAAGAGAATTTTTATCTCTTTGATTCTTTTGAATTGCGCGTTGCGCTTGGATGGAAACTTCTCGATCGGGGTCGTCTAATGCTTGCTGCAAGGGGTTAATAACAGCAGGATGAGCTAAATTACCAAGTGCAATTACTGCTTCTTTACGGACATCTGCATATTCATCTGTTAATGCTTGAATTAGTTTCGGCATAGCTTGAATATCTGGGATTTTTTGCAAAGCTTGTGCTGCTGATTTCCGCACTTGCCAATGTTCATCATTTAAAGCGATTGTTAATACTGAAATGGCTTGATAATTTTCATGAATAGCTAAAGATTTAGATGCATTACGACGAACTTGCCAGTCACTATCATTTGTGAGTGCTTGAGAAAGTATTATAATGACTTCTGAATCTTGTAAATGTCCTAAAGTTAAAGCAGCAGATCGGCGCACAAGTACTGATTCATCAAAATCAAATTCAAAGCTTGGGGACATTTTTCTAGTTGATTTATATATCGCAGTGTGGTAATTGCTGCTTCTCTTAATTCAGGGTTATCTGATTTTAAAAATGGTAAAATTTCCGGCAAAGATTGAATATCATGAATCTTCCGTAAAAGCATTAAAATATTTAATTGTGTATTGGTATCATTATTTTGCAACTTATCTAGTAAAAGTAGTAATTCATCTTGCGTAACTAACTCATTTAAAGCTGAAGCTGCTTCAGTGCGAATATCTACATTTACTGAATTAAAGCATTCAATTAAAGGAGGGATAGCAACAGGATTGGCAATCTTCCAGAGAGCAGATATTGCTATTTTTTGCACGCTAATGTTTTCATCCTTGAGGGCGACGATTAAAGCATGGATTGTTTCATCATCGCCTAGATGTTGTAAAGTTTTGACAGCTACTATACGCTCATTTACATCAGGCGATCGCAGCACCTCTAACCAATATTTTAGGACATTGTTCATTCTTTTAAACCAATAATAATTAACGTAATAAGAAGGGAATCTGCACAGTAATAGCATTAGTTAGGCATTTTTTCTCACAAGGTAAACAAAACCAACACTCGTCATATTTCATGTAATTTCCTGTCTCTGGATTTTTGCTAGCACGTCTAAGGGGCAAACCTCAATACAAGCAGTGCATTTTTCTAAACATTTAGATTCATCAACAATGACAGGAACCTCTACTCTTTATGTGATTAAAGCCATAAATTTATTACTCCCTAATTGAACTAACTTTGAATTTTAACAAGACGTTGCTCTATTTGTTGATTTGTTACAAAATATTCCAGTTGCTCGCAAAGACTATTATAATTATTTAGTTATCCAGCGTTGCGCGGATAAAACGATAGCCTAAATCAATTTCCGTCAAATTGCGAATATCACCATACTGTTTTACCCAATCGCCACTACTTAAATCTGCTGCCAATAACTGTAATCCTTTATTGATTAAATCTTGATTAGCTAAAGCAAAAGATGATATTCCCGCACGTACTTCTGGTTGAAGATATAACTCTGGTCTTCTCCACGCTGCTGCTGCGAATAAATCAGATAAGTCGTATGGTAACAAAAGGGGTATGGCTTCAACACGCCTTTTAGTATTAGTATGAATTAAATTAATCTGTTCATTAAGTGGTAAAAATCGTAAGGCATCTTCCCATAAAAACGGGAAATAATCATAAAGCCATATTTTCTTAGCAAACCTAATATCAAAACTTAGCAAAACTATTGCCCCTTGTCTAACAACTCGTTGCATTTCTTGAAACGCTTTTTCAAGATGAACAAAGTGATGAATTGCCAGGATACTGATAACGCCATCAACAGACTTACCTGGTAGAGGTAAATTTTCTGCATAGCCAGTAAACCACTTAATTTGTGGATGCTCTTTTGCTTGCTTTTGCATCACTACAGAAGGTTCAATAGCATTAACAATAAATCCTTGGTTAGCTAGTGCTAAACTGTAACCACCAGTACCAGCCCCAATATCAGCGATAATACTATCTTTGGGTAAATTAAGTAAATTAACTAATGTATTGACAATGCGCTGGTCAGTAACACGAGTTTTTGAGTATTGTTGACCAATTGAATTATAAATAGGCATTATTTTAGCTCACAGCTACATCATAAAGTTCTTTGACTCTATCCATTTCCACTATATAAGCATCTACAGGCATCCATACCCATTGCGATCGCACCACTTCGTCGAATGTTAGATTTTTCTAAAATCAGCACCTCCGCATCGGGATTTGCTTGTTTGGCTTTAATTCCAGCCATCGTTCCAGCTGTACCGCCACCGATGACAAGTACATCAGTTTTTATCCGTTGGGTATTGATGTCCATAAGCTTTTAGAACTGGGCGAGTAAAGAGTAGGGAGGGAATTTTTAGGATTTGTTACCGTTCCAAACGATGTCTTTAACCTGAATTTCCTTGGGAACTAGCTTAATTTGATGAAAAGTATCGGCAATATTTTGTTGCTGAGTAATTACTTCATCTGTCAAAGGTAAAACGCCATACTTCCGGCGCTTTTCAGCAATTTCCAATGCGGCTGCTTTAATACCTAATTCTGGTTCGAGGAACTTGGCAACCTCGTCTGGATTATTTGTTGCCCATTTATCTATTTTGGTGACTTCATCTAAAAGAGTTTTTAATAAATCTGGATGAGAATTGACAAACTCTTGACGAGCAAGATAATAACCCCGATTTGGTGCTAAATTTGTCGCATCTGTTAAAGTTCTCACATCTATATCGTGTTCAACTGCTGCTAAGTAAGGGTCCCAAATTGCCCAAGCATCAACGTTACCACTTTCAAAAGCTGCACGGGCATCTGCTGGTGTTAGATGTATTGGTTTGATGTCACTATATTTTAATCCGGCAGCTTTTACAGCTTTGAAAACAAGATAGTTAGTGTTCGATCCTTTGGCAAAGGCAACTTTTTTACCTTTAAGTTCAGCAACACTTTTAATTGGTGAATTTTTCGGTACAACAATTGCTTCAGCTTTAGGACTCCAAGGATCATAAGCAACATAAAGCAAGGGAGTACCTGCCGCTTGGGCAAAAATAGGAGGTGATTCACCTGTATAGCCAAAGTCAATACTACCTGCGTTCATCGCTTCCAACATAGGCGGGCCTGCGGGAAATTCTGCCCATGTCACTGAAGCACCAGCAGCAGTTAAAGTTTGCCCTAAACTGCCTCGATTCTTGAGAGCATTGAGAATAGTCGCCGCTTTTTGATAGCCGATACGAACTACAATACCTTTATTTGTTGTCTGCGTTGTGGCGGAATTAACTGTGTTGTTAGGAGAACACGCAGATATAACAAGAGTCAAACTTAACCCGCAGGCAAAGAATAAGGCAAATGTGCCAATTTTCCACGTTCCATAATTCTGAAGAAAGTTGCTGACAATCTTCATAAGTCGATGTAATAAATACTTGGTTAACATACGTGCATTCAGGCTATAAGCAAATTCAATACTACGATAAAGTCGGTGATTTACAGTATTTTGCTGATAGAATATTCACATAGATAAGCAGTAAACGCAAGATCCGAAAAATTATGTCTAGTGGTAAAATGCTGAATCTAACACCAAGTTTTTCCGAGTATCTGTGCATTTTTACGCGAACCAGAAAAACTCTTGCAGTTACGACAATAAACGGCTTACTATCTCCATTCATGAGTTCAACACTAAACTATCTCAAGACGATCGCATAGACTTAAGTTTGATTGCGATGCCAACTCTTGAAGACGCTTCTCGTAGTTGCTTCTGCGTAATAGTACGGTTAGATTCTCCACGATACGCTACGCTAACACCTACGCAGATGGACTGACTTTAGCACCCAAGCGTTATGGTAATTAATAATCAAGAGGCGTTGGGTTTGATTCGTTGTAGGAAATCGATATTTAAATCTAGCTTATTTCCTAGCCATAGAGCGTGTGCTGTATGATCTGTGACATCATCACCTGTTTCAGGGTGAACAAGAATATCTAACTCCTCACGGTTCAGCATTAGCCAGGGTACAACTTGAGGAAATTGGTTTGGTGCAAAGGCAACTTGATACATTGATTTTGGATGGGGGCCAATGGGCTGATCATGCCAGCGTCCCAGTCGCACTTCAAATTTAGCGCCTAATCCTTCTCGGATACGGGTGGCAATGTCACGAGTTTCGCTATCGTAATAGACATGAGCGTGAAAACCAGTGATGATTCTATTTTCTTTCATTACCGTTCTTGCTGAGTTGGTCGAATGAGAATTTCATTGACATTAACATGGGGTGGCTGAGTTACAGCATAAGCGATCGCTCTGGCAATATCTTCACTTTGCAATGGTGCGATCGCCTTGATTCGTTCTTCAACATTCTTTTTGGCTACAGGATCAGTGACATGATTATTGATTTCTGTCTCCACCAAACCAGGTTCAATGATAGTGACGCGGATATTATCTTGCAGAACTTCTTGCCGTAGGGATTCTGAAATAGCGTTCACGCCCCATTTAGTTGCGTTGTATATGCCGACACCTGCACGCGCTATACGACCTGCTACTGATGAGATATTAACTATATGCCCTCCGCCTTGGGCTTTGAAAATTGGTAGGACGGCATGGGTAGCATAAAGCAATCCGAAGACATTGACATCAAACATCCGCCGCCAGTCTGAAGTGTTGCCACCATGAATATTACCTGTGAGGGCTACACCTGCGTTGTTCACTAATATATCCACTTGCCCTAACGCTGCATTTGCTTTGTGGATGAGGTTGTTGGCTTGGGTTTCGTCGGTGATATCGGTAACTATAGGTAAAGCCTGCCCACCACTGGATTCGATGCGTTTTGCTAATACTTCCAAGCGATCGCTTCTTCTAGCTGCAATTACCACTTTTGCCCCTTCTGCTGCTAAGGTAATGGCCGTAGCTTCACCAATACCCGCAGAAGCCCCAGTAATAATGGCTACTTTACCGTCTAATTTTCCTATCATAATTTACTCTTAATATCTCTTGAGTTTAATCTACTATAAATTGGACGGTTTACAGTAGTTATATTAAATTGTGCTGAAAAGCAAAATAAAATTGCGTTTTAGGATTAACAGAAATTACTAAACCAAAGGATCTGCAAACTAATAGTGGCGCATCGTATGTACTAGGAAATATCCAAATCCATATCAGCACAGAGCAGCAGGCTAATAATGCAGTATCTAGACGGCATATTTGTTTCCAAGTTGACAACTTGGAGGCTTTTGCAAAACATCTCCAAGCACATGGGGTAGAAATTATTAACGGCCAACCCATACCATTCACCAAGCGCTTTTTCATTCGTGATCCTGGTGGTAATCGCCTAGAAATAGCAGAATCCGCAAATTTAAATCCAGACTCTTGACTTCCCCCTGAATTATGGCAAACTAATATTTAGATAAGCTAAATATTAAAAGTGCGTAAGACTTGTGACCATATTTACAGGAAATACAGATGTATCAAAATCACTACCTAATAATTCTCAAGCAGTGATTTTGGAAACCCAAGGACTGACACGTTATTTTGACAAAGCTATCGCAGTTGATGATTTAAGCATCACTGTAGAACAGGGTGAGATATTTGGCTTACTCGGCCCTAATGGGGCAGGCAAAAGTACAGTCATCAAAATGTTGACCACCTTGTTACCCATCAGTGCCGGAAACGCAACTATAGCAGGCTATGACGTGACACATCAGGCTGCTGGTGTGAGGCGAATATTAGGTTATGTACCCCAAGCTCTATCTGCTGATGGTAGCCTCACAGGTTACGAAAACCTGTTAATCTTTGCCAAACTGTATGACATTCCCCGTAGCCGCCGACAAAGGTGTATTCAAGAGGTTCTTGGTTTTATGGGTTTGCAAGACGCAGCTCATCGCTTGGTACGCAACTATTCTGGTGGCATGATTCGCAAGCTAGAAATTGCCCAATCGATTATGCATCAACCCCGAATTTTATTCCTTGATGAGCCGACTGTGGGACTAGATCCCATTGCCCGTAATCAGGTATGGCAACTTGTACAACAACTCCGGGCAGATTATGGCACAACTATCTTTTTAACTACTCACTTTTTAGAAGAAGCCGATAGTCTGTGTAGTCGAGTTGTGATTATGCAGCAAGGGCAAGTTGTGACAACAGGCGCACCCAGTGACTTGAAAGCCGCTTTGGGTAAACCTAATGCAACTTTGGATGATGTCTTTATTCACCACACAGGCGACCAATTAAAATCAGGAGGAGTCAACTACCGTGACACAGCAAGAACCAGACGTACATCTCAACGGTTGGGTTAAGACAAAACTATATCACCGAACTAATCGTGTCATCTCTGCACTGAATCAGATATTCGCAAAAACCCTGGTAATTGCCGAAATGGAAGTGCGAAAACTCCGGCACGATCCCACTGATTTAGTAATTCGCGCCGTACAACCAGCATTATGGCTACTGATTTTTGGTCAAGTCTTTTCTCGTCTGCGAGCAATACCCACAGGGAATTTACCTTATTTAGACTTCATGGCGGCGGGTATTTTGGCACAGAGTGTATTGTTTGTCGCCATTTTTACAGGTGGGATGACATTGATTTGGGAGCGAGATTTAGGAGTTGTACATAAATTCTTGGCTAGTCCGACACCCCGTATAGCAATGGTTTTGGGTAAGTCCTTGGCTTGTGGGGTACGCTGCTTATCACAAGTATTTATTATTTATGGATTGTCATTTTTCTTAGGTGTGCAACTCAATCTGCATCTTTTAGCTTTTTTGCAAGTCTTACTAGTTGTGATGCTGGGGGCTGGTTGTTTTTGCACTTTTTCGTTAATCATTGGCTGTCTGGTGAAAACCAGAGAACGGATGACAGGAATTGGGCAATTGTTAACTATGCCGTTATTTTTTGCCAGTAATGCTATCTATCCTATTTCATTAATGCCCAACTGGTTAAAGTTTTTATCCCACATCAATCCTTTGACTTATGAGGTAGATGCATTACGTGGAACGATGTTAGTCAACGGCACTAGTATCTATGGCTTTGGTTGGGATTGTACAATTCTCTTGTTAACATTAATCGGCTTGACCCTTATCTGTGGACGACTTTATCCACGGGTAGCAATGTAATCAGGAGAACATTAAGCATTATGAAACTCGATAAACCTACTCAGGGTGCAACTTCCGAAGAATGTGCTGCCAAAGTCATGGAGACAGTTCCATTAATGATGCGGTTTATTCGAGCGGATATGCGGATTCATAGTGCTGCTTCTTTATCAGTACCACAGTTGCGATCGCTAGCATTTCTCAACCGCAATCCAGGTGCTTCGCTATCTGAGTTGGCGGAACACTTAGGTGTTACCTGTGCCACAGCTTCAGCTACCACAGAACGGTTAGTACAGCGCAACTTAGTACAACGCATAGATGATCCCCAAGAACGGCGGCGAGTCCTTCTGAATCTGACTGACGAGGGAAGGCATAATTTAAAGCAATCCCAAGACCAAACTCGCGCTCATATTGCCGAGCTTCTGAATCATCTCACACCAGAGCAAATTTCCCATATTGAAGAAGGGTTGGGTCTACTAAAAAATGTCTTCGAGCAAACGGAAATTAAACCTCCCCAATGATGAATCTGCACAACACGATCCTTTTGCAGCGCTGAGGTTTCGTGACTATCGACTATTTACGATTGGGCGTGTACTTTTATTTATCGGGTCACAAATGCAGACTGTGGCCATTGGCTGGGAACTCTACGAGCGCACTGATTCACCTGAGTTCGATGTAAATAAAAAGTCTAAAAGTGAGTAATAGCATGACTTTTCTCAATAAGAATTGGTTGTTGAAAATAAAGGGTCACGCTAAAAAGTTTTCAAAAAATTAATTTTTTGAAAT
>JAESGI010000202.1_pt1 | contig 39870 bp, 35 predicted proteins | sample 9269671 | NCBI WGS metagenome assembly JAESGI01 (sample SAMN14515641, study PRJNA621666) | algae metagenome | isolation source: Nostoc indistinguendum CM1-VF10 and co-occurring heterotrophs from gravelly... | place: USA: Clark Mountains, San Bernardino, California | collected 1998-06-05 | reverse complement strand
TTATTGTTATGTGCATTGATCACTTTCTGGCGCAGATCACAGGAGTAAGGTTTCATTCCACAGCTACTTAGATGTTAATATACTCCATTATCTCATATCGTATTGCACTCAATCAGGAACCGCTATAATTTCAATGGAATTGACTCGTCTTGGGTGAGAATTAAGTCTTTAATTGGAGTCGAAAGAACTGGAATACCAGCAGGCCAATCATAAGATTGTCTGTTACATTAGTAGCTTAATTCACACAGTGCAAGAACTTATCTCACTACAGTTCAGTTAAGCATCGATTCTTTGTATTTATTCTCTTAGCGTTCTTAGCGTTTAGTTAAAAAATTCGACTTTGACAGAGAGTTTTAAGCCCTAACTGAACCGTATTGGAACTTATGTGTGGTATTTACTGAGACTTATGTATTAAAATCTGCTTTTATCCGGTCGAATACGTGGTTTCCAAGGAGGATGATTTAAAGATACGTATGGTAATGTCCCCGCAAATCTCTCTATAACATCCTCTAACTCTGATACCATTTTCTGTAATTTCCTGCTTGCTAAAAAAATTAGTTGAATAGAAATTAAGCACTTAGATAAGGAAGAGTTAAATGGGACTTAGTGACGGACTTTTGAACCCGACCAAAAAAGCTATGGTCATAAATGACTGTTGCAACATGATAGAAGGACAGCTTGCATCCAAGTCAGGTATGAGCGGTATTGCTTTGAAAACCGCTTTCGCCGCCCTCAAGGGGGTCAAACCAGGGTATATTCCCTACGTCGTTGAGCAGATTTTGCCGCAGTGCTTCACAGCACTTGATCCTATCTGGAATGAAGGCGTACAGAAAGGCGATCCAATTGAATACCTGAATGCAAATCGCTCTCAAACAGCAGACGCGCTACTAGGTGTCACCGATGCTAGAGTCAAAAGTGCCAAGCGCCAAATCGTGCGAGGAACCTACGAAAAATTTCGCGGTTCAGCTAAAAAGCACGTAGAAGAAGCAGTGCCAGACTTAGCCAAAGTAATCAATAATTACACTAAGTCCTGAGCCAGAAGAGAAGAATCACAATATAACGTATGCCACCGTTCGATGCGTCGGTGGCTGGCATACGGGACAGATAATAAATATACTTGTAGGGTCAAGGTTTTTGCGAGGGGTTTGGAGATGCCATATTCACTAAATTTCCTGATATTTTCCGAGTCAGCTTGAAACAGCAAATAATCAGAAACCATCTGAATTATTGTTTGAATAAACTTTCAACTTATGAAAAAAGTTACCGTTTATCGATATCGCACTTATGGACTAATTGGGTTAATATCTTTAACCACCGTATTAAGTACAACTACATCTGCCTTAACACAGTTAGCAGACGATTCCCCAATTGGGCAAACTCTTATTCCTGCTTCTAACTTAATCTGGCCGACTCAAGGGTTTATTTCTCAAGGCTTCCGCAAATATCAACATGAAGGAATTGATATTGCAGGGGCATCTGGAACTCCTATTGTTGCTGCTGCGTCTGGTACAGTTATCAAAGCAGGTTGGGATGATTGGGGATTAGGCAATGCTATAACTATTAAACATCTTGACGGCAGTACCACTGTTTATGGTCACAATCGCCGTTTGTTGGTGAGCAAGGGTCAACAGATCATTCAAAGTCAAATTATTGCTGAGATGGGATCTACAGGCAATAGTACAGCACCTCATCTGCACTTTGAAGTTCATCCAAATGGTCGAATAGCAGTCGATCCCCTTGGTCTATTAACATCCTTAACTGCAAGTGTTAATTCTCCTTCTAAAGTCCAGCAAGTGGATAACCCGAATCCCCCAGTCTCGACACCTTTAGTAGCAAAGCCAGTTTCACCTTCACAGCCAATTCCAATAAGTTTTGCACCTGTTAGCACTGATACTAAATGCAATGGAGTTACCATGATTGAGGGTGAGACTGCAAGTATTCGTGTAAAAGTTTGCGAAGAAAAGGGTGAGTTATTTTATATTGGGCAGTTGAAACAAGATCCAAGCAAGCCTATAAAAATAGCAGCTTTGAATATTGGCAAAGGCAGATATCGAGCAGATAATGGTAGTTTTTATTATTTAGTCAGTCCTGAGAAAATCGAAGTTTGGCGAAATGGCACTCAGATGCGTTCTGATAGATTTTATAATTTAACAAAATCGCCATAATGTTACCATCCAATATTTGACTGTATTGTAAGCGATCGCTTGAGTTGATCAATTTGCTAAGTGAATCCATAATTATCTTGCTATGCCGATTATGAATTGTGATGCGATCGCAGGAATTCAGCTTATGCCTCTAGCTCTCCAAATAACTCACTCTGGGTAATTTTAGCTACCTCTGATAATATAAAAAGTGGCAATTGTGCTAGACGAAAATAGCTGAAACCCAGTCCAAACTTAAAAATTCTCTTTAACAGATAACATCTGTAAAATCTTTTCTACATGATCCAACTCTCCAACGATTCGCCGAATTGGGTGAGGCCAAACCTTGACAAGGGTAGGAGTTGCAGAAACCTGATTGAGTTCTGCTTGTTCTGGATGACTTAAAACATCAATCACTTTCAGAGTATAAGGATGTCCTAGCGATCGCTCCAACAATTCGTGTAAATTTTTGAGAATGCGTTCGGTGGTACTGCTATGTCCTGCAACAAACAATCGCAGAACATAGCCTTGTGTCATGACTTCCTTTTTTTGTATTATTACTGGTTGGTGGTATTTTGGTACAGGTTCAGAGAGGTCTAGATGGACAATTAAATCGTGATCCTCCCAAAGCTGCGGGAATGACGAACGATAAGTTGTTAACACCATGCGATCGCACAACCCATCCTGCCAAGGAGCTGCTTGCCATACTAACTCCCCCGTGCCAAAAATGGCATTAAGCAAAGCTTGATTTCTAATTACAGCCGGATAAGCTTCAGCGAAAGTTCGGACTTTTTGAGTACGTGGATCTAACCAGTTATCAATAGTTGCAGTATAACAAGGTACTAAAAAGTGCGGTGGCTCTGGCAAATCTAAGATTTCTTGCAAAGCCGAGCACAAATGCAAGTGCCATCGACCCTGCTTGCTAGGATCGATGCAGTAAATTAAATCTCCTCCAGGCGTAAATAGGGCAATGCCTTTAAACAACTGGGGTGTAGATAGTTTGTTTGTCGTTAAGTTATTCACAGAGGCTAGGAAGCTAAAAGTAAAAAATTCTCTCTTTTACCTTTTACCTTAGCTATAACCGCAACCAGGATCAGAAAAATATTTGGGACTGGGGGATGAGGGAGCAGGGGAGGATGAGGGAGATGAGGGAGAACAATATAATAACCAATGCCCAATTGCCAATGCCCAATGCCCCATGCTCCATGCCCAATGCCCAATCTTAAACTCGACCTCGGAGAAACTGGGCCATTTCGTTAGGAGTTGGTGACATTTCTAAAGCAGTTTCTTCAGTGATGCGACCGTCTTGATAGAGATTGAGCAACGACTGATTCATCGTAATCATGCCGTCAAAGCCAGCTTGTTTCATCAACTCGCTAATTTCATCATATTTACCATCTTTGATCCATTCTTTAATAGCCTCAGTGTTAATCAAGACATCGTGAAAAGCAGCCCGCTTCCCGTCAGTTGTGCGGCATAAACCTTGGGCAATGACTGCCACTAAAGACTCAGAAATTGCCACCCGCATTGCATCCTGTTCTTCACCAGAGTAGAGGTTGAGAATCCGCTCAATGGTTTTAACAGCGCTATTGGTGTGCAGGGTTCCCATAACTAAGTGACCAGTCTGAGCGGCTTTTAGGGCGGTGTTGACTGTTTCCTTATCCCGCATTTCACCCACCAGAATCAAATCTGGGTCTTCCCGCAAAGCTGCTTTCAAAGCATTGTCAAATTTCCGGGTGTGCATTCCCACTTCGCGCTGTTTGACTAAAGACTTGCGGCTTTGATGGACAAATTCTATCGGGTCTTCAATGGTGATGATATGCTTGGCCATCTCTTTGTTGATGTAGTCAATCATCGCTGCCATTGTGGTGGACTTACCCGAACCAGTGGGGCCAGTCACCAAAATTAAACCTTTGTGGTGATGACAAATATCCCGGAAAATTGGGGGTAAGTTCAACTGTTCCATAGTTAAGATTTTCAGAGGAATCAACCGCAACACCATTGCAGGCCCTTTGAGGGAGCCAAAAATATTAATCCGCACGCGAGCAAAGTCGTATTGAGTTGCTCCGTCAAATTCTAAGTGTTCTTCAAAGCGTTGAATTTCCCCCTCAGTCATCACCTCCCGCAACCAATTCATAAAAGTTTCTTTATCTGTTTCTGAATAATCCGTTGTTTGAATTTCTCCTCGGTTGCGGAAGCGGGGTGCTTCGCCTACACCCAAGTGCAAGTCAGAATATCCCTGATCGTAAGCTTCCTTGATTAACTTCGCTAAAGTGATTTGCGGAATGCTGTTTTTAGGGCGAACTGAACTAGGAATTGGCGGTGGACTACCCGGACGATGACCTGCAACAGGCGCATTGGTGCTTCTATCCATTGACATATCCAATGTTTGTGTCATCTGCCGTTGCGTACTAGAGTTTGGCGGTGGTGGCGGCATTGGTGGCAGGTTACGTCCGGCAGCAGAGTTAGAATTTAATGGAGACTGTGATTCTGTCATATATCTTCACATTTGGTAGTTAAAAAGTTGAATTAACGAGAAGTCAAGTCACTTGCTTTAATGACTTTTGGAGAATGCTTGCGTGCTAGCTCTAGCGGTGATGGCAGGCGATTGAAACTCTAGAACCACGGTCAATCCATTTCATCCACCTCAATTTGTATCTTTTTTTTCCTGAAATTCCACTACTCAGAATATTGAGAGAAATTATTTAACCTATCTAACATGGTTTAACACACGCAAGTACTCAAAACCCCTCAGAAAAAATACATAGATTATTTAGTGATTTATATTACTTTTGATAAAACATAAATATTCTAAGCCTTTAGATGAGAAATTTCTTTCATGCATGGACACGAATTGCCAGCAATTAACAGCACAAACACTAGCAGATCATTTATTCAGCCCATCTATAAATTATGAGAACGACTCCTACTTTTTATAAGAAATGTTAACTTGAATAGGAGTAATGTCCTGGGGATCAAAGTTAAAAGCTTATAGTTTTGAGTTGATATACCTGAAGATAGATGCAGAAAGCAGGTTTTTTTAATAGATAGAAACTTGAGTTTATATTCACAATTACAAAAAATTAACTGTAAACTTTAGTAACTAAATGCTCATTTTCCCAATTAGTTTTTATATACTTAATTTCACTGAGAAAGAATTCAGTTTACTCGCAAAAAGCGAAATATAACTGAAAAATTAAAATTCACTGTGTATTTTTGGGAGGAAAAGTCATGGTTTCTGCTCAAAGCTCTAATCAAGGAAAGACCTACTCCTTGTTGATGATTAAAAGCTTTTTAATATGGACTTTTACATTAGCAGTATGCTTGTTGGTTGTGGGCTTTCCACTAGTTGTATTGATGGCTACGGTCGGATGCCTGTTGTCGATCATCTTGCAATCTGTAATGCCTGTTAGTGCTGTTTTGCTTGTAGCAGGTGCTTTAATAATGTTTAATGTCATGGCAGTTGTATTAGCTGCGGGTGTACTAACTCTTAAAGGAGTTCATCCTAGTGAAATCAAATGGTTAAGCTGGCTGCATGGAGAGGCAGACCAAATGCAGACGAGTGTCTACGCTGCTTGCCCTTTAACTTGTGAGATTAAAATGTAGTCATTACAGGTGAATACGACAAACAGTGCGTCTGCCCGGTTAAGCCGGGTTTTTTCATGCTTTTTGCAATTTTACTTGTGAGATAAAAATGTAGTCATTAGAGATGAAATTCGATAAACAGTGCATCTGCCCGATTAAGCCGGGTTTTTTTATGCTTATTGTGTGATTTATCCTTTTAAGGAAGTCGGCACAATAAAAACAAACTGTGTGAAGAAAAGGCTCAAACCCTTTTTCGTCCTGCTTTATCCCAACGATAATTATTTACGTTGACTTATATCATGTCCGCTTGATTGCTTATTAAACCCGAAGAACCCCACCCCGCCAAAGCTACGCTTTGTCTCCCCTCCCCGCAAGCGGGGTGGGGTGTAATGACTGTGGTTAGCATAACCAATTATGCGGACATAATATTACTTATATTTATAGTTTGTGTGATGATTGATCGCTAACTATTGACTATTGACCATAGAACATTGACTATAACCATTGGCAAATGACAGATGACTTAATGACAAATGACTAATAAAAAACGCGTTTGCATTATCTTGGGTACTCGTCCAGAAGCGATTAAACTAGCTCCAGTGATTCAGGTTTTTCAAAAATCTTCAAGTTTTGAGTCGCAAGTAATTTTAACTGGACAGCATCGAGAGATGGTTGAACAAGTTATGCAGCTGTTCAACATCAAGGCAGATTATGATTTGGAAATTATGCAGGTTCAGCAATCTCTAAATGATATTACCTGCCGTAGTTTACAAGGATTAGAAGCATTATTTAAGGAGAAAAAACCAGATTTAGTGGTGGTGCAGGGAGACACTACCACGGCTTTTGCCGCAGCTTTGGCAGCTTTTTATCAAAAAATCCCTATCGGTCATGTAGAAGCAGGGTTAAGAACTGATGATATCTTCAATCCTTACCCAGAAGAAGCTAATCGGCGGTTGATTTCTCAAATTACTCAGTTGCACTTTGCGCCGACTCCTTGGGCTGTGGAAAACTTGCACCGTTCTGGTGTTTTGGGTGAAATTCACATGACGGGTAACACGGTAATTGATGCGCTGTTGAATGTAGCTGCAACCCAAGCAGTTTGTAATGTACCAGGCTTAGATTGGGATTCATATCGCGTTCTGCTAGCAACAGTTCATCGTCGGGAGAATTGGGGAGAACCACTGCAAGCGATCGCTCAAGGCTTTTTACAAATCTTAGACAAGTTTCCTGATACAGCTTTGCTGCTACCATTACACCGCAATCCCACAGTGCGAGTTCCATTACAAGAGCTTTTAGGGAATCATCCCCGAATTTTCTTGACAGATCCTCTAGATTATGGGGAATTGGTGGGTGCAATTGGGCGATCGCATCTTTTGCTCACTGATTCTGGTGGCTTGCAAGAAGAAGCCCCCAGCTTGGGAAAACCAGTACTGGTTTTAAGAGACACCACCGAAAGACCAGAGGCTGTTACAGCCGGTACAGCTAAACTCGTAGGCACTACGAGTGAGAATATTTTTGCAAATGCTGCTGAGTTACTTAGCGATCCAGATGCTTATGCAGCAATGGCAAATGCAATTAATCCCTTTGGGGATGGTCATGCAGCAGAGCGCATTTTGCAGATTGTACAAAATTACCTGGCTCTTTCATCAGAAACTTAAACAAAATGCAAAATTTCTGTTTTTCAGGGTGCATAAAACCGGGGCAAAACCCGGTTTTTCTTTTTTTAGCCTTTCTCAAAATCTTATAGGACGTGTATCTTGTCCGCCTTAAGACGGGACAGACGCTCCGAAGTTTTAACGATATCGCGTAATTCCCCTTCCTCAACCGTATCAAATAAGATCATAGCCCCCTCTCCAAGAGCGGGGAGGGGGTTGGGGGTGTACCTTCACTCAACTGAGAATTGCTATAGCTTAAATTTCTCTCCATCCACAAGAAAATGTATAATTCAGAAACAAGATTTTCAAAGGGTAGCTTTTAACTAAATACCTAGAGCCAATCGAGTTTGAGGGCCCACCACACCATCTACAAGTAGACCTCTACTTGCTTGAAAGTTTCGGACTTGGCTAGCAGTTTCTGGGCCGTAAACTCCATCAACTCTGAGATTACCTAAAGCTGTTTGAACGTTTCTTACAAGCTGACCTCTAGAACCACGAGTAAGAATGACTGAACCACCAACACCACCAGGTCTAGTCACAGGAGCGTAGTAAGGTCTATCACCAACCCATCGAGCAAAAACGTATCTACCTGTAGAAAGCCTAGCAAAACCGTTATCATACCTTTCAATCGCTGGAAGTGTTGTGCCATTTGGTACACAGCCTACATATGAGTAGTTAGTGCTTGGGCCTGTACGGATACGCAAACAACTGCCGTTAGTTCTGACAAATGCAGCCGAACTCATTTGAATTTGGGCAGCAGCAATAAGTAATACACCAACACCAGCTAAAGCTAGCCAAGCTGAAGATTTAAGAAGCTTTTTCCAATTGAATTTAGCTTTAGTGATTCCAAATGTATTTTCTTTAGTAATAACTATGTCAGAAGATGTAAGAGGTTTTTTGCTATCTAATTGAGATTTAGACGGATTATATTTGGTGTTTTGAGATGCCTCTTCTTGAGCAATAAACATCTGAGAATAAGCAAGATATTCCATAATGCACCCCTTTATATGAAAAAATGAGTAATCAGAGATAACTATTTCAGTTTTCTCTGTATTTACTCTTAGTATATTTTATATCCCTGTGTTGTCAAAAGGTTTTTGCTGGTAGCGAAATTAAGAAAAAATAAAATCAACGTGAATTCGATAAACCTCTCCCTGCCTTTAGAGGTTGTTTGAAAAGTATTTCGCTGTGACTTTAGGCACTTTTAATCCCCCCTAACTGTCGGTTCGCTCATTTGAGGATGACAAGAAGAATTAATGCCTTGAGGAGAAAGGAATACGGCAATTGTACGAATCCTCAAACATTATTAGTACCATTTCCGGGTAGTCTGGAGGACATCTTGTTGAGATGGGTGCGCGGATGAGCAGTGAACTCTTAGAAATCAGTTCGGAGCGGATTGATGATATTCCAGTGATAGTGGAATGGCTTCTTCAGATGGAGATAGCTAAACTCCTGGACAAAAACTTGAGCCGGCTGCATGGAAACCACCAGGGGTTGAGCTATGGGCAATTAAGCGTGTTGCTATTAACATATATCATCACGCAGGCGGATCATCGGTTGTGTGCAGTGGAAGCCTGGGTGAAGGCACATCAACAGATTTTGGAGTTGAGTACAGGGTGGTTGATTGGAGAAAAAGATACCAGCGATGACCGATTGGCGAGGGTCGTGGAAGAATTAGGCAAGCAGTCTGAGGCAATAAGACAAATAGAAATAAGGCGTTGCATAAATGCGGGATGAATCAGCTAAATACAGGTATTTCTCTATACTTCAGATAATGGAGTAACAATCGAATTGAATATTTAAGCATATTTACTGATTTAGAATAGCATAATGTTTTTCGATGCAGTCGTGCTAAATAATGACGTAAACGTGTATTCTCACCTTCTACTCTGGTCATATATGTTTTACTGACAATATGGTCTCCTGGCTCGATAAAACTTGGGTAAACTTTCCATCCATCTGTGACGTAAAAATAGCACTGCCAACAACAAACTTTCCTCCTACAAAGGTTTAAATGTTTTGGCGCTATGGTCTCCCAATACCCAAGCCAAAATCCCTTGACGAAATTGATTTACTGCTGTCGACAACCAAATTTTGTTTTTTTTGACCCAACAAAAGTTTCTAATTCATCTAGTTCTCCAACTTCTGGAATCTCGTTGATTGGTGGCGTATCTGGGAGTTGTTCACCAATTTGTTTTAGCCAATAAATAATCGTTGTATGATCAACCCCCTTATCACGCTCAATTGCTCGCAATCCCATCCCATTCACATATGATCTTAAACATTCTTGTTTGATCTGATCCGAATATCCTTTTGCTGGGCTATAGACATCGATAAATTGACGACCACAATTGACATAAATGTGATTTTGTTTACCTCTTCGTTTACCATTTTTTCTAATCTCAGTAGACGCACAGTATGGACATTGCACAGTATAATACCTCAATTCATCCCTCTATTATGCAATGCCTAGAATTCAAGTGAAGAGATTCCCAAATAAAACTTGTAGATTCAGTTAATGTATGCAGTTACTAGTTAATGAACTGTCCCTCTCAATGATTCAGCATCAACGGGTTTGATTAGGTAAGTCTGCAATAGATGCCCAATAATGGAGGCGATCAAGGGTAATTTTTGGCAGAATTTAACAATTGGTGAGCGTAGCTTGCCGCCGTAGGCATCGCTGTTGTTAATCTCTGCTAGTTTCAGATTAAGGTCAGAACACTTTTCCAACCGCCGGAAGAACTCTGGATGATTTGTATTCAAAATCAAAGGAAATGCCCGTGCAGCAGTGTTATTGGTCTCTTGAATGACTCTGGTATTATATTCGCGCGGATCTATCCCAATGGATTGATAAAACGTGGCGCGTTCAAATACGGTCAATGTGTGAGTAGCAAAAACACTTAGCAAAAACAAACGCACCCATAATCTAGCTCTCCAATTGTTCCATAGTTGAGGTTGCGATCGCAGTAATGCTTTAAAGAAATCTCCATGTCGATTTTCATCCTGACACCAACTTTCAAACTTACGGAATAGTGGATAAATTTGGTGTTCTGGATGTTTCTCCATGTGCCGATACACCAAGATATAGCGCCAGTAGCCAATTTTCTCAGACAGGTAGACTGTGTAAATAATCCACTCTGGCGGAAAGAAGGTATAAGTGCGATTTTTGGTTAAATAACTTAAGTCGAGGGAAAGATTAAAATCTGCCATTGACTTATTTAAAAATCCCGCATGGCGTGCTTCATCCCGCGCCATAAAATTAAAAGCATCCGCCAAAATCGGATTGCGGTTTTTCAGACGGCGTGATAATTCTTTGAACAGCAGAAACCCAGAGAACTCTGAGGTGCAGGAACGTTCCAAAAAGTCAATAAAGGCGACGCGCGTTTCTCCATCAATGTGATCCCAACACTGCTGAAATTCTTCATCACGGACAAAGTGATGACGGTTATAGTCAGATCGTAACTCCTCTACAATTGCCAATAACTCAGCTTCCTGGGACGAAATATCCAACTGCGCCGCAGCTTCAAAGTCAGTGGTATAAAATCGGGGTGTTAATAATGTTTCTTGAACAGGCGTTTTTACACCTGGTTTTAGCAACTCAGGTTGTGAGGTTTCCAGAGACTTAACCATAAGAATCCTTTGATTATTTCATCCTTTAAAAGTTATCTAAGCATAAATAGTTGTTTGTAGACATCAGTTAAATTATTGAGAGTAAATTGTGAGAAATAAACTTATTACCCGTTGTTTCAGGAGAGTTTAAATGCCTATTCCCCAATCAGTTTTGTTACTACTCAACTAGGATGTGCCTAATGGTAAAAATTAGAAAAATATAAATAAATACTAATATCTTTCTCGTTATATATAAATTAATAGTTAAATAATCTTAGAAGAAATAAAAATGGCTGGGATCTACATCGGCAGTGATACTTGCCAGATAGAGTGATGTAGATCCTCTCTAAACCTAGAATAACAATCTTTTAGCTGGCACTGGCAGGCATCCTGAGTCGATGACTGCCCAGAAGCCTTGCCCTTGAAGTTAAAGGAAGCAACAATGAGTAGTAATCTAGCTATCAAACTGCGCTCTGGAACTCAACAAGCCCACACCTCAGCAGAAAATGTGGGATTTATGAAATGTTTTCTGAAAGGAGTTGTGGATAGAGACTGCTTCGCCAAGTTCTTAAGCAACTTGTATTACGTCTACAGCGAACTAGAAGCAGCATTAAAGAGCCATTTAGAACATCCAGTGATTAGTGCGCTTTACTTCCCCGAACTTAATCGTCAATCCTCACTCGAAAAAGACATGGTGTTCTATTATGGGGATAATTGGAGAGAGCAAGTTACACCCTCACCTGCTACCCAAAAGTACATTGACCGCATTCGGGAAATTTCTATTAGTGAACCAGCCTTATTGTTAGGTCATGCCTATACTCGCTACATGGGCGATCTTTCTGGGGGTCAAATGCTACAAAAAGTTGCTCAGTCAGCCCTGAAGCTTTCTGAGTATGAAGGCACATCCTTTTATAATTTTGAGCAAATTCCTGACAAAAAGGCATTTAAGGATAAGTATCGTCAGGCATTAAATGCATTACCCATTAATGATATAACAGCAGAACGGATTGTTGCAGAAGCTAATAATGCCTTTGGGTTCAATTTACAGATGGCTCAAGAGTTAGAAGGAAGTTTAATTAAAGCACTTGGTCAAGTTATGTTTAATAGCCTAACTCATTAGTCATTTGTCATTTGTCATTTGTCATTCTTCCCCACTCCCCACTCACTTCATTCATTGGAAAGCAACTCAATGGTTTTTCTATTACCTGGTGTCAAGTTTGATCTGGATTTGATTCAAAAGTACGACACTCGCGCACCTAGATACACCAGTTACCCGCCCGCTACAGAGTTAAGCGAAACATTTACTGAAAGTGATTTTAAAGCTGCGATCGCAGCCTCGAATCAACGCAAAACTCCTATAAGTTTATATTTCCATATCCCCTTTTGCCAAAGTGCTTGCTACTTCTGCGGCTGTAACACGGTAATTTCCAACAACAAGAATATTGCCAAACCTTACGTAGAATCTTTAGCTCAAGACATTAAAAACACCGCAGCTTTAATCGATCCAGACAGAAAAGTGCTGCAAATCCACTGGGGAGGCGGTACTCCTAATTACTTGGATCGTGACCAAATAGAATTTTTATGGAAAAATATCAATCGCAATTTCAACATCGATCCACAAGCAGAAATCTCAATTGAGATTAATCCTCGCTATATTGATAAAAATTACATTTTCTTTCTGAGAGAAATTGGATTTAACCGTATTAGTTTTGGCATTCAAGATTTCAATAGCCAAGTTCAAGTAGCTATAAATCGTGTCCAGCCAGAAGAAATGCTATTTGATGTCATGAGTTGGGTTAAAGAAGCTAAGTTTGAAAGTGTGAATGTAGACCTTATTTATGGTTTACCTTATCAAACCCGCGAAATATTTCGGGAGACGTTGAAAAAGACTGTTGAGTTAGACCCTGACCGAATTGTTGTCTTTAACTTTGCATATATACCGTGGATCAAACCTACACAAAAAAATATTCCTCAAGAGGCGCTACCCGCAGCAGAGGAAAAGTTAGAAATTCTGAAAATGACTATTGAAGAATTGACGAATAATCAATATCTATTTATTGGGATGGATCATTTTGCTAAAACTAATGACGAACTAGCGATCGCTCAACGCAATGGCACTCTAAAACGCAATTTCCAGGGCTATACTACCCACGCTGAGACAGAACTATTTGGTTTTGGTGCTACATCCATCAGTATGCTAGAAGATGCTTATGCTCAAAACCACAAGGAATTAAAGGATTATTATCAGACAATTGCAACGAGTAATTTACCTGTCAGCAAAGGTATCAAGCTTACTAAAAATGACATAATTAGACGGGATGTAATTATGGGGATTATGTCTCACTTTCAATTGCATAAGCATGATATTGAAAACAAATATGATATCAATTTTGATGAATATTTCTTTGAGGAACTAGAGGCGTTAAAACCACTAGAAACCGATGGTCTAGTCACTTTATCAAATAACCATATCCAGATTACAGATATTGGTAGATTACTGGTAAGAAATATTGCTGTCATCTTTGATACTCACACAAGAACGCGAGAGACAAAATTTTCCCGCGCCATTTGATATCAGTTTTGCAAATCTTCGTTACATATTAATCGCTCAATCTACTTTAAAAATAACGGTGAGGGGATGTAGTTTCTCAATACGCTTAGTCAGTGATATTTTGCTGCGGAAGATCCCCTAACCCCCTTTAAAAAGCTATCTATTTATTACGGGTTGTGGGATCTCTTCTGCGTAAGTATTATGAATTTATCATTTGTCAGAAGATGCGATCGCGGCAAAGTATTACAGTGATTCAAACAAATGTATGAGAGTATACTTATTAACTTACCCAAAGACATAATTATGGTTTTTGCTGGCAGACGACCAAATAATTTAGGTATCAGCAACGGTAAATTAGCACCCTGCCCTAATTCTCCTAACTGCGTTTCTAGTCAGAGTACAGATGCAACCCACAAAATTGCACCACTGACTTTTACATCTACCCCAGAAGAAGCAATCGCTAATCTTAAAGAGATTATTCAGTCGTTACCAAGAACTAGAATCATTAGCGAAAGCCAAGATTATTTATATGCAGAATTTAAAAGTGCCTTGTTGGGATTTGTGGATGATGTAGAATTCTATCTAGACCGAAATGTTAATGTAATCCAAGTACGTTCAGCTTCACGCTTAGGCCAGAGTGATTTAGGTGTAAATCGTCAACGAATAGAGACGATCAGAGGCAAATTAAATTAACATTCCCCCGCTATACCGCTTTGCGGTATAGCGGGAGATTCTTGCTTCTCAGAAACACAGTTTCAAAGGTTTGCTTTTTGGTCGAAAAATAACCAATGGTTAACACCAATCAACTGGATGGTATTCTATTAAGCTTGAGGTTCATTTAGTGGGGAACCATTTGATTACCTACTAACAGAAATCCCCCGATGGATCGGGGGCTAAAAGTCAGAAGATAATATTAAATGGCTTTGTTGCAATGGTAGCGTTCGTCTTGCTGAGAAAAATCTTTCAAAAGTTTGAATGCCCTTTAAAGAAGGAATGTGATAATCAACACAAATTAACGCCTCAATAAAACTTAATTTTTTTCATTATTGTCTTGTGATGGTTCAGTAACAGCAAGATTGAACACAAATTGTCAAGAAAGAAATTTTAATGAGATTAGCTTCGAGGCTATTGATAATAAACTGCTATTATTGATATAATAACCGCCCTGGAGCCAATAGCCTACCGTAGGGGTACAAGGATTTGCACCTTTCCAATGGTTTGTTGCCTGAGTATTGCTGTAATTCGTAATATATAGTTTACCTAAATGTAAAACATAATTTTGTTACGCCAAGTCATCCTCTAGACATTTAATAGAATATTCTTTTTAGTAGATGTTTACACTCAGCATTAACTATAAATTAAAAGTACATAAAGATTATTTAATCCTTTCCTAAAAAAGTAGCTTTTTATGATATATACTGTAATTTTCTTTGTTGGCTACACTGTAATATCTGCGTTTTTCATTTCTCATATTGAATAATTGACTACACTTTCAGGCTGTTATTTGACTATTCTGTTTGTAAAATGAGCGAACCGACCGTAACTTCTTTTATATTATTCATTTGTAATTGGCATGACGGGTCAAGTTTCAGATGTGCAGACGACATCACCCGAGATCAGGCGCTTGACTCTATTACATAGCATATTATCCTTCTTTTTCAATACCACTATTTTAGCTATGAGTATCAATATAAATAATTGTATCGCTGGTTTAAAATTTGCTTGACTCAGCCAAAAGTATGATTATTTACTTCTCTACTTCCAGAAAGAGGAAATTATATTGCCAGTTTCTTAACATGAACTATAAGTTTAAATAATTGGAGTAAGTTTATGCCTGATCAAACAACAAATGAATTGCCTGATGATATTAGAGAACAGTTGCCTGAACACGCACAGCAGATTTTTGCAGCAGCCTTAAGTGCTGCTCAAAGTAATGGTATGAGTGAAGAGGGTGCCCGTGAACTTGCTTGGAATAGTGTAAAGAATGAATACCAAGCAGGCGACGATGGCAAATGGCAGAGAAAGCCTGAAGACACTGCCATACATAATAAATCTGTTGTGTCTGGTGGCAATTGAGTAAATTGAAGCTCGACATAGGTATTTTTTGTTAGAGGTAAGGCAAAAATCTAAGGGGAATTCCATCTTTACAAAGCGGACATGGAATTTCCCTTTACTGTATGGTATACAAATGTACGGAGCTTTTTCAGAAATCAAATATGATTCCTATATTATTTTTGTTTAACTCCTAATAATTTCTTCAGGTTTTAAGATTGATAGGTTAGGAAATAACATTACGAATTCCGCACAGTGTTACTAGCCTTCAATTTCGGGTAAGCAATCCGTTTGTGATGAAATTGCTGCCAAACATCCACAAATATCTGAGCAATTTGTGACATCTCTTCCCGTTTTAGCCCTGAATCTACGAGTTGATTGTCTTGCCATTTGGCACGCAGAATATTATTAAGCATTGCTAAAGCTTGTTCAGTTGAAACATCTTTAAGCGATCGCTTCTCTCCCACACGCTTACCTGAACTTGACGCTTCGAGCGATCGCAGCGCCGCTTCACAAGAATCTGCTAACATAACAATTCCGGTTTCCCGTGATTGGGGGATCGGGCCATCGTAGCGAAAATCTGCGTCGTTTACTGTTAAACTTGGATCTTCCTGAGCCATTTGCTGGGCTTGATGATGGAAATAGGCAATTAGCATCGTTCCCTGATGCTCTGGAATAAAAGCTTGAATTGCTGTCGGCAAAAGGTGTTTACGCGCCATCACCAACCCTTCAGTTACGTGCTTTTTGATAATTTCTGCACTCTTCCAAGGGTCTTTAATCTCTGTATCATGTTTATTCGGTCCCCCCATTTGATTTTCAATAAAGCCAAGGGGATCGTGCATTTTGCCAATATCGTGATATAATGTCCCAGCCCTGACTAGTTCAACATTGCATCCTAGTTCTTTGGCAGCAGCTTCGGCAAGGGTAGCCACAAGTAACGTATGCTGAAAAGTTCCCGGAGTCTGTGTAGCAAGTCGTTTTAATAAAGGGCGGTTAGGGTTCGCCAATTCCGCTAAACGGATTGGGGTAACTAAATCGAAAACTTTTTCTAGATAAGGACTCAAGCCTAAAGCTACAACACTCCAGCCTAAACCGGATAAAGCAAACAATCCGGCTTCTCGGAGAACGAGATACCAAGTTGAACCAAATGCTTGACCAATTAAGATTTTAACAAGAAGGTAAATGCCGCCCTGAGTTAAAGCGATCGCAACACCTAATAATGCCAATTCTTCACGCGATCGCAATCGTTGTGCTATGTAACTACCTAATATTCCTCCCCCTGCACCAGCTAAAAGTGCAGCCTTGCTTATATCCAAGCTAATAGCTAATATCGGCAACAGCAGTCCAACAACTGTCAAGCCCAAAGTGGGGCCATAGAAGCTTCCCAACAATAAACTAAGGGCACTCCAGGTGGTATAAGGCAATCCCATCGTTACCAACCCTGGCACACTCAAAGTCAGCAATAACACCAATAGGCGATCGCGTTGTCGCAATTCGCAATTGACATGACGTTCTACCCAGACAAAAATGCCAATGGCGATCGCAATAACGCCTGCTAACTTCGCCAACTCCCGCCATTTTACCTCCCAACTAACCAGGTGATAATACTCCAGCACCTCAAAGTTCCATGCAGTAATCTGCGCTCCTTTTTTGACAATCACCTCACCACGCCGCACCTTCACCATCACAGGTGGCACTCCAGCAGCAGCCTTTTGAGCATTTTCTCTGGTTTGTTCTTCATCTTTTTGCAGATTCGGCTTGAGTACAGCTAACAATAAGTTTTTTGCCAAAGGTTCAGCAGATTCTGGTACAAAGGTCTGCAATTGTAAACTCACTGCATCTTGTAAAATATTTTTTGGCAGTCCATGTGGGATGCCTTGGGTGAGAATCCGCTCTGCACTCTGATGGATTCCCATTTGTGTTTTTTCCCATTCCACATCTGACAAATCCAAAAAAAGAGATGCTTCATATACTGCTTCTGGGCTAACAGTCTCTAACTTTAAAAGTTTAGCAGTGGCTTGGGTATACCTTTGGCGTATTTGGGAAATTTGAGCAATCACTAAAGACAAGTTTTTCTCAGAAGTTGTGAGGTAGTAAGATTCTAGTTCTCCTACTGCTTGGGTAAAGTCAGTGCTTTGAGAAAAATCAACTAGCTCTGTTTTCTGTGGTGTTACCTGGGGACTCTGGAAATCAGATTTGGATGGCGCAGTGCGCGGTTGGCGTTCGTGATTGGGTGCGGGGATGGATGATGGACGGGATGAAGTAGTGGTTTGTCCTATTCTTTTCTTATGCTGATTTTTACTATTTTCTACAGCTACTATCAGTGCTTGCCATTCCGAGTCTGGACAAGAGCGGAGGTAACGCTGGGTAGAGATGGACAAAACGACAGGATCAAAAAAAGGAAAAGCTCCAGCAACGGCGCGAATTTCGTTACCATCATCCAGAAGTTGTTGCAATTTTCTGTTGATTTGCTCATTCATTCGCGCATCAATCATCAACACTTGTAAGGAGCTTTTAGTGACGGCATTGCGCTCGGCTTCTGTTTTTTTCTGATCTTCGATGCTGGCTGTGTAAGGTGCTGTAATCGTCTGGGATGCAGTATTTCCTACTTGAAGTTGAGTTTGGTTGTAGAATTTATGCCCCGTAATACCTGTGAGGGACACTACAGCGATCGCTAAAATTACCAAAGAACGCTGTTCATGTACCCAATCTAAACAGACTGCATAAATACTACTCTTAGTTTTGAGCGATTTTGCCTTTGACTTGAACGCTCTTTCTTGTTTTCGACGTTCGCTTTTATGGTTGATTTTTGTTAAAAATAAAATTACATTGTTAAAGATAGTCCTTAGAAGTTCCCTTCTATGAATTTTGCTTTTGGGACTTCTCATTAACTTTCCTTTACGGCGTAGTCCTTTGTACTGTCGCCGCCAGTGAGTTAATTGCTGGGTTAAGAACTGCAAAAATTGCTCTATTTTCATTATTTCTGCCTGCAATTGCTGACTTTGATAGCTCAAAATAAGACAATCATCAGGGAAGTTTGATCTGCGGCTGCTGCAACTAGGGTGGTGGAGGTTAATTAAAGCTGATTTACCACAATAGCTACCTACATACTCAGGTTGAGATTTGCTGAAAATTTCTAGTATATAAGTTTTTTAGTTTTTGGCTAAATTTAGTAGTCTTCAGCGTTTAGTACCCGTACCATTGTTCGGTGAAAATAGCATTAACGCGACCGAATAACACGAGGAGCTGCGTAAACTGAAAGCAAAGCTACCTCACATCCCTCCTGTGCTACTAACTCCCTTGGATTTAAGGCAATATCATACACTCCCGACCACACTGCCACTAATGCATCGGTCAATTCTAACATTTGGGAAAAGCTACTTAGTCCCCATGTTGGAGAATTCCTTTGCAAGAGCAAGACTTGCCAATTTACGGGAATTGAGCCTATACCGTTATATGCTCCTGATAAAGTACCAGTAATTGCACCTGTAGCCTGTGAACAGAAAGGCGTAGCATCTTGCACTTTGAAATTGCCATTGTGAGTAGCCCGCAAAACTGCTAGGCGAAAGTCTTCCAAAGTACTCAAAAAGCAGTAAAATGCCATAGCAATAGTGTTACTGAGTTTTTCTTCCTTAGCAAACTCAGCTTGCGCCCTTGACAATCCAGCCCCTTGCTCTAATAAATTTTGAACTCTTAATAATTTTTTTGGTATTGATGTCGGTGTTTGTCCGAGAAAAGAAATTATTTGTGGAATGAGGGTTAGAGAGTTGAGTTTTTCAGTTAGGGCAAGAGATATCGCATATCCTACTGCTAGCGTTCCATCCCTGACTACTGGGTCATACTCCCAGATTTTTAGAACGTGCAGCAAGTTTTTTTGGAGCTTAATAGGATTTTCGTGACAAAAAAGTGCTACTGGTAATGTCGCAAGAATTATTTTTATCGATATATCGTCAGCTGCTGCTAAATGAAGAGATTCTTGTTGCTGACGCGCTATCCAATCATCTAAATCTAATTTACCTAACGCAATCAAACTCTCAGTGCCTAGAACCGCCATTCTGCCCAAATCCAGACTACTCTGAGACTGTATATCACCAGTGGCTAAACTTTCTCCCAGGAATGCTCCCAGTAAAGTGCCTCTAAACCGACTTATAGGAGAATGACGCATACAATTTTGGATTTTAGATTTTAGACTTTAGATTCAAGAATTTAATCTAAAAATCCAAAATTCAAAATCTAAAATCAATTTATTTTTCATGCTTATATGCTTCTTAAATGATTCACTAATGCCTGTAAGCCCAACAAGTAACTTTGTCCACCAAAACCACTTATTTGTCCGATCGCTACTGGAGCGATATATGAATGATGCCGAAAATCTTCCCGGCGGTATATATTACTCAAGTGTACTTCGACTGTGGGCAAATTAACAGCAGCGATCGCATCTCGCAAGGCTACACTTGTGTGGGTATATGCCCCTGCATTAATCAAAATTCCTTGATGTTGTCCTAATGCACCATGAATAGTATCTACTAAAATTCCTTCATGATTTGACTGCATAGAAAAAATTTTCGCCTGTAGCTTGAATCCTTCTTCTTCTAACAGGCGGTTAATTTCAGCTAGTGTCAACGCACCATAAATTCCTGGTTCTCGCTGTCCTAGCAAATTTAAGTTCGGCCCATGCAGTGCCAGAATGCTTAAGGGTTGCAATGTCGAGTTAAGCACTTTAAGCCTAATGACGACGACGCGAGCGATCGTTCACAGGAATCGGAATCAGTTCCGGTTCCGGTTCCGCCTCTGGCCCTAACAGGCTCTCAATTAGCCTCCGTGCTAATTCCTTAACCTTTTCCAGCACCTTTTCTATATAGTCCATGAACTGACTGCTCCTGAGATACTACCTCAATTTTTGATTTACAGGTACGCAGAAAATAGTATTTTTTCGCACCTCTGGCTTCCAACCGGGCTGATAAAAACCCCGTATTTGGGACATAAGCCACTTCTAAAATTTGGCGTTGTGTTTTCCCTTACTTTTTAGAGTATCACACTTGCAAGCTAGTGTACTGCATCCTTGATAGGATGAATATCAAGGGTCAAGAGTTAAGAATCAGACTTTGGACTCTTGACTACGAATTTTAGACTGATAGATTTTAGATTTATTTCACCTACAGGGAGGAGCCACTGCGGTGGAAGATTTCCCTGGCATAAAGCAAGTGGCATCCGGGCATGAACCCCAAAACTCTATGAATCCAAAATTAGCTGACTTGCAATTAACTTTCTGTTGCCTTTTTTTTCGCAGCCGTCGTTGATGACTTAGCAGTTGACTTAGATTTAGAACTTGTTGATTTAGAACTTGTTGATTTACTAGTTTTGCGAGTCGATTTTGCTGTCGATGCTTTAGCTGCCAACAAGTTCAGCGCCTCAGTCAGGGTTATATCCTCTACTGTTTGACCTTCTGGAATACTCACATTAGTTTTGCCATGCTTAATGTAAGGGCCATAGGGGCCATCGTAAATGTTAATTTTTTCCTCATCGTCTGGATGAGTACCCAGTTCGCGTAAGGCTGCCTTTGACTTGCTGTTGGTAGAACTGCGTCCCTTTTTTGGCTCAGACAATAATTCCAATGCACGTTCTAAGCTAATTGTCAATACATTATCAGCAGCTTTCAGGGAACGGTAATCTTTCCCCTCCTTACCCTGGTCATGAACCACATAGGGGCCAAAGCGTCCCAAACTTGCTTGGATTTTGCCGCCAGTGGCTGGATGAACTCCTAATGTCCGGGGTAGTGCCAACAGACCAACAGCCATTTCCAGGGTAACGGTTTCTGGGGTAACACCTTTGAGTAGGGAGGCTTGTTTCGGTTTGGGATTTTCGTCGGTTTTGTCACCCAATTGGACATAAGGCCCGTAAGCACCAATTTTTACATAAATCGGTTCGCCAGTTTCGGGATGCCGACCTACCTGGTCAGGGCCTGTGGTTTTTTGTCGCAGTAATACTTCTACCTGTTTGGGGTCGAGGTCGGCCGGTGTCAGGTCTTTAGGAATTGAGGCGGTGATAACTCCATCGCCATTTTCGACCTCAATGTAGGGGCCATATTTCCCAATGCGGACTTTGGCATCTAGATTCTCCAGTTCCACAGTCCTAGCTTTGGTGGCATCAATTTGACTTTCCTGTTCTTTGACTAGGGTTTCCAGCCCTTTATCTCCCAGATAGAATTGCTTTAAGTAAGGTAGCCATTTCGCTTCACCTGTGGCAATATCATCAAGGGTTTGCTCCATTTTCGAGGTAAAACTCGGATCAACGATGTCCGGGAAATGTTTTTCCAGCAAGTCGGTGACAGCGAAAGCGGTGAAGGTAGGAATGAGAGCGTTACTCACCAAATGGGCATAACCCTTGTCGATGATTGTGCCAATAATGCTGGCGTAGGTACTGGGACGACCGATACCTTCGCTTTCCAAGGTTTTTACCAAAGTTGCTTCGGTGTATCTAGCTGGCGGTTGGGTTTCGTGCCCAACTGCTTCCAGTTCTGTACAATTCGGATGATCGCCCACTTTCAGATTCGGCAAAATTACTTCCTGGTCTTCTAGTGCTGCTTCTGGGTCGTCTGAACCTTCGACGTAGGCGCGTAAGTATCCTGGAAATTCAATCCGTTTGCCAGAAGAACGAAATCCAGCGTCCTCAACTTGCAATTGCACGGTAATTTGAGTTTGGCGGGAATCAGCCATTTGACAGGCAACAGTCCGCTTCCAAATCAAGTCGTAGATAGCAAGTTCTCGACCGCCCAAAGGAGTTTCTTGGGGCGTGCGGAAGGTGCTACCTGCTGGACGAATTGCTTCGTGCGCCTCTTGTGCGCCTTTGGATTTGGTGGTGTATTGCCGGGGTTGGGGACTGAGGTATTGCTGACCGTAAAGCTTTTCTACACAACTCCGAGCAGCTGCGATCGCTTGATCTGACAAATGCACCGAATCTGTCCGCATATAGGTAATATACCCCTGCTCGTACAAATTCTGGGCAACCCGCATTGTGTCACGGGCTGAAAGGCGCAATTTTCGGTTAGATTCTTGTTGCAGGGTTGAGGTGGTGAACGGTGGCGACGGTTTACGCGTCACTGGGCGTTCCTCCATATCGGTAACACTCCAGGTTTTGCCAGTTAGGCGTTCCTTGAGTGCTACCGCTTGGTCAACGTTTAGCAACAAGACATTGCGACCTGCGGTAATTTGTCCGGTCGTTGCGTCAAAATCGCTGCCGTTAGCGATTTTGGTTCCTGCCAATGTCACCAACTGGGCAGCAAAGGGGGTTTTTTCCTTTGACAAACTAGCTTTCAAATCCCAGTAGGTACCTTCATGGAAAGCGCGGCGTTGGCGTTCCCTAGTGACTAAAACTCGCACGGCTACAGATTGCACTCGCCCAGCAGATAATCCCCAAGCGATTTTTTTCCATAGCAGGGGAGACAGAGTATAGCCCACCAGTCGATCTAAAATCCGCCGCGTTTCTTGGGCGCGAACTAACTGCTCATCGATATTGCGGCAGTTTTTCAGAGCCTTTTTGATCGCCTCTTGGGTTATTTCGTGAAACACCATCCGCTTAGTCGGAACTTTCGGCTTCAGCAATTGGTATAAATGCCAACTAATGCTTTCACCTTCCCGGTCTTCGTCCGTTGCCAGGATCAGTTCATCTACATCTTTGAGGGCGTCTTTGAGCTGGGTAACAATTTTCTTTTTGTCTTTCGGGACAACATACACCGGTTCAAAGTCGGCGTCTACATTTACCCCTAGCTGCGCCCATGTTTCCCCTTTGACGGTAGCGGGAATTTCACTAGCCGACTGGGGTAGGTCACGCACATGACCCATAGATGCCTCTACCCGATAGCCTGCTGGCAGGTAGTTGCGAATGGTACGAGCTTTGGTTGGAGATTCGACAATGACGAGAGTTGACATGGAAATTTCAATAAAAAGAAGAGCTACTAAGCTAAACAGTCAAATTGAGGTAATTTTTGCAAATTGTCAAGATAAAAGGTCACGCTTAGAGCAGTGATTTAATCCTCACATAAACTGCCTGCTTGGGATAAAATCTGCTGAACTTATGGCCTAGTCTATCCCAGAGGTTAGGGGAGGGGAACGCTGGGTGTGAATTTCCAGCTATTTCAATCTTTAACTTATCTAACGCATAATTGGCGACTACAGTTTTCAAAATATCATTGGGCATGGGGCATGGGGCATGGGAGATGAGCAAGTAGGGGAAGAAGGGGAGAATAACTATTTATTAATTGACCAATGCCCAATGCTCAATTTCTAAGAGCTTGTGCCAAGATTAAACCAAACTTGAGAGCAAAAGCGAAGTTGGGTTTGTACCCATGTCAGGAAAGCAAAACCATGCAACCAATTCGTCAAGGTGATGTAATTTTACTGCCTGTGCAGCAAATTGAAGGACAAAAAATACCTCACTTAACTTTGGCAGAAGGCAAAGTTACAGGGCATAAGCATCACATTACTGAGGGAAACGCAGAATTATACGAGAAAGATAGCACACTTTATTTACGTGTGTTTTCAGAGTCGGCATTGCTAGCCCATGAGGAGCGTAAAGCCATTTCGATTCCCCAAGGTGACTGGATAGTAAAAATTCAGAGGGAATACGAGCCTGAAGGTTGGCGTTATGTCGCTGATTGAAAAGTTAACCCCTGAAGAAGAGGCTTTGATTCCAGTTTATCGGGAAAAGTGGAGAGCGATCGCGCTTTCAACTGATCGAATTGATAGAGAGAAAGCAGGGGAAGCAGTAAAAATAGTTTACGAAGTTATAGGCTTATCTAAACCGGAAATTTTATTTTTTGATAGCCCTCTTGCAGCTTTTAAAAGTGTTAATACTAATTTAAAAAATAGCTACAGCAATCTTGAAAAATATTGGTATCGATGGAATTTACCAAATTATCTGCTAAAAACATACCATGACTTGTTTATTAAGATACTTAACTTTTTAGGAGAGTTATTGTCTGAAGATTTATTTTCCTCTCTATCCAATGAACTCTACTTTGACTTAGATATATGTTTTTTCTTCTGGCAACAGGTAATACAGCATTTAATCACTCAAGAAGATATTCCTAATGAAGTTTTGAGCTTCTTAGAGAGCGATATGCGAGTGGAGCCTGAAGAATGGATACAAAGATGCTGTTTGATTGAAATTGGTTTTGTTATATTCAATGCACCTTACAATTCCAAAGGATGGCAGTTATTGCAAGGACTTGTTGAGAATTGTGGTTGGGTTATCCTTTTAAGGAAATTTGTATAGTATGCGATCGCCCCCTTCATCTACGCTTCGACAATCAAAATCGCCTGCACGCTGAAGGCGAACCCGCCATTGAATTTATTGATGGATATAGCCTTTACTCCTACCACGGCGTAACCTTGCCTGAAAAATACGGTAAAATCCACCCGCAGCAATGGCAAGCTAATTGGCTTTTAACAGAAGAAAATGCCGAACTACGCCGAGTGTTAATTCAGGGTATCGGTTACGCCAGAATTTGCGAAGAATTGCAAGCTATTGAATTAGATAATTGGCAAGAATATACACTATTAAAAATTGATAATAATGTGGATATCGAGCCGATTTATTTATTAAAAATGACTTGCTCTAGCACAAGCTTTATTCACGCCTTGCGAGTTCGACCTAATATGAACTCAGCGCGTGAGGCAATTCGTTGGGTAAATTGGGGAATTGATCCAGAAGAATTTGTTGTGCAAACCTGAGTTTACCAAGCCCAGCATTTGGATTGAGTTTTATTTTTGATATCACACAAAAAAAAGACGCAAATTTAACTTTTGCGTCTCCTTTAGAAATTTTGAAAATTAGAAACTGAATGTGGTTCTCAGTGCGCCAATCACAACATCATCGTTGTCATTGTTATGATCTGGTGATGTTAACCAGATGACTCCTGGGGTAATGGTGATATTGTCAGTCAACTTATACTGATAGAACGCCTCTAGATGATAGGATGTATCCTCATCTCTATCCAATCCTGCGATATTAGAACTTGTGACTCTTGGCTCTACACCAGCGATAATACCTGCTAAGTTACCTTCTTTACCAAGGTCGGGAAACCCGAGGGTAACGGCATAGTTCCAAATGTCAACCTCTCCACGGTTTCCAGTCAATGTGCGGCTATTGGTGTATCCAGCCCAACCACCTAAGACTATGTTATTAGTGATGCCAATGGATGCTTGGACACCGTAAGAATTACTGGAAAATCGGGAATCTAGCGTACCATCGGCATCTAAATCCAAGGGTGCGAGATTTGCTGCATTGCTACCAGTTAGTAGTGGTTGGTTGTAGGAATTGAGGTAAGTTAAACCAATAGTAATGCGATCGCTTGGTTTAACCGTCAACTGTGCCAAGGCACCATAAGAACCATTAAACAAACCATTATTGGGCGTTGGGTCATTAGCTGTACCACTCAAATACCCTAAACTTAGTGCCAATTTGTCACTGAACTCGTGCGTTACTCCCAATCCGGTGCCACCTATTTGGTAGTAAATTGGGTTACGTGTACCAAAGGTGGACAAAGCACCAAAAGCGCCATCACCATCAAAGATATTAACAGTAGTGGTAAGGTCGTCTGCTGCACCTGCGTTGGCAATAGCGATAACCTCTGTTTTTTCGCCCAAGGGAAATCTGTAGAACAACGCATCTATAGCAGCATCAGTGGTACCATCACCAGCAAAAAATAAGTTGCCCTCTGGTGTACCAATGTTAGGGCTGAGAATATTATTAGTCTGGATTCTGGTGAATAGTGTATCTCGCCCTGTGAAGCTGGTCACAAATTCTACCCGCGCCCGTACCCCTAAAGTTGTATTTTCATCTGTAATTTCTGCACCATTAACTGTATTTCCTGACAAAACATCGCTAACGACTGCGACAACTTGCCCTTGCAGTTTGGTTGTGGTTGAAAACTGATTCGCCTCCAATTCAGCAGTGCGTGCTTCTACTGCATCTACACGACCTCGGAGTGTCGCCAGTTCGGCTGAAAAATCTTCTTGCAGCTTTTGTAATGTGGCTAAATCTTGTTTGCTAACTAAATCGCCAGTGGCTGTAGCAATTAATTCGTTAACCCGATCAAGACAAGCATTCAAACCAGCAGCAAACTCATATCGCGTTAATGCCCGATTACCACGATAAGTACTGTTTGGGTATCCTGCAATACACCCATAGCGCTCAACCAAAGACTGCAATGCTTGGAATGCCCAGTCGGTGGGTTGCACGTCGGAAAATTGAGACACTGAGGTAACTTGCGCCATTGGCTGATCTGGCGCGATGTTCGTAGCTGTTGCGTCTGGATTAGCTAAAACTTGCGGTTGATTAATTTCAGACGTGTTGGATGTTTCACCTGCAAATGTAGCAGTATTAAAAAATAGAATGACACCACAGAGTGCTGGACTAACTAGCAGATATTTACAGAATTTTTGCATTTTTCCCCTCACACTGATCTCCAATTCACACCCAAAGCACGTTTTTTTAAACGTGTATTTTATGAAAATATTTGCCAGTAATTTTATCAGAGTTAAGCTAACTTTTTAACAAAAAAAGTCAAGAAATCCTAATTATTTAGAGCAAACTAAATTGCAGATGACTGTACCATCTGAAAAAGTTTTGTTGTTACTCATTACACAGAAAACTCAGAATGATATTATGTGGATTGAATGAGAATGAGAATTATTATAGTATAAATTTAGAATAGGTCTTATTGTCAATAGGAATCGTGACAAAGGCAGACCTGCATCCATTTTGAGGAGAAAACCCCGTGATTGTAAATTGCAGAGGACTTAGAACAGGCAGCCAAAGAAGCGGCATCTTGTCCGTAATTGTTTTGTTAATGTTGTCAATGACAGCTGGCTGTAGCCAATCGAATCAGGATCAGGGAGCAAGTACTGAACAGTCATCACAAGCACAGACGACTGCATCCACCCCAGTAGCGCAGTTAGAAAAAACTAAAGTAGTGACAACATTTTTACCGATATATTTGTTTACTAAGGCAGTAGCTGGGAATGTAGCAGATGTAGAAATTCTAGTGCCACCTGGTACGGAGGTGCATGAATATCAAGCGACACCAGAAAATGTCAAAGCGATCGCAACTGCAAATGTGTTAGTAAAAAATGGTTTAGCTTTAGAGGAGTTTCTGGAAAATACTGTTAAAAATGCCGAAAATAGTAAATTAACTGAAATTGATGCTAGTAAAGGTATTAAACCCTTAAATGAAATTTCACCTGTTGTGAGAACGACCGAAGAGGAAAAAGACCACGACCATGAACACGCCCAAGGTAATCCCCACGTTTGGTTAGATCCAGTTTTGGCAAAACAGCAGGTAACTAATATTCGTGATGGATTGATTGCTGCCGACCCGGCGAATAAAGTTACTTATGAGGCCAATGCTGCGGCTTATATTAAAGAATTAGAAAGTTTAAACAGTGAATTTCGGCAGACTTTACAGAAAACTCCTAGTTGCACTTTTGTTACCTTTCATGATGCGTTTCCATATTTAGCTCAACGTTATAACCTCAAGCAAGTTGCTGTGGTGCAAATTCCCGAAGATCAACTTTCACCAACGGATGTGCAAAATGCAGTTAATGCTGTGAAAAAATTCAAAGTTAAAGCTTTATTTAGTGAACCAGGAGTAGATAACAAACTCCTAACCAGCTTATCCAAAGATTTAAAATTAAATTTGCGGACGCTGGATTCATTGGAAACCGGCGAAACAGATCCACAGCATTATTTCAAGGCTATGAAAGCTAATTTACAAACTCTGGAAACAGCGTGTAAATAGGTTTATCATTTGTCCTTTATCCTTTGTGAAAACCAATGACCAATAACCAATGACCAATGACCAATGACCAATGACTAATGACATTGCTATTTTGAAAGTAGAAGGGTTAACTGTCTATCAAGGCAGCTATCTAGCTGTTCAAGATGTTTCCTTTGAATTATTGCCAGGAACAGATACAGCCATCGTTGGCCCCAATGGTGCTGGTAAAAGTACTTTGGTAAAGGCGGTTTTAGATTTGATCCCTCGAAGTGCTGGTACGATTGAAATATTGGGTCGTCCAATTGCAAGATTGGGGCGTTTACGTCACACGTTGGGCTATATGCCGCAAAACTTCATCTTTGACCGCAGCTTTCCCATTTCTGTCAGCGAGTTAGTGGGATTGGGATGGGACAAGGAAGGGAAAAGAGGAGATTTATTTTTTTCCAAGCTGTGGAGACAAGACCGAGAAAAATCGGCAGCAGTAGTAGAAGCTTTACGGCGAACTGATGCTTATCATTTACAGCATCAAGCTATTGGTACTCTTAGCGGTGGTCAACTCAAGCGGGTTTTATTGGCTTATTGTTTGGTAATGCCTCGCAAACTGTTGGTACTCGACGAAGCCTTTGCTGGTGTTGATGTGCAAGGTGCAGCAGATTTTTACGCTTTGCTAAATGAATTAAAGCGTGAGGAAGGTTGGACGGTATTGCAAGTTTCTCATGATATTGATATGGTAAATCGCCATTGCGATCGCGTGCTTTGCCTCAACCAAAGCATTGTTTGTACTGGTAAGCCAGAAATTGCCCTTTCACCGCAAAACCTGTTAGCAACCTACGGCCCAGGTTTTAGCCGCTACCAGCACCAACATTAATGTCCATAAGTATGAATTTTTTCAATGATTGTCAGATAGCAAGGCTTGCGATCGCCAATAGTAGTGACTTGATAGAATTATTACAATTCCCCTTTATGCAGCGTGCGATCGCAGGTGCTGTGTTAATGGGAATACTTGGTGGGATGCTAGGTAGTTTTGTCACCTTGCGCCAGTTGTCTTTTTTCAGCCACGCGGTTGGTCATGCAGCATTAGTAGGTGTAGCGTTAGGTGTGCTATTACAGATAAATCCGACTTGGATGCTGTTACCTTTTACCTTAGCTTTTGGTGTTATTGTCCTCTACTTCATCGACAAAACCGACTTAGCTAGCGATAGCGTCCTTAGCATAGTGCTATCTGGGGCATTAGCGATCGGTGTAATTCTCACTAGCCTGATTAAAGGATATCGTGGGAGCTTGATGGCGGTGCTGTTCGGCGATATTCTAGCGATCGATGCCACAGATTTAATTTTGACGCTGCTAGTGCTTGTGGGAGGCAGCATATTTTTACTATCAACCCTGCGGCAGCAAATTTTATTGACCCTTAACCCCGATGTAGCGCAAGTTCAAGGTATTCCCGTCCAGTTGTACCGCTACGTGTTTGTGGTCTTGCTTTCACTCGCGGTTGCTGTAGCGATTAAAGCTGTCGGCGTTTTACTGGTGAACGCCTTTTTGGTCATTCCCGCCTCCACCGCCAAACTGATGAGTCACCACTTTAGCCGCTTTCTAGTCATGTCGGTGATAGTTGGTTCCATCAGCAGCATTGCTGGCATCATTGTGTCAGGTATTTTCAACCTTGCTTCTGGCCCGAGTATTGTTCTTGTCCAGTTTCTGCTATTTGTAGCTGTTTTTATCTGGTTTAAGTTGAGGTTAAAAGCTGCATAAATCTTTTTTCTTCAAGGTCTTGCTATATTCTTGGATGTTTGATACATTTATTAATCGTGGCTCACAAAAGCCCCAGCCGGGATAGCTCAGTTGGTAGAGCAGAGGACTGAAAATCCTCGTGTCACCGGTTCAAGTCCGGTTCCTGGCATACAACACAGAGAAAAACACCTCTTACATAAGACATAAACTGACATAAAGCTGTCATAAGTAAAAAGCTTCTTGATGCTTATACCGCGTAAGAGGTTTATGTCTTAGCAATTGTGTTCTCTAAGCTTTTCCACACCATCCCCCCTTTGCAATATTTATCTGAGATTAATATTGGGATATCATTGGCACTTGCAAAATGACCACTGCTGATCAAAAGCTTGATTTACGCAACATCCCTAGCTACTCAATTTCTGAGTCAGCACGTTATCTGCTGATTCCAGTAGGTACGTTGCGATCGTGGCTTCATGGTCGTTTTTACCCGACGGGAGAAGGTAAACGATTTTTTAAACCACTGATTGAGCTTCCTAACCCAGCGATACCTCAACTTTCATTTACTAATCTGGTAGAAGCTCATGTACTGCGGGTTATTCGTAAGGATCATCAAATTCGCCTAGATAAAGTTCGTACAACCCTAGATTATATTGACCATTAATTCAAAGTGCCTCATCCTTTGGCTCGGATTGAATTTCAGACAGATGGGGTAGATTTGTTTGTTGAGTCAGTGGGAAAGTTGATTAATGCTTCAATGACAGGTCAACTGGCAATGCGGGAAGCACTGAAAAATTTGCTGAAGCGAATTGAAGCGGATGAAACCGGAGCAGCAATTAAACTTTTTCCCTTGACACGGCTAACTGAAAGCTTGATGGAAAAAGAATCTCCTAAAACCTTAGTGATTGATCCTAGAATTTCATTTGGTCGTCCAGTATTAATCGGAACGGGAATCCCCACAGCAATTTTGGCAGAGCGATACAAAGCTGGTGAGTCGATTGATAATTTGGCTGATGATTATGGTTGCGATCGCCTCCAGGTTGAAGAAGCTATTCGATGTGAATTGTCTCTGTCTCAAGCAGCGTGAATAAAGCAGACAAGCCGATTTTCTTTATTGACAGAGCGTTAGGAAAAAAATATGTTGCAGATGCTCTACGTAGTGTGGGTGCAAACGTGGAAGTTCATGCAGACCACTTTTCGCCTGATGCACTAGATATAGAATGGTTGCCAGAAGTAAGTTGCAGAGGTTAGTTAATTCTCACAAAAGATGATGAAATTGGGCCCAATTTTCTAGAACAAATGGCGATCGCCAGTTCGGATGCCAAAGTTTTTGTACTATCTTTGCGAAATTTGACCGGAGAAGAAATGGCAGAAATCTTTGTACAGGCTATTGAGCGGATGGAGAAGTTTGCCCAAAGTAATCAATCACCATTTATTGCCAAAATCTAAAAATATGGCAAGGTAAGAGTTTGGAAAAATCATACTCAACTGCTTAAAATACTGAAAAATACTACTTAAGCGATCGCTCTGAAGTTCACCCAGAACAAAAGTGCTTGAAACGCATATTACAAGATGATTTCGGCTTTTTGTGTTCTCAAGTGGCAATAAAGGACTGGTAAGGCATCTGGAAAACTTTTTGGTCTACTGATGGTGCTTAGGCACTTGTCTCTAAGGGGTTTTGGGCATTTTTCTTATAAGCACTTAAAAAACAAAAAGACCAGCCTCCCACAGCTGGTCTGGAAAATTTTTTTGCGTTGTCTTCTCAAGAGAGTTAAAACCCATTTGCGCGTTCCCAAAATGCAACGGGCAACTTTTCTTAACAAATATTGTAACAGTCAACACACATTTTTCGTGAAATTTCATCAAAAAAAGATACGAACAAAGCTTAAAAGCTTCTATCTATCAGAATAATTCAGCAAATCACAGGGTAGAAAAGGAGTGGAGCAGGGGAAGCAGGGGAACAGAACAAGGGAAGCAGGGAAAAATTCTTAATTTTTGACAAATGACAAATGACTAATGACTACTAACCATTTGTGGTTTTCCCCAAAGGATGCTTTCCTGCTTGTAAATTGCAATTCCCGGTTTTGCTCCTTTGGGTTTGTAGACGTATTTTAGCTGAGTGTAAACTACTGGCACTTGTTCACTCTGACGGGCGCGACTGTAGTAGGCGGCAAGATTAGCTACAAATTGTAAATCACCTTCTTCTGCAACAGCACCGGGTTCTAGACGTAGTAGCACATGGCTGCCTGGAATTTCTTGAGCGTGGAACCATAAGTCATAATCCCCAGCTACACGAAAGGTTAATTGGTCATTCTGGCGATTGTTACGCCCGATTAATACTTCAAAGCCGTTGGGGGTAAGGTAACGATGAAAGTTGGTGCTGGGGGGTTCATTGGCACTGCGACTGCGATATTCTGGATCTTCTAAATACTTTTGTCCAATCAACTCTTCGCGGATTTCTTCTAAAGCTCGCAAATCTTCTGCTGTTTGGTAGGTGTCTATCTGAGCGATCGCAGCTTCTACTTGTTCTAAATACTCAATTTCTGTCTGCACTTCTAATAGTAGCGGCTCGACGGCAGCACGAGCGCGTTTGAGCTTTTGGTGCTGTTTGTAAAGACTTTGGGCATTTTGGACGGCATTTTTATCTGGCTGGAGAGCGATCGCTACTGGCAAATTTGTATCAAAATCAGCAAGGATAATTTCTTTCATCCCCGGTTCCCAGTTTTGCAAATGAGCCATCAATAAATCAGCTTTTTGCCGATACTCATCAGCTTGATCTGATTGCTGCAAGCGCGTCTTAAAGGTTTGAGCCTTATTCCGTAATTTCACCAGAATATTATTCAATTTCTGACTCAACTGATGGCGCAATTGTAAAAATAACTGTTGGTCAATTTGGTTACTGTAGTAGCGGTTGAGTAACTCTTGGATATTTTTAACCTTTTCAACTGCACCCCAACCCATTACGGTGTAGCCATCTTTTGTCCAAGCGGGTTGAAATTTATTGGAATTCAAAGCTTGCAGCCATTCTTGCCAGCGCTCAAATAGCCGTCGCCAATCGTCGGGGTTGAGAGTATCGGTGGATGTTTCTGGTGCGATATTTGCTTCTAGCAGCATTAACTCTAGTAGTGCTGCACTCAAGCCACTATAACTTTTGAGCAATTGCCGCTTGATTGCTCCTGGCACTAAACTTACCCGTTCTTGCCAACGTTCTTGGGATTCGTTCAGACTGGGGACAGTCCCAGTCAGTTTTGGTGGTGTTTCATAAGGTTGTCCGGTTTGGATGGGACGGACACTAGATTGTTGCTGACTGACTTGATGAGCAGCAGTGATAATTATATTGTTGGCATCGGTGAGAATGACGTTGCTATACTTGCCCATGATTTCTGCATAGACATGATATAGGGCGGTTTCTCCAGGACGACGGGCAAATTGCAAATCAATAACTCGCTCCCAAGGGGCGATCGCTTCAATAGCTACCAGTGCTAAACCATTCAATTGGTGTATCAGTTGTTGGCTAAAGGTAAAGGTATCTGGCGATCGCGGTGGTGGCTCGCCGATACAAATATGTGCAGCTTGCGGATGCCAAGAAATCTGTAGCCAATCTCGCTGTTTCAGGGTGCGTAATGCCATAGCAATAGTGTAGCGATCGCGCTGGTAAACCTGTTCTAAGCGTGATGGTAGCCAGTTAGCGCGGATTTCGCTACAAGCAGCTGTGAGAGTGGTAAAGTCAACTGGTTGCAAAGCGATTAGTTGTTAACATTCAAATGGTAGCGATCGCTATGCTTTTATCTTCGTTTAGTCAAAGCATAGCAGACCTCAACTATCATAGCGGTTACTTGGTTTGGTGATAGCTGCGAATCACAAAACACAGAAATCTATAATTCAAATAGACTCTCAGTACTTAGATGATAACTTACCTTGTTATACATTTATTTAGTGTCGAGTTTTGTAAGCTAAAGCGATCGCTGCCAAAGTTAAGCCCAAATTACTGTGTTATCTGTCAGCCAACTTATATATAAATAGGCTAAGTAATTTCCACTAATTAAACTAATAATGGAAATCACTCAGCCCAGAGAAATATTTAGAATAAATGATTGAGTAATGGTGAGTGAGGACTAGGAAAATAAAATTATTGCTTACTTCCGAGTTACCCATTCACCATTATCTGTTACTCAAGAGAATTATTTAGCAACCAAAGCTGGCTTTTTTGTTGTTGACTGCACTAATTCAACTGTTGATTCCACTAGTTCTTTTGCTGTTGACTGCACTAATTCGGCTGTTGACTCCACTAATTCTTTTGCTGTTGACGCTACTGATTGTGGCTGCAACAGTTCGATGTAAAGTTCACTCAGTTGATGTGCTACACCATCCCAGCTAAACCTAGTTTCGACGCGCTTTCTACCAGCTTTACCCAATTCATCTCGCCATTCTGGATTTAAAAGAATTCGGTCAATGGCAGATGCAAAGGCATCTACATCTTGTGGTGCTGCCAATAAACCAGTTTCTTGATTAACTACAGTAAACTGAAGTCCGCCAACATCGCTTGCTACTACTGGTGTACCGCTTGCCATCGCTTCGATCGCTACGAGTCCAAAAGGTTCGTAGTGACTGGGAACAACGCAAACATCAGCAGCTGCGTAATAGCTTGGCAAAATATCTTGACTGAGACGACCAGCAAGGGTGGTAAAGTCGCTCATCCCTAATTCGTTGATAATAGCCTCAATGCGATCGCGCTCAATGCCGTCGCTGTTACCTGGAGTACTGCCACCACCAATAATTAACTGGAGATTCTTGGAGTCACGTAGCGAAGACTCGTTTACTGCACGTACCAAGGTTTCTATCCCTTTGCGTGGGTCAAAACGCCCTACATATAATACTACTTTGGCTTCTTTATCAATTCCTAATTTAGCTCTGGCTGCTTCTCGTGCAATCGAGCCAAAGCGCTGAATATCTGTACCGCAGGGAATAATGTCGATATTACCTTTAGTGGAAACTAGCGATCGCATATGTTGATGTTCTTGCGGACTTGTCGCTACAATTCGCTCTGCTTTTTCCAACACATCTTTTTCTACTGCTAATCGCTGACTAGCAATCAAAGGAATATTTTCTATGGTGTTGTATTTGACTGCCCCTAAGGAGTGGTAGGTGTGAACTTGTTTACTATGTTGGATTTTATTTAACTGCATCCCCACCCAACTAGACAGCCAATAGTTAGTGTGAATTAACTCGTATTTAATGCCATTTCTTACTTGAAATTTGAGGAAATTATCCACAAATTCTGGCAGAAATTCAAAAATTTCATCTCGCGGCACAAACTCAAGGGGGCCAGCTTTTAAACGAATAGTGCGGCAATTGTGGCTATGTTCAACAATCGAGTCTTGCTCCAGGCTCACTTTGCGAGTAAACATATCAACTTGCCATCCCACCTGCGCTAGTGCTTCACCCACATTACGCACATAAACATTTTGTCCCCCAGCTTCTTCTTTCCCTATTTCAATCGCCGGGTCTCCGTGGACGGAAATTAAGGCGATACGTTTTTCGGTGGTAGAGTTCATAGTTTGTGTGTTGCTAATTTTAACAAAGTTTTAGGCTTTTCCAAGCTCGTGTATAGCACACTTGCCTAAATTTTTCAGGAACTTTGATTAATATTGATTTTAATTTACTATGCCTAATATTTTTTTACATCTTCTGCCAGAAGTATACTATTAGATTAAATAAAAATATTGAATTTCTTTAGATATAGAAAATATTTATACTAATATTTCATACTTTTGATAGATACAAATCATGTCTTATTGTGCATATATTCTAAACTCTTTTTAAGAAGCAAAATTGCTGAAAAGCTTAGAAATAAGTACTTTTAGCTCCCCTACTTTCTCTCATTTCAATTCAGATTGCTATATTAATTTAGAATATCTAATACCTTTGATAGATAAATCTTATAGTTTTCGTCTTGTTTGTGCAGATATAATCCCATAGATATAAACTAATGTGAGTTCGATGAAGTGAAAATTCGATGAAGTGAATAAGCAGCCGCACGCAGAACTGCTGCTGAGGTTCCAATCATCTAGCACAGTTAATTCCAGGATTTTGACATATTCTACGAATTCTTCTCTAGAAAAACTATGCGATCGCACAGTGTTTTGTAGAAACAGTAGTTCAATAAATTAAGTTTTTTGGCGATTTTGATGTAAGTCCTGAATTCATCTCACTAAACTCACATTGTATTAAGTAATAAGAATAACTGTTAAATATTGATGCAAAATCGGGTACTTTCTGGAATTTGCTTCGGAAAGTTTCAGATTATGTTTTCAATCATTAATAAATTTCAGGAGCAAATCAGGTGTTTACTTCAACCTTACTCGCTGCTGCAACCACACCTCTGCAATGGAGTCCAACAGTTGCACTAATTATCATTATTGTTAATATCGTTGCCATTGCCTTTGGTAAATCTACCATCAAATATCCTAACGCAGAACCAGGGCTACCCTCAGCCAATTTATTTGGTGGTTTTGGTTTACCAGCCCTTTTAGCAACTACCGCCTTTGGTCATATTTTAGGAGTGGGCGTTGTCTTAGGGCTGCATAACCTGGGAAGAATTTAGGTTATTACCCAAGTTAGCCTTTATTTGATGATTGCCTTTATTTGATGATTATTTTGTCTCCAGCTTTGAGCCAGAGAGTTATTTCTCTGGCTCTTTCTTGCCTAGTAAGAAACACCGCAGAACAAATTATTTGCTTGCATCCGTGATAAGCGATTGCACATGATAATAGAGTGAGTTTCTGGTTTTAGTTCCTCGTCAAGCCCTACTGTTGTACCGTGAATTAATAAACAATCCAGGTCAAAAAAACCAAAATTTAGCCTTCTCAACCTTTGCACCGTTTGGGGAGAAACAGATTCCCACAGCAACTTAACAGTTTCTCCTCCATATTTCGCCATTAAATCATTTGCTTCTCCAGCCGGGTCAAGATTATGTACGATAAAACACTGTTCTTCTGCTGCCTCACCTTTGATACGAACTTGTAAACTACCTGCATCCAAGTTACGCACATAAAGTACATGAGTATGTCTGCAAAACAGCACATCTCCTTTCGTAGAAAGTACTCGCTCTAAGGCTTGAACTACTGACCATAGCGCCGACAACTATCTAACTTTTAACGAATGTCCACTCTAATACCTTGATGGGAGCTTCTTGTAATGCTTGAGTTAATTCGGTATTACTATCAAATTTCACCTGGGAGAGGTCGCAAGCTTCGACGTTGACTGTAAATCTATCGTCTTGGAAAGGCCAGGGTTTAACAACAACCAAGTTATCACTGCGTTGCATGATGTCATAGCGTTGACCTTCAGGGCCCTTGCTAATTTCTAAAAATCGCTCATCATCAGGTAGTTCTTGCTGACATAAGATAAGAGAAAGGCGATCGCACCACTGCATAAATGCATAAGCTGCATCAACTTCTTCCTTTTTGATGCCTAGTCCTTTCCGCAAACGTTGCTGATTTTCAAGTTGCTCATCCAACAGTTTGTCTAGTTCTGGAAATTGACCCCGGCTTGCCTCATTTAAACGGCTGATGTGCATGGAAATTAATAGAGCTACCCATCGTCCACGGTAAAGGGCATTCTTTGCCAAATCAGCCAATTTCTGGATGCCAGCACGTACATCGGCCTTTGAGGACAGCAGAAAGTCCTTTGGCGCACCGGCTTCAGTAAGATTGTCTTCTTCCCACTCTTTTTCTAGATCATCATGATGAGAAATTGCAGCGATGGTTTCATATAACCTTGGCGGAGCATCCTTGCGTCGCCATTGGCCCGCCAGTTGAGCCGCTAATAAAGCGTGGGCGCGATGATAAATGACTTCCCAACCATTTTGCGTAGCGTTGACAATCACAAATCAATCTCCTGAGTTTTAGTTTTGATTTTGAGTTGAATTAATTTCTGAATTCAGAAACGTCGGGGTAGATTTGAAGAGGCGATCGCTCTGGCTTCTTCAGTATGGCTTAATTAATAATAGTTATTTTTTGTGATACAGAGATATATGTTCAAGGCGCGTATTGAATCCAAATGAATAGCAGCAAATGCTTCTTGACTCGGATTCCCCACTTCTCTAAAACTGGAGAATCTTGTTCACAAATGATTTAGAATTGCTATAGGTTTGGATAAAGCTAAATTCTCCCTAAAAACTACCTGATGTAGACAAATAGTTTAACCATTGGTAAAGAAAAGAAGGTGGGCTGTTTGCCCACCAGAGAATAGGGAGCTTTCAAATAATTTAACCAAAATCCCTTTACCTCAAATTAACCTAAGCTCTAACTGCTGGAGTTAAGAGTGGCTTTCTAGGGGATTAGCAATATATTTGAATGTTGGTTCAGAATTCCAAGGGCCACGCTCATCTTGACCATTTCCGTTTGTAGATAGGTTGTAGTAGAGAGCAACAGTTTCATCTGGCTTAATATTACCAAAGAATGGATCTGTCAGCTTACCTAGTGAATCTAGAGCTTTCATAAACATCTGGGTATGAGAAATTTCTCGTGTTAACAGATGGACTAAAGTCTCTTGGGTTCCTTTGTCAGTTGCCAACTTAATTAACTCTTCGTAAGTTTGACGAGCGCCGGCTTCTGCTGCAATGTTAGCTCGCAAATCACGCACTACATCTCCGCCTTCATTCAAATAATTTGCAGTCCAAGCATTACCTTGACTATCTAGAAAATGAGGCCCAATCCCCCGCACTGCAAAGAGAGTACTTTTATAAGCCTCTGTTTGATCCGTATTCTTAGTATGAGCTTCAATGAGTTTACCAACCATTTCTAAATGGCTGAATTCCTCAATGGCAATGTCTTGGAGCATATCTTTGATGCCAGCATTCTCGACATGGAATGACTGAACCCAGTATTGAAGTGCTGCACTAAGTTCTCCAGTAGCTCCGCCAAACTGCTCTAAAAGTAACTGAGCAAAACGAGGGTTTGGTTCAGTTACGTTAACTGCATGAATAGGCTCTTTTTTGTGAAAAAACATAGATTTACACTTCCAGAAATTATTATGTTACAGAATTGATAAACATCGCCTATGGCGGGCGGATACTCTATCGCACCTGCTAAAAGCCCTAAAATCATCTAAGCAATAATACTCATTACTGCCTCAATAATCTGACTTGTGTCTAAGTTATCAACTTTTATTAACAATTCTTTCTACCATATGGGATAAATGCTAAATCCAAAAGTTAGACAAAAGAGTTTACCTGAAGATTTTGAGCATAATAATCATAAGTGGAAGTTTTGCAATATAAATCAGGAATTATTGAATATATATTAAGTCTAAAGCCTATGACTTATTGGCTGTAGAACTAAATACTAATAGCTTTATCAATATATCTATCTTAAGATGGAAAAATAGTATCCCTCTTTTTGGCGATGCATTAAAATATGGCTAATACATAATAACAGCGTAAGTTTCGTTACGCATTCATTATTTTGTGAAAATTCCCGGTGTCCAGATCCCCTACTTCATAAAAATTGTTGGAGGTCTAACTTTTTACCAATAATTCCAAAATCGAATTTCAGTAGCTTATTATATTTAAAATTACAGTTTACTCATAACAATATTTTGGTAATTGTTATGTTTTAGCCGAGTAGACAACGAAATCAGCTAAAACCAGAAATGTTGAATCCTAATACAAAACTTTACATATCTAGTTACACTAACTCTAAAAAGCCTAAAATAGTCAACATGACATCATCTCCTCAAACCAATGAACATAACTGATTTTCTGACACATGC
>JAESGI010000201.1_pt1 | contig 40069 bp, 34 predicted proteins | sample 9269671 | NCBI WGS metagenome assembly JAESGI01 (sample SAMN14515641, study PRJNA621666) | algae metagenome | isolation source: Nostoc indistinguendum CM1-VF10 and co-occurring heterotrophs from gravelly... | place: USA: Clark Mountains, San Bernardino, California | collected 1998-06-05 | reverse complement strand
TTTTGCTTTTCTGGCCTGGGCGGTTCGGTACCAATTCTGAACAGTTCCGAAAGCCCGTGGTTACACCGCGATTACAAGCACGCCTCAGGCGCACACGGGTCGCCTGGGCGCACTCCCGCCCCCCTCACTGCTTGAAGCAATTCTCTCGGTGCCACCGCAGGAAATGCGGATGCGGACGGTCGTGAGCTCGCACAGGCGGTAGTGCTCGCCCTGTCCTGTTTATGAAGCTGCGTATTCCATCGGGGTCGTTCGCCTGCCGGGAGATCAGGATGTCGAGATCGTCGGACAGACTGATCAGACCGCGATCGAACATCCAGTGCGCGGTGCCTGACAACGCGATTCCATTGCTGACGATGTCAGGCCCCTTCCTCTCGACGGGACGGATGTGAGCCGCATCGACTTCCGCCCGGCCGCCGCCGTTGATGAGCTTCAGGCCGGTGATCGCGCAGCGTTCGTCGTAAGCGCGCAGAACGACGCGGCGAAAGACGCGGTCGCGGACGATTCGGGAGGCCAAGAATGTCGCCCGCTCGCGATCCTGCTCGAACACAAACGGCGCCTGTTCCTCCGCGAAGTCGTTCGATGCCGCATCCGCATCAACGCGCGGCAGCAACGGGGCCTCGTCGTCCAAGCCGAGACTGGTGATACGGTGAAAGTCGGCTGGTGAGAGCGGTCGGACCGCCGCCTGAGCGCGTCCAGAGATGCGCCCGTCCTCATTCAGTACGCCGCGCTCGATCACGCCCTGAGCATCCGTGAAGGGAACCGGGTTGGCGAAGTCGAGATAGCTGCCGGGCTCGATGATGGCGATGTACATGCCCGGCGTGCCCTGATCGGGGATCACCTGCTGGACCTTGGCCACTGCAAAGTAGCCACGCGTATCGGCCACCTTGCGCGGCTCGTAATAGATGATCCAGTCGCCGACGCAGGCCTGGACGCGGCCGAGATACTGACGCGGGAACTGATAATGTTCGGCCGGACTGTCCCGATAGATCGAATCGTGCCGATGAATGAAGACGCCGAAGGCCATGCCTGCTCAGATTCGCGCGAGCCCGAGCGAATTGAACAAGGCCGGCGGCCCAGGTCAATCCATCGGCAGTGCGCGACAAGCCGACCTTGGCGCTTCGCCTAAGAGCGGACGCTAGCGGCTTTCAGGCGAGATCGGTTCCCAACCAAAAGCCGTCTCCGCCGAAAGCTCAGATATCGAGCCGGAGCCGTCAGCACCCGGCGTGCCCCTGTCGTACACGGGCTCTGGACGCTGAACCTTGATTGAACTGCCGACCAAGAAAGAGCGGGCGGGTTCCGTCTGTAAGGTTCATGTCAGCTGGCGCGACCTATCCTCGTTTCATCAGGAAGCGGACGGGGTGTTCCCGGGATCGGCTTCCAGGCACCGAAACGAAGGACATTGTCATGACCACCGGTTTCAACATCGCCTCCTCCCAGGTCTCCGAGCGCGGCGCGCCGCTGAGCGACGACGTCCTCGACGCGGTCAGCGGCGGCGGGCTGATCACGGGCGCTGTGGATCTCGTAGCCTCGGGGGTGAAGACGGGCATCCACTACGCTGCAAAGGGTGTCGGGATGTTCATGGACGCCGATCAGGTCGGTGGCCGCTCCATGCACAACTTCCAGGACAGCGTTCCCGCCTTCGTCGACAAGATCGTCGACAAGATCATCTGAGGCGCTCTCGAGAGCGTCGCTCCGCAGCCGCCGAAGCCGATCGGCGCTGACCAAGGATCGCGCCACGGAGGGGGACCTCGTGGCAATCCTCGGCGACAAGACGACGCGAAGCGAGATCGGGCGAGGCGCGGCGCACGCGCGCGCCAAGCAGCTGCACCGGCTAAAAGCGCAGAGCTTCCGCTGAATTGAGAAGCCTCCTGCTGAGGTCCGGCCTCAGGGCGATCGCCCGATCAGCCGGTCTTCCACATTCTGCAGGTGGCGCCTCACCGCCTCGGCCGCCGCTGCGGGTTCGCGGTGGGCGATGGCGTCGACGATCCGGGCATGGTCGTCGAAGCTGTGGTGGTCGGCGGGTGGGCTGCTCAGGCTCGGTCGAGGCCGCCCCCAGGTAACGGCGCGACGCACTGCGTTCAGCGTTTCGAAAAGCGCGAGCAGGATCGGGTTGTGCGCAGCCTCGGCGATCTCGTGGTGGAAACGCGCGTCATAGGCCTCGTATTCCCGCCAGGTCGCCGAGGCGCGGCAGGCCGCGTTCAGTTCTGCCAGCGTACCGATTTCAGCCGCAGTCGCGTTGACCGCGGCAAGGCGTGCCAGCTCCGGCTCGAGAGCTATGCGCGCCTTCATCACCTGGATCGGATTGCAGCGCTGCGCGAGATCCGAGATGTCCGCCAGTTGCGGCGGCCTTGGCCCGACGAAAGTCCCCTTGCCGACATGGCGCCAGAGCTGCCCCTCGCGCTCGAGCGCAGCCAGCCCCTTGCGCAATTCGGTGCGCTTGACGCCGAGCAGTTCGGCGAGCTCCCGCTCCGGCGGCAGGCGCCCGTCATCGGGCAGCCGGGCAGCCGCCAGAAACCCGTAGAGCTGGGTCAGCACCCCCGAGAGGGCAGCATCGGTGGGAGCGGCGACTTTCTGATCCATCATGCGTAACCGGCGGCGGGCGATGCCCCTTGATCCCACGGATCTTCCGTCAACGCAACCATTTTGCCAATTGGTTCGAAAAACTCATCGCATACGCCCCGATATCGGCTCTCTTTAGACCAGAACACGGCCTTGACAGGATCAAATTACCATTTGACACTACCCAAAATAAAATTGGTTGCGACCAGATCGCTCAAAAAAGCCAAATAGAACTCTGGGAGGAGTCAGACCATGAAGCCCTTGGGAAGCAGGCTGTCCACCGTGTTCGCCGCCGCCATCGCGGCCACCGTCGTCCTTCTGGGCGGCAGCCCGGCAGCGCAGGCACAGAGCAAGGTCCGCGTGGCGCTGGGAGACGTCCTATCGACCGAAACGCTCGCCATGGTCATCGCGCTCGAACGGGCCAAGGAGAAGGGCGTCGACTATCAGGTGACGCATTTCTCGAAGGAGGATCTCGCCATCCAGGCCGTGATCAACGGCCAGGCGGATCTCGGCATCGGCACGCCGTACGCAGTCGTCCAGAAGAGCAAGGCGCCGCTGCGCGTGCTGTTCCAGGGCACCCGGCTCGTCTTCTTCCCGGTCGCCGACAAGTCCTACAAGACCTGGAAGGACATGAACGGCCAGCCGATCACCTTCCATGCCCGCGCGACGGGCACGGAGGCGATCGGCAACATCATCGCCAAGCGCGAGGGCATCCAGTTCGGCGAACGCAGCTATGTGCCGGGGTCCGAGAACCGGATCATCGGAATGATGAAGGGGCAGATCAAGGCCACCGTCGTCGATCTCGCCAACAAGAACATGCTGCTCGAGAAGGCCGGCGACCGCTTCCATGTCCTTCCCGGCGTCAGCGCTCCCGCCTCCGACGAGACCCTGTTCGGGCAGATCGAGTGGATCAAGAAGAACGAGCAGCAGGTCGACGTCATCGTGACGGAATTCCTGCGGCTCTGGCAGGAGATGGCGGCCAATCCGGCAGTGGTCGAGCAGGAGCGGGCCAAGCGCAAGCTGATGGCCGACCAGCCGAAGGAGGTGCTCGAGGGCATCACGAAATTCTACACGATGGCGACCAAGGAAGGCGTCTATGCGCCGGCCGGCGGCAACGCCGAGATCGCGAAGGCCGATTTCGAGTTCTACACCGAGGCTGGCCAGATGCAGGGGCCGGCGGCGGAACTGAAGGTCGAGGACTTCTGGTATCTCGCGCCGCTCGAGCGGGCACGCAAGTCGCTCGGCGGCTAGCGCCACTCGCCTTCACCGGCCAACCGGCATGCGGGTCCTCACGATCCGGCATGCGACCAAGCTGCGGCCTCAAGCGGAGTGACCTCCCTTGCAGATTTCCGACCTTGCTACCGCTCTCCCTCGCCTTCGCGACGCTCCGGCCCGGCGCTGGCGCGACATCCTGATCCACCCGCTCGTCCTGCGTCTGCTTTCCTTCACGGCGGCATTCGCGCTCTGGGAGTATGCCGGGCGGATTCCCTTGAGCCCGGCCTTCCCGACCTTTCTTGAAACGCTGGGCGGGCTCGGTGCGATCATCGCCGACGGGTCTCTCCTCAAGGCCTTCCTGATCACGCTCTACCCCCTCGCCATCGGCCTCGCCGTCTCGGTGCTGCTCGGCGTCGCGCTTGGTGTGCTGATGGGCCTGCACGAGCCTTCGGAATGGCTGATCGCGCCGCTCTTCATCATCGCGCAGGCCGCCCCGCTGGCCGCGCTCATCCCGATCCTGACCTTCGCCTACGGCATCGGCCTCACCGCCAAGATCATGACCGTCTGCATCATGGCGATGCCGGTCATCGTGCTGAACACGCTCGGCGCGGTCCGCAACACCCCGAAATCGCTGCTGGAAATGGGCCGTTCCTTCCTCGCCACCCGCAGCCAGAGCATCCGCCTCATCATCCTGCCGGCCGCGAGCCCGATGATCTTCGCTGGCCTGCGGCTTGGCTGCGCCGCCGCCTTCATCGGCATCATCCTCGCCGAACTGCTGATCACGCCGACCGGCATCGGCGACGTGATCTCCTACAACCAGTCGGTCGCCGACTATCCGAAAATGTACGCGGCCATTCTCGCCATCATCGCCTTCTCGGTCCTGTTCATCGAATTGCTGGAACGGATCGAGGTCACCCTGTTCCGGCCGGAGGGACGCGCATGACCCCGAACGTCGCAGACGCCACAGCGCGGCACATGGCCGAGCTCCCTCCCCCCGCTCTCGCCACGCGGCCGATCGTCGAGGTCAAGAGCGTCTCCAAGACCTATCCGGGCGGCATCGAAGCGCTCAGCGGGATCTCGCTGGACTTCCCCGAGGGCCGGCTGACGACGCTGCTCGGGCCGTCCGGCTGCGGCAAGACCACGCTGCTCAAGATCATCGCCGGCCTGATCCCGGCCACTGGCGGCCAGGTCTTCGTCGACGGGCGCGAGGTCAAGGGGCCCGGTCCCGAACGCGCCTTCGTCTTCCAGGATTTCGCGCTGATGCCCTGGGCGAGCGTCATCCGCAACGTCGCCTTCGGGCTCGAACTGCGCGGCGTCGCCCATAGCGAGCGCCAGGCGATCGCCGAGCGCCACATCGCACGGGTCGGCCTCAAGGGCTTCGAGCGCAAGTATCCGCACGAACTCTCCGGCGGCATGCGGCAGCGCGTCGGCCTTGCCCGCGCCCTCGCGGTCGATGCCAAGGTCGTGCTGATGGACGAGCCGTTCTCGGCCGTCGACGAGCAGACACGCCGCAAGTTCCAGGAGGAGCTGCTCGAGCTTGTCGCCGACGAAGGCAAGTCGTTCATCTTCGTGACGCACAGCATCGAGGAAGCGGTCTACGTCTCCGACCGGATCGCGCTGCTTTCGCGCCGGCCGAGCCGCGTCTCGGCGGTGATCGAGCCGAAGATCAGCCGCGACGGCGACCCCGACAAGATCAGGCGCGACAGCGCCTACCTCGATGTCGTCGAGGAGATCTGGCAGCAGCTCAAGCACTATCTCGATTAGGGGGCGGGCATGGTCATTTCCGGCATCCGCCTGCCCTTGATGACGTCGCTGATCGTCTGGGCCGTGATCTGGGAGATCGTCGGCCATACCGATGCCGGCTTCATCCTGCCGCCGCTGTCCAGCATCGTCTGGCGCGTCGTCGAGATCGTCCCCACGGCCTCGTTCCTCGACGCGCTCGTGATCACCGGCCGCGCCTTCCTGTTCGGCAACATCATCGCGATCGGCATCGGCGTCCCGCTCGGGATTCTGCTGGGCCGCTCCGTCATCGCCGACCGGCTGCTCCTGCCCTGGGTCAACCTCTTCCTCTCCGCGCCGCTCAGCGCGCTGGTTCCGGTGATCATGGTGCTGTTCGGCCTGGGCGAGACGACGATCGTGCTGACCGTGGTGCTCTTCTCGATGTGGATCATCGTCCTCAACACCCGCGCCGGCATACGCGCCATCTCGCCCTCGCTGATCGAGATGGCGCGGAGCTTCGGTGCCAGCCGCTGGCAGGCCTTCAGCCGCATCTATGTCTGGGCGGCGCTGCCGGAGATCCTGGCCGGCATCCGGCTCGGCATGATCCGCGCGGTCAAGGGCGTGGTCATCGGGCAGTTGCTCGTCTCGGTCGTCGGTTTCGGGACGCTGTTCGAAATCTACCAGTCGCACTTCCTGATGGAGCACTTCTGGGCGCTGCTGCTCGTGCTCTTCAGCTTCGCCTTCACCCTCAACGAATTGCTGGCCGGGCTCGAACGTCGGTTCGCCTATTACGCCGCCTCGCGCTGACCCATCCTCTTGCCAACGAAGGACGCCGCAAGATGAACATCGCCACGCCTCAGAACCATGTCGTCACGGCCCCGGCGCCGGTCACACTCCCGGTGCGCGGGACGCAAAGCCGCTTCCCGGTCCATCGCATCTATTGCGTCGGCCGCAACTATGCCGCCCACACGATCGAGATGGGCGGCGATCCGAACCGCGAGGCGCCCTTCTTCTTCCAGAAGAACCCCGACAACGTCGTCCTCGATGGTGGCGACTTCCCCTATCCGCCGCGCAGCAGCAACGTCCACCACGAGATCGAGATGGTCGTCGCCCTCGCCAAGGGCGGCAAGGACATCCCCGTCGAAAGCGCTCTCGACCATGTCTACGGCTATGCCGTCGGGCTCGACATGACCCGCCGCGACCTGCAGGACGAATGCAAGAAGGCGGCAAGGCCGTGGGAGATCGGCAAGGCCTTCGAGCATTCGGCGCCGATGGGCGAGATCGTTCCGGCGAGCACGATCGGGCATCCCGAGAACGGGGCGGTCTGGCTCAAGGTCAACGGCGAGATCCGCCAACAGGGCGACCTCAACCACATGATCTGGAAGGTGCCGGAGATGATCTCCTATCTCTCCGGCCTCTTCGAGCTCCAAGCCGGCGACCTGATCATGTCCGGCACACCGTCCGGCGTCGGCGCGATCGTGCGCGGCGACGTGATGGAAGGCTATGTCGAGGGCATCGGCACGCTTCGCACGACGGTGGCCTGACCGGCGGCGAAGGCGCCTCGTAGAGGCCGAGGCATTGGCTGACAGTGCCGAAAAAAGGAAGCCTCGGGACCAGGTACCGACGGAGACTTATCGCGCCGGCTCCGTCGGCACCTTACCCAAAGGCCAAAAACCCCGAGGTCCGGCGAGAGCGCGGTGTGCCGGCCGCCAAGGCTCTACGTGAACGTCGGCTCGAGACACTGGCAGCGACGATTGCTGATCTGCGGCCAACGCCAACGGCAGCCCGGAGGCGGAGGCTCATCAGAAGCGAAACTCGCCAACCCTCGCGGTTATGCCGTCCACAATCGTCAGGGCGCTCAAGCCAGCAACTGGTCGCGCGAAAGCCCGGTTCTCATGAGCTCGGGCAGAATGTCGTTGTCCTCCGCGAGATCGCGTCCGTAGAGCGCCGAGAAGATCGCAAGGCCCGCCTGATGCAACGGCATCGCCACGCCGGCGAGGCGCCCGAGCTCGGCCAGCGGCAGCAGCCCGAACGGCACGTCCTCCAGCGTGTAGCGTGTATCGATGGTCGCCGGTCCCAGCGTCGTCGGCTGAGTCTCCGCCAGCATTCGGGAGGTCTCGCCGAGCGGTGCGTCCGGCACGCCATAGGTCAGCGAATAGTGCTCGCGCATCGTCCGGACTGTCAGGCCGAACGCAGCCGCCAGGGCGAGCCGCTCCGCATCGATGGCTTCGAGCAGGCGGCCGACCGCCATGGTCAGGTTCTCGCTCTGGCCCCAAGCCTCGCCCTTCTCCATGCGGGTGAAGTTGGCCAACGCCAGCGCCATATGGCTCTGCGGATTGACGTTGCTCAGTGACACCGCGAGCAGGCCGTCTACGGCGCGGAAGCGATCGCCGAAGAGCTTTCGGCAGAGGTCGAGGCCGTCCTGGGCGAGCGGCCGCGGCAGGGTGGCGATGTCGACCTTGCTGCGGATGGTCGCGATCTTGACCGTGTTCGGCCCCGTGCGCCGCGAGCGCAGGATCGTGGTGCTGAGCGCGATGATCGGCACCTCCACGCCGCGCGCGGCCAGCAAACGCGAGAGGTAAAAGGCGCCGAGCGAGGCGTGCGAGGAGATGATGACCGGCTGTCCCGGCGATAGCAGCGGCGCCATCGCGTCCATGACGTGCTTGTGCCCGTTCGCCGGCAGGGCGATCAGAATGGCATCGGCGCCGTGAAGGGCAGCCTCACAGCTCTGCGCTACCCCGGGGCGGAACTCCCCTGTGATCTTGCCTTCGCTGACGAGCGGGGCGCCGGCGGCGAGCGCCTCCGTGCTCTTGCCCGAAAGCGACCAGAGCACGGCGTCATGCCCGTTCTCGGCGAGAAAGGCGGCGGCGGCGAAGGCGGCGGCGCCCGCGCCCATAATGGCGACACGCATCGGATCGTCCTCAGTTGAAGAAGCGGCTGGGGCGGAATTCGGCGAGCTCGTTGCGCTCGCGGCCATGGAGGAGTTCGTCGGCGACGACCTCACCGAGGAAAGCGCCGAGCGTGACACCGCTGTGGGTGACCACGGCATAGTAGCCGGAGAGGCCGGGCACCGGACCGACGGCGGAATAGGAGTCCTTCGGGATCGGCCGCGTCGCGATGCGGACCGCCTCGACCTCGACATTCTTCAGCGCCGGAACGGTCGTGATGGCGCGGCGCATCAGCTCTTGCGCCTGAGGATGCGACGGCACCGCGCCTTCATCGGTTGTCAGCAGCCGGTCGAGCTCGTTCGAGCGCAGCAGGAAGCGCCCGCCCCCATCGGGGCGCATATTGACCAGGGGCGTGCGCAGCGCACTCCTGAGCGACGTGCCGGCAGGCGGTGTGTAGGCGACGATACCGAGCGTCGGCGCCAGCGGAACGCGATGCTGCGGCGTCTGGACGAGGTCGTTGAGCCAGCGACCGGCGCAGTTCACCACGACATCGGCCTCGATCGTCCGGCCATCGCCCAGCACAACTCCGGTGCAGCGCTCGCCGGCCAGCACCAGACGCTCGACGCGGCCTTCGACGAATGTCGCGCCATGCCGCTCCTGGGCGGCTGCGACCAGGGCGCCGGAATACGGCACCGGGTCGAGCCAACCATCCTGGGGATAGTGGATGACCGGAGCGTTGCCGATCGCGTCGGGATTGATCTGCGGCTCAAGCCTGCGGACGTCGTCGAGGCTGAGGACCTCGGCAGGATAGCCCCAGGCGATCAATTGCTCCAGCTTGGCGAGCGGGTCGGTGCCGTCGCGCCCGCCGGCTTCGGCTTCAGCATCCTGCCATTGCAGCACGCCGGGCCGATGGTACCAGTCTGCGTCGGGGAATTCGGCGAGGATGTCCTCATGAGCCTGGCGGCCGGCGAAATTCAGCCGGAAATAGGCCGCCGAGGTCAGCTTCTCGCAAGCGTTGACCCAGGCATAGGTCACGCTCGAGGTGCCGCCTCCAGGCCGCCTCGCCTCGATGACGGTGACCTCGGCCCCAGCCTGAGCCAGGCGATAGGCCACCGATGAGCCGACGACGCCGGCTCCCACAACGATCGCTTTCATTGTCCAATCCTCGAAAGGTCAGGATCGGCCGGCCGGGCGCTCAGCCCTTGCCGACCAGGATGCGGTCCAGCCCGTAGATGCGGTCCACGATGGCCATGAGCAGGAAGGTGAGGAGGATGACGACGGTCGAGACCGAGGCCACCAGCGGATCGATCGATTCCTCGATGTAGTGGTACATGCGCACCGGCAACGTCATCGAGGACGGGGTCGCGACGAACACGGTCATCGTCACCTCGTCGAAGCTCTGGATGAAGGAGATGACCCAGCCGCCGGCGACGCCGGGGATCATCAGCGGGAAGAGCACGCGCCGGAACACCGTCCATTGCGAGGCGCCGAGCGAGATCGCGGCCCGCTCGATCGCCGGATCGCTGGTCGTCAGCGCCGCCAGCACCAGCCGCAGCCCATAGGGGAAGATCACCAGCACATGGGCGCCGAGCAGCCCGATGAAGGTCCCGGTCGTGCCGATCTGGGTGAAGAAGCGCAGAAAGGCGACGCCGAGCACGACATGCGGGATGATCAGCGGCGACAGGAAGAGCGCGACGAAGCCGTCGCGCCCCGGGAAGCGGTAGCGCGCCAAGGCGAGCGCCGCCGGCACGGCCAGCACCATCGCCAGGCTCGCCGAGAGGGCGCCGAGCAGGATGCTGAACCAGAAGGCGTCGATGAACTGGCTGTGACGCAGGATCGCCCAGAACCAGCGCAGCGAAAACGACGTCGTCGGCAGCGACAACAGGTTCGAGGGCGTCAGCGACATCCACATCACCACCACCAGCGGCGCCAGCATGAAGGCGACGAACAGCGTGTGGAACGCGACCGCGAAGGCTCCGTTGCGGCTCATTGCGCGAACCTCTGATAGCGCCGCTCGACGATGCGGTTGTAGGTCAGCATGATCGCGGCGTTGACGATCAGCAGGACGATCGCGATGGCGGCGCCGAGCGGCCAGTTCAGCGTGCCGAGGAACTCGTCATACGTCGCGGTCGCCACCACCTTGAGCTGGCGCCCGCCGATGATCGCCGGCGTCGCGAAGGCGCTGGCGGCAAGGGCGAAGACGATCAGCGAGCCCGACAGGATGCCGGGGATGACCTGCGGCAGCACGATGCGCCGGAAGATCGTGAACTCGCTCGCCCCGAGCGAGCTCGCGGCCCGGATCACCTTGGGATCGAGGCGCTGCAGCGCGGCCCAGACCGAGATCACCATGAACGGCACCGCGACATGGACAAGCGCGATGACGACGCCCTGGACGGTGTAGAGCATCGGGATCGGGCCCGAGGCGAGGCCGAGCGCCGCCAGTACCTGGTTGATCACGCCGTTGCGGCCGAACAGCAGGGCCCAGCCCAGCGTGCGGACCACCACCGAGATCAAGAGCGGGCTCAAGGTCACGATCAGGAAAATCGAGCGCCAGGGCGCGCGCATGCGCGACAGGAAATAGGCTTCCGGAGCGCCGATCAGGATGCAGATCGCCGTTGTCGCCAGCGCGATGCCGACCGTGCGCAGGAAGATCGTGTGGTAGTAGGGATCGCCCAGCGTGTCGGCGTAGTTGCCAAGGGTGAAGCCGCCGATCTGCCCGGTGTTGAGGTCGAAGGCCTGGAAGCTCAGACCCGCGATCATGGCGAGCGGCGTCACCAGCAGCGCTGCGAAGACCAGCAGCGCCGGCAGGCTCAGCAGATAGGGCGCGCGGCGCTTCGGGCTAGCCACGGGGCGCCTCCGGAACCACGGCGGCATCCTCCGGCGTCCAGGCGATCGAGACGGTGTCGCCTTCCCGGAAGCGGGGCGCTCCGCGATGCGGCTCGGAGACCAGCACGCTGCCGAGATCCGTCTGGATCGAAAACAGCCAGGAGCTGCCCTGGAAGACCCGCGACTGCAGACGGCCGTCGACCGCACCCGAACCGGGGAGCCCGAGCTGAACCTTTTCCGGCCGCAGCGCGATCAGCACGGCTTCGCCCACCGGGACGGAGCAATGAAGTCGTCCGCCGACCTCGGCCGCGAGACCATCGATGCGCAGGCGCGCGACCGACCCGTCCACCGCGGTCACTGTGGCCGGCAACTGCGAGGAGCGCCCGACGAAGGCCGCGGCGAAACGGCTCGCGGGTGCATCATAGAGCGTCAGCGGGTCCGCGAGCTGGACGATGCGGCCGGCATCCATCACCGCGATCTTGTCGCAGGTCGCGAGTGCTTCCGCCTGGTCGTGCGTGACCATGATCGTGGTCGTACCGACGCGGCGCTGGATCGCGCGGATCTCGACCTGCATTTCCTCGCGCAGCTTGGCGTCGAGATTGGACAAGGGTTCGTCGAGCAGCAGCAGAGCGGGTTCGATGGCGAGCGCCCGCGCCAGCGCGACGCGCTGCTGCTGGCCACCAGAGAGCTGGCGTGGATAGCGCTCGCTCATCGCCGAAAGATGCACGAGGTCGAGGGCCTGGCGGATCGCCTGGTCGCGCTCGGCCCGGCCGATCCCGCGCATCTCCAGCCCGAAGGAGATGTTCTCCGCCACGGTCATGTGCGGGAAGAGCGCATAGCTCTGGAAGACGATGCCCATGCCGCGCCTGTTCGCCGGCACGCCGGCCAGATCGCGGCCATCGAGGAGGACTCGGCCGCTGGAGGGCTCCTCGAAGCCCGCGACGATGTTCAGCGTCGTGGTCTTGCCGCAGCCGGAGGGCCCGAGAAGCCCGACGAATTCGCCCGGCTCGATCGCCAGGTCGATGCCGGAAAGCGCCGTGAAGCTTGCGAAGCGCTTGGTCAGCGCCTCGAGCACGATTTTGGCCATTGCTTGGAAAACCCGTTCGGGACGTGTCCGGCCGGGCAAAGCCGGCCGGTTCAGGATTGCTCAGCGTTCGACTTCGCGATTCCAGCGCTGCGTCCAGGCGGCGCGGTTCTGGTTGACCGTCGGCCAGTCGATCCGGGCGAGCTTGCCCACGGCTTCGTCACCGACCGCGAGCCCTTCCTTCTCCTGCTCTGTCAGCTCGGTCTTGCGATTGACCGGGCCATAGCCTGCCTTGGCGAAGACCTTCTGGATTTCGGGCGAGAGCATGTGCTGGATGAATTTCTGCGCCTGCGCGGGCATGTCGCTGTCGACCACGGGGCACATCGTCACCATCAGCGCCGCGGCGCCTTCCTTGGGCTCGACGGCCTGCAGCGGCAGCCCTTCCTTCTTTAGCGCAACGGCGCGCGAGCGAGCGACCACCGTCATCGCGATCTCGCCGCTCTGCAGGAGTTCTTCCAGCTTCGGGGCGGAGGGAGCGAAGGTCACGATATTCGGGCGGATCTCATCCTTGAAGGCCTTGAATCCGGCATCGATGCTGGCCTCGCCGCCGCCCTTGGCACGCGCGACCATGATCAAGCCGTGCAGGCCGGTCGTGCTGGCGGCACCCAGGAGGGCAAGCTGGCCCTTGTAGGCGCTGTTGCCGAGGTCGCCCCAGGACGTCGGGACAGGAAGCCCCTTCTCCTTGAAGATCTTGGTGTTGTAGACCGGCGCCGTGACACCGATGCCAAACGCCATCGCCTGATCGGCCAATTTCGCGATCGGATAGATGTCGTCGAGGACCGGCGCCTTCTGGATCGGCGCGCAGAAGCCGAACTGCACGGCCTGGTACATCGGACCGTCATCGACGATCGCGACATCGATCTCCTGCTTGCTGCGCTGGGCCTGCAATTTGGCGAGCGTGGCCGTCGACTGACCCGCGACGTACTCGATCTTGACGCTGTTGGCTTTCTCGAAGGGCGGAATCACCGAATCCCGCATCAGGCGCTCGAACGAGCCGCCATAGCCGGCGACATACATGGTGTCCTGCGCGAGAGCGCCGGGCGTCATCCAGCCCGTGGCCGACAGCGCCAATCCGAGCGCGATCGAACAGATTCCGTGATGCGGAGACTTCATGCCAGCAACCCCTCGTTCTTGTCCTGATTGCCATCAGGGTTTCGGTCGGAGGGGTATCTGTCAATTGACGAAGTATGGATCGCTCGATCCGGATTTGATATGGGCGCAACTCTTCGTTCGGCGAGCGCTGCCGCTCGCCGAGCATCGTTTGGCCAGAGTATGAGGCGTTCGATCCCGGGGGGCTTTGATTTGACGCAAATTGGCCACAAGCACTGGGAGGCCTTCAACGCCGTGCTGCATGTCGGCAGCTTCACGCAGGCGGCGCGCCTGCTGCGCACCTCGCAGCCATCCATCTCGAGGCTGCTGAAGGAACTGCAGGAACGCCTGGGCTTTGCCCTGTTCACGCGGGCGGATGGACGCAGCTGGCCCACGGCCGAGGCACTGGCCCTGCACGAAGAGGTCGAGCGCAGCTTCGTCGGGCTGGAGCGGATCGCCGAGCGGGCTGCCCAGATCAAGGAGCAGCGCGTCGAGCAGCTCAGGATCGTCAGCATGCCGGCACTCGCCCATCAGTTTCTGCCGGCCGCGCTCGCTCGCTTCCTGAAGCAGCACCGCGGCGTGGCGGCCGCCCTTCAGGTGCAGCGCTCCGAAACGATCGCGTCCTGGGTCTCAACCCGCCAGTTCGACATCGGCTTCGCGATGCTGCCGATGGAGAAGCCGGGCGTCGACATCGAGCTGTTCGATCCGGCGATCGGGGTTTGCGTGATGCTGCCCGACCATCCGCTTGCGGCGCGCGAGGTGATCACCCCGCGAGACCTGCACGGCTTGGCCTTCGTCGGAAAGGGGCGGGACAGCTTTGCCCATCTGCCGCTGCAGCGCGCTCTCGATGATGCCGGCTCCATACCGGACATCCGCGTCGACACCCCCATCGCCGCAGTGGCTTGCGAGCTGGTCGCCAACGGTGTCGGCGTCACGATCACCGATCGCTTCACCGCCCGCGCTTTTGGCTCCAGGGGTCTCGTCTGGCGCCGGTTCGAGCCCGATGTGCCCTATAATTTCGGCGTGCTGTTTCCCTCACACAGCCAGCGGACCGAGCTTGTCGAGGAGTTCATCCGCTTCCTGCGAAGCGAGAGCCTGCGTTCCGGATCCTCGTAACTCCCGCGCGATCGCTCGCAATCTGATGGCGTAGGCCCAGTGCATTGAGCCTGCGCTGCTCGACGACCGCCACCTCGGAAGGCAGGGCCGCTGTCGGCTGATTCCTGGCAGCGGCTTCCTGGCGGCGGCTTCTTGGCGGCCCCCCCAAAGAGGCGATCAGCAAGACGGTCGACACCAAGGGAATATCGATGGGTAACATCAAGATATGTCGAAACATCCGGGCATTTATTGAGGTGAGTGACAGATTTTCTCGATGCGCAATCAAGAAATAAAATATCATCTTTGCAAGTGCGTGTGATTCGATGCTCTGCCGACCCAGAGGCGCCTGCTCGTTTTCCAGATGATCGGGGGTGCGTGTCAGACTTGACCCGCATTCGCGAGGGCTACGTCGAAATCACCGCCAGGACGCAGGTGTCGTTTGGGGCGGGGGAAGAGACTGTGAAGATTGAGCGCCGGAAGTCCAGCCTCCGTGCAGAGCCCTCCGCCCGGCGGGCAAGTTTCGCAAGGCAGCTCCTCTGCACTGTCAGCTGGGCCTCCTTCCTCCCCTTCCTGGCCATAGACCCGGCGTTGGCACAACAGGCTCCCGAGCAGGCGTCGATCGACCGGCGCATGCTCAGGGGCGCGAACGGAACGGCCGGGCGGGCGGGCTTCTTCGGCGTCGAGCGCCACGCCACAGACGGCGCGGCAGGGCCCGGGATATATCTGGAGAATTCCCTTTCCTCGTCCAAGGAAACGACCAAGGGCAGCGCGGTCATCATCGGATCGACCGGCGGCTATGGAGGCGATGGTCCCTCGACCGGCTTCACCGATGTCGACGGCGGCCATGGCGGCAAAGGTGGCGAAGTCTTCGTCACGCAGACCGGCTCCTTGTCGGGCCTGGGCGAGCAGAAGGGGCCTCCGCTTCCCGGCACGCTCAACGATCCCTGGTTCCACAGGGATCCGCGCTGGTCGGGAGCGAAGGGCACGAGCCTGGTGCTGCTCTATTCGCACGGCGGCAATGGCGGCGACAGCAACGCCGCCATGGGCCGAGGCGGGGCGGGTGGAACCGTTCGACTCGACCTCCTCGGCTCGATCCAAACCGAAGGATCGAACTATGCCGGGGCATGGGCGCGTTCGCTCGGCGGCGATGCCGGCGGTGGCGGAACCTCCCGGGATCAGGTCACGAATCTGACAGGAGGCGTCGGCGGCAGGGTGTCGATCGACGTCAGAACGGCCAGCACGATCGTCACCAGCGGCGCGAGCGCAACGGGCATCATTGCGGAATCGCTGGGCGGGGCCGGCTCTACCCGCGGCAACGCCTTCTTCTCGAAAGCCTACACCAGCAACGGTGGCGCCGGTGGCTTGGTCGAAGTGACCAACAGCGGCTCGATCACGATCAATGGCTCCAGCTCGGCCGGCATCCTCGCCCAAAGCATCGGTGGACACGGCGGCAATCAGGAGCACAGCGGCGGCCAGCCGGGTGGCGCCGGCGGCAAGGGCGGGATCGTCAAGCTCACGCAGTGGGGTGGCATCCTGACCCGGGGCGAGTACTCGTTCGGCGTCGTCGCGCAATCGCTCGGAGGGACCGGCGGACGAGGCGGCGGAGGCGTCTTCGGAGGCGGAGATGGCGGCATGGCCGGCGCCGGCGACGAGGTCATCATCGCCAATTACGGAACCATCGATACCCATGGGCTGGGCGCGACCGCCATGGTCGCCCAGAGCGTCGGCGGCGGCAATGCGACCGGCGCCTTCCAGCTCGGCCGGATCAAGCCCGGCGTATCGACGACGAGCGGCGGCGAAGGCGGCTCGACCTTCTTCGGCTCCGGTGGCGCAGGCGGCACTGGCGGCAAGGGCGGTCAGGTCATGGCCAGCAATCTGGGGGCCCTGTCGACCAGCGGGAAGGAAGCCTATGGCATGCTCGTCCAGAGCGTCGGCGGCGGCGGCGGTGCCGGCGCGTCCTCCCAGACCCTGGGCTTCGCCGTCAGCGTCGCGGTAGGCGGTCACGGCGGGGCGGGCGGAAACGGTGGGGAGGTCTTCGTCTCACGGCGGGCCGCCGAGCTGACCGGCGGTTATTTCCAGCCGGGAACAGCACCATCGATAATCACGACCGGCGAGGCGGCCACCGGCCTGATCGCGATGAGCGTGGGCGGCGGCGGCGGCGTCGGCGGAGCGGCCAAGGCTTCGTCCGGCGGGGTGGTCGCCAGCCTGTCGATCGCGATCGGCGGCGCCGGTGGCAATGGCGGCAATGGCGCGAAGGTCACGGTCGACAACGATTCGCTCATCACGACCAAGGGGCGTGCTGCGATCGGGATTCAGGCGAAAAGCGTCGGCGGTGGCGGCGGCAATGGCGGCAATGCCGCGAGCTACGCCCTGGCGGTAGCACCGCCCGACCTGCCGGCGGTTTCCCTGAGCTTCGCCGTCGGTGGCAAAGGTGGCAAGGGCGGCAGCGGCGACGAGGCCGTGGTCTACAATCGCGCAGCGATCTCGACCTTCGGCAACGACGCGACCGGTATCGAGGCGATGAGCGTCGGCGGCGGCGGGGGCTCCGCCGGATCGGCGACGACGACCGCGGACATGCTGAGCGGCTATGCCAATATCGGACTGGCCGTGTCCGTCGGCGGCGCCGGCGGCGACGGCGGCAGCGGCAAGGCGGTGACGGTTCACAACTACGGCTCAATTCGAACCGCCGGGGACTTCGCGACCGGCATCATCGCGCAAAGCATCGGTGGCGGCGGCGGAAACGGCGGCAGCGGCTCGGCCCAGGCAGCTCCGGGACTGTCGTTCAACGATATCGCCAAGACCATCGCGAGCGAGGCCCTTCCGCTCGCGGATTCCATCTCGGCCCGGGTCGCGGTCGGCGGATCGGGCGGTGACGGCGGCGCAGGCGGCAAGATCGAGGTCGAAAACGCCGGCCTCATCGCCGCGACCGGCAAGAACTCATTTGGCGTCTTTGCCCAGAGCGTGGGCGGTGGCGGAGGCAACGGCGCCGGCTATCTCGCGAGCGGCAAGGGCACGCTCAGCGGCAAGCTGACGATGGGCGGCAGCGGAGGCGGCGGCGGCAAGGGGGACGTCGTCTCGGTGACCAACAGTGCGGGCGCGCGTATCGAACTGGGCGGGCTCGGCACGATCGGGATCTTCGCGCAGAGCGTCGGCGGCGGCGGCGGCAATGGCGGCAGCTTCAGCGGCAGCACCAAGAAGCTGCCGGAATTCGGCGAGAAGCCGGCGGAGTTCATCGTCCAGGTCGTCGACGAGCTGTTCAAGGTCGACGGCCTCATCGTCAGCGCGATCGGCGACCCGAACGACAAGAAGGCCGTCGAGGACTACAAGTTCTTCGACAAAAAGAGCCCGGCGCAGACGAAGATCGGCCACGCCAAGAACGTGCTCAAGATCGTCAACATCCTGATCGAGAAGGACAAGAGCTTCGGCGAGCGTCTGCTCAAGGCCGGCGGCTTCGCCGTCGCCGGCGTCGCATTGCAGAAACTCAAAAGCGAGTTGAAGTCTGCCTACAAGGAGGCAAGCTCCAAGCCCAAGCAGGAATTTCCGAGCATCGATCTCACGCTCGCCTTCGGCGGTTCGGGCGGGACGGCGGGCGAAGGCGGGGTCGTAACCGTCGACAATTACGGCACGATCGCCACCAAAGCCGACAACAGCTGGGGCATCTTTGCGCAGTCGATCGGCGGCGGTGGCGGCCGAGGCGGCAGCGGCGTCGCCACCGGCAACAACAACATCAACGCCAATTTCACGTTCGGCGCCGATGGCGGCAAGGGGGGCAAGGGCGGCGACGTCATCGTGACGAACACCTGGGACATTGCGACTGCGGGCGCGGGTTCGATCGCGGTATTCGGGCAGAGCGTCGGTGGCGGCGGCGGCACCGGGGCGCTGGCAGCCAGCGGCAATTCGATTTCGATTTCCAGCAATGTCCGGATGGGCGGCGACGCGGGAGAAAGCTCGCCCGGCGGCACGGTGAAGATCACGAACACCGGCAAGATCGAGACGCGTGGTCGCGAAGCGCACGCGTTGGTCGCGCAGAGCATCGGCGGAGGCGGCGGAGCGTTCATCTTCAGCCGACCCGACCCGACATCGTCCTCGGTTCTGGCCGCCGATGCCGATCAGCAGGAAGCGCTCGACCTGACCTACGAGCTGCTGCGGAAAGTCGGCCTCGTCACAGGCGACGGCACGTCCACGGGTGGCGGCGAGGAGAACCTGTCGACCACCATCCTGCCGATGCCCACAGCCACCCTTGCTTTCGGCGGAAAGGGCGGTCGTGGCGGCGCCGGTGGCAAGGTCGAGCTCTCTCATTCGGGAACGATCGAGACGCACGGAATGGGCGCGTTCGGCATATTCGCGCAGAGCATCGGCGGCGGCGGCGGCTTCAGCGCCGACGCCTCGAGCAGGGGGTTCCTGGAGCAGGCGACCAAGATGGGAGCCGAAGGCGGCAGCGGGGGAGCCGGCGGCAAGATCGAGCTCAAGCTGGGCGCCAGCGCTTCCGTCAGGACCGAAGGAGATGGTGCGCACGCCGTCTTCCTGCAGTCGATCGGCGGCGGCGGCGGCTATACCGGCGTCGGCTACGGGGCACCTGTAAGCCAAGGAGCCGGGTTCGTCCGGGACTCCGCCGCCAGCGGAAAAGGCGGCGATATCGAGCTCATGATGGCCGATCCGCAGAGTTCGTTCACCCTCGCGACGAGGGGCAAGGCCGCCCACGCCATCTTCGCCCAAAGCCTGGGCGGTGGCGGCGGCTGGACATTCGACGTCAATGGCAAGGCAGGCACGGCCAAGGACGGCGGCACGACCCGTTCCCGTGCGGTGGGCGAAGGCGGCATCATCAAGCTCGATACGCGCGGCCAGATCCTCGCCTTCGGTGACGACGCCTATGGCATCTATCTGCAGAGCGGCGTCCAGAAGACCGACGGCTCCCTGGACCGCACGCGCAAGGCCGGCTCGATCACGATCGAGCACGCGGGCACGATCATCGGTGGCTCCGGGCAAGGTGCAGGCATCCGCATCGATGGCGGCAACGACGAAAACAAGATCGTCCTGAAGAGCGGCTCGCATCTGAGCGCGATCTCGGGCACCGCGATCCTGGGTTCAGTTCATGCGGATCGGCTCGAAAATCATGGCGAGATCATTGGGAATGTGGACTTGGCTCGCCAGGGCAACTTGGCAGACGACACCTTCATCAACATGCCGGGAGGGCGATATGCCGTCGCCAGCTCCGGATATGTGAATGTCGGCCCAAATGGGCTCTTCCGGAATGATGGCGTGTTCGACATCGGAGGCCGGGCGCGTGTCACCGGTCGCTTCGAGCACAAGGGCCAGATGATCGTGCACTTCATGAATCCTGCAACGAACAACGGCCTGAGCCACGGCCAGTTGCAGGTCGACGGCTCGGCCCACATTGGCGGTGACATCGAACCGAGAGTTTCGTGGCTGCTGCCGGGCAACTATCGGGTCGTGTCCGCGACGAGAGGAGTCGATGGCTTTGGAGGCGTCACCGGCCCGCAAGGAAACGGCATACCGATATCCTGGGCGGTCGGCCGCGATTGGGGCAGCATCACGCTCACGCCCCAGGCCAAGTTCGACAACCCGGCCGGCATGACGCTGACACGCGATCAAGGCGAGGCCGCCAAGCACCTGCAGGCCGCATGGAATGCCGGATCGAAGGCGCAAGGAAGCGTTTTCCCGCGCTTCCTCGGGATCGGGACGCCGGAGCGGTATGGCGCCGCGCTCGACGAGGTTTCGCTCGAGTCGACGCAGTATGTGACCAACACCAAGTTCAAGGATGCACGCCTGTCGATGCGGGCGGCGATGAGCTGCCCCGCTTTCGAGAGCGGGACGACGCTGATGCGCGAAGGCGAATGCGTCTGGGGGCGGATCAGCGGCGACTATTCGCGGATGTCGCCCTCCCCGGACGAAGGAGGCTATCGCCAACGGCAAACGAGCTATCGCATCGGCGGGCAGAAGGAGTTCTCCCCCGGCTGGTTCCTCGGTGCCACAGCGTCGTTCGCGCGCGGCGAACTCGACGATGCGGACGGCATCACTGGCAGCAAGACCGATAGCTACGACGCATCGATCGCGGTGAAGCGGCAGCTCGGCAACTGGCTGTTCGCGGCTTCTGCTACGATCGGAAAGACCGAGCAGCAGAACCTGAGAGCGATCACGATCGACTCGATCACGGCCGTGGCCAAGAGCCAATCGCATGTCGAGGCACTCGGCGGTCGGTTCCGTGCCGCTTACGAACTGCCGTTCGCAAACTGGTATCTGCGCCCCTATGTCGACGTGGACGCGCTCCATCTCCGCACGCCCGCCTTCCGTGAATTCGGCGCGGAAGGTCTCGATCTCGACGTCCACCGGCAGAGCAAGACGGTGTTCGCAGTCAACCCGAACCTCGAGATCGGCAGCCGCTTCGAACTTTCCGGCGGGTATTGGGCGCGACCATATGCGACCGTCGGCTTCACTTTTCTGTCCTCGGATCACTTCACGACCCGCGCCAGCCTGATCGGGGCGCCTGCGGAAGTCGGAACCTTCGAGAGTCGCTCGCGGATGCCCGATCGCTTGCTGGATCTCGGCCTCGGCTTGCAGATCAGCTCCGGAAGCGGGCTGGAGTTCACCGGCGAATACCAGGCACAGACCGGTCGGGACTTCTTGTCCCATACAGGCTCGGCACGTCTGGCGTGGCGGTTCTGAGGCAAAGGAGGGTTGAGCGCGCTACGCGCACCACCCTTCTCATCGTCCGGACTTGCAGGGTGCTCCCCTCGTCAAGCCACCGCGGCACTCCTGACGCACTGCATCACCAGGCGCGCCACCAGCGCGCCGGCTTCGACATGCGGCATATGGCCGACGCCTTCCAAGCTGTGGCAAGCGACATGGCCGGGCAGCTCGTTCTGGTGCGCCTGTGGGATGATGCGGTCGGAACGCCCCCAGAGGACCTTGAGCGGCCCCGAAAAGCGCTCGAGGTCGCCGGCGATCCTGATCGTCTGGGTGCTGTCCGGGAAGAGCGTCTGCGCCACATCGGCCTGGGCGGCTCCGACGCCGAAGCGTTCGCGCTCGCGCAGAACGGCCTGAGCGTAGCCGCGCGGCAGCGTTGCGGCGTCGCCGACCAGGCGGTCGAGCCAGGGCTGCAGGCCTTCCGGGGTACGGGCGGCGAGGAAGCCGGCGAGGAAGGCCCCGTCGATCTCCGGTCCTAGGCCGGCCGGCGCGATCAGGGTGAGCGAGCGGACACGAACGGAGAGATTGCCCGACAGGACCGCCGCGACAGCGCCGCCGAGCGAGTGGCCGACGAGATCGCACTCGGTTGCGCCGCTCTCTTCGATCTGCGCCAGCACGGTCTCGGCAAGACCATCCAGCGACGGCTTCGACAGGGCCGCGGTGCGGCCATGGCCCGGAAGTTCCGCGGTCAGGACCTGACGCCCACCATCGAGATGCGGCCTTAGCGTATTCCAGGCGGCGGCATTGGCGCCGAAGCCGTGGATCAGGACGAGCGGAGCGGCAGAATCCGTCGAAGCCGAGGAAAGCGGCCTGGCCGCCGCCGACGCCACTGCCGGCACCGGCGCACGCTCGCGCAGCGCCCGCTCGACATCGCGGCTCTTGATCCGCCCGCCCGGCCCGCTGCCGGTGAGGCCCGCAGGGTCCAGTCCGGCCTGGCGTGCGAGGCGGCGTGCCAAGGGCGAGATGCTGATGCGCCGACCGACCTCACCGCTGACCACGATAGCGGGCATTTCCAGCGTTGCCGGAGCCGGAAACGCGGCTTCGACCATTGTCACGGCCTGCGGCGCAGATGCCGGCAGGCTGTCGGCGATGCGGCCGAGCACGGCGCCGATGCCAACCTCCGCGCCCTCGGGCGCCAGGATCTCGGCAAGGATGCCGTCGCGCTCCGCTTCGATTTCGGTCGCGGCCTTGGCGGTCTCGACGACGACGACGACCTCTCCCGCCTTGACGGGATCGCCGAGCTTGGCCGACCAGGAGACGACGGTCGCGCTTTCCATGTATTCGCCGGCGCCACCGGCGAGCGTGATCTCACCCGACATGTTTCCTCCTCAGGCCAGCGCCCGGCGTGCCGCCGCCGCGATCTTGGCGGCGTCGGGCAGGACGGTGCTTTCCAGCGGCTCGCTGTAGGGAATCGGAATGTCGTGGGTCGCGACGCGCTCGACCGGCGCATCGAGCTCGTCGAAGCAGCACTCCATGATCGTCGCGCTGAGCTCGGCGGCATAGCCGCAGAAGCGCCAGCCCTCGTTCACCACGACGGCGTGATGCGTCTTGGCGATCGAGGCCCGGATCGTGTCGCGGTCGAGCGGGCGCAGCGTGCGCAGGTCGACGACCTCTGCCGAGACGCCCTCCTTCGCCAGCTCGTCTGCCGCCTTCAGAGCGTCGATCACCATCTTCGAGGAGGCGATGATCGAGACGTCCGTCCCGGCGCGGGCAATGCGCGCCTTGCCGATCTCGACCAGATGGTCTCCATCCGGCACCTCGTCGCGGGTGTTGTAGAGCAGCTTGTGCTCGAGGAAGACCACGGGATGGTCGTCGCGGATCGCCGCCTTGAGCAGCCCCTTGGCGTCGGCAGCCGTCGCCGGCGCGACGACCTTGATGCCGGGAATATGCGCGACCAGCGCGTCGAGGCTCTTGGAGTGCTGCGCTCCGGCGCCCGCCCCGCCGCCGCCTTGCGTGCGCAGCACGAAGGGCATCGTGACCTGCCCGTTCCAGATGTAGTTGTAGATCGAGGCCTGGTTCATCAGCGCATCGACGCTGAGCGGCAGGAAGTCGGCATACATGATCTCCAGCACCGGGCGGGTGCCGGCCATCGCCGCCGTCACCGCCATGGCGGTGAGCGTCTGCTCGGAGATCGGCGTGTCGCGCACGCGCTCAGGCCCGAACTCCTCCATCAGATCCTTGGAGACCTTGAAGACGCCGCCATAGACGGCGATGTCCTCGCCCATCAGCCAGACGGATGGATCGCGCTGCATCTCCTCGCGCAGCGCCGCACGCAGCGCCTCGGCATAACGCATCATCGCCATGGTCAGGCTCCCGCGATGGTGTAGGGCGCGCTCGGCGCATGGTCGGTGAAGGTTGGCAGCGGATCGTTCAGCGCCTGCTCGACAGCGGCATCGACCTCGGCGCGCGCTTCTGCGACGATCTCGTCGAGACGCCCGGCCGGGATGCTGTCGGCCAGCATGGCACGCGCCAGCACGATCGGGTCTCGCTCGCGCCAGATGGCGAGATCCTCGTCCTTCTGGTAGCCGCCGACATCGCTCGTCGAGAAGCCGACCATGCGATAGGTCTTGGCCTCGACCAGGGACGGCCCCTCCCCGCGCCTTGCCCGCTCGACCGCCGCGCCGACGGCGCGGTGGACGGCGATGACGTCGTTGCCGTCGACGATCTCGCTCGGCATGCCGTAGCCCGCCGCGCGGATCGAAAGGTCGGGCACCGAGGACTGCGTCGAGTGATGCGCGGTCAGCCCGTACTGGTTGTGCTCGAGCACGAAGACGACCGGCAGCTTCCACAGCGCCGCGATGTTCATCGATTCGTGGCAGATGCCGGTCTGCGCGGCGCCATCGCCGAAGATGCACATGGCAACGCGCTGTCCGCCATCGGCACGGTTCTTCATCTGCAGCGAGACGGCGAAGCCCGTCGCCGCCGGAATGCCGCCGCCGACGATGGCGTTGCCGCCGAGCAGGCCCTTCTGCATGTCGGCGATCAGCATGTGCCCGGCCCGGCCGGCGCAGGCGCCGGTGGCGCGGCCGAGGATCTCGGCGACGATCGGATGCATGCCGACCCCCTTGCCGACATAATGCGCGTGGCCGCGATGGGTGCTGGTCAGCAAGTCCTCGTCGTCGAGCATAGCCGTCGCCCCGATGCCGATGGCCTCCTGCCCGTCGCAGCGATGGATCGGCCCGCGCGTCTTGCCGGCCTTGTGCAATTCGCCGAGGCGCTCCTCGAGATGGCGCACGGCCACCATGCGCCGCAGCATTTCGAGCTGCTCCTCGACCGTCGGTGAGTTCTTCATCGCCACCCTTCTCCCCGCGCCGAGCGCCATCGCCCGCGCTTGGCGGGACAAGTGCGGCTCCGGCGCGCCGTGCCTTTTGCCGACGGGGACCCTAGCGCAGTCGGCGGCGCAGCGCTATAAGTGTCTACACAAGATAATGCAGTCTTGCAGCGAGCGGCGAAACCAGCCGTAGCGCCGTACGGACAGCCTCCGATCGCGAGCAGCGGGCGGCGGCACCATCGGACAGAACGGGCGGCCTTCCGCCGGAGCATGGAGAAGCACGATGATCTTCGACCACCGCGTCTATACGGCCCGACCGAACCGCCTGAACGACTTCCTGAAGCTCTATGAGGATGTCGGCCTGCCGATGCAGCGCCAGTATCTCGGCGAGCCCTTCGGCTTCTTCCAGACCCATATCGGCGACCTCAGCCGGGTCGTACATCTCTGGAAGTACGACAGCCTGGCCGATCGCGAGGCGCGCCGTGACGCGATGGAGGCCGACCCCGCCTGGCAAGCGTATCGCCGGCAGGTCGTCGAGGCCGATCCACTACTCGACATGCGCAACCAGATCCTCAAGCCGGTCTCGTTCTTCAACCCGAAGGGCTGAGCCATCTTGCGCCGCGCTGGACGCCATTCATGAAACTCGACCTTCACATCGGCGATACGCGCTGGCGGATCGCCTGTGACACGGCCCGAGCGCCGCGAACCCTCGCGGCGCTCAGCGCAACGCTTCCCGCGGAGCTTCAGCTGCACACGCCGAAGATCGCCGGCCAGCACATCTACTGGCACGCGCCCTTCGTCGAGGACGCTGAGGGCGGCGTCGACGTGATGGAGGCGCAACCGGGCGCCTTCCTGTATTGGCCCGCCCGGCAATTCCTCGAGCTGATCTTCGCGCCGCTCCAGGCCGAGACGGCCGAGGTGACATTGCTCGGCCAGATCGAAGGCGGGTTGCCGGAGCTGCAGGCCCTGGGCCTGAAACTGCGCGAGCAGCACGGGCGCCAGCTGTTCGCCGGCAGCCTGAGGCATGTCGAGACCGACCGGCATTCGGCAGCACCGCTCTCGCCACTGCCGGCCGATCTCGTTGCCCTCAGGCAAAGGCTCTGGGACGCGTCGCCGGCCGACATCGAGACGCTGCTGGCCTCGCGCGCCACCATGCACCCGGCCGGGCCGCTTTTCCTCGCCGAATCCGAGGCTCGCATCCTGCACGAGCTGCTCTGGTGGGTGCGCGGCGGCCTCTCCCGGGAAGAGCCGCAGGTCTCGCGCCGCATCGCCGCCGTGGCCTGCAACAAGGCCGGAACGAGGCTGCGCGATTTCTGCCATCTCGGCGAAAGCGCGGCGGCGATCTTCGCCCTGGAGGCAGCGTTCGGCCGCGAGGAGATTCCGCTCGCCGAACTGACCGACGAGGCGATCCTCTGCGCCGGCCGGCTGGCGGCCTGGCTCGATCTGCGGATTCCGTGGTCGGCGGTGAACGAGGCCGCGCGATCGGCGCTTGACGAGGCCGGCCCTGAGGCGACCGCGTCATGAACACCGGACTCGCCTCCCTCCCCGACGGCGGGGCCCTCGCCTACACCACCCGCGGCGAAGGCCCGGCGCTCGTGCTGATTTCGGGCCTCGGCGGCCTCGCTTCGTTCTGGAACGCCTTCGCCGAAACCTGCGCTCCGCATTTCCGGGTGATCACCTATGACCATCGCGGCGTCGGCGGCTCGTCGGCGCTGGAAGGGCCGACCAGCATCGCCGCGATGCGCGAGGACCTGATCGGCCTGCTCGACCATCTCGGCATCGCCAGCGCCGCCGTTCTCGGCCACTCCACCGGTGGTGCTATCGCCCAGGATCTGGCGCTCGCCCAGCCCGAACGCGTCTCGCGGCTGGTGCTGTCGGCCACCTTCGCCCGCCCCTGCGCCTATATGCGCCGGCTCTTCGCCGGACGGATCGAATTGCTCGACCAGCTCGGCATCGACGCCTATCGCCGCCATGCGGTGACGCTGCTCAACGCGCCCTATTGGCTCGACGCCAACGACGCCGTCGTCGAAGCCGAGCTTCAGGCAGCCGCGGCGCGTTCGAAGCCGACGGATGCTGCGGTGGTGCGCGAACGCATGCTCGCCGTGCTCGGCCATGACGCCCAGGACCGGCTGGCGCAGATCGCCGCCCCGGTGCGCGTCGTCGTCGCGGCCGACGACATCGTCACCCCTGCCTATCTGTCGCAGCGCCTCGCGGACACGATCCCGCAGGCCGAGCTGCGGCTGCTGCCGCGCGGCGGCCATTACGCGATGCGCGCCGAACCCGCGCTCTACCGCGAGGCGGTGCTGGATTTCCTGCGCGGCGGGCACCCCGCTGCCGAGACGAGGACATGACCATGGACATCACCCCTGAGCGCGGGCCGATCGGCGTCGTCGGGCTCGGCACGATCGGCCAGCGCTGGGCGGCGACCTTCGCCCATCACGGCTACGAGGTCTCCTGCTACGACCCCGACCCGGCGCGCTGGGAGGCGTTCCAGACGCTGCACCCGGCCCTGATCGACGATCTCGAACGCCTGGCGCCGGCGCGGGTCGCGCGCGGCCCGATCCGCTTCTCGACCGATCTCGGCAAGGCACTCGCCGGCGCCGCCTTCGTGCAGGAATCCGGCCCCGAACGCCTCGACCTCAAGCAGGAGCTGCTCGCGGGGATCGAGCGGCATGTCGGTGAGGACGTAGTGATCGCCTCCTCCTCCTCCGCGCTGCTGGTCTCGGAGATGCAGGCGAAATGCGCGCGGCCGCAGCGCGTCGTCCTCGCCCACCCGTTCAACCCGGTCCATCTGATGCCGCTGGTCGAGATCGTCGGCGGGCGCGAGACCTCCCCGGAAGTCGTCGAGCAGACGCGCGCCTTTTACGACGCGCTCGGCAAGAAGCCCGCCGTTCTGCGCAAGGAAGTCACCGGGCATCTGGCGCTGCGCCTGATGGGCGCGATGTGGCGCGAGGCGATCGCGCTGGTCGAAAGCGGCGTCGCCAGCGCCGAGGACGTCGACCGCGCCTTCTGCTACGGGCCGGGCCCGAAATGGACGCTGCAGGGCTCGTTCATCTCGAACCACCTCAACGCCGACGGCATCGAGTCCTTCCTGACCAAGTACGGCAAGACCTATCAGGACATCTGGGACGATCTCGGTGATGCGAAGCTGCAGCCGGAGACGATCACGCGCGTCTCGCGCGAGGTTCGCGAAGCGATCGGCGACCGCAGCGACGCCGAATTGCGCGACCAGCGCGATGCCGGTCTCGTCGACCTGCTGCGCGTGATGACACAGCGCGCAGCCCTCTGAGGACAGCAACGGGAGCCCCCGCATGGCCACGGACTTTCCCTACCGTACAGCTCTCGTCACCGGCGCCTCGCGCGGCATCGGAGCGGCGATCTGCCGCCGCCTGACCGGGCTCGGCATGACCGTCTACGGCGTCGCCCGCAGCCACGAGGCGCTCGACGATGTCGTCCAAGAACTCGGCGTCGTGCCCGTCGTCGCCGATGTGCGCGACCCCGATGCGATCGTTGCCGGCCTTGCCGGCGCCGAGATCGACGTTCTCGTCAACAATGCCGGCATGGTCGCGACGGTGAAGCCGCTCTACGAGCAGAGCGCCGAGGAAATCGCCGAGACGATCGCGGTCAACCTGACCGCGCCGATGCTGCTGATGCGGGCGCTGCTTGGCGGGATGGTCGCGCGCCGCCGCGGCCATGTGGTCAACATAACCACGACCGCGGCGCGCGGCGTACTGGCAGGAACCTCGGCCTATGGCGGCGCCAAGGCCGGCCTGTCCCACGCCTGCCGCTCGCTGCGCTACGATCTTGCCGGCAGCAATGTGCGGATCACCGATCTCGCGCCTGGACGCGTCGAGACCGAGATCTATCTGCGCGCCTTTGGCGGCGACCGCGGCAAGCTGCACGACACGATGTACGGCAATGTTCGGGCCCTGCAGCCGCAGGACATCGCCGAGACCATCGCCGCCGTGCTCAGCCTGCCGCAGCATGTCGACGTCACCGAGATCGAGATCTCGCCGACCGATCAGGCGGTGGGCGGCCATGTCTTCAAGTCGGTGCAGGGCTGAGCCGCAGAAGCGTTCAGGCGCCCCGGTCGACCGGGGCGCCGTCGGTCAGCTTCGCCAGCACGGCGTCGCAGGCCCGGTTCCAGCCGGCCTCGACACCCTCGGCCGCAAGCACCTTCAATCCGCATTCGGTGATGCCGCCCGGCGTCACCAGACTCTGCAGCAGCGCCTCGCCCGTTTCCGGCCGCTCGGCGATCATCCGCCCCGCGGCGACGAAAGTCTCCGCCGCCAGCCGCCTTGCCGCGTCCGGTTGCATGCCGTGCGCGACAGACCAGTCGCTGCCGAGGCCGATCAGCATCTGCGCCCAGCCATAGATCGCGGCACTGACGGTCGCGGTCTCGAACTCGGCCTCGTGCGAGAGTGGAATCACCGAGCCGAGCCGCCCCAGCAGCGGCCGGAGCTCCGGCAGGTCGGGATAGACCGTCGTCGGGCTGGCCCCGAGCGAGGAGGCGGTCAGCGGCATGATCCGCACGACCTCCGCCGGCGCCGCGGCCGCCCGAAGCTCCTTCAATTGCACACCGGCGCAGGCCGAGATCAGGATCTGCCCGGGGCGCCAGCCGAGGCCCGCGACCGCCGCGACGGCATCGCGGGGACGCGTCGCCAGCAGGACGATATCGGCCGCGGCGACCAGTTGCAGATTGTCCGTTGCGAGATCGATTCCATGCCGGGCCGCCAGCTTCGGCCCATAGCCGCGCGAGGACAGGATGAGTTCCGAGGCCGGCTGCCCGCTAAGCAGGAGACCGTCGATGATCTCCTGAGCGAGATGGCCGACGCCGAGAAAGCCTATTCTGGTCATGATGCATCCATGAGTGCACACACCACCGGGCGGGTTTGCGATCGGTGGTTGATTTTTGGTCGCGACACCATTTGAAACGTCGAGCGTCGTGAGGCCGCGAGCGTCGCGGCAGAAGATCGGCCGTAAAGAGAGGCGGAATGCCGGACACCGCAAAGGCCCCCAGCGTCGACACCGACAAGACGGGCGCGAAATCCCCCGCGCCGCGCCGCGCGGCCGACAGTGCAGAACGCGCCTACAAGGCGATCCGGCAGCAGCTGGTCGAGTTCAAGATGCGTCCGGCGGAGCGAATCAACGAGGTTCATCTCGCGCAGATGCTCGACCTCTCGCGCACGCCGGTCCGCGAGGCGCTGAACCGGCTCGCCTCCGAAGGATTCGTGGTGTTCACGCCCAATCGCGGCTTCTGCTTCCGCGGCGTCGACATCGACGATCTGCTCGACCTGTTCGAGATGCGCTCGATCATCGAGACCGGGGCCTTCGCCCTCGCCTGCGAACGCGCCGACGAGGCCGGCATCGCCCGGCTCCAGGCCTTCTGGGCGGATGCCCGCATGCGCTACGAGAACAAGGATCCCGACGAGATCCTCGAACTCGACGAGGGCTTTCACGTCCATCTCGCCGAGCTCGCCAACAATCCCGAGATCGTCCGCCAGCTGATCGGCGTGAATGCACGCATCCGTTTCGTGCGCCGCGTCCAGATCGAGAACGGGCCGCAGCACTGGAGCCTGGTCGAGGATCACAGCCGCATCGTCCAGGCGATCGTCGATCGCGACCGGGAGCGCGGCATCGAAATCCTGCGCAGCCATATCTCGCTGACCTTCGCGGAGGCGCGCGCCGTGCTGAAGGAAGCCCTGCTCAAGATCTTCCTGCCGGAGCAGACGGCGCCACGCCGCGGCCGCGCCCGCTCCCGAAAATAGCACGGCGTTCTCTCCGACGCTGCCAGACAGGCCGTCCAGCGCAGCTTCGGCGAAGGCTGCGCTCCGGCCGCACCCGGCCCTCATCGCATTCTGACAGTGCATTGTATTCAAAGGATTTTTCTTCATTTCCCAAGTGTGCTGCGCGCCGAGCCGGACGTTGCATTGCCGCCGCTTTCACCAGCAAAGCCGAGATTTGTGCATAAGCCGAGCACGCGATAGCCAAAAGTGCCTGTACAACTGCATGCACTTATGACACGGTCTCGCCATCGGGGAAATCCCGCCTCGCATGGAACCTTTGCCGAATGCGCGACCACGTCCTTGGGCTCGACCACATCGTCATCGCCGTGAGCAATCTCACGGTGTCAGCCGAGCGTTGGCAGGCCCTCGGCTTCACGGTTTCGCCGCGCGGCCTGCACAGCGACTATCTCGGCACCGCCAACCACACGATCATGTTCGAGGACGACTATGTCGAACTCCTCGGCGTGCTCGCCGCGACCGAATTCAACCAGCCGACGCGAGCCTTCCTGGCCCACGGCGCAGGGCTGGAACGCCTTGCCATGCGCACCGACGACGCGGAGGCCGGGCTCGCCGCGCTGAAGCGCGACGGCTTCGAGGGCAGCACCGGGCCGTTCGAGTTCCGTCGTCCCGTCGATCTCGACGGCGGGCGCACCGGCGAAGCCGGCTTCCGCATCTTCCAGTGGCCGCTGGAGCCGGCGCCCGGCGGGGCGCGCCTGTTCGCCTGCCAGCATCTCACCCGCGAGACGGTCTGGCTTCCGAGCCTCATCGAGCACCGCAACGGCGCCCGCGCCCTGAAGCGCATCGAGATCGTCGCCGCCGACCCGCGCGCCGAAGCCGAGCTCTGCGCCCGGCTGCTTTCGCTTTCCGTCGGCGAGCGTGACGGCGCCTTCACGGTCGCGATGCAGCCGCGCGGAGCGGATCTCGTCTTCGTCGATGCGGCGCGGTTCGCGCTGCGCTGGGGCCGCAATCCTGGCGACGCGCTTCCGCCCTGCGGCGTCGTGCTCGCCTGCGACGACTTTTCCCGCGCGCAGCCCTTCGCGGAATGGACGGGCCCGGGCGCCCTGCCCTGCGCCGCCGTCGACGGGGCGCTGATCGGCTGGGAAACGGCATCACGCCGGCCCGGCTGACCGCCGGCCAGACAGAAATTCACAAGCAACCGCAATAATGGAGGGGACTATGACTGCAGGACATCCGACCCGGCGCCATCTGCTCGCCAGCGCCGGCGCCCTTGCGCTGGCGGCCGCCTTGCCCGCCGGCGCCTTCGCCCAGGAGCCCAAGCGCGGCGGCACCGTCACGGTGCACATGCCGCAGGAGCAGCGCATTCTGAACCCCGCCCTGCGCGCCTCGACGGGCGTCTACGTCATCGCCTCCAAGATCATGGAGCCGCTGGTCGACCTCAACGAGAAGGGTGAGCTGGAGCCGATGCTGGCGACGAGCTGGGAAGGCTCGCCGGACGGCAAGACCATCACCATCAAGCTGCGCGAAGGCGTGAAGTGGCATGACGGCAAGCCCTTCACCTCGGCCGATGTCCAGTACACGGCGATGGAGCTGTGGAAGAAGCACCTGAACTACGGCACGGCGCTACATTCGGCGCTCGAGGCGGTCGACACGCCGGACGCCCATACCGCGATCTTCCGCTACAGCCGCCCGATGCCGATGGACCTGTTCATGGGCGCGGCGCCGGACCTCGGCTACATCGCGCCCAAGCACATCTACGAGGGCACCAACATCCTCGACAACCCGGCGAACGTCGCGCCGATCGGGACCGGACCGTTCAAGTTCGCTCAGTACGAGCGCGGCCAGTACGTCATCGCCGAGCGCAACCCGGATTACTGGCGCAAGGGCTACCCCTATCTCGACAAGATCGTCTGGCGCTTCATCACGGACAAGGCCGCCGCGACCGCCGCGATCGAGGCCGGCCAGGTCCATATGAGCAACTACTCCTCGCTGCCGCTGGCCGATATCGACCGGCTCGGCAAGGATCCGCGCTTCGAGGTCTCCTCGCGCGGCAATGAGCGCCAGCCCTTCCAGAACACGATCGAGTTCAACCTGCGCCGCAAGGAGCTCGCGGATGTGCGCGTGCGCCGCGCCATCATCCACGCGGTCGACACCGACTTCTTCATCGAGAACTTCCTGTACGGCAACGGCAAGCGCGCCCACGGGCCAATCCCGTCGGTCTCGACCAATTTCTACAAGGCCGGCGCGCCGGACTATGCCTTCGACGTCAAGAAGGCCAACGCACTGCTCGACGAGGCCGGCTTCAAGCGCGGCGCCGGCGGGGTGCGCTTCTCGCTCAAGATGCTGAGCCCGCCCTTCGGCGAGGACATCCCGCTCTGGTCGACCTTCATCCAGCAGTCGCTGCAGCAGGTCGGCATCAAGGTCGAGCTCCAGCGTCCGGACGCCGCGACCTATCTCACCGCGGTCTATCGCGACTGGGACTACGACCTCTCGACCGGCTGGCACATCTATCGCGCCGACCCGGCGATCAGCACCATGGTCTGGTACCGCTCGGGCAGCCCGAAGGGCACCGCCTTCACCAACCAGTGGGGCTGGGTCGACCCCAAGGCCGACAAGATGATGGACGACGCGGCGTTCGAGATCGATCCGGCCAAGCGCAAGGCCGCCTATCCGGAGATCGTCAACCTGCTCAACACCGAGGTCCCGCTGTGGATGGCGACGGAACGCCAGTTCATCTCGGTCACCAGCAAGAAGCTGAAGAACCACCACAACAATCCGCGCTGGCCGTCGAGCCACTGGGCGGATCTGTGGATCGAGTCCTGAATGGACGCACCGGAGCTGCCTGTCCCTGGCGACAGGCAGCTCCGGGTCTGACGAACGTCTTTTGACAAGCACCGCTTGGCGATCTCGGATGGCCCGCCTCGTGCGGCCATCCCGGCTTGCTCGGCGCTGGAAGAGCACGCCATGCAAATTCTGAAGCTGGCCGGACGACGGCTGATGAGCAGCGTGCCGACGCTGCTCATCCTGCTCGCCGGTTTGTTCATCCTCCTGCAGTTCGCGCCCGGCGACACGGTCGACGCGCTGATGGCGCAGATGGGCGGCGGCGATCCGGCGCAGGCAGCGGAGCTGCGGCGCTTCTACGGGCTCGAAGGCAGCGCCGCGGTGCGACTGCTCGACTATCTCTGGCGGCTGGTCCGGCTCGATCTCGGCTTCTCCGCCATCTACAACAAGCCCGTCGCGACCGTGATCCTAGAGCGGCTGCCGGCGACGCTGATGCTGATGTTCTCGGCGTTGAGCTTCGCTTTCTTCGCCGGCATGGTGCTCGGCATCGTCTCGGCACAGCGCGTCAACGGCTGGGCCGACACGCTGATCTCGCTGCTCGGCCTGCTGTTCTACGCGACGCCCTCCTTCTGGCTCGGCCTGATGAGCATCGTCGTGTTCTCGATCTGGCTGGCCTGGCTGCCGCCGGGCGGGCTCTACGAGATCGGCTCCGGCGCGACCGGCATCTGGCTGGTGCTCGACATCGCCCGCCATCTCGTCCAGCCGACGATCACGCTCGCGCTGATCTTCCTCGCCATCTACCTGCGCATCATGCGCGCCTCGATGCTCGAGGTCTCGACCCTCGACTTCGTCCGCACGGCGCGGGCCAAGGGCCTGACCCGCGGCGAGATCGTCCGCAAGCATGTGCTGCGCAACGCACTCCTGCCGATGGTGACGCTGATCGGCCTGCAGGCCGGCACCATGCTCGGCGGTTCGGTGGTGATCGAAAGCGTGTTCTCGCTGCCCGGCATCGGCCGCCTCGCCTACGAATCCGTGGTCCAGCGCGACCTCAACACGCTGCTCGGCATCGTCTTCGTCTCCGCCATCATGGTCATCCTCGTGAACTTCATCGTCGACCTGATCTATGCGCGGCTCGACCCACGCATCGCGGCGGGAGCCTGAGCCATGAAGGCCCTCAAGCACTTCCTGATGAGCCCGGCCGCGATGCTCGGCCTCCTGCTCCTCGTCGGTATCGTCGGTCTCGCCGTCTTCGCCGACCTGCTCTACCCGCGTGATCCGCTCGGCCTCGCCGGCCGGCCGCTGCAATGGCCAAATCCCGCCGGCCGCTTCCTGCTCGGTACCGATGCCTCGGGGCGCGACATCGCCGCCCAGATCGCCCATGGCGCCCGCACCACCCTGCTGATGGGCGTCGTCTCGACACTGATCGCGATCGCGATCGGCATCGTGGTCGGTGCTGTCGCCGGCTTCTATGGCGGGCTGACGGACGATGTGCTGATGCGCCTGACCGAAGCCTTCCAGACGCTGCCGAACTTCATCCTGCTGCTCGTCCTCGTCGTCGTGGTCGGCTCCAACATCACGGCGGTGACGATCGCGATCGGCGTCGTCTCCTGGCCGGCCGTGGCCCGGCTGACGCGCGCCGAGTTCCTGACGCTGCGCAACCGCGAATTCGTCCAGGCCTGCCGCACGCTCGGCCTGACCAATCGCTGGATCATCTTCCGCGAGGTGCTGCCGAACGCGCTCGCCCCGATCATCGTCTATGGCAGCGTCGTGATGGCGACCGCGATCCTGCTGGAAAGCGCCCTCGCCTTCCTCGACCTCTCCGACCCGAACATCGCCTCCTGGGGCAATCTGATCGGCCAGGGCCGCAAGGTGCTGCGCAGCGAATGGTATGTCTCGGCCATCCCCGGCGTCGCCATCCTCCTGACCATCCTCTCGGTCTCGCTGGTCGGCCAGGGGCTGAACGACGCGCTCAATCCGAGGCTTCGCAACCGATGAGCGCCGCCCAGATGATTGCTTCCGCGCCGGCACCGCTCGTCCGGATCGAGGACCTGACCATCGCCCTGCCCAAGGGGGCCGACCGGCCCCATGCGGTCGAGAACCTGTCGCTGACCCTGAACGCCGGCGAGATCGTCTGCGTCGTCGGCGAAAGCGGCTCGGGCAAGTCGATGACCGCATCGGCCCTGATGGGGCTGCTCCCGCCCATGCTGCCGATCCGCGGCGGCAGGATCATGCTCGGCGAGCGCGACATCGTCCGCCTGTCCGAGGACGAGATGCGGGCGATCCGCGGCCCTGAGATCGGCATGATCTTCCAGGAGCCGATGACGGCGCTGAACCCGCTGCGCACCGCCGGCGACCAGATCGCCGAGATGTTCCGCGCCCATACCGACCTGCCCAAGAAGGAAATCGAGGCGCGCGCTCTCAAGCTCCTCGACGAGGTCGGTATTCCCGAGCCGGCCTCCGCCTATCGCGCCTATCCGCACGAGCTCTCAGGTGGCCAGCGCCAGCGCGTGATGATCGCGATGGCGCTGGCGCTCGAGCCGAACATCCTGATCGCCGACGAGCCGACGACGGCGCTCGACGTCACCATCCAGGCGCAGATCCTCAAGCTGATCCGCGACATCCAGCGCCGCACCGGCATGTCGGTGCTGTTCATCACTCATGATTTCGGCGTGGTCGCCGAGATCGCCGACCGGGTGATGGTGATGCAGCACGGCAAGGTGGTCGAAAGCGGCAGCGCCGAGGCCGTGCTGGAGAACCCGCAGCACCCCTATACCAAGGCGCTGATCGCGGCCGTGCCGAGCCTGACGCCCCCGCCGCCGCGCACGCTGCCGCAGAACAGCATCGCGACGATCCGCGAGCTATCCAAGACCTATCGCAGCGGCGGTGGCTGGTTCGGCCGCAAGGAACGCGTCACCTATGCGGTGAAATCCGCGAGCATCGAATTGCCGAGCCAGGCCACCCTCGGCATCGTCGGCGAGTCCGGGTCGGGCAAGTCGACGCTGGCGCGCTGCATCGTGCGCCTGCTCGACCCGGACCAGGGCGCGATCGAACTCGACGGCGTCGATTTCGGCAAGCTCGAAGGCGAGAGCCTCCGGCGCCATCGCCATCTCGTCCAGATGGTCTTCCAGGACCCCTACGCCTCGCTCAACCCGCGCCGAACCGTCGGAGACCTCGTCACTCAGGGCCTGATCGCGCGCGGCACCAAGCATGGCGCGGCGATGGCGCGCGCCAAGGAGCTCTTCGCCCTCGTCGGCCTCGACCCGAGCGCGACCGACCGGCTGCCACACGAATTCTCCGGCGGCCAGCGCCAGCGCATCGGCCTCGCACGGGCCCTGGCGCTGGAGCCTAAGGTGCTGGTCGCGGACGAAGCCGTGTCAGCGCTCGACGTCTCGGTGCAGGCGCAGGTGCTCAAGCTTCTGGTCGAGCTGCGCGACAAGCTCTCGCTCTCGATGATCTTCATCACCCACGATCTGCGCGTCGCGGCGCAGATCTGTGACCGGATCGCGATCATGCAGCGCGGCGAGGTCGTCGAGCAGGGCGTGACGGCGGAGATCTTCGCCGCGCCCCAGCACCCCTACACCCAAAGGCTGCTCTCGGCCGTGCCGGGACGAGCCAACTGACGGAGTCTTGCGCCATGAGCGAAGTCCACGAACCCGGCGAGACCTTCGTCGTCCAGCCCGGCACGGCCACCAGCTTCTGGCAGCCGGTGCCCGCCAACGGCCATATCGAGGTCGCGCTCGACCCGTCCAAGGTCAAGATGGACAACCCGCTGGCCTTCGGCACCCAGACCGTCCCGCCCGGCGGCTATGTGCGCGAGCACAGCCATGACCGCCATGAGGAGGTCATCTACTTCATCAAGGGCAAGGGCCGCGCCGTGCTCGACGGCAAGGACGTCCCGGCCGTGCCCGGCACGGCGATTTTCGTCGGCAAGAGCCGCCGCCACATGTTCATCAACGACGGCACCGAGGACCTTCACTGGGTCTGGCTGATCGTGCCGAACGGTCTCGAAGACTTCTTCCGCCTGATCGGCCGCCCGCGCACTGCCGGCGAACCCGCGCCGGAGAATTTCCCGCGGCCGGAGAACGTGCTGGAGATCGAGCGCCAGACGGTCTTCGCGGCCCAGCCCGCCGACCAGCGCAAGCCCTGACGGAGGCTGGAATGGCGAGCGAGCGGCGACTCGCGCTGATCGGCTTCGGCACGATCGCGCGCGACATTCACGCCCGTCTCAGCGGCGATGGCTTCGCCTTCGCCTGCCTGCTGCGGCCGGGCTCGCCGAGCCGGGCGAGCCTGCCTGCCGGCGTCGCTGCGCTCGATAGCCTTGGCGACCTGCTGGCCTGGCGCCCCGACCTCGTCGTCGAGGCCGCGGGCCATGCAGCGGTCGCCGAAACGTTGCCGCAAGTGCTCGCCGCCGGTATCCCGGCGCTGCCGGCCTCGACCGGTGCGCTCGCCGACCATGCCCTGCTCTTGCGCCTCGCCGAGGCTGCGCAAACCGGAAATACCCGGCTGATCGTTCCCTCCGGCGCGGTCGGCGGCCTCGACTATCTCGCGGCGCTGCGCGAGACGCAGGATGCGAAAGTCCGCTACACCTCGCGCAAGCCACCGGCTGCCTGGGCCCCGGAGCTTGCCGCGGCCGGCCTTGCCGAGAACGCCGCTCAGGCCGAGATCGTGCTCTACGAAGGCTCCGCGCGCGAAGCCGCCAGGCGCTACCCGAAGAACCTCAATGTCGGGCTGACCATCGCGCTCGCCGTCGGGCATGACCGCCTCTCGGTCAGGATCGTTTCCGACCCGGCCGCGGCCGGCAATACGCACGAGATCGAGGCGACGAGCGCGCTCGGCACCGCACGGCTGAGCTTCGTCAACCTGCCCTCGCCAACCAATCCGAAGACCTCGGCCCTGACGGCGGCGAGCCTGACCGCCGCGATCCGCCGCCAGTTCGACCGCATCGCGGTCTAGCCGGCAGGCCGGTGGAGAACGCCAGATGACCGCGCCTGTCTTGCCGCCGCTCGCCGACCTCGTCCCGCCGCGGCTGCGGCCCGGCCACGAGTTGCTCACCGAAGGCGCCGTAATGGCGCGCGAATGGCAGGTCGGCCGCAATCTCTTTCTCGATACGGCGCAGGTCGCCTGCGAGGCCGATTACAAGCGCCGCGCGGCCGCCGAAGGCCGGATCATGCAGCACGCCCATATCGGCTTTCGCAGCGTCGAACGCACTTTGGAGGCGATCCGCAGCGTGCATGAGAGCTGCGCCGGGCGCGGCGTCACCGTCGACCGCTTCGGCATCACCCTCGACTGGTCGATGGGCTATCCTATCGCCGAGCGCGACAAGCGCCCGCGGGGCACCGGCATCGTGCTGACCGGGCCGGAGGATTTCGCCCGCATCACCGGCGTCGTCCCGGCCGCGGCGCATTTCGGCGATTTCATGCTCGGCCTGCCCGGTGCCGTCGAGAACACGCGCGCCGCGCTGGCGGCAGGCGTCACCACGGTCGGCAATCTCGGCCAGTACTTCACCTTCCGCCTGCCCGACTGGGACGACGACGTCGCGACGACCGAGGCCACGGTGACCGCGCTCGGACTGATCGCGGCCCAGCCGGTCGAGGTTCTCGTCCACTCCAATCTCGATGACGGCTTCGCCGGCCTCTTCTCCGACATGAGCTCGGCGCTCGGCATGGTTCTGGTCGAGAAATACATCGTCGAGGAGCTGATCGGCGCCCGCGCCTCGCATTGCTACGGGCACCATTTCACCGCGCCGCTGGTGCGGCTCGCCTTCCATGACGCGCTGATGCAGGTGACCGACACGCCCGGCAGCATGATCTTCGGCAACACGGTCAGCTACAAGTCGACCCCGGCCGGCAACTTCGCCAGCCTCGCCAGCTATCTCCAGGCCGACATCTGGTCGCTGCGCCGGCAGCATAGCGGCCACGCCATCAACCCGGTGCCGGTCACCGAGAACGAGCGCATTCCCGACACCGACGAGATCATCGACGCCCAGACCTTCGCCGGAAAGCTGGTCGAGCATGCCTCCGCCAGCCTCGGCCTGATCGATCTGGGACCTGTCGATGCGATGGCGGGAAAGCTCGTCGCCGGCGCGCACCAGTTCCGCGACCGCGTCCTTGCCGGCCTGGCGCAGATCGGCGTCGACATTCGCGATCCCGCCGCCACCATGCTGGCGCTGCGCCGCATCGGCCCGCGGCGGCTGGAAGCGCTCTACGGCGTCGGGACGCAGGACCGCGCCGCCTGGGGCGGACGCCGCGCGCTCGTCGAGGCCGAATGGGTCGAGGAGCTCCGCCATGAGACCGAAGCCTGGCTCGACAAGGTCGCAGCGCCGGTCCGCAGCGGCATCGGCCAGGCGGGGCTCAAGGTCTGCGTCGCCAGCAGCGACGTGCATGAGCACGGCAAGAGTTTGATCGAGCATCTGCTGACCCAGCTCAAGGCCGAGCCGGTCGATGGCGGCACCTCGGCCGATCCCGACGACCTCGTCGCCATCGCCCTGGCGAATGGCTGCGACGTGATCGCGATCAGCACCTATAACGGCATCGCCCTGCGTTTCGCGACCGAGGTACTGGCGGCGCTCGAACGCGCCGGCGCCAAGCTGCCGGTCTGCATCGGCGGCCGCCTCAACCAGATCCCCGAGGATTCCAACTCCGGCCTGCCGGTCGATGTCACCGACGACCTCGCCCGGCTCGGAGCAATCCCCTGTCCGACACCGGAACGGCTGGTCGCCGAGCTCGCAGCATTGTCGGCCGCGCGCCCGCAACCTTAGGGCCGACGTACCAGCGCCGACCCAAGCGGAGGACCGGGCTTGCCGGCGCTATCTCAGGCGGCCGACGCCCTCGCCTCCTGCTTCTCCCATTCCTCGCCCCAGATCATCACGGCATGGCCCGGCGAGACCTCGCGGTACTGCCGGACCGGCGGGACATAGTCGGGTGCGCGGACCGGGCTCCTGATCTCGTCGTTCGAAACCGGGCGCTTCTCGTGGCGCCGGGCGGGATCGGCGACCGGCACGGCGGCCAGCAGGCGCCTGGTATAGGGGTGCTGGGGATTGCCGAAGATCGCCTCGCGCGGGCCGATCTCGACGATCTCGCCGAGATACATCACC